>Ga0307515_10000145_pt1 | contig 170814 bp, 146 predicted proteins | sample 17_EM_MG_FD_194513 | JGI IMG/M metagenome (GOLD analysis project Ga0307515, IMG submission 194513) | Populus trichocarpa ectomycorrhiza microbial communities from riparian zone in the Pacific Northwest, United States - 17_EM | ecosystem: Host-associated > Plants > Roots > Unclassified... | reverse complement strand
CACGAACCCAAAACAAGAAAGGAGAAAAGCAAGACCTTGACCACGACACTCGACCCGAACGATATCTAAAGGGCGGGTCAATTCTTGGCGCAAATCCCGGGTCAACTCTCAGCGCAAATCAACACCGGGATGTCCGGAAGACCTGCTGCATCTGCTTGAAAGCGGGGAGAGCTCGGGCAGGGTCGACAAGGTCGTGTCGGCGATTGCGACGGATCTGGCGCATCGCAAGGCGCAACAGAACGCCATGGTCGAGGCGCTGGTCTATCCCGCTTTTCTGCTGGTGATGATGTTCGGGGCGGTGGGCATTATCACATTCTACCTCGTCCCAGCACTTGCCCCGGTCTTCGAGAGCGCGCCCGAGAAAAAGCCCTTGATACTGTCCGTTCTCGGTGCCGTGGGTGATTTTGTGCGCGACAATCTCGTGCTGCTTCTGATCGCTGCTTTGGGCGCTGTTGCCGCCCTGGTAGTCGGCTGGAGAAGCAAGGCTGGCGCGGCCGCAATCGTGCGGTTGCTCATCAGAATGCCCGCTCTTGGTCCATTCATTCGCGACCGCGCCGTGAGCCGCTATCTGCGCGCGGCGGCGCTGCTGACCGGCCATGGCGTGCCGATCAACAAAGCGCTGGAACTGGCGGTGAAAGCCTGCCCGCTCAAGATACTTCATCCAGCCCTGCTGGAGGTTCGCAAGCGCGTGGTCGAGGGCGGCAGCTTCGTCGGAGGGCTCGACGACGCCCGATTGCTCGACAATGCCAGCCTTGCGATCCTGGCCATAGGCGAGGAGGCGAACCGCCTGCCTGATATGCTGGAACGCGCCGGCTATCTGCTGGAACATCGGACTGCGCGTACCATCGATCGATTGCTGAAAATCCTGACACCGGTGATCACGATCGTCATGGGCGTTCTGATCGGCGGCCTTGTCATTTCCGTCATGACGTCGATCCTCAGCATCAACGACCTGGCGTTCGATTGACATGAACGCTCAATCCGAAAACAGGCAGGCCGGATTTACGCTGATCGAAACAGTGGTGGTTCTCGCCATCGCGGCACTGGTCTTTTCAGTGGGTGCGCTAAGCCTCTCCGCCCTGAAAGGACGAGCGACGCCAATGAAGTCGGCCTCCGAAATCGCCCGGTTGATGAACGCCGTACATATGTCGGCGTCGAGGGGGACGAGTGCCCTGTCGGTCGTCATCGATTTGAAGTCCAAGCGTGTTACCGCAGCGGAAAAAAGCGGGGTTCAGTTACCAGAGGAGTATTTGCTCTCCGTCGTCGTGGGGCGCGAGACGGTTACCGACAGAAAGTCGCTCGAAATCTTCTTCCTGCCAGACGGGACATCTTCGGGAGCGGAGATCATGATCTCGGGTCCGATCGGTGACAAGGCCCGTATCGACATCAACTGGCTCACCGGCCTGGCGAGGGTGAGCGATGCTTCACGCTGATGCTCAGGCGCCCGACGCGGGCTTCACGCTCATCGAGGTGATCGTTTCCTTCGTGATCCTGGCGACGGTTCTTGGCAGTGCGACGCTCTCGCTCTCCTATTCCGCGAGGCTGGGCCGGGAAGCGGATGTCAGGCGGCTGGCGGTACAGTGTGCCGAGCGGGTGATTGCAGAAAAGGTCAGTCGCCAACCTGATTTGCCCGAAGCTGAAAACGGAAGCGACGACGATTGCCGGTGGCGTATCACCAGAAGAACCTCCAAGGCTGGCTATACGGAAAGTGGCCGGAGCCTGATGACACTCCGGCTCGAGATCCTGGGCGACTCCGGAAAACCCGTCGATGTGTTCCAAACCTACTATGTCGAGGCCATGCGATGAGTGTTCCTGCCTCGCCCAATAGGCCTGATGATGGGTTCACGCTTCTCGAATTGCTGGTCGCTCTAGCGCTCACGGCCGTCATCGGCACGACGATGGCGATTGCCACCACGCAACTTCGGCCGATGCGCGCGTTCGAAGAGCGTCTTGACGAGCAACATATCGTCTCAAGGCTTGCCGACGTTATCGCACGTGATCTGAAATCAGCCCAGCGGCTGCCGCTTGTGGAAGCCGGCGGCAGTTCCAGCATGTTGCTCAAGGGAGAGCCAGAGAAGGTCACATTCACAGCCGTGGTGCAAACGGGTTATCGAAGGCGGGGTTTACGCGAGGTGATATACGAGCTTGTCAAAGAAGGCGACGGGCGCTCGCGATTGTTAAGGACGATCAGGCTACGGCGGTTCGCGCAGGATCATATTGCCGATACAGGGCAGACGGAAGAGCTTTATTCAGGTGAACTAGATATCAATTTCACATTTCTGCAGCGCGACGTGCAGGAAAATATCGGATGGGCCGCGGAGTTTAATGGCATCAACGTAATGCCCCTTGCAATCCAGGTCGAGCTCGGAATATCTCGCGCCCCGCTCCGGACAGCGCACAAAACCCTCGCCTATCTAGCCGACGGGTCTGGCTCCTAACCAGCCAACGACAATAGTCCCATGAGAGGGACTGACTTTGGTTCCAGTCAACTTGCTAGTCTAAGCCAGTTCGATGATGCTGCAGCCATAGGCGGGGAGCCGCATGCGGTCTGCCTTCACCTGCGCGTCAACGAGCAGATCGTTGCCCTTTGGAATATTTGGCACGTCTGCCGGCTCGCCCAGCGTGTTGAGGATGAATAGCAGGCGGCGGTCCTTGCTCTCGCGGATGGTCGCTTCGACGCCGGCCGGCATGTCGGCGATGAGCGGCACGATACCGGCTGGCGCCAGCACTTGATCGGCCAGCACCTCGACCAGAGTATCGCTGAGGTACGTGCCGAGGTAGATCACGTTGCCCTTGCCGACTTTGCGCGAAGTCATCGCTGCGTGGCCCTCGGCGAAGCGGCTGGCCCAGCTGCCGATAACCTCCGTGCCGGGGGCGACGTTAAGCAGTTCATAAAGATGCGCCGCCGTCACCTGCGTATTCCCGATCCTGAGTTCGTATTGGCGGCTCGCCGACGTCGCCGGCAGCTTCTTGCGCACCGTGTTGGCGCCGAAGCGACCGCCATGCTCGAACAGGCCGTCGCCACCGATCGGCGTCAGCAACCCAAACTCCTCGACCGTGACCCCGGCCAGCGCCGAGAGCGTCTTGCCCGGCGAGGTGTCGCGGATGACGTGGTTGTTAACGTCGCGTGATCCGGTGCGGCCGCCCAGGATTACCGTTCCGCCCGCCTTAGCGAACGCCTCGATCCGCGCCGTCCATGCATCGGTCCATTTCAGCCAATGCGGCACGTAGAGCGCCTTGAGCTTGCTGAGATCGTCCTCGGGATGAATGAAGCCGCAGGCGATGTTGTGGCGGTAGCAATAGCGGTGCAGCAGCGTCGCATCGTCCTGCGGGCTCGGCATGCCGATGGGGTAGGAGCGGTGCATCTCCTGATTGTCGAAATCTGATCCGGCAATGCCCAAATCCATGCGCACATGCGTGCCGAGGATCTTGTCCTTGAGCGCTGTGACCTCACCCGCAAACTGCTTGGCCTCGTCATAGCGCCGACGCGGGATGTCATCGTGATCGATGATGCCCATCCAATAGATCTCGGCGCCGAAATGCGCCGGCCGCCAGCGGAAGAACATCACGCCATCGGCGCCGCGCGCCACTGACGTATAGGCCATGCGGCGCATCTCGCCGGGTTCGGGCGTCAGCGTCGAGATGTTCGGCTGCGCACCGAAGCCCGATTGCTGCTCGGGCACGATGAAGTTGCCGGTGAAACCGCGGCAGATGTCGAGATGCAGCGCCTGCACCTCGCCGACGCCGCCGACCCGCTGCATCTCATCATAGAGATGCGGGTAGATATCGAAGCCGAGAAAATCGAGATCGGTCGAGAACTCGCCGCGGAAGTCGATGTCGTCGATCCGCCCCAGATTGTGGAAGACGAACCAGTCCGGATTGGTGGCGCGCAGGATCAGCACCTGATCGTGCTGAAACCGCGCCGTGACGAAGGCGAGGAAGCGGTGATAGTCGACCACATGGGTCGGCCCGACCGGGGCAGGGGCGTAGTCGAGGGGCAGCACCACTTGATCGAAATCGTCGTAGGCGGTGGCCCAGAAATTCCCGCCCCACGCATCGTTGAGCGCGGCGATGGTCTTGTACTTATCCTTGAGGAAAGCCTGGAACTCGGTCAGAGTCACCGGACCGTAGGACAGCGATCCAGAGGTATTGAGCTCATTGTCCGTCTGCCAGCCGATGATGTGCGAATTGCCGCGATAATGCTGGGCCATCGCTTTCGTGATGCGCTTCGAATGCTCGCGGAACACTCCGCTCGCAAGATTGGCGTGCTGGCGCGAGCCATGGCTCATGGCGCGGCCATTGGCATCGACCCGCAACACTTCGGGATAACGCGCGGTCAGCCAGCGCGGCGGCGTCGCCGTCGGCGTGCACATGATGGTTTCGAGCCCAGCCTTGCCCAGGATATCTATGGCGCGGTCGAACAAATCGAAGTCGAACGTCCCCTCACGCGGCTCGATAATATGCCAGGCGAATTCCGCAAGTCGCACCGCGTTGAAGCCCGCTTCTGCCATGCGGTCGGCGTCGCGCTGCCAATAGCTCTCATCGACATGCTCCGGGTAATGCGGGGTACCGACGAGGAAAGTGTCGGTCGCGATCGGCCGCCAGACAGAGAGCGGCGCGGATTTCGAGGCAGTCATCATAATCGGAAAACTCCAGGCGATACTCTATTTGATGGCGCCAGCGGTGAGGCCGCCCTGCCAGAACCGCTGCAACAGCAGGAACACTACGATGACCGGGATGATGCTGACCAGCGCGCCGGTGATGATGATCGAGAACAGCACCTGTCCGCCGCCGCCACCCTGCTGCGCGAGCTGATACCAGGTCGCCAGGCCCACCGTGATCGGCTGATACTCCGGCGAGCGCAGCACGATGAGCGGCAGGAAGTAATTGTTCCAGGTCCCGACGAACGAGAGCAGCGCCACGGTCACCATGCCTGGCGCCACCAGCGGCAGCACGATGGCGCGGAAGATCACGAACTCGCCGGCGCCATCGATGCGCGCTGCGTCGAGCAGTTCGTTGTCGACGCCCTGGTCGATATAAACGCGCATCAGATAGACGCCGATCGGCGAGATCATCGAGGGCAGGATCACGCCCAGCGGATTGTCGCTGAGTCCCGAAAGCGCCAGCAGCAGGAAGGTGGGCACGACGAGGGCCGTCTGTGGGATCATCACAGCGCCCAAGACCAGCGCAAACAGCAGATTGCGGCCGACGAATTTGAACTTGGCTAACGCATAGCCTGCCGCGGTAGCCAAGATCGCGGCACCGAGCCCGGCGACGGTCGAATAGAGCAGGCTGTTGAACATCCAGCGCATGAAGACGCCGTTGTCGCGCGCCAGCAGATCGCTCAGATTCTGCCAGAGGTTGAATTCGGTGCCGAAACCGAAGCCGAACGTGGTGAACAGGTCGCCATTCGTCTTCGTTGCCGATAGGACCAGATAGACCAGCGGCATGAAGCTGTAGAGGAGGAACAGTGATAGCAGCAGCGTGAGCAGGATCCGCGAGCGCCGCCGTTCGCCGGGCTGGCGCTTGGCAGCTTCGAAAGTGGCGATGTCGGTGGTCGCAGTCATCATTGCTCCGGCCGACGGCGGTTGGTGATCAAGGTGAAGATGTAGGAGGCACCGGCGATCACGATACCAAGCACGAACGAGACGGCGGCCGCATAGCCATACTGCTGGTTCGAAGTCGCCAGCGAATAGGCATAGAGGTTCGGCGTATAGCTCGAATTGACGGTGTTTCTGGCAAGAAAGCGCATCAAATACGGCTCATTGAATAGCTGAAGTGTGCCGTTGATCGAAAAAATGATGGTGAGCAGGATCGCGGGCCACAGCAGCGGCAGCTGGATCAGGCGCGCAAATTGCCAGGGCGAGGCGCCCTCGACCCGCGCGGCCTCGGCGAGGTCCGACGGGATCGCTTTCAGCGCGGCGTAGTAGATCACCATATTGTAGCCGACATATTCCCACGTCACGATATTGGCCAATGAGAAGATCATCGCGCCCGGCGAGAGGAAGTTCGGCGCCGGCAGGTTGAACGCCTTGGCCATCTGCGTGAACGGGCCGAAGGAGGGGCCGTAGAGATAACCCCAGATGATCGTCGCGATCACGCTCGGCACGGCGTAGGGGAGGAAGAAGCCGAGCCGGAAAACGCCCTTGGCATAGACCTGGCCACGATCGAGCACGATGGCGAACAACAGCGCCAGGCCCAGCATGATCGGCATCTGCACGATGCCGAACAGAACGAGGTTCCACACGCCGCCCCAGAATTTGGCGTCTCCCATGACCTTGACGTAGCTGGCTGCACCCGCGAATTGCCGTCCGCCCACCAGCGTGTCACGGTAGAGGCTTATATAGAACGCATAAACCAGCGGCGCGACGATGAAGGCGATAAACAGCAACAAGAAGGGCGCCAGGAACAGATAGGGCGCGAGCGTTCGTGACGTAAAACCGCCCGATCGCGCTGGGCGCGTCGCTGCGGCTGGCGAATTCGACAATGCCATGCTCCCCCGTCCGGCAAGATGAAAAGATCGGGCGCGCCGATCAAGCGCGCCCGGCCGTTGCCCGGGAGAAGTCAGGCTACGGTGAAGCCTTGTTCCTTCGCGTAGGTGACTACGGCGTCCTGGATGCGGTCGAACGCATCCGACAGCGTGCCCTCGCCGCCGATCGAGGCGCCGAATTCATCGGACATCGATTGGTACAAGAAGCTCTGGAACGGGCTCCACTCAAATGGCGTCACGGCATTCGCCGATTTGGCGAACACTTCGTTCACCGGCTGGCCGCCGTAGAAATCCATCTTGTTGCCCGCCCATTCCGGGCTCGACAGCAGCGCGGAGGTACAGGGGAAGAAGAATTGCTTGGTGGTGTAGAGCTTTGTGGCTTCGGGATCCGTGCACAGCCAGATCGCGACTTCGGCGGCCTCGGGCAGATGCTGGGTCGATTTCATCACGGCCAGCGATGAGCCACCCCAGTTGCCCGTCGCGAACTTGCTCGCGTCCCACTGCGGCAGATCGGCGGCACGCCACTGGCCCGCGCTGGTCTTGGCGAACGAGGTCAGGAACACTGGACCCCAACCCGCAGTGAGCCAGGTGGCATAGCGGCCCGTGTCGAGGCCGGTGTACCACTCATTGTTGAACCCCGGCTTGGTCTCGATGACACCCGCGGTAATAAGGTCCTGCCAATAGGCGCCGAAGTCCTTGGAAATCTTGTCGTTGATGTTAATCACGAGCTTGTCGCCATCGCGGCTGACCGGCTTCCAGCCCATCGGCCACAGCAGAGCAGTGACCCAGTCGCCTGAGCTGAACAGCGCGTCGGTGATGAACACATTCGGATCGGCCGCATGGATCTTCTTGGCCGCATCGGCAAACTCGGCCCAGGTGGTGGGCGGCGTGATCCCCTGCTTTTCGAAGATATCCTTGCGATAGAGCATCGCCATCGGACCGGTATCCTGCGGCATGGCGTTGACCACATCGCCCTTGGCGACTTGCTTCCACGTGGCTTCGGGGAACTCGCCCTTATGGGCATTGGCGTACTGGCCGATGTCGGCGAAGGCGTCGACCTGGCGGAAACTCTCAAGGTGCTGGTATTCGATTTGGACCACGTCGGGCAGACCGCTGCCCGCCTGCAGGCCCGCACGGACCGCCTGATACTCCGGGTCGCCTTGGCCGGCATTCACGAGTTCGATCTTGATGTCCGGATGCGCGGCGTTGAACATGTCTACCTGGAGCTGGAGATCCGGCACCCACGACCACACAAGCACCTTGACGGGCTCGGCAGCGCGAACTGCCGCAGGCAGACCCACTACCACAACGCTCGCACCCGCAACTTTCAAGAAGTCACGACGATGCATCGTCCGCCCAAGCGGATTGAAAATCTTCGTCATTGAAGTCCTCCCACGAAAGATACGCTCCCACAGCGCATTTTCTTTCAGTTAGAAACTTAATGCGAGATTCAGTCGCTGTCAATCGCGATCGATTGATCTTTAGTCGGCCATCACGAGGCTGTCGGCAGGGTTGAGCGTCGTTGCGTCAAGCACCAAGCGCACCGCTCCAAGCACGATGTCGCGGTGCCCCAGCGCGCCGATCACAAGGCGCGGCGGGTCGTACACATTGCCCTTGAGACGATGCCGCAGCACATCGAGCACCAGATCACCGCCGCCGACGACCCGGCCCGCCAGTACGATGATTTCGGGGTTCATGAAGGCAGCAACACTGCCCACCGCCATCGTCGCATAGTCGAGTAGTTCGGTCACGACCGGCGCGATATTGTTCGCCTGCCGGTCGGTGACGGCAGCCAGGGTAAGCTTCCCCGCCGCATACTGCGTGTTGGCCTCTTCGAGCATCTTGGTCGCCTGTTCGGGGATGCCGAAAAAGCGCAGCGATTGCTTGTCGCCCAGATGTTCGAACGGCCGCCCGGTGAGAAGGGGGTCATCGAGATACCAGCCCAGCTCGCCCGCCGCATGCGAGTGCCCGCCATAAAGCTTGCCGTCGATCACGACGCCCGCGCCGGCACCGGGCCCGATCGAGAGGCTCACGACGCTGTCGGCGCCACGCCCGGCCCCGAATCCCCATTCGCCTACGGCGGCGAGGTTGCGCCCGTTCTCGACGACGATGGGCATCTGAAAATGTTCGCTGAGCCGCGCCTGCAACGGCATGTCGCGCCAGCCGAGCCCGAGCGTCAGCACCACTTCGCCCTCCGGCTGCCTGACGATCGAGGGCAGGCCAATGCCGATGCCGCGAATGGTCTGGCCGCGCGGGCGGGGGGCCGCCATCAGTCGGCGGATCAGGCTGACCAGCTTTTCGAAATTGCGCTCGCCATCATCGTCGGCCGTCTCGTGCATTTCTGTCTGGACGACGCCTTCGAGATTGGCCACGGCGCCGTAGAACTCGCCCTTGCCGGCCTCGATGCCGATGATCGCATGCGCCGCACCGCGGAACTTGATGCGCGCCCGCGGCCGGCCCCGCGGCGTCTCGTCGAAGCCGTCATAGGCGACCAGGTCCTCGGCGATCAAATCCTCGATCACGCGCATCACCGTGGGCAGGCTGATGTTCAGCCGCTCGGCGAGGCTCGATGGCGAAATCACCCCTTCGGTGCGGATCAGATCCACTGCGGCCGACCGGTTCAGGCGGCGCAAAAGGCTCGATGTCGTTGACAGTCGCTTCATCGGACAGGCCAGTTTCTACTAGGCCGGCGCACCGGCAACGGGCGTCGGCATAAACCAAAACCGCTCGCGAGTCCGTCTTTTTTTGCTGCTGGGTCGTTCGGCCTCACGCCGCCGCGCCGGGTGGCACGAGCGATTGCGGCTGCGGTTCGATGATCGCCCGCCGTTCCGGAGTCGGCCGCGCAGGTCCGCATACAAATCCGCGCCAAATCGATTTGCAAAACTATTTGCAAATCGATTTGGCATCTTTGAGCCTGTGCTCATGATCACGATAGCCAAGGTCGCCAAGAGAGCTGGAGTGTCGCTGACGACGGTATCGCTTGTGCCACCCGTCGCGGCGGCGAATTTCAGACCAAGGACGGCAAGAGCGCATTCGACTCGCCCGCGACGGTGCAGGCGCTCAAGCTCTCGCAGGATGCGGTCAAATCGGGCGCGGCACCGCGCCAGATCATGCGCGCTGGCGGTCATGACACGATCCCCAATCTCGCCTCGGGCTACGTCGCCAATGCCAAAGGCCGGAACTTGGATGCGGCTGGCGAATTCTGCGCCTGGGCGCTCGCATCCATGGACAAGGGGTCGATCCAGCGGGTTGCCGACTGGTGCACCAAGGGAAAATCCGACATGCCGCTGCACGACAGCGCGCTGATGACCGCCCCGGAGGCTTTCTCGACAGGCATGATCGGCACGTTCGCCAAGGAGATCCATCCCGGCACCCGCGCCGAACCGTGCGTGCCGCCCGAGGTCTACAAGATTATCTCCGACGCGATCCAACAGACCCAACTGGGTGATGCCGATCCGCAGGCGGCGGCCACCGCCGCCTCGCAGCAACTGGATGCGTTCCTTGCGTCCTATAGCGGCGCCCCAACCTTTAGGATGAAAATTGCCGGCCGCGCTCAGGGCAATAGCGCGGCCGGCCAACTCTTCGGAATGAAAAGCATGACCTCAGTCACAGAAACCGTGATCGACGCCGCCGGCCGTTCCGCAACATGGAAGCGGCAATCAGGAGGGCAAGAGCCTAGCGCTGCTTCGGACTGAAAATACCGCCGGATCACGGCAACTGATGTATCATCACACCGGGCACGACGGTCCGGGCAATCTCGCAGAGATGCCAGTGATGCGTCAGGTAGATGACCTGGCCCGCTTTGGCCGTCTCGCCCAGCAAACGGAAGACCTCCTCCGAACGAGGATTGTCGAAACTTTCCATGATATCATCGGCGATGAAAGGCACCGGCGGGCGCAACGCCGCGAATTCCTCGTATCCCGCAAGCCGAAGCGCGAGATAAAGCTGGAACTGCGTGCCGGTCGACATCGCATCCGCGAGCTTCGAGCCGCCATCGCGAGACAGGCCGATGAGGATTTCCTTGTCCTTGTCCGGCTGCGTCGCGAGGCCCGAATAGCTGCCACCAGTGATCAGGCGGAAGGCCTTCGATGCGCGCTCCATCATCGAGCTGCGATGCTTCTCGCGATAAATATGCAACGCCTGCTCGGCGGCGAGTGTGCCGACCCGAAGGGTGAGATGGCGCGTTGCAAGTTCCTCGATTTCGAGAAAAATGGTCCGCCGTTTGGCTTCGATCCTTGCGACCGCGTCGTCTCCGCCCACGGCTTCGAGCTTTTGCCGCACCAGTGACATCTCAGAATAGAGAAGCTTGGCACTCTCGGTGAGGTCTTCGATACGCGTGCCCAGTTCCATCGCGTCCCGTTCGAGAAGCTCGACCTCAATCGCAGAGAGCCTCCGTTCCGCCTCCGCAAAGCTGGCCACCCGCAGCGCTTCGGCGATCTGGTCGCAAAGCGTCGCCATCCGCGCCTCCAGCCTTTCGCGGTCTCTCGCCTGATTGAGAAATGTCTCGACCGCGGCAAGCGTGTCCGTGCCGAAATGGCTGGTCAGCTCGTTCTTCCGGGCGTTGTGGACGACAAGCTCTTCCTCCAATCCCCGCCTCTTGTCCAACTGCTTTTCCAGATCCGCCTGCCGGTCGGCCCGGACCTGGGCTGAGCGCGTCGCGATCTCATGGCGCTTTGCCAGCGCGTTGGAAGAGGCGAGCGCATCCCCTGCTGAAAGGGTGTCGCCGCATTCGGCAAGAAGGCTGGCGACCTCCGTCCGGAATTGTTCTTGATCCCGCTCCATCGCCTTGACGCGCTGTGCCAGATCCTGCCGCTCCTTCAGGATCGCAGGTAGCGTGCCGAGCGCATTCAGGATGGCGCGGACGGCCGCGATCGAGCCGTCCTTGTCGACAAACCAGGTGCGTGACAAGGCGTCCGCCCATGCCCGGTCCCAAGCTGCGACGGTATCTTCCGCCTCCTGCTGGTCGCGCTCGCGTTCCGATAGGTCGCGCGTAAGGTCTGCCACCGTCTTTTCATGCGCCTGCCATGCGGCCCGGCCTACCTTACTCGCCGCAAGCACATCGCTCGCGATCGGCATCAGATCATCGACTGGCAGTTGGTCCTGGACGTCGATCCCGGCCTGAGCCAGGCTGATCGCCAGGGCCGCGCCGTGTCTTGCCAATTCGGAGCGGAGCGCCTCCACCGTGTCATTGGCCTCCTTCAAGGCGTCCCAAGTTGCAAGTGCCGCGGAACGTCGGCTGCTCCACGACTCCAACGCCGCGACGCGTTCCAACGCGTCGCCCTCGGGCGCGAATGGTGCGGGCAACAGTCCGCCAACCCGTTCCGCGAGCGCGTCATGTTCCACCCGCGCCACGGCGAGCAATTCTCGCTGCCGTTCGATCGCCGCCTCCGCCGCGGCCTCCGCCAACCTGAGCTGACGCAGCTCCGCCAGTTCCTGCGCGCGTGACAACCGGCTTGACGACAGAACATCGTCCTGTCGCATCCATGTCTCAAACGTCCGGGCGGTCGCGACGTCAAGGCTGGCGACATGTGCTTGCCATGCGGCATCACGCTCTGCGCGTAGCCTTACGGCGTCGGCGTCGTCGATCGGGCCGCCGGCGACGAAGACGGCGATCCGCGCCCTGACAAGCGCCTGCTCTGTACCGAGGTCCCGTAGCCGGGCCTCGTGGTCCGATATTCGCTTGTCAATTGCATTTGCCTGGCTCCGCCAGGTCTCGATCTGGCGTGGCTCGGCTGATGCCGTCAGACGCAAGGCTTCGCCATCGCCGGTCCAAGGTGCGAGTTCCGCGAACTGGCTCTCCTGGGTTCGCTCCTTCTGGGTCCGGGCGCGCTCTTCCACGGCAAGACGCGTCATAAGATCCGAACCAGTCAGGCGGTTCAATGCGGCCTCGATGCGAGAGAGATGCACTGGGTCGGAAATCCCAGCCGTATCCCGATCGGCTGCCTCCCTGTTCAATCTCTCAAGATCCTCACGAATACGCACGAGTTCGCGCCCGGCCGCCACCCGTTCTGCTTCGATGCCCGAATGCCGTTCGATCAGGTCGCGGATGATGCCGATCAATGAGGCTGGCAGCAACAGCATCTCCGGCGCCCCATGGTCCGCCTGTTCCAGATCCGTGAGCAGGCGGGAGAGAACGCCTTCCTGTTCAGCCAGCGCCAGCCTGCGCTTCGGCAAGTCGCCTTCGGCCGCGAGATAGCGCACGCGCCCCTGGTCGAGCTCATCCATATGCGCGGCAATCGACAGCACGTTCTCGTCTATCGCGATCGCCGCGATCTCGTCGGCAAGTTGCCGTGTCGAGCGATCGGCGGCTTCGAGAAGCGCCTGCAACCGTGTCTCGTCGCGCAGGAGCTGGGGCAGCAGCGCGAACCACTCGGCCGGCGGCCGCGGCGGGTCGCCCATCTCGGTCGCTTCGGTTCGCAGGCGCGCGAGTTCGAGAGCAAGGGGAAGGGCGCCCAGCAGACGGGTCAATTCCTGATGGTGGGTCTTGGCCTCTGCCAGTTCCCGCGCCGTCGCACTATAGGCGGCGTCGGCCTGTTCATGGGTGATCTTCAGCGTCGAATAAGCGGACGCCAGCGTGTCGATGGCATTGCGTTCGGCTTTCAGGGATTCCAGCGTGCGTTTGAGTTCGGCGAGCTTCGTGCTCGAGGAACGCTTCTTGTAGATCGTGCCGGATTCGTCGGCGGCTGCCTCCAGTGATCGGCTCAGTCCCGCGAGACCCGAACTTGCGGAAAACAGAAGTTCGCCCAGCTCGCCTTTGCTCTGGATGATGGCATTGCCGCCTTCCTTCAGCGACTGGTCGTCGAGCGAGAACATAGTGCGATAGGCCTCGCGGCCAATACCACCGAGCGCGCCTGACAGCAGCGCCTCGTTCACGGATTGACCCCTGTTGTCGACGAGGCTGCCGGCCCTGAGCTTGAGCCGCACCAGCTCGTGTTCGGCACCGTCGAATTCGAGCCGCGCGCCGACCTTCATCGTGTTGTAGGGATGCAGGAAATTGTAGCCGCCTGCACGATCGCCCATGCCGTAGAGCAGGTCGAGATATGCGGCGAAGGCCGTCGACTTTCCGGCCTCGTTCAGGCCATAGACGATATGCAGGTCCGGTGCGCCCGGTCGCGCCGCGCCGAAATCGATCGAATGATCGGTGAACTTGCCATAGCGCGTGAGGTCGAGGCGGCCGAGACGCATCAGCTCTCTCCTCGATCGGTGGCCTTCATCCGGGCGGCGATGTCCTCGGTGCCTTCGATGAGAAGCGCGTCAATGAAGTGCTCGAGGCCGGCATCGTCCTGACCTGCGAATTGCCGGCTCTCGGGCGGCAGGTCAGCCAGCAGGTCGCGCACCATCTCCCTGACGTCGTCGCGAAAGCCGCAGCGCGTGATCACCTCGTCTCGCATCAGGACGCCGAGTTCGATGACGGGATCGGCTGCCGATGTCTCGGCGCTGGTAGCCGGCGGCAGGACGTCGAGTTCCAGCTTTTCGATCCAGGTTCGGCCGATGCGATCGCCGCGCTGCTCGGCCTCAGCCTGCATGAGGTCGATATCGCGCCGAAGCTGCCAGGCGAGCGGCGTCCGGCCATGCAGCCGGAGACGGGCGACGAGATGCGGGGAGGCGGTCCTTTCACGTTGCGCGCCAAGTCTGGCCTCGATCGCCGACGCGGCATCGCGCCATTCACTGACACCGGTGAGGTCCACGTCGGTGCGTTCGAACTGCGCCACGCTGGTCAGCCGCTCCTCGATGGTGATCGTCCTGTCGTTTGCTACGGTGACGAGTGATGCAGTCTTGGCGCCGGACTCGTTGATATCGCGGCCCTGCGGCATGCCGGGCATGATGACCGTGGCGGTTCCGGGATGCTGGCTTCGCTGATGGATGTGTCCGAGCGCCCAATAATCGAAGCCGGAGGCGTGCAGGTCCAGCACGTTGCAGGGCGCATAGACGTCGTGTCCCACCGAACCGGCAAGGCTCGTATGCATGATGCCGATATTAACCGCATGGGCCACAGGCGGCTTGAATTTCGGCAACAGCGATTCCGGCGCCTGCGGCTTGGCAAAGCTGAGGCCATGGATTGCAACCGGCAGGCCGTCCTTCATGATCTCGATCGCTTCGGCATGGCCGCCGAAGATCTTTACCGTTTCCGGCATCACCAGTTCCCTGGCGATTTTCGACATCGCATCGTGGTTGCCGCGGATCTTGTAGACGTGAATCCCGGCCCGGTGCAGCCGTTCCAACTGGGTTGCGAGGAACCGCGCCGTCTTCATCGAGGTCTGTTCGCCGTCATAGAGATCGCCGGCGATAACAAGCGCATCGACCTGCTCTTCGAGGCAGAGATCGACGATCGCGATCAGCGCCTGTCGGCTCGCGTCACCGACGAGGTCGGCAAGCTCGGGGTTGCGCAAGGCCAACGAACGAAGAGGGGAGTCAAGATGAAGATCGGCGGTGTGGACGAAACGAAATGGCATTGTGACCTTTGTCGTCCGGCAAGGAGAAGACTGCGAAATTTGCCGGTGGGGAAGTTCGGTCAATTATACGTCGGGCGTGCAGGTCGATGCTAGTGAATTCCATTGTCCTCGCGGATGATCAACACGAGTTTGCGCTTCTCGTTGGGAATGTGATGGAGAGCACGTTCCGAGCGAGCAATCAGGTTTACCTAACTCCTTGCGGCGTGAAACCAGCGCTTCCATGACATACTGGGCGGAGTTCATTTGTTGTCAAAGCCGAAGGAACGGTACGGTGCTAAGCCTTTTCCGCAAGCCGCAGCAGTCCCTCGTAAAGCGCGTCCGTAACGGGGTCATCGACCGTCGTCTCGTTTTGCACCCGGAATGTCGTCGCCACCAGCTTGCCGCGTCCGAGGCGCTTCTCGATAATAAAGGCCGCCGGCTTGTGTACCCATCCGACCACCACGCCGGCATGGACGCGGCCGTGGAACTCCCAGGGGCGAAAGCCGGTCATCACCTGATGCGGCACGACATGGTTGAAGGAGAGGTCGAGCAGCGGCCCGCCCGGAATGTGCGAGAAGACGCCGTCGCGTCTGAGCCAGGAGAAATTGCCCACCCAGTCGCCGCGCCATATCGACTTGTGCCGGTCTACGAGATTGTAGCCCGGAAAACTGAAATAGGCTCCGGATATCATGCCGCCCTGACCCTGGTCGATGATCATGGACATCGGGCCGTCGCGCGGCGGCGTATCATCCCTGAGCCTGCCCGGCGCCTTGACCACGACCTGAAGCACATGCCGGCCGGCATGGATGGCCTCGACCGTTTCGGCATCGATCCGGTGGGTGACAAAAATGTCGGCCTTGTCGGGGGCGACGCTTTCGTGGCCCTGCGCGATGAGCCTCGCGCAGATGCGCTCGTCGTCGGAATGGAAGCGTGCGGGCTCGCCGCTCCGGGGCGTATAGACCGAAAAAGTCTCGCTGTTTGCCGCGATATTCCGGCCGTCCGGGGCGAGGATTTCGAAACGCGCTTCCATTCGCTGGGATCGCTCGACGAAGCCTGATGGTGCCGAGATCGAAACGCCGTGCGCCTGCATGGTTTCGACATCGGGCAATGCGACCTCGCCGGCATGGTCGCCGAACTCCCATTTCAGCATGCAGCCCTCTGGCAGGCGCGTGCCGCCGGTGGCCACGTTCACTGCGAATTCCGCCGATTCGCCTGCGCGGATTGCGTGGCGTTTGGCGCCCGGAATGATGACCACATCGGTATTGATATCAGGCAGCGCCTCGGCGAACACGCGTGGATTTCGCGCCATGTCCATCAGGCCGTTGCCTTCCCAATGCACGTCGGTGAATTCCGTGATCACGTAGCCGCCGATCGGTGCGTGGCTTCGGATGACTTCGATCTCATATTTGAGGTTCATGTACTGGTGCCACTGCACCTGCTCGATGAAACGGCCGAGGCTGCCGAAGATCTGACCCAGGCCCAGTTCCCGGAACCTGGCCTCGATACCCAATGGCAGCGCGGTGCCCTCGGCCCAGGTGGCGCCATAGCTCATCCACCATGGATCGCGACCGCTTTCGTCGCGCAGTTGTGAAGGATCGGGCAGGCCCCAGACGCCGAATTCGGAGAGGATGAGCGGTTCCTTCTTCGTCCACACAGCTTGCTGGTCGGAAGAGAAGGTCCAGTCGGCGCCGGCGGCGAATTCACGGCAGAGTGCGTCCCATTCCTCGCGTCGGTCGGTCGCGGTGCGATAGAAATGGTAGTCGTTGATGTCGGTCTTGACGTGGACATTGGGAAAGCACGCCGAATTGTCGACCACCAGCCGCATGGGGTCCTCGGCGCGCAGCCAGTCGACCATGCCGGAAATCCATTCGCGCTGCTCGGCGACTTCACGCAGCCTTGTGCCCCAATCCTCGTTGATCAAGGTCCAGATGACGATCGAGGGGTGGTTGCGGTCGCGGGCGAGGATGCCTTCCATGGTACGCCGGAGTCGCAGAGCCGAATCCGGCGAGAAGGTTTCGATGTTGGGGATCTCGGTCCAGATCAGCATGCCGAGACGGTCGGCGACCTCGTAATAGCGCGGGTCGGGCACCTTGATATGACAGCGCAGGCAATTGAGGCCCATCGCCTTGGCCTTGCGCAACTGATCTTCGAGCAGTGCCAGCGATGGCGGCGTGCCGAAACCGTCGGGATAGTAATCCTGGTCGAGCGCCCCGCGCAGATAGAACGGTTCGCCATTGAGGTGGAGATATCCGTCCCTGGCCTCGAAGCGGCGGAAACCCAAGTTCTCCTCGCGGATGTCGATTTCCTTGCCGTCGACGAGCAGGCTCGCCCGCATCCGGTAAAGATTGGGTTCGTCCGGCGACCACGATTGGACGCCGTCGAGCGTCAGTGCGTGCGACGCCGTCTCGCCTTCAAGCACGAAATCGCCGCGATGGACGATCGCGCCGTCCGGGCCGGTGATTTCGAGGCGAACGGTTCCGTGGACGGAACGCGACGGCCGGACCTGAAGATCGATCCGGCCTTCCGGCCAATGAGGATCGATCCGCAGCGCCGCGATGTGGTTCTGCTCTCGGGCTTCGAGGCGCACCGATTGCCAGATGCCGCCCTGCGGCCCGTACCAGCTTTGCTTACCATGCGGGATCTCAGCGAAATCGGTCACGTCATCCCGGCGATGCGCGTCGGGAACTGTGGCGACGACCTCGATCGTGTTTTGGGGCGCGATGAGATCGGCGGGAAGAATAATCTCGAAAGGCAGATACCCGCCTTCGTGCCGGCCGATCTCCTTGCCGTTGAGGAGAACGGTGGCGAATTCGCTGACCGCACCGAAGCAGATGGCGATTTCCTTGCCGCCCCATTCCGAGGGAATGCTGGTGGCCTTTCGGTAAGTCGCCGTGCCGAAGCTGACGGCGAGATCCTCGAAGCAAGCCTGCCACGGCGCGGGAACCCGGGCCTCGCGCCAGCTCCCGTCGCTCTCGTGCCGGAATTGCCACGTTCCGTCGAGCGACATGGTGGGGCGGATCGGCGTCGCGGATCGGGTTGGCGTACGGGAGGAGGCATTCATCGGGCATTCCTTGAAAGCGGGTACTGATCTTGGCTACGGGATACGCGTCAGAAGACGCGTATCCCGCGGGAGGACGGCCCCGAAACCGGGGCCGCGAGGACCTTAGCGATTGCGGCGGAGCACGCGTTCCACACCTGCCTGCATGGCATCGAGCGCCGCTTGCGGGTCAGTCTGGGTCAGCCACATCGCGTTGAAGTCGGTGATCATCGCATTATAGACCGCGCGCTGGTTCTGGATCGCCGGCAGCGCGGTGGCATCTTTTGACGTGTCGGCGAATTCGGCGCGATGCGGCAGGGCCTTGAACTCGGGCGATTCAAGAACGGATTTGCGCACGGAGAGATGGCCGGTGCGCGACCACTGGAAATTATTGTCGTTGAGGAACTTCAGGAAAGCGAGTGCTGCCTGGGTCTCTTCCGGGCTGCGGCTGTCATCCTTGGGAACCACCCACATATGGCTGTCGGCCCAGACCGCGGGCTTGGCGAAGATCTGAGGCACATTGGCGACGCCGTAGTTCTTGAGCCCGGCTTTGCCGCCGGCGGCCTGGGCATTGTAATTGTCGACGCCCCAGGTGCCGTTGATCAGGATGCCGGCGTCGCCGTTGAGAAACGCCTGTTCGGCGCCGGGATAGTCGAGCCCGGCATTCGCGAGGCCGTCCGAATAGATCGAGGAGATCAGCTTTGCGGCGTTGAGCCCCTCCGGCGTGTTGATGCTGGCGGTCTTGCCGTCCGCCGAGATGACATCGACACCCTGCTGCCACATGAAGGAATCGAAAAGGCGGACCATCATGCCTTCGGAACTCTGGGATTCCACGGCAATGTAGTTCTTGCCGGTGGCTTCCTTGAACTTCTTGCCCTGTTCGAGCAGTTCCTCGGGCGATTTCGGCAGGATCGGCGTGCCATCCGCATTTACGAGGCCGGCCTGCTTCATCAGGTCGATGTTCACATGAAAGAGCAGCGCATGCAGGTCGTATGGCAGCGCATGGATCTCGTCCTTCGACGAAGCATTCTTGAGTGCCGCCGGCACGAAATCACTGGTGTCGATGCCGAGTTCGGCAAACGGCTTGCCGAGCGGCGTCAGCAGGTCGCGGTTGGAGAAATTCGGCATGACGGATGCATGCATGACCGCGACATCGGGGATGTTGCCGGTTGAATAGGTCGCGGTGAGCTGGTCGTAATAGGCGCCCCAGTCGACCGTCTGAGTCACCACCTTGGCGCCGATCGTGTTCTCGGCGTTGAACTTGTTGGTCAGCACGGTGATGATACCGCATTCGCCATTGGCCTTGGCGATATCGGTCACATTGCCGTATTCGTTCTGGCAATCGCCGAAGAAGCGGAAGAAGGAAACCTCGGCAGCGTTGGCAGCGCCCGTCCACATAGTCGTCACAAGTGCGGTTGCAACGGCAAGCCGGCGGAATGTTCTCAGATCTTGCATCATATCCTCCTTGTTGATGCGTTGGATGCCGGACGACGGGTCATCAAGCGGTTCATTTGCCGGCGCTCATGGCGACGCCCGCCACGATGAAGCGCTGGAAAATCAGAAAAAGCAGAACGATCGGCAGGCTGGCGAACACAGCCGATGCCATGACGGCGCCGAGGCCCTCGGTGAAGGCGAAATTGCTCTGGATCGAGGCGAGGCCGAGGGTCACCGTGTACATGTCCGCCCTGGTCGCCGAGACCAGAGGCCAGAGAAAGTCGTTCCAGGCGTGAATGAAGGTGAAGAGGCCAAGTGTCGTCAGCGCCGGGATCGACAGCGGCAACATGATCTTGAGGAAGATGGTGAGCCGCGAGGCATAGTCGATCGCCGCAGCCTCCTCGAGTTCCATCGGCACGGACCGGAAGAACTGCATCATCAGGAACACGCCGATCGGTACGGCGACGCGCGGCATGACCAGCGCGAAATGCGTGTTGTGCAGGCCCCAATCCGAAAACATGGTGTGGAGTGGGATGAACACCGCCTGTTCCGGCACCATCAGGCCTGCCGCCATGATGAGAAACAGCGTGCGCTTGAAGGGAAATTCCAGCCGCGCGAAGGCATAACCCGCCGTGGACGAAACGATGAGGACGGCAAGCGTCATGGCCACGGAGACGATGAGGCTATGCATCAGCCAGCGCGGCACCGTTTCGCGACCCAGCAGGTTGGTATAGTTCTCGATGGTGAAGGGGATGGGCAGGAAGCCCGCCGTCGAGCGCATCAGATCGGCATTGGGCTTGAGCGACATGGCAACGACCCAGGCGATGGGCAGGAGCCAGAGGATAGCGAAGGCTACGGTCGCCGCCAGGATCAGGATGTCGGTGGCGCGGCGCAGGCCGCTGGTACGGGCGCTGGCCATCACTCTTCTCCCCGCCTGCCCAGCCAGAGCTGCGCCATGGTAAAGCCCAGCATGAGGACGAAGAGCCCGAGCGCCATGGCGCTGGCATAGCCGACCTGCCAGTCGCGGAAACTGGTCTCGTAGATATATTGCACCAGGGTGCGCGTCCGGTTGGCCGGCCCGCCCTGGGTCATCAGATGCGCCTGGCCGAAAATCTGGAACTGGCCGACGATCTGCAGCACGAGGACCAGGAGTACGGTGTGCCGGATCGACGGCAGCGTCACGTTCCAAAGCACGGTGAACCGGCCGGCGTGGTCGAGTTCGGCGGCTTCGTAGAGTTCGGATGGTATCTGGCTCAGCGCGGCGAGGAACAGCGCCATCGGCAGGCCGACACCCCACCAGAGCGTGGTGATGACGAGGGACGGCATGGCCAGAGTCTGGTTACCGAGGAAATTGATCGGCTCCATGCCGAACCAATGGAAGAGCGGCACCAGCAGGCCCTTGTCGGCCGACAGCACCATCTGCCAGACCAGCGTCACCACCGAGACGGAGAACACGCTCGACATGAAAAAGACCGAACGCAGCACGCCCTTGAACCGGCTGGTTCCGAAGACAGCGAGCGCCAGCACCAGTGACAGCAGCGTCATCGTCGGTACGGTCATGACGACGAAGAGAAGCGTATTGCCCACCGTCTTCCAGAAGATCGTATCGAGCCACATGTCCTCGTAGTTCCGGAACCCGATGAACTCGCGATAGCTGCCGGCCAGCTCCCAGTCATGGAGGCTGATCCAGATGCCCTTGAAGAACGGATAGACCAGCAGCACCAGATAGATGCCGATGAAGGGCGCGAGGAAAAGATAGGCCGTGAGCGCGTCGCGCCTGCGAAGGGCTGCCTGCGTTCTCGCTTTCATGCACCATCCTCCCCATGTCGGGTGATGGCGATGCCGGATGTGTCGAAAACATGGTGGATACCCGACGATATGGCGAAGCGCACCGTCGACCCGATTGCGGGTGCCGCGCCGTCGCGAAGTTCGGCCACGACGGCGGTGCCGCCGGGCAGGGTCGCATAGACCAGTTGCATCGCGCCCAGCTGTTCGACGACATCGACCGTGCCGGAAAGTGGCCCTTCACTGGCAGGCGCCAGGATTTCCGGCCTGATTCCGAGCGTGACCCTGTCGCCGGGCTTGGCGCTTCCGGGGCCGATATTGGCCGCGATCCGGCCATCGCCCGCGCAGGCGAGCTCCGCGACGTCGCCGTTGATGGATATAACCGTTGAAGGGATGAGGTTGATGCGCGGTGCACCGAGGAAGCCGGCGACGAATGTATTGGCCGGACGGCGGTAGAGATCGATCGGCGCGCCGACCTGCTCGATCCGGCCGTCCCTGAGCACGACGATCCGGTCGGCCATGGTCATGGCCTCGGTCTGGTCGTGGGTGACATAGATCATCGTCGCGCCGAGGCGGTGGTGCAGCTTGGCGATCTCGGTGCGCATCGAGACGCGCAGCGCCGCATCGAGATTCGAGAGCGGTTCGTCGAACAGAAACACATCGGGTTCCCGCATGATCGCACGGCCAATCGCGACGCGCTGGCGCTGGCCGCCCGAGAGCGCACGCGGCTTGCGGTGAAGATAGGGTTCGAGCTGGAGGATGCCGGCGGCCCTGGCGATGCGCTCGGCGATCTCGGCCTTGGGCGTGCCGATATTCCTGAGGCCGAAAGCCATGTTGTCCAAAGCCGTCATGTGGGGGTAGAGCGCGTAGTTCTGGAACACCATGGCCACGCCGCGATCACGCGCTGCAACATCGTTGACGCGGTTGCCGCCGATGAGGATGTCGCCTGACGTGATATTTTCGAAGCCGGCGATCATCCTGAGCAGGGTAGACTTGCCGCAACCGGAAGGGCCGACGAAGACCACGAACTCCCCTTCGCCGATATCGAGCGAAATGTCGTGGATCACTTTGACGACGCCAAAATCCTTCGACGCCCCCCGCAAGGCAACTTCCGCCATCCACTCCTCCCGAGTGTTTAGTAATATTTGTTAGCTCATAACTAATAATATTAGCAACGGCAAGGGAGGAGTCCCTGTTGGCCGATAAAATTCCATGCTATGCGAAATCCATTGCCTGCCGGGGGAGCGTGTGACCAAGAAGCCCACCATGTCCGATGTCGCGGTGGCCTGCGGTGTGTCGCAGGCGACGGTGTCGCTCGTTCTCAACAATGCGCCCGGCACCCGCATCTCGGCGGCGACGCGCGAAGCCGTGCTGCACAAGGCCGCGGAGATCGGCTACAGCACCGCCGCCCGCCGCGTGGAGCGCCGGCCCCTGATCGCCATGTTGATCAACGACGTGACGAGTTCGCCGCACGTCGCTGGCCTGATCGAGGGCGTTGCGGAAGCTGCCAACGAGCTAGGCTTCCTGGTCTCGGTGATGCCTTCGGCCGGTGACGAGGAATCCGAGCATGCCGCACTCGACTATCTCGCGACTCTTCCGGTGGCGGGCGTGGTCTATGCGCGGCTGATCACCCAGCAGGTGGAGGTTCCGGCCCGGCTTTCCGAATGGCCGGCCGTCCTTCTCAATTGCTATATGGTGGATGAAGCGCTCCCCAGCGTGGTGCCGGGCGATCTGGCCGCAGGCATGCAAGCGACATTGTCGATGATCGAGGCGGGGCATACGCGCATCGCCTATATAGGCGGCGAGGATTCCATCGAGGCGTCGCGCGAGCGCATCAAGGGCTATCGCCGGGCGCTGGCGATGCGGGATATTCCCGTCGATCCGCATCTGATCCTCAAGGGTGGCTGGACCATCCGCGGCGGCTACAATGCCTTCAAGCAGTTGCGGACGCTGCGGGAGCCGCCGACCGCGATCTGCTGCTTCTGCGACCGCACCGCCATGGGCGTCTATGCCGCCGCCGCCGAGGCAGGCCTCTCGATTCCGCGCGACATCTCCGTCATCGGCTTTGACAACGAGTCCTACACCGCCGACATGTTGCCGCCCCTGACGACCATGGAACTACCGCATACCGACATGGCACGCTATGCCGTGGAGAAGCTCGCCGAGATTATCGCTACGCCCCGCTCGCGACGTGACAGTGCACGGATGAAATTAGAATGCGAGATGATCAAGCGGGAGTCGGTTGCCATCCGTGCCGAAAATCGGCTCATCCGAAGCTAATTTCCCCAAGGCTTCGATAAGAACGAGGGCGGCAGAGTCCCCCGTCGCAGCGATACACAGCCCTGCTTCGGATGAACAAATCAGGTCGCGGAAACGGCGGCTGTCGGCTCTTCCAGCATGTCGGCCGGAATGTCGTCGAATGATGCATAGTTCATATTGTAGAGCTTTGAGTAGAGCTTGCGGTTCTTCATCAATTCAGCGTGATTGCCGCTTTCGATGAGTTCGCCGTTCTGCAATACGATGATGCGGTCGGCCTCACGGATCGTCGCAAGCCGGTGAGCAATGACAAGGCCGGTACGGTTTTCCAAGAGCTTGACCAGCGCCTTCTGAATCAGCATTTCCGTATAGCTGTCGATGTTCGCGGTCGCTTCGTCGAGCACCAGAATTTTCGCGTCGGCAACCAGCGCCCGGGCAAAGCTGAGGAGCTGCCGCTGACCGAGCGAGAGATTGCCGCCGCGCTCGCCGAGCATGCTGTCATAGCCCTCCGGCATTCGCATGATGAAGTCATGCGCGCCCACTGCCTTGGCCGCATAGACGACCTGTTCGCGCGTGGCGTTCACCTTGTGGTAGCGGATATTCTCGAACACCGTGCCGGTGAACAGAAACGGCTCCTGCAGAACCATGGCGATCTGCTCGCCCAGCGAATCCTGCGTCACCTCGCGCACGTCGTGCCCGCCGACCAGAACCTGGCCCTGTTGCACGTCGTAAAAACGGTGAATGAGCGACATACAGCTTGATTTGCCGGAACCCGTCGGTCCTACGAGTGCGACTGTCTCGCCGGGATTCACCTTGAAACTCACATGCTTGAGGATCGGGTGCTTGGGATCGTAGCCGAAGGTGACGTCCCTGAACTCCACCGACCCATCCATGTCCCGGGACAGCGCCCTGACGTCAGGCGCGTCCTGGATGGCGATTGGAACGTCGATCACTTCAGTCAGGCGGCGGCCGGACGCCATCGCGCGCTGCATCACGGAATATTGCAGCGTAAGCGACCGTATGGGGTCGAAGAAGCGCTGGATATAGAACAGGAAGGCGACGAGGACGCCGACATCGAGGGCCTGGCCGAGGACGCGGGCGCCGCCGACCACGATGACAAGTGCCATGGCGACGCCGGTCAGCGTGTCGACGATCGGCACCATGACCTGGGCGTAGCGCGCCGCCGTGAGATGGGCGAGCAGATTGGCATGTGCCTTGTCGTCATAGAGAGTAAAATTGACCTCCTGCCGGTCCATGCTTTGGATGGCGCGAACACCGTGAATGGCTTCCGCCAGAGCGCCGGCGGCGATCGAATTGGTTTCATGCGCCGCCATGAAGGATTTTCGCGCTAAGGGCAGCCAGAAAAGACGCACGATGAAGAGGATGGGTAGAGCCGAGAGCGTCAGCAGCCCGAGCTTGAAATCGAGGGAGAGCATGACGAAGACGATGCCGATGAGCAGCGTCAGATCGCCGACCGACAGCACCGACGTTTCGAGGAATTCCTGCATCGAATTGACGTCGCCCTGCAGGCGCGACATCAGCCGCCCGACTTCCGTCTTGTCCATGAAAGAGAGGGAAACGCGCTGCAGATGCGAGAACATCGCCCGGCGGATGTCGAAGAGCACGTGTTCGGCCACGCCGCCGACCAGCGTTTCCTGGGCATAGCTCGCGGCATAGTTGATCAGGATCGCGATGCCGAATGCGATGATCGCATAGAGGAGGGCGGAACGGCCGCCGCCCGGCTGCATGCCGTGATCGATCGCATAACGGATGATAAGCGGAATCAGCAATTGCATCGCCGTGAAGACGAGGACCGCGACGACCGACCAGATGACCTGTTTCCGGTAGGGACGCACGTAGGCCCAGATGCGCTTGACGATATTGGTGTCGAAGGCTTTGCCGAACACCTCTTCCTCGATACGATGCGAGCCGACGACGGCCCTTGGAGGCCGCCGATCATCCGCGTCTATATCATCGCGATCTGTTTCCTGTGCCTCGGCCATTCATTCTCTCCTGCGCCAGTTTTCAGGCGCTCAAGGCGTCGTCACCGGGTCGCATCTGCAGATCGTAAAGCGCCCTGTAGCGGCCGTTCGCCGCCAGCAGTTCGTCGTGTGTGCCCTGTTCGACGATCCGTCCGTCCTCGACGAACAGGATCCGGTCGGCATGCATCAGTGAACTCAGCCGGTGGGCGACGATGATTGTCACGCGGCTGGCGGCAAATTTCCGCATGGCGACGCGGATACGCTGTTCGGTCGCAGCGTCGATTGCCGCAGTGGAATCATCGAACACCATCACCGCCGGCTTGAGCATCAGCGCCCGGGCAATCGACAGCCGCTGGCGCTGGCCGCCGGAAAGAGAGACCCCGCGTTCGCCGACGACCGTGCCGTAACCGGTCGGCAGACCCAGGACATAATTGTGCAATTGCGCGCTCTCGCTCGCCCGTTCGATGCGCTGCTCCTTCGCCCAGGGGTCGCCATAGGCGATGTTGTTCTCGATCGTGGTCGTGAACAGGAACGAATCCTGCTGCACGACGGCGACCGAGCGGCGCAGCGACTTGAGGGTGACATTGCGGATATCCTGACCGTCGATGGTGATGCGCCCGCCCGTGACGTCGTAGAATCGGGGGATCAGGTGTGCGAGCGTGGATTTGCCGCTGCCTGGCGGGCCGACAATACCGATCGTCTCGCCGCGCCTTGCTTCGAAGCTGACGCCTGTCAACACGCGATGGCTTTCCGCGCTCGGATAGGCGAAATCGACATTCTCGAACTTCAGCGTCCCTTCGGTCACGTCCAGATCCTTTGCACCAGGTACGTCGCGCACGGCGACCTCGAGATCCAGGAGTTCGAAGAGGCGCGTACCGCAGGTCGAAGCGCGGGCGAAGGCATTGACCATCAATCCGAGCTGCCGAACCGGCATCTGCAGGATCGTCATGAAGGTGAGAAAAGAGGCGAGTGTGCCGACCGTGATCTCGCCGCTCATGACCTTGCCGCCGCCGATCCAGACGACCAGACCCATGGCGGCGAAGAAGGAGAAGGTCATGGCGCTGGTGTTGGCGACCCGGATGCCGACGCGCTGGTGGGCAAGGGTCAGGGCGTGCCTGGAAGCCGCCTCGAATTTCGAAAGCTCGTGGTCCTGTGCCGCGAAGGCGCGCACGACGCGGATGCCGCCGAGATTTTCCTCCATGACCCGCGTCAGCACGGACAGCCGATCCTGCAGATCGAGCCAAGTGGCGCGCAGGCGCAACTGCGTGACGGAAGATCGCCAGGCAACGAAGGGCACGAAGCTCAATGCCAGAAGGCCGAGCACGAGATCTATGGAAATCAGCATATAAGCGCCGATGCCGATCAGGATCGCCAGCAGTATCATGCGAACAAAGGCGGTGGAAAAATACATCCGCACGCCTTCGAGGTCGAGCAGGCCAATGGTGATCAGGTCGCCCGAATGCACCGAATCATGAAAGCTGAAGGACAGTCGCTGGATCTTTTCGTAGCAGGCAATGCGCAATTCATAACCGATATGATGGCCGACCGCCTCGCTGTAGTAGTTCTGCACCATCGTGAACAGGCCACGCAGCACGCTGGCTCCGAGCAGGAGCAGCGCCGTCGCCAGCAGCGCGTCCTGCGCCGCGAGACCGTTGGTGCCTCCGGCGACGACGCCTTGGGTCTGATCCACGGCCCGGCCGAGCAGAAGGGGGATCGTGAGCTGGAAGGCAGAGGCGACGAGGGTCCCGCCGATGGCGAACCCCGATTGCCAGGGGTGTCGGAAGGCCATCGCGGTAATTCTGATCAGCGTGAAGAGGCCTTTGCCCCATCCCGCCGCTTTAACATGCGCAACCGAGGCCGAATGCCTCGCGATACGCGATTGCATCTCGCTATTCACGGTATGATTCCAATATCCTGCATGTTCGAACCGTGGTTCGGAAAGACGACATTTCCATGGTGGGAGGAAGGTCGGACGAAGCAGAGCGCTCGGCCCATTTTAGAACCCGCCGGCTCGACCCCTCAAGTGTCAATTGCTATTCGTGAAATCGCCTAGCCTTAAAATTCTTCAGCCACTGCAATCCCGCCTCTGTGGACGTGGTCGGTCGATATTCGGCGCCAATGGGCCGATCATAGCCCAGCTCTTCCAGGAGATGCAGGATATAGCCGTAGTCCAGCTCGCCGTGATCCGGCTCCCGCCGATCGGGAACCGACGCTATCTGGATATGCCCGATGGAACTCAGATACGCCTTTAACCTGCGTGTCAGATCGCCCTGCATGATCTGCAGATGATAGCAGTCGAACATGAGCTTGATATCAGGCGCGCCAACGTCCTTGATAATGCCGAGGGCCTGCTCGGACGTTCGCAGGAAATAATCCGGTGCGTCACGATGATTCAGCGGTTCGATGAGGATTGTGATATTCGCCGTTGCTGCCAGTGTGCAGGCATGCCTGAGATTTGTGACAAAAGTTTCGTGTGCAGCCTCGCCGGATGCCCTGCCGGCCATCACGTGCACATTGAGCGTCCCGGTTGCGCGCGCATAGTCGATCGCGCTTTCGATCGCGCGGCGGGCTTCTTCCTCACGCCCAGGCACCGCCGCCAGCCCGTTGTCGCCCGCTGCGATATCACCGCGCATGGTGTTGAGGCCCAGCATGGTGAGGTCGGTTTCCTGCAAGGCCTTCCTTACGGCTTCAGCGGGAATGTCGTAGGGATAATGACATTCGACCGCGTCAAAGCCGGCGACCTTGGCGGCACGGATCGCATCCGGAAGCGACAGCTCCTGCCACAGGAAACCGAGATTGGCGGAAAAAAGTGTCATCAGTCCCACTCCACGTCATAGGTCCGGACGATTTCATCAATCTGCGCCGTGTTGAGCAGTGTCGGATTGAAGCCACGCGTCAATATGGTGAGCTTCGCCGTCTCCTCGAGTTCCTCGATCGCATAGACCGCTGCCTCCAGGTCCTTGCCCGCTACGACCGGCCCATGCGCGGCCAGCATCACGGCGCTGCGCTTGCCGGCGAGGCCGCGGATCGCGTCGCCCATCGCCGGATCGCCTGGAATGAAATAGGGAAGCAGCTTCACTTTGCCGAGTTTCATGATCGAATAAGCCGTCATCGGCGGCAGCATGTTGTCCGGATCGACATCAGGCAGCAGCGATAGCGCCACCGAATGGGTGGAGTGCAAATGAACCACCGCCCCGGTCCTGGCCGGCCGCGTTTCATAGAATGCGGCATGCAGGGGCATTTCCTTTGTCGGCTTGTCGCCGCCGATCAATCGGCCGTCGGGGTCAAAGAGCGAAAGGCGCGCTGGGTCAAGCCGGCCGAAGGAACTGCCGGTCGGCGTCACCAACAACCGGCCGCCGGAAAGCCGTGCCGAGATGTTGCCGGACGATCCGCCTGTCAGGCCGCGGTCGAACATCGACCTCGCCATGACGCAGATCTCTTCCCGCAACCGGGCTTCCTCGCTCATGCCGCCTCCGTTAGCCTGATCGCATCTTCGAAAAAGGTCTCCGCGCCGAAATTGCCGGATTTCAGCGCCAGCGCGACGCACTTCCCCTCGACCTCCGCGAAGGTCCACGGCACGCCGGGCGCGATTTCCGGACCGATCTCCAGCCGAGTGATGCCGAGCGCCTGGGTGATCGCCCCCGACGTCTCGCCACCGGCGACGACGAAGCGCCGCACGCCGCTGCGGAAGGCCTGTCGTGCGAGATCAGCAAGCGCCTGCTCCACCACTTGGCTCGCCTTCTCGAATCCCAGGCTTTTCTGGGCCGCGCGCACCTCCTCGGGTTCGGCCGTCGCGAAGATGAGTTTTGGCTCGTCGGCGGAATGCTGTCGCAACCAGGCTTCCGCCGCGCCCGCGCCCTCATGCGCCAGCGTGATGGGATCGAGCCGCAAAGCGGCGCTCTTGCCGATGTAGTGGGAGACCTGTTTGCGGGTCATGGCCGAACAACTGCCGGAAAGCACGATTTGGCCTCCTACTGGCATCTCGGCACGCGCCCTATCAGTGGGTGCCGCGACGAGCCCCTGTTCGATGTAAAGACGCGGCAACTGCCCGGCAATGGCGCTCCCGCCGGTTACCAGCCGCATCTCGGCCGTCGCGGTGGCGATCGTCTTCAGATCGTCGTCCGAAACCGCATCGGTGATGACATGTGCCACACTTTCGGACGCGAGCAATTCCAGTCTGGTCTTCAATGCGTCCGGCCCCTTCGCCACGACGAGACGGTTGGCGAGCCCCACCTTGCCACGCACCTGCGGCGACAGCAGCCGTACGAGGTTCGAATCCCGCATCGGGGTTAGCGGGTGGTCCTTCATCGGGCTTTCCGAGAGGAGTTGCTCGCCCACGAAAAGATGCCCCATGAAGATACCGCGCCCGTTTTCCGGGAAAGCCGGGCAGTAGATGGTCTGCTTCGTTCCCAGTTCCGCCATCAGCATTTCCGCCACCGGGCCGATATTGCCCTCGGCCGTGCTGTCGAAGGTCGAGCAGTATTTCCAGAAAATTCGTTGCGCACCCGCTTTCCGCAGCCATTGCAAGGCCTGCCGCACCTGCTCGAGAGCATCTGCCACCGGAATGGTGCGGCATTTCAGGGCGATGACTTCAAGGGTGGCGGAATTGTCAGTGCTCTCCGTCGGAACGCCGGTTCGCAGCGAAACCGGCAGGCCGCTGCGGGCCAGCAGCGCCGCAAGATCGGTCGCGCCGGTGAAGTCGTCGGCGATGCAGCCGAGCACCGTCGTCATCAGGCTTGACCTTCGATGCCAGGCAGAATCACACCACTTTTTTTGGCCAGGACCTTTGCCACCGCCGCGTCGTCCTCGCGACCGAGGCCGGCCTCGGAGGCTTCCTTGAACAAAGCGAGCGCAGTTGCCGCAAGCGGTGTGACGGCGCCCGCGCTGTCCGCTTCAGAGGTGACGATGCCGAGGTCCTTGACGAAAATGTCGACTGAAGAACGCGGCGTGTAATCGCCGGAGACGATATGCTCGCCGCGGTTCTCGAACATCCAGGACGAACCGGCCGAAACGCAGATCACATCGTAAAGCGTCTTCAGGTCGATTCCTGTCCTGGCGGCAAGCGTCATCGCTTCCGCCGTCGCGGCGATATGGACGCCGGCGAGCAGCTGGTTGATCATCTTGACCTGCGATCCGGAGCCGGGCCGGTCACCGAGCCGGAAGACCTTGGCGGATATGGCATCGAGCGTTGGTTGTGCCTGGGCGAACGCTACGTCCGAGCCGGATGCCATGACGGTGATTTCGCCCGACAGCGCTTTCAGATGGCCGCCGGAGACGGGCGCATCGACGACGAGCATGCCAGCGGCTTCCAGCCGTTCGGCAATCGCGATCGTGGCGCTTGGCGCCATTGTCGTGCAGAGCAGGAAGACCGCGCCTTTGCCGGCCGTTCCCAGCGCGCCATCGGAGCCGAACAACACCTCTTCGGCCTGGCTGGAGTTGACGACGAAGACGAAGATCACGCCGGCGGCTGCGGCAGCCTTGGCCGGCGTGGCGCAATCCTGTCCGCCGGCCTGTGCGAAACGCTGCAGGACCTCCGGTCGGACGTCGCATCCGGCGACGGCAAAGCCCGCACGCAAGAGCGACACGGCGGCGCCCCATCCCATCGAGCCGAGGCCGATGACGGCAACAGTGCTGGTGTTCTGCAAGACTTTCCCTTCCCAGATATAAACGGTCGGTTCGATCGTACCTTTCATCCCATTTGCCGCAGCGCGATTCGATGGGGTTGATTATTACTCTTTCACCGCGCCGGTCATCGACGACACATAATAATCGACAAAGAAGGAATAGAGGATCACAACCGGCAGCGAGCCGAACAAAGCTCCCGCCATCAGCGAACCCCATTCGAAGACATCGCCGCGCACCAGTTCGGTCAGCACGCCGACCGGAACGGTCTTGTTCTCGGAGGACTGGATGAAGGTAAGCGCATAGATGAATTCGTTCCAGGACAGCGTAAACGCGAAGATGCCGGCCGAGATGAGCCCGGGGACGGCGAGCGGCAATATGATCTTGATAAGGATCTGCCAGCGCGATGCTCCATCGACGAGCGCGCTTTCCTCGAGTTCGAAGGGGATCGAGCGGAAGTAGCCCATCAACAGCCATGTGCAAAAGGGAATGAGGAAGGTCGGATAGGTGAAGATCAGCGCCATCCTGGAATCGTAGATACCGAATTTGAAGACGATGAAGGCGAGGGGAATGAACAGGATCGACGGCGGCACGAGATAGGCCAGAAAGATCAGCAGTCCAGTGGTGCGGGCGCCGGAAAACCGAACCCGCTCGATGGCATAGGCGGCGAAGACCGAGGCCGCCAGAGACAGAACGGTCGATCCTACCGCTACCAGGACGGTGTTCCACAGCCAGCCGGGATAGGAGGTCTCGAACAATAGATACTTGATGTGGTCAAGCGTCGGGCCGACCACCCAGAACGGGCTGTAGTTCTCGTAGTCCGTCAGTTGCGAGTTCGGCTTCACGGCCGTGATCGCCATCCAGTAGAACGGAAAGAGCAATACGAAGACGAATATCGCCATGGGCATATAGAGAAGCACCACGCGGCGGGGCAGGTTGTTGAGATAGCTCATTCCCACCACATCGTCGGTGAGAACGCTATCCTGCGGTATGTTTGCCATGTCTTTTCTCCCCATCAATCCTGGCCGCCCTGCTGCCATTTGCGGCGTTGCAGGCCGAAGAAGCTGAACATGATGGCTGCGAGCAGGAACGGGATCATGGCGACCGCGATCGCGGCACCTTCACCCAGTTGGCCGCCAGGTATGCCGCGCTGGAAGGACAGCGTCGCCATCAGATGCGTCGCATTGACCGGCCCGCCCTTGGTCAGCACGTAGATGAGCTGGAAATCGGTGAAGGTGAACAGCACCGAGAAGGTCATGACGACAGCGATGATCGGCGTCAGCATCGGTAGCGTTACGTAACGGAACCGCTGCCAGCTGGTGGCGCCGTCCAGCGAGGCGGCTTCCTGGAGCGATGCGGGGATTGTCTGTAGCCCAGCCAGAAGTGAGATCGCCACGAAGGGAATGCCGCGCCAGACATTGGCCGCAATGACCGACGCGCGTGCATTTTCCGGATCGCCGAGGAAATTGATCGGGCTGTCGATGATGCCGAGCTTGATCAACGACCATGACAGGATTGAGAACTGCGAGTCGAATATCCACCAGAAGGCGAGTGCCGAAAGCACCGTCGGCACCACCCAGGGCAAGAGCACGATCGCGCGGAAGAAGGATTTGAACGGCAGGTTCTCATTGAGGAGAAGCGCCAGCCACAGACCCAGCACGAATTTCAGGATCGAGGCCACGAAGGTGTAGAGCAGAGTGTTGAAGACCGAGAGCCAGAACACCTTGTCCCTTGCGAGGAAGACATAGTTCTCAAGTCCAATGAAGACGCCATCGCGCCCGATGCGCGTGTCCGTGAAGCCCAGCCAGACGCCGAGCCCGAGCGGATAGGTCAGGAAGCAGACGAGAAAGACGGCGGCGGGCAACATGAACAAGAAGCCGAGCGCGTTGTTGTTCTGCATCATGCGGGCCATCGCCGATGGCGGCTTGCGCGGTTGGGCAGTCGGCATGAAGGGGATACTCCGGCTGATCGGGTGGTTCATGCATCGGCGGCGACCGCCGATGCACCTATCTCACGAGGCAGTCTGCCGCTCAAACGCGATAATAGCGGTTGGCGCGGCGTTCCGCTTCGATCGCGGCGTCCTCGGGGCTCGCCTGGCCCGTGACGGCGCTGGCGAACATATCGACCAGCACGTAGTCGGCCATCACGCCTGCAGACGCATAGCCTAGCGGTCCGGCATAGCCGTTGGGTCGAAGCGTCGACGAGGCCTTGGCATAGGGCGCGTGGATCGGATCGGATGTCCAGATCGGATTGTTGGCAAAGGCTTTCAGCGGCTGGCAGCAATAGGCGCTGGAACCCTGGATCCAGGCGTTCATCTGGTCGGCTTCCATCATGAACTTGATATAGGCCTTTGCGGCTTCCGGGTACTTGGTGTGGCTGAACAGAAGCAGTGAACTGGTCTGATGCAGTTCCACGCTCTCGCCGACCGGACCGATGGGGAAGTTGGTGGTACGGAGATCCTTGGAGAGTTCGGCGAGCGCCGGATCCTTCTTCGATGCATAGTAGAGCGAGACGCCGTTTGCCGTCAGCGACACCTGGCCGGCCAGGAAGGCGCGGTTGTTGTTGATATCCTGCCAGCTTTCCGTACCGGGAATGAAGGTGTCGTAAAGCTGCTTGGCATAATTGATGGCGGCGATCGTCTCCGGGCTGTTGATGGTGACCTTGCCGCTCTCGTCGACCATCTTGCCGCCATGGCTCCAGAGCAGCCAATGGGCATAGTTATTACCGTCGCCGACGGCCTTGCCGTGCGGGAAGCCGGCCGGCGTGCCCTTGGCCTTCATCGCCTTGCAGAGTTCCAGGAAGCCAGCCGTATCTTTGGGGAATTCGCTGAAGCCGGCTGCCTTCACGTGGCTGTCCCGGTAGCAAATGGCGTTGCCGATCGCGGTCAGCGGCATGGCGATGAACTTGTCGCCCTTGGAGGCATAGCCCTTCACGCCATCATACCAGCCGCCATACTTGCCGCCGAGATAACTGGCGAGTTCCGTCATGTCGACCAGCTTGTCGGGATATTGATGCGCGTCATCAAACCAGCACATAACCATATCAGGGCCGGAGCCGACATTGGCTGCAACCGCAGCCTTCGGGCGGATGTCTTCCCAGCTTTCCTTGTCGACGCGAACCTGGACCCCGGTTGCGTCGGTGAACTTTTTGGTATTGGCGAGCCAGGCATTTTCGTCGCCCTTGACGAAGGGGGTCCAGCGCAGAAGCCTCAGGCTTGCGCCTTCCTCTGGCTTATAGGTCGGCTCGGCGGTCTGTGCGAAGGACGGGCGGACGCCAAATCCGGTCAAACCCGCGACAGCGGCGGATGCCGCAAGAAATTCACGTCTCTTGATGGTCATTGTGACTCCTCCTGGTAATGCCGGGAATTCGTCGATCCGACATCCGTCTTCCCGTTTTGCGGATGTGGCTGCAACGGGTTCCGGCGGTACCGGAACGCCAATTCCTGAACCGGGCAGGAGGGCTCCTCTTCCCTCATTGCCCAGTGCGACCCGATATCAGTCCGCCAGCCTGCTTCCGGTCTTGACGTCGAACAGATGCACATACTCGGCATCGATCGCGACAGTGATGGTTTCGCCTGGTTTGGCCGCCACGCGTTCGCGGAACACGCAACTCACGTCCTCGCCGCCCAGTCGAACGATCATCTGCGTCTCGTAGCCGGTGGGTTCCGTCACCACGACTTCGACCGGGATTCCGTTCGGGTCGAGGGAAATGAATTCCGGTCGCAGGCCATAAACAAGTTCGCGTCCAGCGGCCGAGGCCGCAACGCGCCCGACCGGCAGGGTGGAGCCGTCGGCAGCGATGAAGCTCTGGGGATTGGCCGGATCCAGGCGGCCCTTGATCATGCTCATCGCCGGCGAGCCGATGAAGCCCGCGACGAAGAGATTGACCGGATTGTCATAGAGATCGAGCGGCGTCCCGATCTGTTCGACCAGGCCATCATGCATGACGACGATCTTGTCGGCCATGGTCATGGCCTCGATCTGGTCGTGGGTCACGTAGACGGTGGTCGTTTTCAGCCGGTGGTGCAACCCCTTGATCTCGGCGCGCATGGCGACGCGAAGCTTCGCATCGAGATTCGACAGCGGCTCGTCGAACAGAAACACCTGCGGATCGCGCACGATCGCGCGCCCCATGGCCACGCGCTGGCGCTGGCCGCCCGAGAGCTGGCGCGGATAGCGGTCGAGAAGCTTGGTCAGGCCGAGGATTTCGGCCGCGGGCGTCACGCGCTTCCCGATCTCCGTCTTGGATGTGCCGCTCAGCATGAGCGAGAAACCCATATTGTCGGCGACCGTCATGTGGGGGTAGAGCGCATAATTCTGGAACACCATGGCGATGTCCCGGTCCTTGGGCGGAAGATTGTTGACGACCTCGCCGCCGATCCGGATCTCGCCGGCCGAGATATTCTCCAGTCCCGCCAGCATGCGAAGCAAGGTGGATTTGCCACAGCCGGAGGGGCCGACGAGAATGACGAACTCGCCGTCCTCGATCTCGATGTTCACGCCCTTGATGACGGGAAAGGCCCCGAAGGACTTCCTCACATCGACAAACTCAACTCCAGCCATTCAAGCTCCTCCCGAACTCCGACTTCATAGGTTTGCGTTTTCTGCAAGCTTACCGAGTATTCGCATCTTCTCCCGATTCGGACGGCCGACGCTACGGCAGGCCATGATAGCGCTACCATGGCAAGAAGCGCATCAGCCGTCAACCATGCTCACTCATCTCTCGCCATCTACTTCAGTGACGGCGGGACCACCGATGTCACGAGCAAATCTTTCGGCCATGCTCGCCAAAAAAAGCAAAAACAACATGTTAAGCGGTAGTATCATGCTCCTCTCTAGCCACCTCCCAAACCTCTTTCGCCGCATCAAGATTCATGGCGGCAATGGCAAAGCCAACAATCAGATCAGGCCAGGCCGAGCGCCAGAGGAAGGCGGTCGCCAACCCCGCCGCAATAATGGCGATATTGGCGAAGGCATCGTTCCGCGCCGAGAGAAACGCCGCCCGCGTCAGCGAACCGCCGGCATGGCGGTAGGCCGCCAGCAGGTAAGCGCAGCTCATGTTGACTGCCAGCGCACCCAATCCCGCCAGGGACAGGGCAAACGGCGCGGGCGGCAGGGGGTTGAGCAATTTGTGCCAGGCCGTCCACAGAAAGGCCAGCGCCGGGGCGAGCAGGATGAGGGACATGGCCATGCCCGCGCGGGCGCGGCTTTTGGCCGACCATGCCATGGCAAAGAAGATGAGCAAGTTGACGGACGCATCTTCGAGGAAGTCTGCGCTGTCGGCCAGCAGTGAGGCCGAGCCTATGTCCATGGCCACCGCAAACTCGACGCCGAAATAGGCAAGGTTGGCGAGGGCGACGATTATCACGGCCCGCCTCAGGCCAGAATCCAAATTCCTCATGCGGAGCGACTTTCAAGGCCAGTCTGGTTTCGGACATCGTACAGGCACGCGATCCGCCTGGATAGCTTTCGGGTCGATCTCTTCGCAATGACGCGGCCGGAGCAATATTGCCGCTTGCGGGGCAATCCAGTCAGAGAGCCCCGGCGGAGATCATTTCCGCTCGGGCCGATTGCGGTCGATCGCCTGCCCGCCAGAGATGCGGGTCTTGCCAATCCACTCCGCAGCCGCGCGGTCCAGTCTAGATTCGTTCATGTCCATTGTCCCGGCCTCATTCTCAGCTATCCTCGCAGCTGAACATGTTTGGAACGCTCAGGAGGACGCATGACCAGACATCGCATCTACTCGGTCAGTGTCGCGAGCGTCTATCCCCATTATGTGGCGAAGGCGGAGAAGAAGGGTCGCTCGAAAGCAGAGGTTGATGAAATCATCTGTTGGCTGACGGGACACAGCCTGAAGACCTTCGGCGATCAGTTGGCGAACAACACGAATTTTGAAGATTTCTTCGCGCAAGCACCTCGGATGAATCCCTCCCGATCGTCAATCAAAGGAGTGATTTGCGGCGTTCGCGTGGAAGAAATACAGGAACCTGTCATGCGTGAAATTCGCTATTTGGACAAACTGATCGACGAACTCTCGAAGGGCAAGCCGATGGGGAAAATCCTTCGAGACTAGCCAGTCGCTTGGTTTTATCGCGGTGACGGGCTGGTTTGCGGATTATTCAACTTCTGCTCAATGCCGACGCGCCGGAGATCACCTGAGCTACACAATTGGCGGGAGATAGTCAGCGACGAGTTGGACTTTATAGAAAGTCTTTATATTTCCGCATTCGAGAACCAGAGGTCCTTATAGACAGCAATGGCCGTTTCGTCGGGCTGGCGATCTTGGGTGAGCCAGACAGATCGAACGGTGCGGGCCTCAGCGCCACTTGGAACCTTGCTGCATTGGCTGGCATCGGAGGCGCCGATGCAGGGAATGAACCATGCGGGCATCAAGGGCCGCGCCGTATAGCCCGCGTCCGTCCGCGTGACCCGGAGCGCAAGACCATTTCTTTCATTTGCCTGCCATGGAAAGATGATCCGGCCTCCAGGTTGCAATGCGTCGAGCCATGATTTCGGGAGCGCGACCACGCCTGCATTCACGTAGATAAGATCGGCCTTGGGTAGTGTTGCGGTGGTCGCATCGCCGTTGACGATCGAAACCCCTTTGAAAGGTTCGAGGTTTTCCCGCGCCCGACCGGCCAGTTGCTCGTCGATTTCGAAAGCATGCACCTCGCCCTTCGGAAGCACCAGCATCGACAGAATCGCAGAATAATATCCGGTTCCCGCACCGACCTGAATGACCGTTTCGCCGGGCCTAGGTGCCGCAGCGCCAATCAAGGCGGCGTGGAGGAAGGGCTCGCCGTTGTTGATCCCCTTCGATGCATCGAGCGCGACAAGCACATTTTGATAGAGATAGACGGGATCGGCGCTCGGCGTTTCGACGTAGCGCCGGTTGGCCTTGATCTGCCAGGGCCCGCGACCCATGAAGGCTTCGCGCGGCACAAGCTCGAAAATCCGCTCGAGCCTTTCGTCCGAGGAATTGCTGGCATTCGCCATCATCCTTGCGTGGAAAGCCCGGATCTCATCCAGGCCGGCACGGTGATTTCCGGTCACGGTTTCCTCCGGTTCGGCGGCTTGGCCGGCCACCGCGCACATGCTCGCGGCGGCCAGTCACGTATAGCTGCGATCGCGGAATTTGATCAAGCGTTGCGACGTTTATTCTTCCTCCTGGAATACCTCCTCGCGCTTGCTCCTGATGCTCGGCAGGAACACGATGACCAGGACGAGTGCGGCGAGCAGCAGCAGGCCGGCGCTGATCGGCCGCGTCACGAAGGTCGCCGCGTTGCCATGCGAGAGGATCATTGCTCGGCGGAGATTTTCCTCGAGCAGTGGGCCGAGCACGAAGCCCAGCAGCAGCGGTGCCGGCTCGCAGCGGAGCTTCACCAGGACGTAGCCGATGAAGCCGAAGAAGGCGACCGAGTAGAGATCGAAGACGTTGGATTTGACGCTGTAGACCCCAATCGAGCAGAAGGCCATGATAATGGGGAAGAGCACGAAGTAAGGCACTTTGAGCAGCCTGACCCAGAGCCCGATCAGCGGCAGGTTCAGGATCACCAGCATCAGGTTGCCGATCCACATCGAGGCGATGATGCCCCAGAACAACGATGGCTGTTCGACCGCCACATTGGGACCCGGTACGATGCCCTTGATGATCATCGCGCCGATCATCAGCGCCATCACGGGATTGGCTGGAATGCCGAGCGTGAGGAGCGGGATGAATGACGTCTGCGCACCAGCATTGTTTGCCGATTCAGGCCCGGCGACCCCCTCGATCGCGCCATGGCCGAATTCCTCCGGGTGTTTCGACAACCGTTTCTCGACGGTATAGGAGGCGAAGGCGGCGAGGATCGCACCGCCGCCGGGCAGGATGCCGAGGATCGAGCCTATGCCCGTACCGCGCAGGATGGGCCATGCCATGCGCCGGAAATCCTCGCGCGTCGGCATCAGGCCCTCGACCTTGCTCATCAGCACGGAACGGGTTTTCTCGTTTTCGAGATTGCGCAGGATTTCAGCGACGCCGAAGACACCCACCGCAACCGCCACGAAGTTCAGCCCGTCGGCGAATTCGGTGATGCCAAGCGTGAAACGAGGGGCACCGGTATAAATGTCGCTGCCGGCGAGGCCGAGCAACAGGCCGAGGATCAGCATGGCGAGCGCCTTGACGATCGAGCCATGGGCGAGCGCGACCGACATGACGAGGCCGACAACCATCAGCGAGAAGTATTCGGCGGAGCCGAATTCCAGCGCCACCGCCGTCAGCGGCGGTGCGAAGATCGCGACCAGGAAGGTCGAGACGGTTCCGGCGAAGAACGAGCCGAGCGCGGCGGTTGCGAGCGCCACGCCGGCGCGTCCCTTGCGCGCCATCTGGTATCCGTCGATCGCCGTGACGGCGGATGATGATTCCCCCGGCATGTTGATCAGGATCGCCGTGGTCGAGCCACCATATTGCGCGCCGTAATAGATGCCGGCGAGCATGATGAGCGACGAGACGGGCGCAAGCTGGAAGGTGATCGGCAGCAGCATGGCGATGGTCGCTGTCGCGCCGATGCCGGGAAGCACACCGATCAGGGTACCGAGCAGGACGCCGATCAGGCAGAACAGCAGGTTTTCGGGCGACATCGCAGTCGCAAAGCCGAGCCAGAGATTATCGAAGAGTTCCATGATCGCTTCCTAAAACCTGAGCCATGGGCCGAAGCGCTCGAACGGCAGGCCGAGCGCATAGCTGAAGACTGCGACGGAGAAGATGGTGACGGCTGTCGAGAGAATGAGCGCTCCGAGCAGGGTCATGCGATGAGAGGCGAAGCAGGCGACGAAGGCCGTGATGAACAGGGACGGCACGAAGCCCAGCCCACGCACCGTCAGGCCGAAGATAATCGGCGAGGGCAAGATGAAGAGCATGCCGCGCCAGGCCAACGGACCGACGGGTTCGCCTTCCCCGCGGAACGACTGAACCAGGATGACGATACCGAGAAGGACGAGCAATCCGCCAAGCAGCAGCGGAAAATAGCCGGGCCCCATGCGGAAGGCGGTGCCTAGTTCAAGACCCAGCGACTGTACTGCGAAGAAAAGCCCGGCGCCGATGAAGACGATGCCGCAAAGCGCATTCGTCCGGTCGAATGATGGATTGTTCATGATGTCCCCAGCGATTGGTCCCGGCCGGATGGGTGGGCGGGACGCGTTGCACCTCACCGGCGGTCCTTCCCCGCCAGCGAAGCAGGGAAGGCGCCGGAGACGAAGCCTGCTATCGACGCTCAGTCGGCATATTGGCCGGCCGCTTCGATGATGGGCTTCCAGCGGGCGATTTCGCTTTCTAGCTTGGCTTTCAAGGCCTCGGGTGTCACGTCGGCATCGGGGGATGGCGCGGTGCCGAGTTCGGCGAAGCGTGCCGCGACATTCGGGTCCTTCAGCGCCTTCTTGAGCGCGGCATTGAGCTTGTCGATCGCTTCCTTCGGCGTGCCCTTCGGCACATAGACGGCATGCCAGATGCCGACCTGGAAGTCCTTGAGGCCGCCTTCCACCGCGGTCGGGAGATCGGGGAAGATGTCGAGGCGCTTGGCCGACGTCACGGCATAGGCCTTGATCGTGCCGCCCTGGATCTGCTTGGTCGTGTTGGTGGTCTGGTCGCACATGATATCGACCTGGCCGCCGAGAAGATCAGTCATTGCCGGGCCCGTGCCCTTATAGGGAACGGTGACGAGCGGCGTCTGTATGGCACTCATGAACATCATACCGCAGAGATGTGAGGCCGCGCCGAGGCCGGCATTGGCGACGGTGATCTTGTCGGCATTGGCTTTCACATATTCGATCAGTCCCTTGAGGTCGGTCGGCTCGAAATCCTTGCGCGCGACGATGGTCATGGGCACATCGGTGACCAGGCCGACATAGTCGAAAGCATTGAGCGGGTCGTAGGCGAGTTTGCGATAGAGTGAGGCGCTTGTCGCCATGCCGATATGGTGGAGCAGCACCGTGTAGCCATCCGGATCGGAACTCGCGACACGGCCCGCACCGAGGGTGCCGCCGGCACCGCCGACATTTTCGACGATGACCTGCTGGCCGAGATCCTTCGACATGGATTCGGCGACCAGGCGCGCGACCGTATCGGTCGGCCCGCCGGCCGCGAAAGGCACGACCATGGTGATGGTGCGTTCAGGATATTCGGCATTGGCCGCGCCCGCGAAGAGGGTTGCTGCAATGGCAGTGGCGGCGAACAGAGATTTGAAAAGCATCTATGGGTTCCTCCCGTCAAGATGACTGCCAGCCGGCAAGGCTCCTCCCCTGCCGATACTGGATGGGCCAATAGTTTCGTAAGCGGGGGGTTGCGCAACTGTGGGCGCGGCAAAAAGAGCACGCAGGCTGATATTTGCATGTCGCCATGGGTGGAAATGGCCTCAATAGCCAGCGGCCATGTGTGGAAATCCACCCATTGGCCTAGCCGTCTTCTGGTTCGCCGATGCCAAGCCGCTTATCCAGGCCATATTTCTGCATCTTCTCATAAAGCGTCTTCCTTGAGATGCCGAGTTGCTCGTAGACGGGTTTCAGGCTGCCGCCATGGGCCGCGATCGTGCTTGCGATGATCTGCCGCTCGAAGGCGCCCACCTTGTCGGCGAGGCGGATATTCTCCTTTTCGTCGTCCGACGAGCCTGAACCCATTCGCATATCGAGCCCCAGCACCAGCCGATCGGCCGCGTTGCGCAGTTCCCGGACGTTGCCGGGCCATTCGCGTTCGGCGATGTCCGAAATAACGTCCGGCGGCACATCCATCGGCTCGCGGCCATAACGTGCGGATGCTTCGCGGACGAGTTGAAGGAAGAGCAGGGGGACATCCGCGTGGCGCTGCGCGAGCGATGGGACCCGCAAGGTCGCGACATTGAGCCGGTAGAACAGGTCTGCCCGGAAGCGCCCTGCAGCGACTTCTCCCTCCAGATCGACCTTGCTCGTGGTTATGAAGCGTACGTCGAGGGCTACGCTTTCGTTCGATCCGAGGCGAGTGATGGTGCGCTCCTGCAAGACACGCAGGAACTTCGCCTGCAGGTCGATCGGCAGCGAGCCGATCTCGTCGAGCAGGATGGTACCGCCACGGCCATGCTCGAACTTGCCGTAGCGCGGCCGCATGGCGCCTGGGAAAGCGCCGGCCTCATGGCCGAAGAGTTCGCTTTCAATCAGCGTTTCCGGCAGGGCGGCACAGTTGATGACGATGAAAGGACGGCCGGCCCGGGCGCTGATATCGTGCAGTGCGAGCGCTACGACCTCCTTGCCCGTGCCGGTATCGCCGATGATCAGTGTATCGGCATCGGTGGCGCCGATGGCGCGCAGCCGATAGCGCAGGTCCACCATAACAGGCGTGCGCCCCGGAAGCCGCACTTCGATGTCGTCGCGCTTGCCTGCTGCGGCCCGGAGGCGACGGTTTTCCAACACCAGGGCGCGCCGGTCCATCGCGCGGCCGATGACGCCGGCGAGCACCGGCGTAGCGAAGGGCTTTTCGAGGAAGTCATAAGCGCCCTCGCGCATTGCCTTGACGGCAAGCTGGACGTCGCCATGTCCAGTGACCAGGATGACGGGGATGTCGTGATCGATCTCGCGGATCCGCTGGAGAAGCGTCATCCCGTCCATGCCTTCCATGCGGATATCGCTGACGACGACGCCCGAGAAGCCGTAGCTGATACGGGTCAGAACGTCCTCGGCACTGGCGAAGGCATCGACCTTCAGGTCCTGCAATTCCAGTGCCTGGGCAGTTGCCAGGCGCAGTTCCTCTTCGTCGTCGACGAGCAGGACGGTCGGTTCACTCATTCAGCCGCCTCGCGCGCTGCCGTCGTCGGATCGAGTTCGATGCGGAACACGGCACCGCCATCTGGATGATTGGAGGCCGCGAGATGGCCGCCGAAATCCTTGATGATGTTGTAGGAGATCGAGAGGCCGAGCCCAAGTCCCGCACCGACTTTCTTCGTGGTGAAGAAAGGATCGAAGATGCGCTCGACGATCGCCGGCGGCACGCCGGGTCCGTGGTCCCTGATCTCGATTACGATCCGTTCGCCTGCGCGTCCCGCGGAGACATGGATGCGGCGGTCATCGAGGCCTTCGACGGCGTCCGCTGCGTTCGAGATGATGTTGACCAGCACCTGTTGCAGCCGGACCGAACCCGCCTTGACCATCAGCGATGGAGCAAGCTCGGTGATGAGTTCGGCATTTGCGGAGGCCAGGCGCGCCGAGACGATTTCGAGCGTATCGTGCAGTACGTCCTCAATCGCGACCGAACCGAGCTTCTCGTTCGGCTTGCGGGCAAAATTGCGTAAGTGCCGGCTGATCGATGCCATGCGGTCGATGAGGTTGGAAATGCGGCGCAGATTGTCCTGTGCCTCGTCGGTTCGCTTGCGGTCGATGAGGAGCGCGGCGCTGTCGGCATAGGTCTTGGCGGCGGCGAGCGGTTGGTTCAGTTCGTGCGACAATGCCGCCGACATCTGTCCAAGGCCCGCAAGCTTGCCGGCCTGCACGAGATCGGCCTGGGTTTTGTGCAACTGGCGGTTGACGCGGGCGAGGTCGGCCGTGCGCTCCTCGACACGCCGCTCGAGCTCCGCTTTCGCCCGGATATCGGATTGCATCTGTTCTTTCAGCCGTGCGCGCCGTTGCAGCATCACGGTGAGGACGACGCCTGCGAGGGTGAAGAACAACAGCAGTGCAACGATGGTGGTGCGTGCCTGCGAATGGACCGAGCGGGTGTCGAGAAGCACACTGACGGTCCAGTCGGCCTCGCGCATATATTGGGAAAGCACCAGATACTCCGCACTATCGATCGTCATCAGGGCGTGATCGGCCATTTGCGAGCGACGGACCGGCAATTCCTTCAACACCGCATCGGAATAGCGGCGGGAGGCGGCCGTGCGCTCAAGACGATCCTTCGTCAGCGGCATGATGCCGGAATAGAGCCATGCGGGGCTGCCCGACATGAACACGATGCCTTCGGGATCATGAACGATGATCTTGTATTCGCCGCCGCGCCATGAAGTTTCAATCGCGTCGATATCGACCTTGAAGACGATGACGCCCGCGACCTTGCCTGACAGCTTGACCGGCGAGGCGAAGTAATAGCCGCGCTTGGCCGAGGTGGTGCCGAGCGCATAGAAGCGCGCCTGATGTCCTTCGGCGGCGCGCTGGAAATAGGGTCGGTAACTGAAATTCTCGCCGACGAAACTCGTCGGCTCATTATAGTTGCTGGCCGCGATGGTCTTGCCATCGAGCGTCATCACATAGATATCCGACGAGCGCAGCAGCGTATTGATTTCCTTGAGATAGAAATTGGCGGCGTCACGAAGTGCCGGATCATGGGGCTTGGAGATGAGCTCCTTGATGTTGTCGTGGTCAGCGATCAGCGCGGGAAGTGGTTCGTAGCGTTTGAGCTGGCCGGACAAAGCCGAGACCGCCAGACGCAATGCGCTGTTGGCCTGAAGCGAGGCTTCGTTCATGAAACGCACGGTCGCGAACGGAATGCCCCAGCCGATGACGACGATCGCCGCGGCAAGCAACACGCCGATAAGCGCGAGGATGCTTCGATGTGCGTTCCTCAGGTTCACTCTCCCACGGAGCGGCGACGGCCGTTCTCAATCCGTCCTAAGGATCGCAGATTGCAGGCATCTTTCCAAGAGCGGGCACGTGAGGACTTATCGCAGCCTTTCGCCTGACGTGGCGAAGAAGCGGCGGCGGTCGGGCGGTGTGGTGAGATGAAGGATCTCGCCGGCTTCGATATCCGGCCCGTCGCGCTGCTCGACCGTCAGATTCTGGCCATCGTCGAGCTGGCAATAGAGGAAGCGGTTGCCGCCGAGATATTCGGAGAAATCCACGCGAGCGGCGATGGTATCCGGTCCGGCCGCCGCGACCGCCATGTGTTCGGGGCGCATGCCGAGCAGCAGCTTGCCGCCGGGCTGAACACCGGAGGCATCGATGGGCGCCCCCATGGTGGCACCCGAGAGGCGGACCTTGCTGTCGCCAGCCCATTCCGCCTCCAGAAGGTTCATCCGGGGCGAGCCGATGAAGCCGGCGACGAAGACATTGGCGGGATCCCCATAGACCTGGCGCGGCGTGCCGACCTGTTCGACCTTGCCATCACGCAGCACCACGATCTTGTCGGCAAGCGTCATCGCCTCGGTCTGGTCGTGGGTGACATAGATCATCGTGTTGCCGAGTTGGCGGTGCAGACGCGCGATCTCGATGCGCATCGAAACACGGAGTTCGGCATCGAGGTTGGAGAGCGGCTCGTCGAACAGAAAGACATCCGGTTCGCGCACGATCGCCCGGCCGATTGCGACCCGCTGGCGCTGGCCGCCAGAAAGCTGGCCCGGTCGGCGCTCCAGCAAAGGATCGATCTTGAGGATGCCGGAGGCATGAGCGACCCGCCGTTCGATTTCGGCCTGCGGCGTATTCGCCATTTTCAGCCCGAAGGCGAGGTTTTCGCGCACGCTCATATGCGGGTAGAGCGCGTAGGACTGGAACACCATGGCAATGCCGCGATCGGATGGGTCGAGATCGGTGACATCGCGGCCCTTGATGGCGATCTCACCATCAGTGACCTCTTCCAGGCCAGCGATCATGCGCAGCAGCGTGGATTTGCCGCAGCCGGACGGTCCGACGAAAACGACGAACTCGCCTTCGCCGACGGTCAGGTCGATGCCGTGGATGACTTCCAGGCTGCCATAATTCTTGCGCACATCGCGGAGCGCAACGCTGGTATTGTTCATCCCGTTCGCCATCAGCATCAACCTATCTCTCCGACTGGACCCAGACCAGCATCTCGCCGGGGTCCCGGTTGTCCCAGAGATGATAGGGTACAAAGCGTGCCTTGGCAGCCTTTCTCTTAGCAGGCGCGCTGCGATAGAGCGGCTTGCCCCAATCCGACATGTCCTCCCGCTCGACATCGAGGTCGATGGCGACGGCGCCGTTCAAGTCGATGAGCACCGACGTCTCGGCTGCCTGCAGATCCTTCGGGAGAATGACGGCGTTGAGATCGACCCCGTTGTCCATCGTCTCTACGCAATAGACCAGCGGGCCGCGCATCAGGGCCGCGCGGCCGGCATCCTGCCTGACCTTGGGATTGGCATATTGCGGCCGGAGCGTCAGGGGCAACAGGAGTGCCACGCGGTCGCTGTCGTTCCATTCGCGTTCGATGCGGGCGTAGCCGTCGGCGACATTGGCGGCCAGATCGATCATCGTACCGTTGACGCTGAGCGTGGCGCCGTCCGCCCATTCAGGGATCCGCAGCGAAAGCGCGAAGCGCGCGGGCCTCTCAAGTTCCGCGGTAAACGCAATCGTGCCTTCCCACGGATAATTGGTGGTCTGCTTCAGCGTCACTTTGGCGCCATTCGCGAGTTCGCAGCGCAGCGTGCTCTCGCCATAGAGATGGACCGCGATTTCATCATCGGAAGCGGCATACATATAGGAGCCGATCGAGGTCACGAGGCGGGCGATGTTCGGCGGGCAACAGGGGCAATGGTGCCAGGTCCAGCGATGATGCTTGCCCGCGCTTTCCAGCGGATTGTCGTAGAAGAAGGTCTTGCCGTCGATTGCCAGGCCGGGCAGGGCGCCATTGTAGAGCGCTTGTTCCATGATATCGGCATAACGGCGATCCGGGCCACGGCCGAGCATGCGGTTGGCCCAGAAGACCAGCCCCACCGAGGCGCAGGTCTCTGCATAGGCGGTCTCGTTGGGCAGGTCGAAATAGTCGGTGAAGCCCTCGTTGCTGGCCGAGGGACCGATGCCGCCGGTGATGTACATCTGCTTGGTGACGACGTCGTCCCACAGCGCTTCGAGCGCCTCGGTCAGGCTGTCGTCCTTGTATTCCGTGGCGATGTCGGCCATCCCTGAATAGAGATACATGGCGCGCACGGCGTGGCCCACGACCTTGCGCTGGTCGCGCACGGGCTGGTGCGCCTGGCCGTATTCATAGGTCTTCTGGATGAAATTCGCCGGATCGCGGCCGTCCTTGATCGCCTCGGCAGTGAAGAAATGCGGTTCGGTGCCGCGCTCGTCGATGAAATGCTTGGAGAGTTCGAGATATTTCTTCTCGCCGGTGACGCGGGCGAGCTTGACGAGCGCAAGCTCGATCTCCTCATGGCCGCAATAGCCCGGAATCTGGCCTTCGCCATGGCCGAAGATCGTGATCATGTAATCGGCATAGCGACACATGATGTCGAGCAGCTTGCGTTTTCCCGTGGCCTGGTAGTAGGCAACGGCAGCCTCCATGAGGTGGCCGGCGCAATAGAGTTCGTGATGGTCTCGGAGGTTGGTCCAGCGACGATCGGGCTGGACGCGCTGGAACCAGGCGTTCAGGTAGCCGTCTTTGTCCTGCAGCCGCTCATACATGTCTATGATCGCGTCGGCGCGGGCTTCGAGCCTGGGATTGGGCTTGCGATAGAGCGAATAGGCGATGGTCTCGATCGACTTGCCGAGATCGGAGTCCCAGAACATCTGCGTCGTGCCGCCCCAGGGCTGGATCGGGATGACGACGCCGGGGCTCGGCTGGGCGACATCGATCGCCCTGATCATGCCGGCGGCTTCGCAACGATCGAGCAGGATCTCGGCGGTGGCATCGCTCACGGCATCCTGCCATTTGCCCCAGAACCCTCCGAGATCGACGTCGGGAACGGCAACGGGGCGGAACTGGCGGTCTTTCTTGCTCATCATGGCACTCACTTTTGGCTCCGGTTTCATTTCACCGCGCCGGCCATCAGCCCGCGCATGTAATAACGTTGAAGGAGGAGGAAGACGAAGAGGCACGGCACGAACATGACGGCCACACCTGCCTGCACGGCGCCCCAGTTGATCGCGCCGAGGCGTCCCGCGCGCACGGCGGTCATCAGCACCGGCAGCGTATAGTTCTCGTTCGAGGACAGCAGGATCAAGGCCGCGAAGAATTCGTTCCAGGCGTTGAGAAAGGCAAAGATCGAGACCGTGGCGATGCCGGGCATGACCAATGGAAGCAGGACGCGGACCAGCAGGCGCAGGTCGCGCGCGCCGTCGATCCGGGCGGCTTCCTCGATCTCCTTCGGCACCGCGTCGAAGGCGTTGCGCATCATGAAGACCGAGAAGGGAAGCTGCAGTGTCACATAGACCAGCATCAGGCCGAACAGCGAATTGTTGAGCCCGAGCTTGGCCAGGATGATGAAGAGCGGCGTCAGGATCGACTGGAACGGGATCATCAGCGTGGCGATAACAAGCACGAAGAACACGTTCTTGAACCGGAAGCGGTAGCGGGAGAAGCCATAGCCCGCGAGCACGCTGACGGCAACCGTCAGCAGCACCGTGCCGATGGAAACGACGAGCGAGTTGATCGTGTGTTGCCAGATGCCGGAGCCGAACCCATCGAGCGCGCGATAGGCATCGATACTGATCCCCGACGTCGGCCACGGCGGCAGTGGCGGCGAACTCGATTCCTGGTTGGTCCGGAAGGATGCGAGCAGTGTGATGACGAAAGGCGCCAGGAAGAAGAAGCACGTGCCGATGCCGATGCCGTGATAGGCTATCCGGTCCCACAGCGCCTTGCGGGCGCGGGTCTGATGGCGGCTGCCGAGCGTCGTGGCCGGGGTGCTCATGGGCGTTCGTCTCCGACACGCAGCAGCCAGAGCTGTACCACGCTGATCGCCACCAGGATCGCCAGCAGCACGATCGACAAAGCCGCGCCATAGCCGAGATTGAACGACACGAAGGACTGGTTGAAGATATAGTAGACAACCGAGATCATCTTGTTCTGTGGTCCGCCCGAGGTCATGATGTAGAACTGGTCGAAGGCGAGGATCGAGCCGGTGACGGACAGGATCAGCGCCAGCGCCAGCGTGCGGCGCATCAACGGCAGGGTGAGATAGCGGAAACGCTGCCAGCGCCGGGCGCCATCGATGCGGGCGGCTTCGCTGAGTTCGGTCGGGATCGCCTGCAATCCGGTCAGCAGTATGATCATGGTGAAGCCGGCGATCTTCCACACCACCATGACGATGATGGTGAGGAACGCCGTGTCGAACTTGGCGAGAAGATTGAGCCTGCCCGTCGTCAATCCCAGCATCTGGAACAGCGGCGCGAACAGGCCGCTATCGACATTGGCGAGCCACACCCAGAGCAGCGAGGCCGATGCCAACCCGACCACGACGGGCAGGAAGATGATGGTGCGATAGGCTGAAACGAACGGCCGCTGCTTCTCGACGAAGATCGCCAGGGGAAAGGCGACGACGAAGATCGCGATGGTGACGATGATGGTGTAGTAAGCCGTGAAGCCCAGCGCCGAGAAGAAGCGCGCATCGCTCAGCATGCGGGTGTAGTTCGAGCCCCAATTGAAGACCGGCACGCCAAGCAGCGGCCATTTGTGGAAGCTCATCCAGACGGTGAAAATCACCGGAGCGACGAAGAACATCAGCACGAGCGCCATGGCGGGCGCGATGTAGAGCAGACCACGCCAGTTGGAATTGCGCCTTGACCTTCGCCTCTGCCGGGGCGGCGGCGATGTGATGGTTGAGATCGTCATGGATAAAGCTTCGCCGATCGTTGGAAGATGCCGGGAGAGCATACGCCCTCCCGGCGGTCTCATTTACTGTGCAGCGTCGATGATCGACTGCATCTCGGACTGCGCGTTGGCGAATGCGCCATCGACATCGTCGCCATAGATCGCGGCGTTGATGAAGGTGGCCCAGGGGCCGTTCGAGGAGTTGATCAGGTCATTGAACTGCAGCGTATAGGGCGTCTTGGCGACCGCGATCGCCTCGATGCCGACTTTCAGGCGCGGGTCGAGCCCTTCGAGCACCTGATCGGCAATGTCGCCGCGGGTCGGCAGGCTGCCATACTTGGCCATGATCTTCTGGCCATCGAGCGAATAGGTATACTCGAGAAACTTCTTCACCGCGTCGAGTTTCGGCGTGCCCTTGGTGACGACGAAGTTGTCGCCGCCGGCAAACGAGGACGTCTTGCCATCGACGCTGGGGATCAACGTCACACCGAAGTTGATCTCCGGATGCTGGGTTACCAGCGTGCCAATGGCAAAGGCGCCGATGCTTTGCTGGCCGATCTTGCCATTGGTGAAGGTCAGGAAGTTGACGCCGTTGTCGCTCTGCGAACCTGCTGGCACCGTATCCTTGGCGACGAGGTTGCGATAGATCTTGACGGCCTTGCGCATCTCGGGCGTATCGAGCGTTGCCGTCTTGCTGTCGGCTGACAGGATGTCCGCGCCGGCGCCCCAAACGAGCGGGGTGAAGGTGAAGATCATGCAGCCGCCGCAGCCGCCGCCGGAGAAGTAGAAGCCATAGGTATCGCCGCCCAGCGCACGGATTTTCTCGGCGTTGGCGGTGATTTCCTCCCAGGTCGTCGGCGCCTTTTCGGGATCGAGACCGGCCTTCTTGTAGAGGTCTTTATTCCAGGCGAAGATCGAAGTCTCGACCGAGAGCGGCAAGCCGTAGATCTTGTCCTCGTAGGTGCCGAGCTTGACATGCGAGGGCGAGAGCGAATTGAAATAGGGCAGGGCCTTGGCCCAGTCGCTGAGGTCTTCGAGCTGACCGGCCGCCGCGAAGGCAGGGGTGTAGATCAGGTCGAGCGACAGCGCATCGGGCGCTTGGCCACCGGCGATCGCGGTTGCGTATTTCTGCACCAGTTCGGCGAAGGGCACTTCGGTCATCTCGACCGTGTCGCCGCCCTTGGCGTTATAGGCCTTGACGACTTCCTTGAAGGAATCGCCGATGCCCGATCGCACCCACATGTTGATCGTCTCGGCCGAGGCCGAACTGATCATCACGGCCGAAATCAGGGCCGTCGCAGCCAGTAATCTCTTCAACATTGTCATTCCTCCCATGTTTGGGGTTGCGTCCTCCCGCACCCCGTGTTTCCAACTAGATCTGTTTGCCTCCGCAGGAATCGCGGACGACGAGTTTGCAGGGCAGGCGGCGCAGGCCGTGTTCAACGGTCCTGCCTTCGGCGAGGGCGAGCACCATCAGCCCCGCCTGCCTGCCGAGTTCCTTCAGGTTCATGTCCACCGTGGTCAGCGGCGGGCGGGTCTGGTCGGCGACGATCTCCCAATTGTCGAAGCCGATGACCGAGACATCGGCGGGAACATCAGCGCCGCGTTCGCGCAACGCATCGACCACGCCGCGCGCGATCTGGTCGTTGCCGCAGAAAATGCCGTCCGGCTTTTCGTTCGAGTTGTTCCAGATGTCGGCAATGGCTTCGTGGCCCCAGCTTTCGGACCATGTGCCATGCATGACAGGCGCGTCCTTGCCTGCCACACTGCGGAACGCATCGGCGCGTTCGCCGACGGACATGAAACTCGTCGGGCCCGTAATATGGACGAGGCGTTTGCGGCCCAGCTTCAGCAGCCATTCCGTCGCAAGCACCGCGCCGTGGCCGTCATCGGAGGTCAATGTCGCGCTATCCGCCGTGCCCTGGGTGAAGGCATAGACGACGGGCACCGGCAGGTGAGCGAGATCGACAGGGAGAGACTTGTCGATCCGCTTACCCGTCGCGATGATGCCGTCCACCTGTTTGTCCAGCATGGCGTCGACATGGATCTTGGCAAGAGCGGGGTCATCCTCGATCGCGCAGAGAAAAACCGAGACGCCGTGATCGACCAGCGCCTCTGATATGCCGGCCATCACAGGCAGCGTGAAGCGGCCGTAGGTGTCGTTGGTCAGAAGGCCAACCGTGAAGCTGCGATTACTGAGCAAACCGCGGGCGAGCGCATTGGGCCGGAAGCCGATCTCGCCCGATATGCGCTTGATCCGCTCACGCGTTTCGGTTGCCATGCGGCCATTGTCGTTGAGCGCCTTGGACACAGTCGAAACGCTGACGCCGGCAGCTCTCGCCAGGTCATGAATCGTTACTCGACTGCCCTTGATGCGCTGCGCGTTCAGTGTGGTTTCCTCCCAAATCCCGAGTGAGAAAACCTTTTATCATCCGTCAAGTCAATATGAGAAAACGTTTTCTCAGAATTTTTGCATTATGGCGACTCGATAAACATCACACTCGGACCGGCGGCAAGGCGCGGTATCGTTACTTTTCAGCACGCGACCACTTTGGCTGGGACATTGATCAAATCAGATTAGCTGATATAGAAGGTGGTCGCCACTCGAATGTCCTGATCGCATGAGCCGCAATTTCCTCGTCATCGACCCCGAAGAAGACATCGCCGTGCTCAAGGGCCTTGCCTCGCACGGGCGTATCCTGATGCTGAAGCTCCTGCATGAAAAGGGGCCGATGAATGTCAATGACATCGCCGCCGAACTGTCGCTGCCGCAATCGACCGTCTCCACCAATGTGCAGGTTCTGGAGGATGCCGGGCTGATCCGCACCGAGAACCGCAAGGCGCGAAAGGGTAGCCAGAAGATTTGCTATCCGACGGCCGAGGAAGTGCTTGTGGTCTTCAAGAGCGAGTATCGCCGCGTCAAGAACGATGCGATCGAAGTGTCGATGCCGCTTGGGCTCTATACGAGCTTTGAGGTCACGGCGCCCTGCGGCCTCTGTTCGCCCGATGGCATTATCGGGCTTCTCGACGTGCCGAATTCTTTTCTCGACCCGGATCGCATGAAAACCGGGCTCGTCTGGTTCACGCGCGGCTATGTCGAATACCAGTTTCCCAACAATGCGAAGCTCGCCAATGCCGATATCGCCGAGTTGGAGGTGGCGATGGAACTGAGTTCGGAAGTGCCTGGCACGAGTGCCGACTGGCCCTCTGACATCACGCTGACGATCAATGGCGCCGATGTCGGAACCTGGACGTCGCCCGGTGATTTCGGCGACAAGCGCGGCGTCTTCACGCCTTCGTGGTGGAAGCTCAAGGGGTCGCAATATGGCAAGCTCAAGAACTGGCGGATCTCCAGCGACGGAACCTATGTCGATGGCGTCAAGATTTCCGAGGTCAGCCTTGATGCCCTCGATCTCAAGAGCCACCACTCGATCCGGGTGAGGATCGGGGTCAAGGAAAACGCCAAGCATCCTGGCGGGATCAATATTTTCGGCAAGGGTTTCGGGAATTACGACCAAGATCTGGTGCTGCGCATCAAGACGGGTTGATCCCGGGTTGCGGCTCTTGAGTTCCCTCCACCGTTGATATCGGACATTGTGATGTAAATCACTGGCGCGGATATTTTTAAGCGCCGCTAACGACGGAACTTCGTGACACGCCGCGCGTCTCCAATGAGAATGATTATCACTTGCAAAGCGGAGTCCTTTCCACTAACTCTGCTATTGCAACTTACTCGCAATAAGGAGAAGCATGTGCTCAACGGAACAAGGCGGCATGTTCTTGCCGGGATAACAGGCGCCGCATTCGCGCTGTTGACAGGCCTCGCGCCGGCTGCAGCCGCGGAAAAATTCAAGGCAGTGACGACGTTCACTGTCATCGCCGATATGGCCCGGAACGTTGCGGGTGACGCGGCGATTGTGGAATCGATCACCAAGGCCGGCGCCGAGATTCACAATTACTCGCCGACTCCAGGCGATATCCAGCGAGCGCAGGGCGCTCAACTCATTCTGTGGAACGGCTTGGGCCTGGAGCGCTGGTTCGAGAAATTCTTCCAGAACCTCAGCGATGTGCCTGGCGTCGTGGTTTCCGACGGCGTCGATCCGATGGGCATCAGCGAGGGCCCCTATGAAGGCAAGCCCAATCCGCATGCCTGGATGTCGCCTAAGAATGCATTGATCTATGTCGACAATATTCGCGATGCTTTCGTGAAATACGATCCGGCCAATGCCGAGACCTACAAGGCAAATGCCGAAGCCTACAAGCAGAAGATCGAGGCGACCGTGGCGCCGATCCGCGAGAAGCTCGCGACGATCCCCGAGGACAAGCGCTGGCTGGTTTCCAGCGAAGGCGCATTTTCCTATCTCGCCCGCGATTTCGGCATGAAGGAACTCTATCTCTGGCCGATCAATGCCGACCAGCAGGGCACGCCGCAGCAGGTGCGCAAGGTGATCGATGCAATCCGAGAAAACAAGATCGTCGCAATCTTCAGCGAAAGCACCGTATCGGACAAGCCGGCGCAGCAGGTCGCGCGCGAGACCGAGATCCATTACGGCGGCGTCCTTTACGTCGACTCGCTCAGTGACGAAGCTGGGCCGGTGCCGACCTATGTCGATCTGCTGCGCGTGACCTCCGATACGATACAGAAGGGCCTTGTCGAGGGCCTGTCGCAATGAATGAAATGGCCCCCGATATCGCGTCCGCAGCCGCATCGTCCGACAATGGATCGGGCCTCGCCATAAGGCATGCAACCGTCACCTATCGCAACGGCCTGACGGCGATCAAGGATGCGTCGTTCGAGATTCCGACGGGAACGATCACGGCGCTGGTCGGCGTCAACGGTTCGGGCAAGTCGACGCTGTTCAAGTCGATCATGGGTTTCGTCCGTCTTGCGAGAGGCGAGATTTCGGTGCTCGGCATGCCGGTCGCGCAGGCGCTGAAGAAGAACCTCGTTGCCTATGTGCCGCAGGCCGAGGAGGTTGACTGGACCTTCCCAGTTCTGGTCGAGGACGTGGTGATGATGGGCCGCTACGGCCATATGGGGATGATGCGCATTGCCAAGGCCGCCGATCGTGAGGCAGTCGACAAGGCGCTTGCCCGGGTTGGGATGAGCGACTATCGCAAGCGCCAGATCGGCGAACTCTCGGGCGGCCAGAGAAAGCGCGTCTTTCTCGCCCGCGCGCTGGCGCAGGACGGAAGGGTGATCTTGCTCGACGAGCCCTTTACCGGCGTCGACGTCAAGACCGAGGATGCCATCATCGCGCTCTTGCGCGCGCTGCGCGACGAGGGCCGCGTGATGCTTGTCTCCACCCACAATCTCGGCAGCGTGCCGGAGTTCTGCGACCGCACGGTGCTGGTCAAGGGCACGGTGCTCGCCTATGGCCCGACATCGGAGGTCTTCACCCAGGCCAATCTCGAGCGCGCCTTTGGCGGCGTGCTGCGCCATTTCGTGCTCGGCCATGCCGACAGCGAAGCGCCCCATCCATTCGGCTTGTTTACCGATGACGAACGGCCGCTGGTGCTCCAGGGCGGCAAGGCCGTTCCGCGTGAGAAGGCTGAGACGAGCGAGGAACAGAGATGACGGAGGTGCTGCTCGAACCCTTTGGCTATAGTTACATGATCAACGCCATGTGGGTCTCGGCGCTGGTCGGCGGCGTCTGCGCGTTCTTGTCCTGCTATCTCATGCTCAAGGGCTGGTCGTTGATCGGGGATGCGCTTTCGCATTCCATCGTCCCCGGTGTCGCCGGCGCCTATATGCTTGGCCTGCCGTTCTCCATCGGCGCCTTCTTCGCCGGAGGGCTGGCGGCTGGAGCCATGGTGTTCCTCAACCAGCGCACCAAGCTCAAGGAAGACGCGATCATCGGCCTGATCTTTTCCTCCTTCTTCGGGCTGGGGCTGTTCATGGTGTCGCTGTCGCCGACATCGGTCAATATCCAGACCATCGTCCTCGGCAATATCCTGGCGATCACGCCGGAGGATACGCTGCAGCTCGCCATTATCGGCTTCGTTTCACTCGCGATCCTGTTGGTCAAGTGGAAGGATCTGATGGTGGCATTCTTCGATGAGAACCATGCGCGTTCCATCGGGCTCAATCCGGCGGCGCTACGTGTGATGTTCTTCGCATTGCTGGCGGCATCGACTGTCGCGGCCCTGCAGACGGTGGGCGCATTCCTGGTGATCTGCATGGTCGTGACGCCGGGCGCTACCGCCTACCTGCTGACCGACCGATTTCCGCGCCTGCTGGTGATCGCCGTCGTCATCGGCACACTGACCAGCTTCGTCGGGGCCTATGCAAGCTACTTTCTCGATGGCGCCACGGGTGGCATCATCGTCGTATTGCAGACGCTGATTTTCCTTGTCGCTTTCTTCTTTGCCCCCAAGCACGGCATGCTGGCGGCACGCCGCCGCGCCGCTGAAGCGCTGGAGCCAGGCCAATGAGCATTCTCGATACGCTGCTATCGCCGTTCCAGTTCCCGTTCATGATCAATGCGCTTGTTATATCAGTGCTGATCGCGGTGCCCACGGCGCTGTTGTCGTGCTTTCTCGTGCTCAAGGGCTGGTCGCTGATGGGCGATGCGATCAGTCATGCCGTGTTTCCCGGCGTGGTCATTGCCTATATCGTCGGGTTTCCCTATGCGATCGGAGCCTTCGTGGCCGGTATGATCTGCGCGGTCGCCACCGGCTTTCTCAAGGATAACAGCCGCATCAAACAGGATACTGTCATGGGCGTGGTCTTCTCCGGCATGTTCGGTCTGGGGCTGGTGCTTTATGTGAAAATCCAGTCGGACGTCCATCTCGACCATATCCTGTTCGGCGATATGCTGGGCGTGCAGTGGGCGGATATCTGGCAGGCGGCGGCAATTGCGCTGGTCACGGCCGGTGTGCTTGGAATCAAATGGCGGGATTTCCTGCTGCATGCCTTTGATCCGGCACAGGCGCGGGCAGTGGGCCTGCGGGTCGGTCTGCTGCATTACGGGCTGCTTTGCCTGATTTCATTGACCGTCGTTGGTGCCCTGCAAGCGGTCGGTATCATCCTCGTCATCGCCATGCTGATCGCGCCCGGCGCGATTGCGTTCCTGCTGACGCGGCAGTTCAGCACCATGCTCATCCTGTCGGTTATCGTCGCGGTGGTCGCTTCGGTCGTCGGCATCTATCTCTCGTTCTTCATCGACAGCGCGCCGGCTCCGACCATTGTGCTGATCCTATCGGCGATCTTCGTCTGTGCCTTCGTGGTCGTGACCCGGAAGGCCGCCGGGATCGAAGCCGGCGAAGCCAACTAATGGCTAGATAAAGCCGAGATTTCGCTGCATCGCGGCCTGGAAATGTGCGTCGAGCGCAGCTTCCGCGCGATCCGCGTCACGCTTGCGGCAGGCCTCTATAATCTCGACATGCTCTTTCAGAGTCCTCAGCACCATGGGGGCGGTAAGCTTTCGGTCAAGCCTGAGCAGCCGGAGATAAGTGTGCATGCGGCGGTAGCTGCTCTCGATCAAAGGATTGCGCAGGATGCCGATGACGGCGTTGTGGAGCAGCCGTTCGAGCTCTTCCATCTCGACGAGGTCGGTCATGGTCAGGCCGCTTGCGGAAATCGTATCGATCAATTCTGTATGTCGGCGTCCTATCTCCTCGATCAGATCCTCGTCTCCCTCTTCTGCAAACGCTCGGACAGCTGCGCGCTCCATAATCGAGCGGAACTGATAGGTCGCCCGCGTCAATTCAAAGCCTGGGCGGACGAACTGGATACCCGAGCGCGGATGGATCGTCAGGATACCCTCGGCCTCAAGAACGCGTAGCGCATCCCGCAACGGTGCCACCGGAACATCAACGATTTCAGATAGCTCACCCTGCGAGACGAAGGAGCCCGCTTGCACCTTTCGCTCGAACAGAGCTTCGAGAACGCGATCATAAGCGAGGTCGCTCAAGCGCCGTGCGGGAGCGGGCTCATCATTGACTGAGGTGAGTTTTATCTTGCGGGCCACTTGCACAGCTCTCGTTTCTGGAATATTACATAGCGCATCTGATCGATCAGATCAACAAATTAATAGATCAAGCGCTACTTATATGACCATCAAATCCTTCCGGATCACCCGCTTCCAGTTCGCCCGCGATCGCGTCATCGGCGACAGCCAGGTGCGTGCCGATGATGTGAGCGTAGCGGCACTGGAACTGATCTCCGATAGCGGGCAATTGGGACTGGGATTCATCCAGACGCTTTTCACCTCCCTGCCGGATCAGGCCGAGATCGAGCGTGTGTTTGCCTCGGAAGTGTTTCCAGGTCTGGAAGGTCGCAAGGCAATTGGACTGGTGCACAGGGTATCGCGTCCGCGTGGCGGCAATATGCGTCCGTACTCGCTGCCGTTTCATGAAGCTCTGCAGGTAGCGCTCTGGGACCTCGCGGCCAAGGAGACCGGTCTGCCGCTTTATGAGCTGCTCGGGGCGACGCGCAGCAAAGTGCGGGCCTATGCGAGCGGGCTGGATTTTCATCTCGGAGACGACGACTTCCAGAAGCTCTTCGCGCATGCAGCGGGCCTTGGCTACCGCGCTTTCAAGATCAAGGTCGGCCATCCCGATTTCGAGCGCGACCTCAATCGCCTCGCGCTGCTGAGACAAGTCGTGCCGGAGGATTCAAAGATCATGATCGATGCCAACGAAGCCTGGTCTTCGAAGGAAGCATTGGTCAAGATCGAGGCGATCCAGAAAGCGGGGTTCGATCTGCTCTGGGTCGAGGACCCGATCCTGCGCAGCGATTTCGCCGGTCTGAAGATGCTGCGCGAGGCAACGTGCCACACCCAGATCAATTCCGGCGAATATCTCGATCTCTCAGGCAAGCGGCTGCTGCTCGAAGCCGAGGGCGCCGATATCATCAATGTCCATGGCCAGGTCTCGGATGTGATGCGGATCGGCTGGCTCGCGGCGGAGAAGGCGATACCCGTCTGCCTCGGCAACACCTTTCTCGAAGTCGGTGTGCATGCGGCCTGTGCGTTGCCCGAGGTCGAATGGCTTGAATATTCGTTCCAGAATTTCGACCATCTCGTGGAACAGCCGGTCGAGATTCGCGACGGCTGGGCCTATGCGCCCGATCGCCCCGGTCACGGCCTAGTGCTGAGCGAGGCGTCGCGAGAACAATGGTCTCGACCGGCCATCCTTGCTCGCGCCGAGCTTGGTGCAGCGCCCCATAACCCGAGACTGCCCGTATTCTGACAGCCGATATTCCGGCGGTCCGTCGCCGGTACATTTCCATGGGAGGAAACCGATATGCGCATGACACTCAAAGCCGCCCTGATGCTGGGCACACTGCTTTCCGGCACTTCGGCCTGGGCGCAGGAAATCACCGTCTGGGACTGGAAATCGAGCGATCCGCTCAGCGTTCCCTATTATCAGAAGGCCAAGGAAGTGTTCGAAGCCGCCCATCCGGGCGTCACGATCAACTATGTCATGCAGCCGCATGACCAGTATTACACGCTGCTCGGCACTGCGCTGTCTTCGAATGCCGGCCCCGACATGTTCCTGATGAATGGCGGCGCGCAGGCCAAGGCCCGCTTCGGCGCGCTGCTCAAGCTTGACGACAAGGTCGCCGACATCAAGGATGATCTGGTCGGCTGGGAAGAGTTCGCCGATGCCAATGGCGTCTACGCGGTCCCGCTCTCGATCCAGGGTTTCGTCGTTTATTACAACAAGAAGCTCTACACCGATGCCGGGCTCGATGCGGCCAAGCCGCCGAAGACTTGGGCCGAACTCGCCAAGGTCTGCGATGCGATCAAGGCCAAGGGCGCGGTCCCCTGCTTCGCGATGGGCAACAAGGAAGGTTTCGGCATCGAATTCTGGTTCTCGTCGATCGCTGCCACGTCCTGGACGCTCGATGAGCAGGCCGAGTTCGCCGCAGGCAAGCTGAAGTGGTCGAGCGAGCCGGTCAAGGCGATCCTGCAGAGCTGGGTCGATGCCAACAAGAACGGCTGGTTTCCGCAGGGTGCCAATTCCACCGCCAAGTTCATGGACGAGTATGAAGGCTTCATGCGCGGCGAGGCTGCAAACACCATCGGTCTGATCTCGGATGTCGCGCACTGGAAGCAGTTCGATGAATTCCTGGGCGCGGAAAACGATGGCGTCTTCCCGATGCCGTCGCCCACGGCCGCGGCCGACAAGAAAGAAGGCGAGCCGAATTTCCCGCTGGCGGGTGGCATCGGCTACGGCATCAACAAGGCCTCGGCCAATGCCGACCTTGCCGTCGCATTCGCCAAGGTTCTCGCCTCGCCGGAACTCGAGCAGATATTCTTCAACGATGCCGGCGCTGTGGCCGCCAATGCCAAGGTCGATACCGCGGGCGTGAAGAGCCCGGCGGCGATCGAGATCCTCAAGATCATGGCGACATCAGGCGCACCGATGGCGCATGCCAATGCCACGGCCAAGGAACTCGAGGAAATCCATCGCCTGAGCCAGTTGTTGCTCAACGGCGAGACCACGGTCGATGAGGCCGTCAAGCGCATGGACGAGGTTCAGGCCGAGGCACACAAGTAACTGCATTCGTAACCGATTTGGCCGGGGCAATTCCAACCGCTCCGGCCGCTTTTTTCAGAGGAGATGTTGGTGGGAAGCCCCGCTGAAAGACGGATCGCACTCTTGTTCATCGCACCTGCCTTGCTGCTGGTGGCGGTATTCCGCATTTTTCCGCTGTTGTGGGGTTTCGTGCTGTCGTTCTTCGATTCCGACGGCATGACCAAGCTGGAGTTCGTCGGCTTCGGCAACTACGTGGCGCTGGCCAGCGACAATGCTTTCCGTGATTCTGTCGAGAATACACTGATCCTGATCGCCACCTTGCCGATCTGGGTGGCGCTGCCGATGCTGCTGGCGATCCTGATCCATCAAGGCGTACCCGGCGGTGGTTTTTTCCGTGCCGTCTATTTCTTCCCGGCCGTGCTTTCAAGCGTCATCATCGGCTCGATCTTCAACATGGTGCTGCGCTATGACGGCAGCCTGAATGCCATGCTGAAGGCCGTCGGACTGGTGCCGGTCGACTGGCTGGGTTCGGGATCGACGGCGCTCTATGTGTTGTTTTCCGTGCAGCTCTGGTCGACCTTCGGTATGAGCCTGCTGATCTTCCTGGCGGGTCTATCGACCGTCCCTACTGAGCTGGTCGAGGCTGCGCGGTTGGATGGCGCCAAGCCGATGCAGATCTGGTGGCATGTGATCATTCCAGTGCTCAGGCCGATCATCGAATTCGTCGGCGTGGTGACGACCATCGGCGCGCTGACTTCGATGTTCGGCCTGATCTATGTGTTGACGGCAGGCGGGCCCGGTACGTCCACGACGCTGCCGGAATTCCTGATCTGGCTCGAGCAGGGCAAGATGAACCGGCCGGGCTATGCCGCGGCGATCTCGATGCTGCTGTTCTCGCTGATGGCGGGGCTGGCCTATGTCCAGATCCGTATCATGTCCAAGAACGCGAACCTCTGAGGGCATCATGGCGATATCGGGCACACGCGAAAAATGGCTGATGCGGGGACTGTCCGTCCCGATGCTGCTGCTGGCGCTGACTTGCCTCTATCCGGTCTTTTTCGCGATCAACAATGCGCTGAAGACCGACAAGGACTATATCCTCAACCGCTTTTCTATCGTCACCGATCCAACGTTACAGAATTTCGTCAATGCCTGGACGCGGTCGCGGCTGAGCGAATATTTCCTCAATTCCGTGGTGGTGACGGTCGGTGCCGTGGCACTGCTGCTGGCCGTCTCGTCGCTGGCCGGCTTTGCCTTCGCGATGCTCAGGTTCCCCTATCGCAAGCTGTTGTTCATCGTCATCCTGGCGTCTTTGATGATCCCCGTCCAGGTGGTACTCGTGCCGTTCTACCGCACCATTGTCACGCTCGGCTTGGTCAACACCCGCATCGGGCTGATCATATCCTACACGGCGTTCTTTCTGCCGTTCTGCGTCTATCTGATGACTGCCTTCTATTCCGGCTTGCCGCGCGAACTGGTCGAGGCAGCGCGCATGGACGGCGCCAAGCTTATCCAGATCTGGTGGCATGTGATGCTGCCGCTCGGCAAGCCGGCGCTGATCACGCTCGGGATTCTCAACACGCTCTATTGCTGGAACGACGTGCTGATCTCGCTGCTGGTGCTACAGAAGGAGCGAACACTGATGGTCGGCATCGCCGCGCTGAAGGGCGAATACACGACCAATATTCCACTGCTGATGGCCGGCATCGTCATCGCCGCCGCGCCCATCGTCATCATCTACATCATTTTCCAGCGGCGGATCGTCAACGGTATCGCCACCGGCGCCGTCAAAGGCTGAGGACTGTTCAGATGCCACAAATCGAAATGCGCAACGTTTCCAAGACCTATGGCGCCGTCAAGGTGATCCATGGCGTCTCGATGGCGATCGAACGCGGCGAGTTCACGGTATTCGTCGGCCCGTCGGGCTGCGGAAAGTCGACGCTACTCCGGATGATCGCCGGGCTCGAGGAAATCACCGGCGGCGACTTATTGATCGGCGATGCCAGGATGAACGACCGCGAACCCTCCGAACGCGGCGTGGCGATGGTGTTCCAGTCCTATGCGCTCTATCCGCATATGACGGTCGCCGAAAACATGAGCTTCGGCCTGCGCATGGCCAAGGCGCCGAAGGCCGAGATCGAGGAGAAGATAAACCGCGCCGCTAGCATATTGCAGCTAACGACCCTGCTCGATCGCAAACCTGCCGCGCTCTCCGGCGGCCAGCGCCAGCGCGTTGCCATCGGCCGGGCCATCGTGCGCAATCCGGATGTGTTCCTGTTCGACGAACCGCTCTCCAATCTCGATGCCGAGCTTCGCGTGCAGACCCGCGTCGAGATCGCCAAGCTGCACCAGACGCTCGGCAATACGATCGTCTATGTCACCCACGACCAGACCGAGGCGATGACGCTCGCCGACCGGATCGTCGTGCTGCGCGCCGGGCTGGTCGAGCAGATTGGCACGCCGGTCGATCTTTACGAGGATCCGGACAATGAATTCGTCGCGGGTTTCATCGGCTCGCCGCGGATGAATTTCTTCGAAGGCAAGGTGGGCTCCAACGCGATTTCGTTCGGCGGTATCGAGCTTCCCCTGCCTGCGCTCAATGCGCTGCCGCCGGCCGGTTCGCACATCCGCATCGGCATAAGGCCGGAACATTTCGACGAAGGACAGGGCATCGTGCTGCCGGCGACATCGGAGGTGATCGAGCAGCTTGGCTCGACCGCCTATGTCCACGCCCGGCTCACGACCGAGGAGACCGTAGTGGCGGAAAAGCGCCGCACCCAGATGAAGCCCGGCGAGACATTGCGCTTGACTTTCGACCCCACCAATGTCCGGTATTTCTCCGCTGACGGGCAACGCATCCGATAGGAATGACACGCATGAAGACCAGGGAAATTGGCAAAACGGCTGTTTCTGTGACCGAGGTCGGCTTCGGTTGTGCGCCGATCGCCGGGCTCTATCGCCCCGTGGACGACGCTTCGGCTGAGGCGGTGTTGCAGGCGGCATGGGATGCCGGGATTCGCTATTTCGATGTGGCGCCGCATTATGGTGCGGGTCTTGCCGAGGAACGGTTAGGGCGCTTCCTCAAGGACAAGCGCGGCTATGTGCTGTCGACCAAGGTGGGGCGATTGCACAGAATCGTGCCGCGCGAGCAGGCCGAGGGCTACGGATATGTCGGCGCAAACCCGGCCGTGCAGATCTACGACTATTCCGGCGACGGAATCGAAAAGAGCCTGGAAGTGAGTGCCAAACGGCTCGGACGGGATCGCTTCGATATCATCTTCGTTCACGACATCGGGCCATACACGCATGCGCCCGATGAAAATGCGAGGCATTTGAGGACGTTTCGCGAGAGCGGCATCCGGAAGATGAACGATCTGAAGGCCGCCGGCGTCATCGAGGGTTGGGGGCTTGGCGTCAACGAAGTGCCCGTGCTGATGGATATCATGTCCGATACCCATCTCGACGTCATCCTGATGGCAGGCCGCTATTCGCTGCTCGACCGCAGTGCGGAGGCGGAACTATTGCCTTTATGCCGCGAGCGCGGCACATCCTTCGTCATCGGTGGGGTTTTCAATTCGGGTATTCTCGCCACCGGCCCGGTGGAGGGCGCGACCTTCGACTATGTGGAGGCCAAACCCGACGTGCGCGCCAGGGTCGCAGCGATGGAGACAATCGCTAAGGATGCCGGTACGGACCTCGCATCGGCGGCGCTGCATTTTCCGTTCCAGGAGCCGGTCGTGGCGTCGGTGCTGCTCGGCACCGCCAAGGCGTCAAGCCTCCTGCGCAACCTCGCCGCGCTGGAGAAGCCGTTCGACGCGAGCCTGTTTCCCCGTTTTGAGCCGCATGTGATCCGCTAAGCGTCAGAGCCTCACGACATGGACGTCGCGGGGAAGCGATGACAGGATTTCCGGGCCGTCCTCACGCAGAATGACGATGTCCTCCAGCCGGATGCCGAAGCGGCCGGGCAGATAAATGCCCGGCTCGATCGAGAAGACCATGCCTTCCTCCAGCACCGTGTCCGAGGTCGCGGTGATATAGGGCGGTTCGTGGCCATCGATGCCCAAGCCATGGCCAGTGCGGTGGACGAAATATTCGCCGTAACCCGCATCCTCGATGACGCCACGCGCGGCCGCATCGACCTCTTTCGCTAGTACGCCGGGCCTGGCAGCCTTGAGTGCCGCTTGCACGGCCTTTTCGACGATGGAATGGATTTGGCCGTAGCCCTCGGGCGGCTGACCGACCACCGCCATGCGGGTAATATCCGAGGGGAAGCCCTGCTTGCGGCCGCCGATATCGATGACGATGGCGTCACCTTCCTGGATCACCCGCTCGCTGGCGGAATGGTGCGGGAAAGCGCCATTGCCGCCGGCTCCGACGATCCAGAACTGCGGCGAGGCGCCTTCGGAGGAGAAGTGCGCGCGGATTTCGGCGGCAAGCTCGGTCTCGGTCATGCCCGTTTTGACCTTGGAGAAGGCCGTCTGGATGGCGCGGTCGGCGATGCCAGCATTCATCTTGAGCTTTTTGTATTCGGCGCTGTCCTTGCGCATGCGCAGTGCGCCAAGCGTTTCGGGCGTGAAGGTGCGCTCGGTATCGGCGGGAAGGGCATCGATCAGCAGGAGAGCGAAATCGGCGCGCATCGTCTCGTCGAGCGCCACCTTGACCGGTGCGGTCACGTCGATTGCGGCGAGCGCCTGGTTCAGCGCCTCGATGGGGCCATTGGCATCGGACCAATTGAAGAATTCGATATCGGTGAATTCGCGGCTGCCCTCGGCATTCAACACCGGCATCAGGAAGGCTTCCTTATCAGGCGCGATCAGCAGCAGGCAGGGCCGCTCGTCGGGATGCGGGTGAAAGCCCAGCACCCAATCCATATGCGAGCCGGGACCGATGGCGATCAGGCCGGTGCCGGTGGCGGACATTTTCTCGCGGAGTGCTACGAGACGCTTGTTGGCTTGTTCGGACATGCTTTCTCCCTTCGAATGAACATTGGTCTTTTTGTCTTACGCAGCCCGGTAGCCGTGAATTTCGGCAGCCCGTTCCGGCGTGATGAAGCCGTTCTTGACATCTTCCGCCACCTTGGCCGGATCGCGTGCCTTCGGGTCGCCGATGCCGCCGCCGGCGCCGGTGATGATGCGGATGACGTCGTCGGTATCGACGCGGATGCCGGAGCCGAAGGCATAGCGTTCGATCGAGCCATCGGTGCGCATGACGAGGATGTAGTTCGCCGAGCCTTCATTGCCGCCATCGAGCGACCAGGGCAGGATGCGCGAGCGGGTATAGCCGAGCGTCAGGAACGAGTTGTCGCGGCGGATGCGATAATCGAGCCTGATGCCGTGACCGCCGGAGAATTCGCCCTCGCCACCGGGTTCGGTGGAAAGCTCCATGCGATCGACGAAAAGGCCATTGCGCGCTTCCGAGATTTCGGCCGGGCAATTGTACGTCTCGCCATGCACCGCGGAGAAGATGGCATTGTTGCCGTCACGGCCGGGAGATGCGCCCCAGCCGCCGATCTGCGGCTCGATGATCGTGTATTGGCGGCCGGTATCGGGATGGATGCCGCCGATGAAGGTGCCGGCGATCGAGGAGAAATGGCCCGCCGGCAGCTTGTCCGGCATATGCGGTGCCAGGCAGCGCCAGACCAGGTCGTACCCCCGGATGCCGATCTCGTAATAGAAGCCGACGGCCGCGGGCTCGCTGGCATGGAAGGTCGTTCCTTCCGTGGTCAGCACCTTGAGCGGCCGGAATGAACCGGCGTTGGCGGGTGAAGTCGAGTCCGTCAGCGCCTTGAAGATGACCTGCATGCTGACCAACGTGTCGTCGTAGCCTGCGTTGGAGGGACCGGAGTCCTGCATGGGATTGTCGCGCAGGTCGACAATGAATTCGGTTTCTGAGATCGTCACCTTGACGTTGAAGAAGCGACCATCGTCCTGCTCCTCGGTCAGCTCGAACGTGCCGTGCGGCAGCTTGGCGAGCTCGGCGAGAGCGATCTTCTCGCCATGATCCATGAAGTTCGCCATCGCGTACTCGAAAGTCGAGATGCCGTATTTGGTGGCAAGTTCGGTCAACCGTCTCGCCCCGATGCGGACGGCGGCGATGGCGGCCCAGAGGTCGCCCTCCAGAAAGTCCGGCATGCGGGAATTGACGGTGATGATGTCGAATATGCCCGGGATCGGTTCGCCCTTCGAGATCATCTTGATCGCCGGCAGGCGCAGGCCTTCTTGGAAGATTTCGGTCGCATCGGCCGAGAGCGAGCCCGGCGACTTGCCGCCGACATCGGAATTGTGGGCGATGTTGGCCGTCCAGGCGATGACGCGGCCTTCGGCGAAAACAGGCATGCAGACGACGAGATCGTTCAGGTGGGTGACGCCGCCATAATACGGGTCGTTGGTGATGAAGACGTCGCCGGGAACGATGTCTTCAGGCTTGAATTTCGACAGCAGGAAGGACACGGATTTGTCGAGCACGCCGATGAAGCCGGGAATGCCGGCGCCCGACGAGGCCAGGCGCCCGCCGGCATCGGTGATGCCGGTGCCCATGTCGAGCACTTCATAGATGATCGAGCTCATCGCCGTCTTGCGCATGGCGGCGAACATTTCGTCGGCGGTGGCCTGCAGCGAGTTCTGGATGATTTCCAGCGTGATCGGGTCGTGGATCTCAGTCGCCATGTCACGCTCCCTGAAGATTGATGTGGATGTTGCCGAAGCCATCGACCTCGACGCGATTGCCGGGATGGATGACCACGGTGGTGCCGGAATCCTCGATCACGGCGGGGCCGGTCAGGCGCATGCCCGGTGCGAGCCTGTCGCCGTCGTAAATGACAGCGGTGTGGATGCCTTCGAGCGCATAATCCACCTTGCGTTCGCCCTTGGCCGCAGATGATGGGTCGGCGCTGCCGAGCGGTTTCTCCTTCATCGTCAGCTTGCCGACTTCGGCGGAGGCGACGAGATGGATGCCGACAAGCTCGACCGGCGCCTTGAGGCGATAGGTATATTCGCGCTCGTAGGTCTCGTGGAAGTCGGCCTCGATTTCGCTCAGCCGTTCATCGGTAATCTTGCCTTCGACCAGAACTTCGGTCGTATGCTCCTGGTTCTGGTAGCGGAACTTGCCGTAGCGCAGGAATGTGATCTTCGAGCGCTCGATGTCTTCCTCGCCGAACTGACTGGCGGCCAGCGCCTCGGCTTCGGCGAAGACGCCTTCGATCACCGCGCCGGCGCCCGCTTTCAGGTCGGCGAGCTTGGTGACGAAATAATCGCGGCGCAGGTCCGACATCATCATGCCCCAGGCCGAAAACACCGAGGCTCCGGCCGGGATCACTACCTTCTTGACGCCGAGCTCGACGCCCAGGGCCGCCGCATGCATGCCACCGCCGCCGCCGAAGGCGACAAGGGTGAAGTCGCGTGGGTCGAAGCCGCGATTGAGTGACACCAGCTTCAGTGCATTGACCATGTTGTTGTTGGCGATGCGGATGATGCCGCGTGCAATGTCATCGGCATCGGTACCGAGTTTTTCCCCGACTTCCTTAAGAGCCACCTCGGCCGAAACCATGTCGGCATCGATCGCGCCGCCGCAGAAGTAATCGCGGTTGATACGGCCAAGCCAGAGATTGGCGTCGGTGGTGGTGGCCTTGGTACCGCCACGGCCATAGGCGGCGGGGCCCGGCATGGCGCCGGCCGATTGCGGGCCGACATGCAGTTTGCCGAAATCATCGACCCAGGCTATCGAGCCGCCGCCATTCCCGATCTCGACGAGATCGACGACCGGCACCATGATCGGATAGCCGGCGGAAGTGCGGTCGCGCTCGATCCAGTAGTCTGTCATGATCTTGACCGCGCCGTTCTCGATCAGCGAGCACTTGGCCGTCGTGCCGCCGATATCGAGCGCCAGGACATTGGGTTCGCCGATCAGCTTGCCGAGTTCGGCAGCGCCCCAGAAACCTGAGGCCGGGCCGGATTCGACCATGGTGATCGGGATGCGCGACACCGAACCCAGCGAATCCACGCCGCAGTTGGATTGCATGATGAAGAGATTACCGTCGAAGCCCTTGGCCGTCAGGCCGTCATTGAGACGCGTGAGATAGCGCTGTGCCGCCGGCTGCACATAGGCGGACATGACGGCGGTGTTGGTGCGCTCGTATTCACGCCACTCGCGGGTGATCTGGTGGGAGGAGACGACCGCGACCTCGGGCCAGAGTTTCTGTACCTCGGCCAGCGTTGCCCGTTCGTGCGACGGATTGGCATATGAATGCAGGAAAGATATCGCGACGGCCTTCACGCCATCGGTGCGGAAAACGTCAAGGATCGCAGGCAGGCCGGAGAGATCGAGCGGCCGCATTTCCTGGCCATGATAATTCATCCGGCCCGGCAGTTCCTGGCGCAGGTAGCGGGGCACGAAGGGTGCTGGCTTTTGATAATGCAGGTTGAAGAAATCCGGGCGGTTGCCACGGGCGATTTCCAGCGTGTCGCGAAAGCCCTCCGTGGTGATCAGGCCGACCTTGACACCCTTGCGCTCGGTCAGCGCGTTGATCACGACGGTCGTGCCATGGGCCAGAAAATCGATCGAGCCGGGATCGACGCCGCCCTTTTCCAGCACGTTGAGCACGCCCTCTTCGAAATTCGGCGGGGTCGTATCGGATTTCGCGGTGGTGATTCGCTGTTCGCCGGTCGCATGATCGGTCTCGAAGCAGACCAGATCGGTGAATGTGCCGCCGACATCCGTGGCGACGCGGATGGTTTTGCCGCTCATGTCAGACATTTCCATTCTCCATGATGATGCTGTCGCGCAGAGCCGCTTCCTCGCGGCTGACGACGGGGACTGCGCCGATCAGCCGGCGCGTATAGGCATGTCGGGGACTGGTGAAGATCGCCTCGGTCACGCCGAGTTCGACGAGCTTGCCGCGTTCGAAGACCGCAACGCGGTCTGCGATATTGCGCACGACCGACAGGTCATGGGTGATGAAGATGTGGTCAGGCCGCGCCTGTCCTTGAGGTCGTTGAGAAGTTTCAGCACGCGAGCCTGGACCAGCACATCGAGCGCCGAGGTCGGCTCGTCGAGCACGACGAGTTCGGATTGGCACGCCAGCGCGCGGGCAATCGCCACGCGCTGGCGCTGTCCGCCGGAAAGGGACGACGGCGACCGGGTGCGAAATTCGGGCGGCAGGCCGACCTCAGCCAGCAATTCCCCGGTGCGTTCCGCGCGGCTGGCTCTGTCGCCGATATCGTGGACATCGAGCGCGAGACGCAGCGAGGCGCCGATCGAGCGGCGGGGATTGAGCGAGGAGAGCGGGTTCTGCTGCACGAGCTGGATCGCGCGGCGATGTTCCTTGGCGCGGGTCGCCGGGAGTTCCTTGTCCTTGAAGGTCAGCGTGCCAGAGGTGGCAGGGTAGATACCGAGGATGATGTTGGCGATGGTGGATTTGCCGGAGCCGGATTCGCCGACGATCGCCAGGCACTCGCCTGTCTCGACATCCAAGGAGACATTGTCGAGCGCCTGCACCTTGGTGCCGTTGACGGAGAATTCCTTGGAGACATTGGAGACCGAGAGAAGCTTGCTCATGCCAGCAACTCTCTCTCGCTGAAGCCGGGATGGGCGACCAGTGGCTCGGTGAAGCGTTTGGAATCGTCGTCGATATCGGGGATGCCGCCGCCGGTGATGCGCGGCACCGCTGCAAGCAGCGCGCGGGTGTAGGGGTGCCGGGGATCGGCAAACAGGGCCTCGGTCGATCCCTGTTCGACGATATTGCCCTTGTAGATGACATAGACGCGGTCGGCGAATTCGCGCACCACGCCGAGATTGTGCGAGATGAACAGCACTGACGTGTGATGCTTTTCGACCAGCTCCGACATCAGTTTCAGCGTCTGGGCCTGGACGGTCACATCCAGCGCGGTGCCGGGTTCGTCGGCGAGCAGCAGGGCGGGATTGTTGACCAGTGCCATCGCAATCATCACGCGCTGGTTCATGCCGCCGGAGAGCTGGAAGGCGTAGGAATCGAGCACCCGTTCCGGCTCGGCGATCGAGACGTCCCGAAATGCAGCGGAGGCTGTTGATCGGGCGTCAGCACTTGACATGCCGGGTTTGGCGCGGGCCAGCACTTCCTTGAACTGGGTGAAGATCGTGTAGACGGGGTTGAGCGACGAGGTCGGGTCCTGGAAGATCATCGACATCCGCGTGCCGCGCAGCGCGTGCCGGGCCTTGGGGTCCATGCGTGCGAGGTCATTGCCTTCGAATTCGACGGCTCCCGATATCCGCGCGGTCTTCAGCGCCTGCAGCATGCCGAGCACGATGCGTGCGGTGACCGATTTGCCTGAACCGGATTCGCCGACCAGTGCCACGCGCTCGCCCTTGCCAATATGTAGCGAAATGCCGTGCAGTACCTCCGACATGCCCCCATGTGTCTTGAACCCGAGCTTGAGGTTTTCGATTTTCAGCGTCGGGGTGCTCATTGATCGACCCCCAGGATTTCGCGCAGCGCATCGCCGATCAGGTTGAAGCCGAAGACGGCGACGAGGATCGCGACGCCGGGGAAGACCGTCAGCCACCAGCTGTCGGGGAGATATTTGGCGCCTTCGGCGACCATCGAGCCGAGGTCGGGCGTCGGCGGCTGCACGCCGAGGCCGAGGAAGGACAGCGAGGACGCGATCAAGATGACGAAGCCGAAGTCCAGCGTCATCTTGGTAACGATCGAGGGAATGCAGTTCGGCAGGATCTCCCGGAACATGATGTGGGTCCTGGAGGCGCCGATCACTTCTGCGGCCAGTACATAGCCCTCCTCTTTTTCGGAGCGGGCGATATTGTAGACCAGCCGCGTGTACCATGGCCACCACATGACGGTGACGGCGATCATGCCATTGGTCAGTGTCGGGGCAAGCAGGCCCATCATCGACATGGCGAGCACCAGCGGTGGGATTGACAGGAAAACGTCGGTCAGCCGCATCAACAGATATTCGGTCCAGCCGCCGAGATAGCCGGCCAAAAGGCCAATCGCGACGCCGACGGGCACGGCAAGCGCCAGCACCACGACACCTAATATCAGCGAGATGCGGTAGGCGTAGATCACCCGGGTGAAGAGGTCGCGGCCGACGAGATCGGTGCCAAAGATGTTCGGCCATTTCGGCGGCTTGTTGAAATTGGTGAAATCGACCACCGAGCCGACATGTTGCGGGAAGGGCGTGATGAAATCCGCGAGCAGCGCCGAGAGCACCACTGATGCCACGAGGATAAGGCCGATCAGCGACAGCGGATTGCGGGTGAGAATGGCCAGCGTCTTCATCACGAGGCCCTCTGCGACAGGCGGATGCGGGGATTGATGATCGAGACCATGAGATCGACGATGATGTTGACGATCAGGAACATGGCCGAGATAATCAGCACCGTTCCAACGATGGCATTGAGATCCTTGCGCAGGATGACGGCAACGCCGTAGCGGGACAGTCCCGGCCAGGCATAGACGGCCTCCACGAGAAAGGCATTGCCGAGCATGGCGGCGAAATCGAGCCCGATGATCGTCAGTGACGGGATGAGCGACGGCCGGAAGGCATAGCGGTTGGCGATGCGCTTTGCCGGGAAACCGTAGGCCTCCGCCATCTCGATATACGGTTTGTCATAGGTCTCGACCATGTTGGAGCGCACCAGCCGCGCGGCTTGGCCGATGCCGGACAGCGCCAGCGCGAAGGCCGGCAGAACGATATGCCACGCGGCGTTGCCGAAGGCTTTGAAATTGCCCGCGATCAGCGTGTCGAGCATCAGGAAGCCGGTGACAGTCTGGATCGCATAGATATCGGAGATGCGGCCGGCGATCGGGAAGATACGGATGTAATAGGCGAATACCAGCATCAGGATGACGGCCCAGACGAAGCCGGGGGCGGAGACGCCGAGCAGGGTGACGAGCCGGATGATATGATCGATCCAGGTGCCGCGATAGCGCGCAGAGAGCACGCCGAGCGGCAGGCCGAGCGCCACCATCATGAGGCCAGAGACGATCACCAGTTCCATCGTCGCCGGCAGGAACTGGACGATATCGGTCGTCACGGGCCGGTTGGTATAGAGCGAGATGCCGAGATCGCCACGAAACAGATCACCAAGGAAATAGGCATATTGGGTGATGAAATTGTCGTTGAGATGCAGACGTTCACGCAGCATCGCCACCGCGTCCGCCGTCGCGTTCGGCCCAAGCGCAATGCGCGCCGGATCGCCGGGAATGACCCGGGCGATAGCGAAGATCAGCAGGGATACGCCGATCAGCACGATCAGCGAGGTTCCGAGCCGCTTCGCGAGAAGGCGGACAAGAGGCGGCATCAACGGGTCTTTCCAGGTTCGGTGTTGGGGTGCGGTTCAAGGCCCCGCCCCGAAACCCCTCCCCACAAGGGGGAGGGGCCAATTCGTTGCTTCCGTCCTAACCACGCTGCTGCTCACACATGTTGCAACAATGACATTGCCCTTTGCTCTGCATTGGCTAAGCAGACAGTGCCGCGGGTTAAGCCCCTCCCCCCTTGTAGGGAGGGGTTTGGGGCGGGGACTTTCTTGACTTCGGGCTACTCATTCATCTCCATCAGGCGGAAGTTGAACCCGAACGCACCCAGCGCAAATGCCTTCTTTGGATCGGTCAGCGCCGGCGCCGAGACTCGCTTGCTGGCGGCGTAGACGGCCGTCTGGTCCTGGGCGAAGATCGACGGCGCAAGATCCTTGAGGCGCTGGTTGACCTCCTGGTAAATCTTGGCGCGTTCGGCCTCGGGTGCGGTGCGGCCCTTGTCGAGAAGGGCATCGACGTCTGCATCCTTAAGGTATTCCGGCGACATCCATGTACCAGCGGACTTGGAATGATACATGCCGTAGAGCAGCGTATCGGGATCGCCGGTTGCGGTGTTGACGAAGACCTGGCTGATATTCGGCGTGTTTTCAGGCTTGGTGACCTGCTCGGTGAACAACGCCCACGGCACTTTGCGGACCTCGGACTTGATGCCAATCTCGGCGAAATTGGCCTGCATGAGAAGCGCGAAACGTTCTTCCAGCGGCACTTCGCTGATCCAGGAAATCTCGATGTTCAGGTCCTCGGCTTTGTACTTGCACTTGGCGAGATGTTCCTTGGCCTTGTCCAGATCGCGCACAAAAGCCTGATCGGCCGGCAGTGAACCGAGAAGTCCGACCGGCAGAGCGCCCGTGGACGGACTGCCCTGGGAGACCGTATCGGAAACCGCAACCATCTGGATGCCGGCATTGTAGTCGAAGGCATAGGAAATCGCCTTGCGGCATTCGACGTCATCGAAGGGCGGCTTGGCGGTGTTGATCTTGATGTAGAATTCCGAAACGCCCTTTTCGGTGAACAGCTGCGCGCCTTCGGCGGCCAGCGACTTCAGCACTTCCGGCGGCATCCATTGCGAGGAGATGTCGTGTTCGCCCTGTGAGATCAGGGTTCGCACGGTGGCGGCTTCGAGGCCATAACGGAAGCGGACCGTATCGGGCGCCTTGGCATTGATCGGCACGAAATAGGCCGCGTTCTTGGCCATCACGGTCTCTTCCTGCGGATTGTGCGAGACGACCTTGTAGGCGCCGGTGCCCGCGCCATGGGTGGAGAGGTAGGCCTGGCCCCAGTCCTTCATCTCGCCGTCGCCGGCCGCCAGATTTTCCGTCACCAGCTTCTTGTCGACGATCGGCAGGCGGGTCAGCGCCGAGACGAAGGGCGAGTATGGCTCCTTGAGGGTGAATTTCACGGTCTGTGGATCGATGGCTTCAGCTTTCTCCACATTGGTGAAGAGATAGGACATGCCCTGGCCCAATGCCTTCATGCGATCGAGCGAGAAGACGACGTCGTCCGCGGTCATCGGGTTGCCGCTCTGGAATTTCACGTCAGGCTTGAGCTTGAACGTATAGGTCTCGCCCTCGGCGACCCAGCTGTCGGCGAGATGCGGATCGTAGCCCGGCTGGCCCTGCTTGGGGATGACGAGCGCGTCATAGATGTTGAACATCAGGATCGAGTCGGCATTGTCGGAAGCCTTGGCCGGATCGAGTTCGCCGACCGGCACTTCATCGAGGCGAAGAACGGTCTCCGCCGCGGCATGGCTGTGGATCGAGGCGGCCGTGAGCAGGGCCGCTGCGAGCATTCTGAGACTGGTCCTCATTTTGACTTCCCCTTGCTTATTTTGAGTTCTTTTGGCGCCGAGCGCCGGTTGACCGCCCTGGTCACGACCAGGCTGGTATTGGCATCGCCCGACGGCTCGCCGTCGCCGAAGACATCCATCGTGCAGGTATGGAATACGGTGGTCGGCGTGGACGTGTGGTTCCACGTCACATGCGTACGGGTGGACGGAAAGTGCGCGGTGTCGCCGGCTTCGAGGATCATTGTCTCGCCGTCGAGTTCGAGCGTCAATTCGCCCTCGACGATGAAGAAAATCTCCTCGCCCTCATGCGACATGGGTTCGCTGCGGAAGCCCGGCGGCTCGTGCATCAGCGTGCTTCTCAGCACATTGCCGGGAAAGGACGCCGACAGCCGCTCATAGGTTACGACGTTGCCTGATGTGCCGCCGAGGCCATAGACCTGACGGTGCTGGTGGCGGGTGACAGGTGTTTCCGATTTCGGTTGCTTGAAAAATGCGCCGATATCGGTCTTCAATACGCGGCAGACCGATATGAGCGAGACGAGGGATGGTACGGTGATGCCGCGCTCGATCTGGGAAATGAAGCCGACGGAGAAGCCGGCCTGGTCGGCAACGTATTGAAGCGTGAGCTTCATCTCCTTGCGCCGCTTACGCAGGTGCTCTCCCAGTTCGATCGCCGGCGCATTGGCGCGAGGCTCGCTCAACTCTTCAAGATCCAAGTTGCGTCCCTCGATTTTTAGTATTACTTCAAAGAGAGCCGCAGTTTGCCTCTTTGTCAATCAAAATTTTAGTATGACTAAAATTTTGGCAAGATGGCGCCGAAACGAGCGTGTGGATTGATGCTGACGAGGAGCCGCCCGTATCGTGACGCAAGCGACCTGGTTTTTCCGCAAGACGCTGATTGCGCGCATCCTGGCGCGGCCGGAGCCGCTGATCGTGCTGGACGCACCGGCCGGCATGGGCAAGACAGTGCTGCTGCGGCAGATCGCCGAGGCCACGGGGAGCGTCGTGCATGCCGCGCATTCGGCGCCGATGCTGAGCCAGGGGCTCGCGCTGTGGGACATTCCACCTTACGGCAATCCGGAGCCCTTGCCGGAAAGTCTGTTTGCCGGCGAGGGGCGCATCATCGTCGCGAAACGGCCGGGGGCCGAACTTGCCGGAATGACCCGCGCTTTCGCCTATGGGTTTGGCGCGCGGATCGATAGCAGGGAACTGTTGCTGGACGAGGAGGAAGCCGCAGCTGCCTTCGGAGCAACTGAGGCGGCCGATATCCTGCGCCGATCCGGTGGCTGGCCGCTTGCCGCATTCAATGCCGGACGCATCGCCGACATGGCGGAATTTCTTGAACATGAATTCCTCGATCACGTCTCGCCCGAGGAACTCGTCGATCTCCGTCACCTGATGGCGGGCGGCAAGGTGTCGGCGAGGCAGGAAAGTCGCCTCCTGCCGTTTGCTCTGCCGGATGCGGGCCAACGGCTCGAACTGAATGTCCGAACCTGGGTTGCCGATCTCGAGCAGGCCATCGAATCCTCGATCGGCAAGCGTATCACCACGCCTGCCGGCGCCAAGGCGATCGCCGAGGCCAATGCCGCCCATGGAAGGGTGGTCGATGCGATCACGACCTTCCAGGATGCCGGGTACATGGACAATGCCTACCAGCAGTTCAACAAGGCGGGCGGGCTGTTCTTCATCTACTATCACGGCCCAGCCGCGTTCGACCGGGTGCTCGCTGGGTTTCCTCCCAGCTACGCGCTTCAGAGCGAGATCCTCGTTCTATCCCTGGCGCTTCAGGCGCTGAAGCGGGGCGACGTTTCCCGTGCTCGGCGGCTGCTGATCGACCGGTTCGGCGATCTCGCCAACGATTTCGAAGCGGTGTTTAATTCGCGCTCGCTGTTCTCGCGCGAGTTCCGCGAGTTTCGCTTCCTGATGCTGATCTACGAGGACTACCAGTTCAGCGAGGAGATGCTTGAGACGCTGTTCAAGCTGAACGCGGAATTTCCGGGGGACGCGCATCTGTTTCGCGGCAGTTTCTACAATTCGGTGCTGGAATTCTATATCCGCCGGCGGAAGTTCGCAGAGGCGGAAGAGGTGGCGCAACGGGCGATGCACCATTATGAAGCCGCGAAAGCGCCGATGCTGTGCTTCTATATCAGCCTGCATCAGGCTATGATCGGGTTGATCAAGGGCGATACGCTTGTCGCTCGAAAGCATGCGGGCCTGGCGGCGAAATATCTCGGTGACGTGCCGTTCGAAACGCCGAACGACGCGCGGCTTCAAATGCTGCTGGAGGCATGCATCGAATATGAAGGCGGCCGGGCGGAGCCCCTTGCGCGCTTTCTCAACACCGAGATCGATGATTTCTCGCATGGCGAAATCTGGCCGAGCCTGATGGAATTCACCCTGCTCTATGGCAGCCAGGCGATGGCAACGCATTTCTCGCTGCTGGCGGCGCGCGGCTTTCTCGATCGCTGGCGGGTCTACCAGCTGTCCAATCTCCAGTTCCAGGCCATGGTCAGCATTCGTGAAGCGGTGATCCTGCAGAACGCCAACCGCTGGGCGGAAGCGGCCACGCGGCTGAAAGACCTCGCCTTGCCGATTAATCGTGCCTGGCTCCTCGCCAATCCCGCACGTATCGAGAATGTCTCAGACCGCGACGATATCGGCCTGTCCCTGGTGTGGCTACGGCAGATCCTGCATGAGCAGCCCGATTTACCCAGTCTGGACCCGATGCTTACGCATGCGCTCGCCAATCTCAACATCACCGACCGGCAGCGCATGGGGGTCGGCATCTGGCTCGCCTATGTCCACAAGCGCAACCAGGACCTGACCCGGGCGCGGGCGCTGCTGCTCAGGATATTCGAGGACGCGGCGCGGCTGGGGTCCATCGCGCCGCTGGCCGAGGAGAAGGTCTTTCTCACAGAACTGATGGACAACAAGCGGATCAGCGAATTCCTGTCCGCCTCTTCATCGGCGCGCCAGGTGATCCGCAAGCTCAGGGACAGTGGCCATCTTGGCGCCGCGTCAGGTATCCGCAGCGAATTGTCGCGGCGCGAAAACAAGATTCTGGTGATGATCTCCGAGGGTGCGGCGAACAAGTCGATCGCCGGCATGTTGGGGGTCACCGAGGCGACCGTGAAATTCCATCTTGGCAATGTCTATCGCAAGCTGGGCTGCCGGTCGCGGCAGGAGGCGATCAGCACGGCGCGTGCGGCGGGGATCGTCGGCTAGTCGAAACCAGTCCCAGCCAGCTCGACCTATCCGAGGAAAATCGCAAAACCTAGACCATTTAGGCAAAAACCTAGACCTTCATCGCGTTGTCACATGAGAAATCGCTGTGCATTCTGATCTGGCACTTGCTCAGGCAACCTCCTGATCAGGCAATTCACAATGATGGCCCTGCAAAAAAAAGCGGCCGCACCGGGAACTCGTTTTTCAACTGGGAGACAGCATGAGCAAGCTCAGGATTTTCGCATCCACCGCGGTCGCGGCTCTTATATCAGGAAGCGCCGGGCTTACCTCGGCCAAAGCCGAGACCGTCGTGACGATGAACACAGTGCAGATTTTCGGCACGATCGATCCGGCCAAGATTTCCGACTATACCGACTACATGGCGGCCGTGAACCTCTACGATGGACTGATCAGCGTCGATTCCAAGGGCAGTCTCATTCCAGAGCTGGCCGAGAGCTGGACGGTTTCACCAGATGCCAAGGAAGTGACCTTCAAGATTCGCGCCGACGCAAAATTCTCCGACGGCACGCCAGTGACGTCGGCCGATGTCGTCTATTCCGTAGACCGCCTGCTGAAGATCAACCAGGGACCAGCAACGCTGTTCCTCGATATCCTCAAGCCGGGTTCTGTGACGGCGGTCGATGACAAGACCGTCAAGTTCACGCTATCCAAGACCTTCTCACCGTTCCTGACTGCTGTTCCGGCGATCTTCATCGTCAATTCCACGGTCGCCAAAGCCAATGAAGGCACCGACGACGGCCAGGCCTATTTCGCGACCAATGTCGCGGGTGCCGGCGCCTACACGCTCAAGGACTGGGATCGCGGCGCCAAGATGACTATTGTCCGCGACAAGGATTACTACAAGGGTTTCGGCAAGGGCCCGATCGACGAGGTGCGCTGGATCATCACCAATGACGAGGCAACCGTGCGCTCGCTGGCCGCATCCGGCGAGTTGACGATGTCCAGCCAGTACCAGTCGCCCGAGACTTACAAGGCACTGGAGGCCATGGGACGTTTCAACGTCGTTACGCAGCCCACGGGAACGGCCTTTTACCTCAAGCTCAACAGCAAGGTCGCCCCGACTGACGACATTCATATCCGCCGTGCGATTGCGCTGGCGACGGATTACAAGACCGTGCGGGAAGTGATCTATCCGGGCGGCGAGATGAACGGCCCGCTGCCGTCGGCCTTCGCCGAATTCTATGCCTCAGACATCCCGGCCCCAACATACGACCTTGAGGCGGCAAAGGCCGAAGTCGCGAAATCCAGATATGCCGGCCAGCCGATCGACATCACGCTCGGCTATGTCGCGGGCACGAAGTTCGAGGAAGAAATCAGCCTGCTGATGCAGGCCAATCTCGAGCAGATCGGCTTCAAGGTGACCCAGCAGGCTGATCCCTGGAACCGGGTCACCGAGATCGCCGGCAAGGTCGAGACGACGCCTGCAGTCAATCAGATCTTCTTCGGCCCAACCTATCCATCGCCCGACTCGATGTTCTACAGCCAGTATCATTCGAAGTCGGCAGGCACATGGATGTCGATGGAATGGGTCAACGATCCCGCGATCGACAAGCTGATCGACGATGCGCGCGCTACCGGAGATGTCGCCAAGCAGGCGGAATATTACAAAGAACTGCAGAAGAAACTCGTCGACATGCAGTCCGACGTCTTCCTGCTGACGCAGAACGTGCAGCATGCGATGGACAAATGCCTGACCGGGTTCAATGCCGTGCCAATGCAGTCCTTCGACTACGACTTCACGCGCTACAGCTGGACCTGCCAGTAAAAGGCTCCCCCGGCCCAGCCCCGATTTTCCCAGGGGCTGGCCTTTGGCAGCGCGGGTCTGGTCCAACCCCGGCTCGCTCTGCCTCTTTCACACCCTTCCCAGATTTCCCGCGCAACAGGGAGTGGCGTAGTTGGAATTCCTCCTTTTCCTTGGCCGGCGCGTCTTGTGGTCGATCCTGGTCCTTGTCGGCCTGTCGATCGTGATCTTCGCGATTGCGCGCGGCATGCCGGGCGATCCGGCGCGGCTGGCGCTCGGGCCACGTGCGACGCAGGAACAGGTGGCCGACCTCAACAGCAAGCTCGGCCTCGACCGGCCGCTCTATGAGCAATACGGCCTGTTCGTCGCGGGACTGGCCCGGGGCGATCTCGGCCGGTCGCTGCTCACCGAGCGGCCGGTCAACGACGATATCAGGGACACATTCGCGGCGACCTTCGAACTGGTGCTGGCGACGATCACCATCGCTTTCGTCATCGGCGTGCCGCTCGGCGTCGCGGCGGCGCGATGGAAGGACAGGTGGCCCGACAATGCCGTGCGGCTGGTCGCTATCATCTCGGCCGTGACACCCAGCTTTTTCCTGGCACTGCTGCTGCAGATTCTTGCCGGCTACGTCCTGCATATCCTGCCGACCACGGGGCGCTTGCCGCCGAACATGGCCTTCTCGCCCGATATCACCGGGCTGATCACCATGGATTCGATCCTCCACTGGCGCTGGGACGTGTTCGGCGAAGCGTTGCGATATCTGCTCCTTCCATCGATCGCATTGGCGGCGGCGACCATGGGCCAGATCGCCCGCATCACCCGTGCTTCGATGATCGATGTGGCCAGCCAGGACTATATCGAGGCGGCGCGCGCCTTCGGCGTGCCGGAGCGGCTCAGGGTGTTCAAGTACATGCTGCGGCCTGCTTTCGTGCCGCCGCTGACCATCTCAGGCCTCGAATTTGCGTCGTTGATCGGCAATGCCTTCGTGGTTGAACTGGTCTTCGCATGGCCCGGCATGGCCGCCTATGGCGTGCGGACCATCCTGCAGAAGGACCTCAATGCCGTGATGGGTGTGGTCATCGTCTCCGGCGTGTTTTTCGTGATCGTCAACCTCCTCATCGACCTGCTCGTCGGCTTTGTCGATCCGCGTGTCCGTATCCGGGGGAGGCGCTGATGGCCGAATTCGAGACCGTTCCTATCGAACCGATGCGCCTGTCGAACAGCTACCAGAACTGGTACCGGTTCTCGCGCAATCCGACTGCCGTCATCGGTGCGGTCATCGTCATCATCTCGATCCTCGCCGCGATCCTGGCGCCCTATATCACGCCCTATCCTGAGCATGTCGGTGCGGTGGTCAATTTCCGGGCGCGCCACCTTCCACCATCGGGCGAATACTGGTTCGGCACCGACAATGTCGGCCGCGATATCTTTACCCGCGTGATTTTCGGCGCGCGCATCTCGTTGCTGCTGGCGCTGGTCGTGCTGGGCACGGCCGTTCCGGTCGGCACGGTGCTCGGCCTGCTCGCGGGTTATTTCGGCGGCTGGACCGAGACGATCATCATGCGGCTCACCGATATCGCGCTGGCCATCCCGCCGCTCGTGATGGCGCTAGCGGTGGCAGCCGTGCTGTCGCCGGACCTCATCAATTCCATGCTGGCGATCGCGGCACTCTGGTGGACCTGGCATACCCGCCTGATCTATTCGATCACGCGGCAGCTGCGCGGGCAGGAATTCGTAGAGGCGGCGGAGACGCTTGGCGCATCGAAATTCCATATCCTGTTTCGCGAGATTCTGCCCAATTGCGTGTCGGCAATCGCAGTCAAGACCTCGCTCGATTGTGGCTTCGTCATCCTGGTCGGAGCCTCGCTGTCCTTCCTCGGCCTCGGCATTCAGCCGCCGACGCCGGATCTCGGCACGATGGTGTCGCAGGGTTCTGCCTTCCTGCCGGATTTCTGGTGGGAATCGATCCTGCCGGGTTTCGCCATCCTGTTCATCGCGCTCGGCTTCAACCTGCTGGGCGACGGCTTGCGCGACCTTTTCGATGTGCAGGAGGTCCGATGAGCGAGACTCTGCTTTCCGTCCGCGATCTGTCGGTCGAATTCTCGACCTATGGCCGCACCAACAAGGTGCTGCACAACGTGTCGCTCGATGTGCCCGCCCATTCGCAGGTGGCGCTTGTCGGCGAGAGCGGTTCGGGCAAGACGGTCACCATGAAGGCGATCATGGGCCTGCTCCGTGAGCCGCCGGCACGGATCACATCGGGCCGTATCCTGTATGATGGCGCGGACTTGCTGACCATGCCGGCGGCCGAGCGACTGAAGTTGCGCGGCACGGCGATGTCGATGGTGTTCCAGGACCCGATGAGTTCGCTCAATCCGGTTTTCACGATCGGCGACCAGATGGGCACGATCCTCAAGTATGCCGACAAGCGGCTTGGACGTGGGCGCGGCCGGAGCGAGCGCATGGCCCGCGTCCATGAAGTGCTCGAACAGGTCCGCATGCGTGACCCTGAGCGGGTGACCCAATCGTATCCGATCCAGCTTTCGGGCGGCATGCGCCAGCGCATCCTGATCGCCATGGCGTTGCTCAGCGAGCCGAAGCTGCTGATCGCCGACGAACCCGGCACGGCGCTCGATGTCACGACGCAGGCGCAGATCCTCAAGCTTCTCAAGGATCTCGTCGAGGCGCGTGGGCTGGCGCTGCTGATGATCACCCATAATCTCGGCGTTGTTCGCGAAACCTCCAACCATGTCTATGTGATGAACAAGGGTGTGGTGGTCGAGCAAGGCCCAACCAGCCAGATTTTCGACGCACCGAAGGACGACTATACGCGCGGGCTGATCGCGGCAGTTCCGCGCCTGACGGGCGGCATGCGCTTCGGGCAGGCGGAGGTCACGCGATGACCGCGCCGATGCTGGAAATCCGTAACCTCAGGAAGTTCTTTCCCATCCGCAACGCGTTCGGCCGCCACACGGGCGATGTCCGCGCCGTCGACGATGTCAGCTTCTCGATCGAGCGTGGCGCGGTCTATGGCCTGGCCGGCGAAAGCGGCTCCGGCAAATCCACCATCGCGCGAATGATCATGGGGCTGGAGACGCCGACCTCGGGCGAAATCCTGATTGATGGAGAGAGTATCGCCAGCAGCTTCGGCACCCGTGCCCACGGTAAAAAGGTGCAGATGGTGTTCCAGAATCCTGGCTCGTCGCTCAATCCGCGACGTACGGTCGGTCAGTCGGTCGCCGTGCCGCTCGATGCGCATGGCCACCCAGCCAAGGATCGCGCGCGGCGCATTTCCGAACTGCTCGATATGGTGCAATTGCCGCCGAATTTTGCCGAGCGGTTCCCGCATGAACTCTCCGGCGGACAAAAGCAGCGCGTGGCGATTGCCCGTGCGCTCGCCGTGGCTCCGAAACTGGTGGTGCTGGATGAGCCGACTTCGGCGCTTGATGTGTCGGTGCAGGCGCGCGTCATCGACCTGCTGGTCGATCTTGGACGCAAGCTCGACCTGACGTTCCTCTTCATTTCGCACGACCTCAGCCTGATGCGGAATTTCGCCGGCCGGGTCGGCATCCTCTATCGCGGAAAGATCGTCGAGACCGGCCCCACTGCTGATGTCTTCGTCAACCCGCAACATGATTACACGCGTCTGCTCCTTGCCTCGGTGCCGGTTATTTCGGCCGAGGAGGAAGCGATGCGCCCCAAGATTCCGCTGATCGATGGTGAGATTCCAACGGCCGAGAAACTCATCGAAATAAGGGCGTTGAATACCAAGAACAGTTTCAATGAGGAACAACCAGGATGATTAGAATTGGGATCGACGTCGGCGGCACCAATACCGACGCCGTCGTCATGAACGGCAACGACGTCATTGCCGGCGTGAAATCCGCCACCACGTCCGATGTGATGACCGGCGTGGTCAACGCGCTCAAGGACGTACTCGCCGAATCCAAGATGGATGCGAGTGCGATCGACGTGGTGATGATCGGCACGACGCATTTTACCAATGCGGTGGTGCAGCGGCGCGACCTTGCCCAGACGGCTGCCGTGCGGCTCGGCCTGCCGGCGACGGCCTCGCTGCCGCCGATGGTCGACTGGCCGGAGGACCTGAAGAAGGCAATCGGAAACCACACCTGGCTCGCCCATGGCGGCAACGAATTCGACGGACGCGTGATCTCGCCGCTCGATGAAGAGGAACTGCTGGGTATCGCCGGGGAGATCCAGTCCAAGGGCATCAACACGATTGCGATCACGTCTGTTTTCTCGCCGGTGTCGAACGAATTCGAGAAGCGGGCCGGCGAGATTTTCGCCAAGGCGATACCCGGCGCGCATATCACGCTGTCGAGCGAGATCGGCCGGATCGGCCTGCTCGAACGCGAGAATGCGGCGATCATGAATGCATGCCTGCGCGATCTCTCCGCGCATGTGATCGAAGCTTTCCGCAACGCGATTGCCGAGACGGGCATCAAGGGACGGTTCTTCCTGACCCAGAACGATGGCACGCTGATGGATGCCTCTTTCGCCGAGAAATTCCCGGTGCTCACCTTCGCCTCGGGCCCAACCAATTCCATGCGCGGCGCGGCCTTCCTGTCCGGCGTGCATGATGCGATCGTCGTCGATATCGGCGGCACGACCTCGGATGTCGGCTCGTTGCACAAGGGCTTTCCGCGCCAGGCGACGGTTGCGGTGGAAGTCGGGGGCGTGCGGACCAATTTCCGCATGCCGGATGTCTTTTCCATCGGTCTCGGTGGTGGCTCGCTGGTCATGGATGGCGCCGATGGCATCAAGGTCGGTCCGACATCGGTTGGTTACCGTATCAAGAGCGAGGCGCTGATCTTCGGCGGTTCGACGCTGACGACCACTGACATTACGGTCGCCGCCGGCAATGCCGATCTCGGCGACAAAAGCAGTGTCTCTCATCTCGACAAGAACCTGCTCGAACGCACGCAGGCGAAGATCCTCGCCATGCTGGAGGATTGCGTCGAGCGCTCGCGGCTGTCGCCCGATCCGCTGCCGGTGATCGTCGTCGGCGGCGGATCGATCCTCGTCAACGGCCCGATCGGTGGGCTGCAAGTGATCAAGCCCCATCATTTCGGTGTCGCCAATGCGGTGGGTGCCGCGATCGCGCAGGTGTCGGGCGAGGTCGATCGCGTCTATGCGCTCGCCGAAATCGGCCGCGAGCAGGCGCTTGATGACGCGAAATCGCGTGCGATAGAGGCCGCCGTGGCGGCTGGCGCGCTGCGTGAAAGCATCGAGATCGTCGATGTCGAGGATGTGCCGCTAGCCTATCTGCCGGGCAATGCGACGCGCGTTCGGGTCAAGGCCGTGGGTGAGCTTCATGTCGCGGGAGCCAAAAATGCCGCGTGATTTCAAGATACTTGAAGAGGCCGACCTCATACCGCTGGCACTCGGCGCGGCACTGTTGGGGACCGGCGGCGGCGGCAATCCTTATATCGGGATGCTCAGGACGCGCGAACTTCTGCGCAGGGGCGCGAAGATCGAGATCATGCCGCTCGAAGCGCTGCCGGATGATGCCTGGGTCGGCGAATGCGGCGGTATCGGTGCACCTGTCGTCGGCGTCGAGAAGATCGAGGAAGGTGGCGAATGCCACCGCGCCATGATGGCGGTCGAAGAGGCGGCCGGCGTCAAGATGTCGGCTGTCATATCGGCCGAGATCGGCGGGGCCAATTCCATGGAGCCGATCATTGTCGCGGGGCTCGCCGGCCTGCCGGTGGTCGATGGCGACGGCATGGGGCGCGCCTTTCCCGAGGTGCAGATGACGACGTTCTTCATCTACGGCGCCAAGGCTTCGCCTGCGGCGATCGCCGACGAGAAGGGCAATGTCGTCGTCTTCCGGCATGTGGTCGACATGTTCTGGCTGGAAAAATTCGCCCGCGATGTCTCCGTCGACATGGGTGCCGGCGCTGGCTTCGCCGTCGCTCCGATGCGGGGTGATTTCGTCCGCAAGACTGCGGTTCCGGGCACGGTCACGCAGGCGATCAATATCGGCAACACGGTGCTCAATGCGCGAAAGAAGCATCAGAACGTCGTCGAGCGGATCGTCGAGGAGACGGGTGCCAAGCTGTTCTTCACCGGCAAGATCACTGATATCGAGCGCAACCTGGTCGGAGGGTTCGCGCGCGGCACGGCAAAGATATCGGGTGTCGGCAAGTGGGCGGGCTCGGAAGCGGCGATCGCCATCCAGAACGAAAATCTCGTGCTCTGGGTCGATGGCGAGGCGGTGATCATGGTGCCCGACCTGATCATGAATCTCGAACTCGAGACCGGCGAGCCGATCACCACCGAAATGCTGCGCTACGGCCAGCGTGTCGCGGTTATCGGTCTTCCCGTGCACGACCTGATGAAGACGCCGCGGGCGCTCGAAATCGTCGGCCCGGCGGCGTTCGGATACCCCGATCTCACCTTCAAACCGCTCTGAGAAGGACCAGTCCATGAAGATCCTGCGCACGGTTTATGCCGAGGACCTGGAAGACATTGCGATCGGCGGCGCGATCATGGGCACCGGCGGTGGCGGCGACCCCTATGTCGGCAAGCTGATGGCCCAGCAGGCAATCCGCAAGCACGGGCCGGTCAAGATCATCGACGTCGAGGAATTGTCGGACGATGCCCTCGTCGTGCCCGTCTGCATGATGGGTGCGCCGACGGTGATGACCGAAAAACTGCCGCAGGGCGACGAGTTGATGAATGCGTTCCATCAGCTTGAACAACGGCTCGGCCGCAAGATCGATGCGGTGCTTTGTGGCGAAGCGGGGGGCGTCAACTCGACGACGCCCTTCGTGGTGGCGGCTGCGAGCGGCCTGCCGCTGGTCGATGGCGACGGCATGGGTCGCGCCTATCCCGAGCTGCAGATGGTGACCTTCACCATGCATGGCGTGTCGGCGACCCCGATGGTGCTCTGCGATGACAAGGGCAATTCAATCGTGCTCGAGACGGTGAGCAATGCCTGGACAGAGCGGCTGGCGCGTGCGGCGACTGTCGAAATGGGCGGTTCAGCGCTGCTTGCGTTCTATCCGATGGACGGCAGGACCGCGAAAAAGGCGGTGGTGCGCGGCACGCTGACGCTTTGCGCCAATCTCGGTCTCGCTCTCCGCGAAGCACGGGCCGCGCATATCGAGCCGGTCGATGCTGTTGTCGAGATGCTGGGGGCGAAGGTGATCTTCCACGGCCGCGTGAGGGATATCGACCGGCGAACGATCGGTGGTTTTGCGCGCGGCAGTGCCTGGTTCGATGGCGTCGAGAACTGGCGTGGGCACACGTTCAAGCTTGATTTCCAGAACGAGTTCCTGATGGCGGAGCGGGACGGCGAGATCCTGGTGACCACGCCTGAACTGATCACCCTGCTGGAGGCCGACAGCGGCAATCCGGTGACGGCGGATTCACTCAAATACGGCCTGCGGCTCGTCGCGCTTGCGTTCCCATGCAATCCGCAATGGCGTACGCCGGAGGGCATTGCGCTGGTCGGGCCCCGCTATTTCGGCTACAATGTCGATTACAAGCCGTTCGATTTCGCATAATCGCGCTTGCCGAGCAATTCGCGGCCATGCAGCGCCATCATCCGCTCTTCGTTGGCGGGTATCACGATGGTTGGAAATCCACCCAGGAAAGCGAGGCGCTTGACGACCGCGTCGCGAACCGGCCCGGCATGTTCGCCGATGCCGCCGGTGAAGACCAGGGCATCGATGCCGCCCATGGAGGCGGCCATCATCGCCGCATATTGCGCCACTTTCAGCGCGAAATAATCGAGTGCGAAAGCGGCGCGGGGATCGGTGCTGGCCAGCAAAGTCTCGACGTCGCCCGTGAAGCCCGAAAGGCCCTTGAGGCCCGAGCGTTCATAAAGCATGTCCTCCACGTCGATCGCGCCCATGCCGAGTTCGCGGAGCATGAAGGTGACCGCGCCGGGATCGATGGCGCCGCTGCGGGTGCCCATCGGCAGGCCGTCGAGCGCCGTCATGCCCATCGTCGTATCGACGCTTCGGCCATTTTCCATCGCGCAAAGGCTTGCTCCATTTCCGAGATGAGCGGCGACCACCCGGCCCGATGCGAGATCTGGGTAATCCTCGGCGAGCACGAGCGATATCCATTCATAGGACAGGCCGTGGAATCCATAACGCCGGACGCCCTTGTCTCGCAGTTCGGCCTCTATGGCAAAGGTCGTGAACAGCGGGTCCTGCCGGGCGTGGAATGCGGTGTCGAAACAGGCGATATCCGCCGCATGCACGGCCATTTCATGCGAGGCTTCGATACCAGCGAGATTGTAGGGCTGGTGCAGGGGGGCCAGCGGTATCAAGGCCTCGAGCTTGCCCAGGATGGCCGGCGTGACGATGACCGGCTCGACGAATTGCTGCCCGCCATGGACCACGCGATGGACGACCGCCATGATTTTCCAGCCGTCGTCATGCTTGTCGATGAGACCCAGAACGGCCAGCAATGCCGCATCATGCCCGTTTGAATCGAGCACGTCAGTGATCGTCTCGCCAGAACCTTCGATCCTCGCGTCCAGCGCCGCTCGCGTGCCTATGCCGCTCACCTTACCGCGCATCAACACTGCAAGACTGTCGCCGGCGAATACCTGGAACTTCAGGCTCGACGAGCCGGTGTTGAGGACAAGCAAGGTTTCGATCATTTGATACGTCCCTGTCGGTGCGCCTCGGCCAGAAGCACGGCGAGCGCGCAGGAAAGCAGGCGCGTCCGCTCACTATCGGCGCGACTCGTCAGAATTACGGGCACACGGGCACCGAGCACGATGCCGGCAGCCTCCGCGCCGCTGAGGAATGTCAGTTGCTTGGCAAGCATGTTGCCGGCTTCGATATCCGGCACGACGAGGATGTCGGCATGGCCGGCTACGACGGACACAATGCCCTTTTCATGCGCGGCTTCGGCGCTGATGGCATTGTCGAAAGCCAGCGGGCCATACATCAGGCATCCGGTGATCTGACCGCGATCGGTCATCTTGCAAAGTGCCGCAGCATCCAGCGTCGCCGCCATCTTGGGATTGACGGTTTCGACAGCGCAGAGGATCGCAACCTTGGGCGGAGTCTTGTCGCCCAGGACCACATGCCAGAGATCGACCGCATTCTGCACGATGTCGGCCTTGGCGGCGAGGTCGGGCAGGATGTTCACCGCGGCATCGGTAATCATGAAGGGCTTGGGATAGCTCGCGATGCTCATCAGATAAGCGTGCGAGATACGCCTTTCGGTCCGCAGTCCCGAACTGACAGAGACGACGGCGCCAAGCAGTTCATCGGTGTGGAGCGCACCTTTCATGATCGCATCAACATGCTTGCCCGCAGCAAGTTCCACGGCCCGGGCGGCGGCGGCGTGGCTGTGCTCGGCATCCACGACTTCCCACGACGAGATATCGACACTGGCCTCGTCGGCCGCGGCCTCGATCCTGGCGCGCGGGCCGACAAGCGTGGGCACGATCAGCCCCGCACGGCTTGCCTCGTCGACCGCCTCGATGGTATTGGGCCTGACCGGATGCACGACGGCCGTCCTCGCAGCGGCCAGTGGCCGGCACAATTCGAGTATGGCATCGGTATCGAGACTCATGCCGTCGGTTCCAGTTTCGCTGAGACCGATAGCAGCCCATAGGCGCCTAGCGGTCAAGCACGGCGAAGTATCTCGCGCCGGCGTCGGTCAACAATGGCCGCGCATCCTTGAGCGGAACTGTCACGAGATCGTCTCCGCAGGCGAAAATAACATGCGGAAGATTCTTCAGCGTGAAGACCATATCCGTCTGGGTGAAATAGACGCCGAGATTGCTGGTGACCAGATCCGCCAGGCCGCACTCTTCTTCGCGCGAGGCGTCGGATTTGTCTCTGTTATCGTTGACATATTTGACGAGTTCCTCACTCGGGCCATAGCGGAGATCGTTTCTGTCCTCGACCGTGGAGGGATCGACGATCTTGCCATCCGCATCCCTGGCGACCCAGCCCTTGAGAAGAGTTTCCGGAACCAACGCCTTGCCGGACCTGACATCGGCGAGCAGATAGTCGTAATGATGGTCGGGATATGCGCCGCCGCAATAAAAACTGCCGCCTTCCGAGAAGCCGAGCAGCCGAGGCGTAAGAAGCTGGACCGTGACCGACGGCGGGCCATCGTCGTAACCCATGGTGCCTTCGCCGCCCGATCCTGACCAATCCATGCCGAGATAGGCTTTGGAGAGGCAATAGATCGGGTTGAACGAGAACTGCAGCCTCTGCTGGTGGAGATAGTCATTGATCGGCGCGACGTCGGTGTTGCCGATCTTGACGATCGTAGGGAATTCAATGCCGACGCGTGGATCCAGATCCAGCCGGTAGACACCGTCGCCGTATGTTACTTCAGCTCCCTTTTTCAGCGGTACGTCCATCTTGAGAAAATCATAAGGCAGGTCGGCCTTGGTGATCATGGAGTCATCTTCGGCCCGCGCCGCAGAAGAAGGATCGAGGCTATAGAGCGTGGTTTTGCCATCTCCATCGGGAAGCTCGCGGCTCGCGACGCGGGTGAATTTCAAGGCAAGTGTCTTGCCCGACTTGATATCCTTCCACGAGCCCGTGAGCTCTTGCTCGTCGTTGCTTTCGCGGAGCGTCCATTCGGCTCCGATCGGCGGCTTCTCGACGATCTCGTTCTTGGCATCCCGGCACAGTTCCTTCGTGCAGGGCGCCTCTTCCTGGATTGCGAGGCCGCCATCGACATTGGTCGTTCCATGCAACGGAATGTCGCCGCCTTTGGAGAGATAAGCATAGCGCCCGACGAATTCGCCGCTTTCATTGGCTTCCGCCAGTTCCAGAATGATGGGCGACTTGCCGATCGTACCCTTGTAGGTGACGGCTTCAGCGGCAAAGGATTGACTTGTGCCAGCCAGAAAGACGAGGGCACAGAAGAGTTGCAGCCGCATGAGGCGCTCCGTTCAAGGTTCCGATGGCGAGATTGATGGGCCGGTCACCGGTTCAGGCGAAGACCACAGCTGCAAAACGGCTGAATGGTCGAGATTATTTCACGCCCGATGTGGAAACATGCTTGGGGAAGACGGCGGCGATATATTCGATCGCCGAGGCGAGCGCCTTTTCGCGTGTCAGGCCATCATTCATCATCAGCCGGAACCACAGGCCTTCCATCATCGAGCAGATGCCGAGCGCCATCGGTTCGGGGTCATAGGCGTAATCGCCCTCCGATTTCAGTTGGGTGCAGAGATCGGTGAATGTTTTCTGGTAGTTGAGGTCGCTGGCGCCGCAGAGCGCCTGGTAAGTCGGGCGCGACTTGGCTTCGCCCCAGAAGGCGCACCAGGCGGCGAGCTTGCGTTTGGTGCAGATGCGGCGGTCGAAATCGGCGCTGACCAGTGCCCAGATCCTGCCGGCTGCGCTGTCCTCGGCCTTTTCGAGCGCCGAGTTCCAGTGATTGGCATATTCGTCGGCCATATATTGCAACGTGGCGACGAGCAGCTTTTCCTTGCTTTCGAAATGGAAGTTGACGATGCCGCGCGACAGGCCCGCGCCATCGGCGACATTGGCCAGCGTCGTATCGGAGTATCCGCGCTTGGCGAGCGAATCGATCGTCGCCTCGATGAGCTGCTGCTGGCGGGTTTCCTTGGAGGCCTTGCGGCTCTTCCTCTCGCCATCCATGACCGGCACGATGTTCATCGACTTGGTGTGTTTCCCGTGGTTTCCAAGGCCTTTGACGTGAATCAGGCGCGTGGTTTGGTTGCACTCAGATGCGTAGGGCAATGCTCGCCGCTGTCAAGAACCTTTTGCATGGCCCGCCAGGTGCGGAGATTCTTCTCCACGAAGGCCTTGTTCGTCAGCGCGACTGCCTTGTCATATAGTTCGCCCTGCAGCCGGTTCAACTCGCGGCGGGCCTCCTCGCGATACCAGGCGTTGCGGCTTTCGGTTCGGACATCGGTAAACCCGGCCCTGGCCATCGCCTCTTTGTAGCGCTTCGGCGAGGCCATGCCGAAGGACAGGCCCTCGGCTTCGACATAGTCCTTCATGTCCTGAGACGGCTCATTGTCGTGGCCGATCAGCCAATCCGAGGCGGCGAACAGGCCGCCGGGCCGGAGCACCCGGAAAATGTCGGCGAAGATGCCGTCCTTATCCGGAATATGGACCATCGCATCCTTGGAGAAGACCACGTCGAAGCTTGCATCATCGAAGGGCAGGCGGCCGGGCGAGGCCTGGACGAAGAACACGCGATCGCTCAATCCGGCTTCCCGCGCGCGGCGCGTCGCCTGCGTGATGACGGGCTTTTCGACATCGAAGCCGGTAATGGTGCGGGGCTCGAAGCGCCTCGCGATATGCAGCGTGATGCCGCCTGAGCCGCAGCCGATATCGAGTACATCCTTGCCCTCGATCTCGATGCGGTCGAGCACCCGGTCGACCTCGGCGGGGCCGCCCGGCGACAGGTAACCATCGCCCCAGAGCAGCTCCAGGAACCGCATGTGGATATCGTCATATTCCGGCTCGGCTTCGGTCATCATGCGCCGCTCCATCCACTGGATTCGATATATTGCCAATCCAGAAATCATAACGCGATTTCAATAAATTGCAATATTCTGACTGAATGTTCATTCAAAATCTATGGACAAGCCATGCTCTCCCATGCCAGTTTCCCTTGATATAACGGGGAACGGGCATGAAGACATATGATGCTGTCATCATCGGCGGCGGCCATAACGGTCTCGTCACCGCCGGCTACCTGCAACGGGCGGGGCTTGAGGTCTGCGTGGTGGAAAAGAACGGCTGGGTAGGCGGCGCCGCGACCAGCCGCGCGCTTTCCAAGGGCGTCTACTATTCGAACTGTTCCTATGTCTGTTCGCTGTTCCGGCCCGAAATCATGCGCGATCTCGAACTGCCGAAGCATGGATTGCAGATCGTCGCCTATGAGGGCGGCGCGGTGCTCGACCGTGATGGCGGCTATCTCGCGAGCTATCGCGACCACGATCAGCATCGCCGCGAATTCGCCCGCTATTCGGCCCGTGATGCGGAAGCCTATGAGCGTTATGCCCGCGACGTGACGCGCCAGTGCCGGTTCATTCAGCCGCTGCTGATGCGCACCGCGCCGGACCCTTTCTCCTTCAAGCCTCGCGACATCGGCGAACTGATGTTCCTGGCGAAGAAGATGGGCGAATTCAGCCCCGAGCAGATGGCCCAAACATTGCGCTTCTGGACCATGTCGATCTCCGACTTTCTCGACGAATATTTCGAGACCGATATCATCAAGGCCTATCTCGCGATCTCCGGCATTATCGGCACCGCGCTAGGGCCGATGTCACCGGGTACGGCTTACGTGCTGCTGCATCATTATATGGGTGAGGTCGACGGGTCGGTGGGCGCGTGGGGCTATGCGCGGGGCGGCATGGGTGCGGTGACGCAGGCGCTTGCCTCGAGCTTCCAGGCGGCGGGCGGCGTGATCAAGACCGACGCCGAAGTCGCCAAGGTCATCGTGAGGAATGGCCGTGCGGCTGGCGTTGCACTCGCCACGGGCGAAGAGGTTCTGGGCAAGCTCACCATTTCCAATGCCGATGTGAAGCGCACCTTCCTCAAGCTCGTCGACGAGAAGCACCTGCCTGAGAAATTCGTCCATCGTGTCAAGCATTTCAAGATGCGCGGTTCGTCGGGCAAAGTGAACATCGCGCTCGACGGCATACCGGAATTCCCCGCACTGCCCAAGGGCTCGACCTGCGTGAAGGGCGACCTGCATTTCACCGATTCCGTCGAGCGTATCGAACGCGCCTATGATGACTGGAAGGCCGGGCGCTGGTCGGCCGATCCCTTCCTCGATGCGATGATCCCGACCACGCTCGATCCGACAATGGCCGAACCGGGCAAGCATTTCATGAGCTGCTTCGTGCAATATTGCCCGCCGAAGGTCGAGGGCAAGGACTGGACCGACGCCGACCGCGATGCCTTCGCCGAGACGGTGGTCAGCCAGATCGCCGATTATTCGCCGGGCTTCCGCGACCGCATCCTGCATATGGAGGTGCGCACGCCGCGCGAGCTGGAAGCGGAAGTCGGCCTGACCGAGGGCAATATCTTCCAAGGCGAGCTGACCTTCGACCAGTTGCTGTTCAACCGCCCGGTGCCGGGCTACGCGCAATATCGCAGTCCGATCGACGGGCTCTATATGTGCGGCTCGTCCACCCATCCCGGCGGTGGCGTGATGGGCGCCCCTGGACGTAATGCTGCAGCCGAAGTGCTGCGCGACCTCAAGAAATCCCGTGATCATATGAGCCCCGCCCATGACGTGCTTTGACGCAATCATCATCGGCGGCGGGCACAATGGGCTGGTCGCCGCCGGCCTGCTCGCCAAGGCCGGTAGCAAGGTCGTGGTGCTCGAAGCATCCGGCGCGCTCGGTGGTGCTGCGCGGGGCCATGAATTCGCCCCCGGCTATCGCACCGGCGGACTCGCCCATATCGTCAACCGGCTGTCGCCCCACGTCGTGAAGGACTTGGCGCTTGATACGTCGCTCTTCACCACTGAGCTTGCGCCGACGGTCGTGCTCGATCCCGAGCGCGGGCCAGCCGTGCTGCGCGGCGCCTATGGCGAGACGGTGGATGGCGTGACATCAGAGGAGGGCAAGGCCTTCGCCGCGATGCGCAAGAAGCTGATGGCGCAGGCGAGCATTCTTGGGCGGTTCTTCGCCAAGCGACCGCCACGGCCCGGCGAGGCAGGCATCAAGGAATTGTTCGATCTCGGCATGTCGGGCCTTAGCCTGATCCGCCAGGGCCGCGACGAGGCGCGCGATTTCGCCCGCATGGCGCTGATGAATGTCGCCGATATCGCTGACGAATATCTGACCGACGACCGGCTTAAGGCGCTGATCGCTTTCGACGCCGTGCTTGGCATTCATCTCGGTCCGCGCTCGCCGACTTCCCTGCTCGGGCTCTACTATCGCTTGACCGGTGAAGCGCTGGGCCATACCGGCGGCCAGTTCGTGCCCAAAGGCGGAATGGGTTCCGTCGTTGCCGCACTCGAACAAGCGGCAAAACGGCACGGGGTAGAGATACGGTTGGATGCATCCGTCGCGAAAATCGTCTCCGACAAGGGCAGGGCGACGGGTGTGGTGCTCGCAAGTGGCGAGGAGATCGGCGCCAAGGCGATCGTCTCGGCGATCCATCCGGTGACGACGCTCAGGAATCTGGTGGCGCCGGGCGAGATCGATACGCATCTCTCGATGAGCCTCAAGCATATCCGCAGCAAGGGCGACACCGCCAAGTTGCATCTGGCGCTCGACAAGGTGCCGGAATTCCTTGGCGTCAGCCAGGGGTATCTCAAGGGCCGGCTGGTGATCGCGCGTTCCGTGCGGCATGTCGAGGATGCATTCAATCCGTCGAAATATGGCGAGTTCTCGCCCGATCCGGTGATGGAGATAGTCCTGCCGTGCCTGACCGACGCGTCGCTCGCGCCAGCGGGCGGAGCGGTTCTGTCGGCAAATGTGCAATATGCACCATACGAACTGAAGGAAGGCTGGGAAGCCGGCAAGCCGAAGTTCCTCGCCGCGATCATGGCAGTGCTTGAGCGCCATGCACCCGGTATCGGCGCCTCGGTCAAGGCGAGCGAGTTGCTCACGCCCGTCGATATAGAACGCGACTTCAACATGCCGGGCGGCCATTGGCATCACGGCGAGTTGCAGGTCGATCAGTTGCTGATCAACAGGCCGACATTCGCTGTCTCCGGCTATGATACGCCGCTCGAAGGCCTCTATCTCGCCAGTGCCGGCAGCCATCCCGGCGGCGGGATTTCCGGCCTGCCCGGCCGCAACGCCGCACGCCACATACTGTCCCGGAGGGGAGCATGAACCAGATCACGCCAACCGGCCGCCGGCCGGGCGATATCCTGACGCCTCTGCTTGAGACGCCGTTTCATCCACGTCTCGAAGCGCTCAACATCAACAACGACTGGTATCACTGGTCGGGTTACAAGGCACCGCATTCGCTGGCCGACGAAGAGCTCGAATATTTCGCGATTCGTTCGACGGCGGCTCTGTTCGATATCTCGCCGATGACCAAGTACCGGATCGAGGGGCCGGGTGCCGAGGCCTTCTGTAACCGGCTGACGCTGCGCGACGTGCGCAAGCTCGGCGTCGGACGGGTACATTACACGGCCTGGTGCGACGATCATGGCCATGTGCTGGATGACGGCACGCTGTTCCGCCTTGCGCCGGAACGCTTCCGCCTCTGCTCGCAGGAGCGGCACCTGCCATGGCTGCTCGACAGCGCCGAGGGTTTTGATGTTACGATCACCGATGAGAGCACCGAGATTGCAGGGCTCGCGCTGCAGGGACCGACGTCCTGGGCGGTGCTCAGGGATGCGGGTTTCGAAGGCGTCGACAGGCTGAAGGTCTTCCAGCTGGCCGAATTTCCGCATGAGGGCGGCACGGTGGTGATCTCACGCACCGGCTTCACCGGCGATCTCGGTTATGAACTGTTCTGCCATCGCGACCAGGCGCTGAGCCTCTGGGATCGCCTCGCAGCCGTGGGCGACAAGAACCGCATGCGGGCGATCGGCTATGCCGCGCTTAACCATGCCCGCATCGAGGCGGGCTTCATTGTCGCCAATGCGGATTTCGTGACCTCGGAGACCGCGCTGCGCGAGGATAGGCTGAGGCTGCCGGACGAAATCGGGCTCGACTGGATGGTCGATCTCGAAAAGCCGAACTTCAATGGCCGAAATGCCATCGTCAAGGCGCGGGCGAAGAAGACGCTGAAGCATATTCTTGTCGGCCTCGAGGTCGAGGGCAATGTTGCCGGGCCGCTGTCGCTCATCTATCATAACAAGAAGCATGAGGCGGGGATCGTCACGGCGTCTGCCTGGTCGCCGCTGCTCAAGAAGAACATCGCGATCGCCAGCCTGACGCGACCTTACGGCGACCGGATCACGGATAGCCTCTGGGTCGAGATCTATGCGTTGCGCGAGCTCAACTACAGCAAGCTGATGAAGCGCGTGAAAATCGTGCCGCGCCCCTTCATCAAGCTCGAGCGGCGGGGCGCCAATCCACCGGGCGTGATGTGAAGCCATGGACGACGAAACGCTCAGCAATTGGAAACTGATCCTTACCCCGGCGGGCGAGGAATGGTCCGGCCGTGCGCGCTATGCGGCCGCCATGTATTTCTACCGGGCCGGCGAAATGAGCGCGGAAGTGCTGGAAGTCTACCGCATCTGTTCGCGCATCGACCATGAGGACGCGGTCGATGCGCTCAAGGCCTACAAGATGGGCCATGCGTGGATCGAGAAGGTGGAGCGGATGCGGGCCGAACTCGGCTAGCTGGTGGTCGGATGTCAACAGGACCAGCCATTTCCCTGGGATTCAGTCTGGTCCGGGATTGCCACAAGAGCGCATTTCTGCGATATTGACTGAACGCACATTCAAAATGGAGGCAAGATAGTGTTGTAAAACAATATTTTGCATTTGAATGGAAAATACGAACGGGAGACTGATATGGCAGCCAAGCGGGAATTTGACGATCTCAACGACAACACCCCCGGCGGCATCGAAGCTCTGGCCGAAAAGCATCTCGTGCAGCCCTGGCCGGTTTCTGGCTCGATCGGCGCCGAAGCGCGCGGCTTCATCGAAAGCAGCGATGGCGTCTACGTGACCGACAATGTCGGGCGCCGTCTCATTGATGGGCCTGCCGGCATGTGGTGTGTCAATATCGGCCACCGCCGCCAGGAGATGGCTGAGGTCATGTATGACCAGGCCATGTCGCTCGGCTACAATTCACCCTGGTACACGACCAACGAACCCTCGGCACTTCTGGCACAGCGGCTCGCCGGCCATGCGCCGGAAGGTCTCAACCACGTGTTCTTCACCACGGGCGGTTCGGACGCGGTCGAAACGGCGCTGCGTTTCATGCAGTTCTACAACAATGTGAAGGGCCGGCCCGAGAAGAAGCTGATCGTCTCGCGCGAGGGCGCCTATCACGGCTCGACCTATCTCGCCGCGTCGCTCAATGGCCGTCCGCGCGACCATGACTGGATGGACAGTGCCAAGCAGCAGGTCCTGAAACTATCCTGCCCCAATCCTTTCCGCCGTCCGGCCGGAATGACGACCGACGCCTTCACGGATTTCCTGGTCGAGGAATTCCGCGCGCTGATCGAGACTGTCGGCGCCGACAGGATCGGCGCCTTCATCGGCGAGCCGATCATGGCGTCGGGTGGTGTCATCGTCCCGCCCCCCGGTTACTGGCCGCGCATGCGGGCGCTATGCAAGGAAAACGACATTCTCTTCATCATGGATGAAGTGGTCGTCGCCTTCGGCCGGCTCGGCCACGTATTCGCTGCCAAGAATGTGTTTGGTGTCGAACCGGATATGATCACCTTCGCCAAGGGCGTCACGTCCGCCTATTTCCCGCTCGGCGGCGTGATGATCTCCTCCAAGCTGTTCGAGGAGATGCGCCACTCCAACCACAATGACGCGATGTTCGCACATGGCCTGACCTATTCCAGCCATCCGATCGGCTGCGCGGTGGCGACGAAGAACCTCGACATTCTCGAAGACGGATTGCTCGATTATGCGCAGTCGATCTCCGGCCATTTTCAGGGCCGGCTCAAGGCGCTGGAAGACCTGCCGCTGGTGGGCGAGGTACGTGGGCGCGGCCTTATGGCGGGCATCGAATGCGTTGCCGACCATGTCAGCAACAATCCGCTGACGCTCGATCTCGAAGTGGGAAAACGCATCGACAAGCACTGCCAGGAATTGGGTCTTCTCGTCCGGCCGCTGATCAATATGTGCGTGATGAGCCCGCCTCTGACGATCAGCATCGAACAGATTGACGAGATGGCCGACATCCTGCGTAAGAGCATTGTGATTACGCAGGACGAACTGGTGCGTGAGGGGCTGTGGAAGGGGTGAGGCCGTCGCGCCTCACGTCCTCGACGGCAATAGAATGATCGCGCTGCCGATCAAGCAGACCACCATCCCCGTCAGATCCCACTTGTCGGGGCGCTGGCCTTCAATCAGCCACAGCCATAATATCGATGCCGCGATATAGACGCCGCCATAGGCCGCATAGGCGCGGCCGGCAGCGTCGCTTGGTATGAGCGTCAGCAACCATGCGAAGAGCGCCAGCGACACCATGCCAGGCGCCAGCCATAGCGGCGATTTGTCGAGCTTAAGCCACGCCCAGAAGGCAAAACATCCGGCGATTTCACCAAGCGCGGCGGCGGTGTAGATGAGATAGGTCATCTACGAACGATTCTCATCAGTGAGGGCGGCTGTGATATCGGTTCTCGAGAAATCGTTGCCGACGAAAAGGAGAGGGCAGGCTCGTTCCTTGGCCAATTCATAGGCGAAACAGTCGCCGAAGTTCAGGCCTGCCGGGTGGAAGCCCTTGCCCCATCGAAGATAAATCTCTCCAACGTTCCTTGCTACAGTTTCGGTAACCGGAACGACCTCGAACTCCAACCTATCGAGAATGAGGTGCAAATCAGTGAGTACCTTTCGGCCGGCAGCGACAATGAGCAATTCGGCCATCGTTGCTGCGGAGATCAGCAGCTTGTGACTTTCCTGTTCCAGGACTGCGGTGAGACGGGATGCAGGCGGCTCATCAAGAACGATTGAGATGAGCGCCGAAGTATCGACAACGATCATTTCGGAATGCCGAATTCGTCGTAGAGAAAGTCCTGGCTTCTGGCCGCGCTAGGCCCACCATCCGACCCGCGCTCTCGCGCTCGGCGCCTTATTTCGTCAAATAGGGCGCGCTTTTCCTCCGGTGTGACAGCTTTTTTCTTCGGTAGAGGTTGAAATCGGACAACATCTTCGCCGTTTTGCGTTAGCACAATGTCCTCACCGCTCTCAGCGCGCCGGACAAGATCAGGGAGCTGTGTTTCTGCTTCTTTGACGGACAGCTTCATACCGATCGTTCCATTTCAGCCTGAGATGGACCTAAAATGGGCTATCGAATTAGCAAGGTCAAGCCGGCGCCCTGCCCACCCGCATACGGGAATTGACCTCGGCGACCTCCTTCTCCTCGGGCGCCTTTTGCAGCGTCATCACCGGCAGCACGCGGCGGAGATGGTCGTGATGGGTGCGGACGCCATATTCCAGGTCGGAGAGGTAGAAATTGCAGAAGCTCTTGGACGCCATGGCCTCGTTCGACCAGATCGTCAGTTGGACATCTTCCGACAGCGTGTCGCGATCGATGCGCATCTGGAGATAACGCGCGACTTCCTGCTCGCGGGTCTCATCCCTGTAGCGATAAACGGCGCCGCGCAGCATGGTTTCGTTCTTCGAGATCGGAAATTCCTGGTAGAACTGCACGGTCTCGGGTGTCACCGCGATCACGCAATTCGGGAAGAGGCCGTAGTAGATCCAGGCCTTCTTCAGCCGCTCGGGCAGGCGCGGATTGTCCTGGCTGATCTTGACATAATTGCGCACGCTCCAGCGGCGACCGGCATGGGGATTATAGGTCGCGAAGGAGCGGCAGATACCATTGACGAACGGCTCGTCGTAATAGGTCTGGCCGTAGAGATCCTGCAGCGCCGGATGCGCCATGGCGACGTGATAGCCTTCATTGTCGACGTCGCGCACGGACTTCCAGTTCACCGGCGTCTTCTGGGTGAAGATTTCGCCTGCCGGCACCATGGTCTCAGACTGGTAGGGGCGGAGTTCATCGGCGAAGGGCGCCATGATCTCAGCCACGGAACCTTGCGGCCCCTTGGCGAAGCGGATGAAGACGAAGCCCATCCAGATCTCGGTATCGAGCGGTGTCAGGCCGAACTCGACCTTGTCGAGCGGCGGGAAGGAATTGGGGCGCGAAGGCCCGCGTAACGTGCCGTCGAGATTGTAGACCCAGCCATGGAACGGACAAACCAGCGCGTTGCGGCACTTGCCCTGCTCATCGGCAACGAGGCGGGAGCCGCGATGCTTGCAGATATTGTGGAAGCCCCTGACCTCGCCATCCTGGCCGCGCAGGATCAGTGCCCGCTCGCCAACGATATCCATTGTAAGATAGCTGCCAGGCTCGGGCAGGTCCGAGATATGGCAGGCGATCTGCCAGTGCTCGCGGAACACGTGCTGTTTTTCCAGCTCTAGCATGGCGTCGGAATGATAGGTCCAGCCGGGCAGGCCGCGGCGATCCCAATCATCAGGGATGTTCAAATCGCGGACAATCTCGTTCATGGCGGGCCTCATTATTTGCTGAATGTTCATTCAATATAATCATATTTCACTATAAATTGGAATAGGTTGCGAGAAAAATTCGCTTCACTGCGGATTCTGTCCGAACGGAAAGATGAACTGAATTGCGTGGAAAAGCCGCGAAAAGGCAAGCCTGTTCAACGGGATATCAGGGCGTCGCAATAGTCGAATGAAGGGCGCGAAAAATCAGCTTGCCGGCGCGTGAGTTCCGGCTTCCTCGTTCAGCCATTTCATGAACAGCATGGCCTCGGCTGTCATCCGCTTGCCGCCCTGGGCCTGGACGACGTAATGCGATTCCTCGACGGGGAGGGATGCCTGTATCGGTCTCTCCAGGCGGCCATCGAGAATATAGGCCTCGGCGAGACCATCGAGAACGATGGCTGGGCCGACGCCGGATGCGGCCATTTCCAGCGCCGAGATCGTCGTGTCGATGTTCATGCCGGGCGATGGCGGAAGCGTGAAGCCGGCCGATTGCGCCAGCCGCTGCCAGAGATTTTCATAGCCGGTGACATGGATCAGCATCCGGTTGGTGACCAGCGACTTCAGTCGCGCCGCATCGTCGTCGCCTTCCGCCATATCGGGCTTGCAGACCACGATCACATCGTGGCGCAGCAGCAGCGTCGATTTCACACCCGACCATTTGCCGTCGCCGAAGCGGATATCGATGTCAGCCACTTCCTCGCTGGAAGCGGGTGCCCAGACGATGGTGGAAATCCTGAGCGAAATATCCGGCCATTGTTTCTGGAATTTCGGCAGTCGCGGCGCGAGCCACAGTGCCAGCAGCGAAATCGGCGCCCGTATGGTCAGCATCCGCTTACCGACAGGGCCGAACAGGCCAGCCGTTGCGGCCGCAAGTTCATCGAAACTGTTGCGCAAGGGCGGCAGATAGGCGGCGCCGATATCGGTCAGGCGCAGGCTGCGCGGCAGGCGTTCGAACAGCACGACGCCGAGATGTTTCTCCAGCGACCGCACCTGATGGCTTACGGCGGCCTGGGTGAGATTCAGTTCGGCGGCGGCCAGCGTGAAGCTCTGGTGCCGCGCGGCGGCCTCGAAGGCGCGCAGCCAGGCGAGCGGCGGAAGCTGGTAGCCTGCGAAGGGATTGTGATCGTTCATTCTGTCCGTGGGGGCGGGCGGTTTCGTGCCGGACTCTAACCAGAGATTTTCCATTCCGCTAGGCCTCCTTGTCTTCCATGAGCCAAGCGGCGGCCCGCGATGCCACCATCATGGTGGGCGCATTGGTATTGCCCGAGATAATCGAGGGGAAAACCGAGGCGTCGGCGACCACGAGGCCCTCGATTCCATGCACACGCAGGCGCCGATTGACCACCGAAGTCAGCGGGTCGGTGCCCATCCGCGCCGTACCGCAGGGGTGATAGACCGTGCCCGAGCGGTTGCGGAAATCCTGCGTCAGGTCTTCATCGCTTTGCACCGAAGGGCCGGGCACCAGTTCCTCGGCGGTGATTTCAGCGAGCGCCGGCTGCGCGGCAAGGCGGCGGATGAGTTTGACGCCCGCGAGCATGCCGGCAAGGTCGCCCTCCGTGCCATAGGCATTGGCGCGGATAGCGGGATGTTCGAGCGGGTCGGTAGATCGGATGAGGACGCTACCGCGCGATTGCGGCTTGGTGCTGGAGATGCCGATCGCATAGCCCGGAAACGGATCGGGTTCGAGCAGCGGTCGCGTGCCGGTGCGCGCGGTCACCGTGCTGATCGCCTGGAAATAGAGCTGAATATCAGATCGTTCGACATCCGGCCGCGATTTTACAAAGCCGCCGCCCTGATTGAGGCTGAGACTCAGTGGACCGGAGCCCGCCAGCAGGAACTGCATTCCAGCCCGCAGCTTTCCCCACCATGGCCGGAGCGACTGATTCAGCGTCGGAATATTTGCCTTGAAGGTGTAGTTGATGCCGAGGTGATCCTGCATGTAATGGCCGACAGCCGGACTATCTTGAACCACATCCATACCGAGTGACTGGAGATGTGCTGCCGGGCCGATGCCGGAGAGTTGCAGGAGTTGCGGTGTGTTGACCGTACCGGCGGCAAGGACGACGGCGCCGTTGGCATTCAGTTTCCGCAACGCGCCGCGATGGTCGATCTCGATGCCAGTGGCGCGTTTGTCGGCGAAGATAACTTTGGTCGCGTGTGCGCCAGTAATGAGCGTCAGGTTGCTGCGCTTGAGCGCCGGGCGCAGAAAGGCACGCGCGGCCGACATGCGCCAACCGCCCTTGGTGTTGATCTGGTAGATGCCGATGCCTTCCTGCTGAGACCCGTTGAAGTCGGGATTAACAGGGAAGCCGGCTTCTTTTCCCGCGCGGACGAAGCGTTCCGTGAGAAGCTGTGGCCTGCGGCTGGCGTCGGTGATGTGAATGGGGCCGCCCTTGCCTCTGAGATCACTCTCGCCGGCTTCATTGTGTTCGAGCGCCTTGAAGAACGGAAGGACATCCTCGAACGACCAGCCCGGATTGCCTGCCGCTGCCCAGTCGTCGTAATCACGCCGGTCGCCGCGGATCCAGACCATGGCATTGATCGAGCCGGAGCCGCCTAGCAGCTTGCCGCGGGGCCAGAAATCGCGTTGGCCGTTCAGGCCGAGATCGGGCTCGGCGTAATAGCTCCAGTTGATGGATTTGTCGTAGAAGGTCTTGCCATAGCCGAGCGGCATCTGGACGAAGAACTTCCTGTCCGTGCCACCCGCCTCGACGATGGCGACCTTGTGCCGGCTATCGCGGCTCAGCGCCTCCGCCAGTACGCAGCCGGCCGAACCCGCGCCGACGATCACATAGTCGAATGTCGCGCCGTCGAGTTCCATCAAAGCTCCGCCGGGAAACCGGGGGCGCGCAGATCCGTGCTGGTAGCGTCTTCCAGTAACTTGACCACCTGACTCGACCATGCCCCGCCGCCATAGGCCAACCTGGCGCGGATGAAGGTCTGCATCGCTTGTCCGGCGAGATCGAGCGGCACGCCGAATTCCTTGCCGAAGCCCAGCGCGAAACCTAGATCCTTCACCGCCAGATCCATCGTAAAGTTGATATTGTAGCTGCCGTTGAGGATCACCTGGCCCTCGGTCTCGTGGACGAAGGAATTGCCGGAGGAGGCCTTGATGATGTTGAAGGCATCGGTCAGGTCGATGCCTCCTTTCTTGGCCAGCATCAGCGCCTCGCCTGTGGCGATCAGGTGGATGAAGGCCAGCATGTGGGTGATGACCTTGATCACCGCCGCCTTGCCGAGATCGCCGGCATGGAATATCTCGCCGCCCATGGCTGCAAGTGCCGGCTTGTGCAGTTCGAAGAGGTCCTTGTCGCCACCCGCTATGACGGTGATTTCACCGGTCGCCGCCTTATGCACGCCGCCGGTGACTGGCGACTCCATCATCCGTACGCCTTTGTCGGCGGCAACGGCCGCGAGCCGGGTAACGTCGTTGTGATCGAGTGTGCTCATCTCGATCCAGGTTCCTCCAGATTTAAGCCCGGAGAGAATGCCGCGGGGGCCTGCCAGCACGGCCTCGGAGGCTTTCGGCGAGGGCAGACAGGTGATGACACAGTCCACATTTTCGGCCAGAGCCTGCGGATCCTCCGCCCACTTGGCGCCGCTTTCCAGAAGCATCTTCGCATTGGCCTTGTCGAGATCGTTGATCGTGAGGTCGAAGCCAGCCCTCAGCAGACTGCCTGCGAGATAGCGGCCGAGATGGCCGAGCCCAATAAAACCGTAACGCATTGTCCCCCCGCAAGCCCGTCGCAAACAAACGGAATTGTATATTCCGAGGGGCTGATATTTTTGTGCGATTGATGTTAGCTTATTTCTTGGAGCACGGTATTCCCCTTTTCATACAAAAATAAACGATACATAGCGCCGCAATCCTTTGTTTGCGCCAAGGCTGGGCAAAGGGGCAAATCCGGGGCACTATCCGTTCGCCCGGCACTATCAGCGCCGGTCACGCATGGGTTTCGGAGGGTCTCGATGTCTGAACTGCCTTCAACGGCACGGGTGGTGATTATCGGCGGCGGCGCGGTCGGGGCATCGAGCCTCTATCATCTCGCCAAGGCCGGCTGGACCGATTGTATCCTGCTCGAAAAAAACGAGCTGACGGCGGGCTCGACATGGCATGCCGCCGGCAATGTGCCGACCTTCTCGTCCTCGTGGTCGCTGATGAACATGCAGCGCTATTCGGCCAGCCTCTATCGCGGGCTCGGCGCCGAGGTCGATTATCCCATGAACTATCATGTTACGGGCTCGATCCGGCTTGGCCACTCCAAGGAGCGCTTGCAGGAATTCAAGCGCGTCGTCGGCATGGGCCGCTACCAGGGCATGAAACTTGATATCCTGTCGCCTGATGAGATCAAGTCCCGTTATCCTTTTGCCGAGACGTATGACCTGACCGGCGCGCTTTACGATCCGAACGATGGCGATATCGATCCGGCACAACTAACCCAGGCGCTCGCCAAAGGCGCGCGCGACATGGGCGCCAAAGTGGTACGCTTTTGCCCGGTCACCTCCGTTCGCCGCGAGAACGACGAATGGGTCATTGTCACGCCCAAAGGCGAGGTGCGTTGCGAATATGTCGTCAATGCCGCCGGCTATTACGCCCGCGAAGTCGGCAAGATGTTCGGCCGCGACGTGCCGATGATGGTGATGAGCCATCAATATATGCTGTTCGACACCATTCCCGAGCTCGAAGCCTGGTCTAGGGAAGCCGGCCACAAGCTGCCGCTGTTGCGTGATGTCGATAGCTCCTACTATCTCCGCCAGGAGAAGTACGGCATGAATCTCGGGCCCTACGAGAAGAACTGCAAGGCGCATTGGGTCACCAAGGACGACCCGATGCCGGAGGATTTTTCCTTCCAGCTTTTCCCCGATGATCTCGAGCGGCTCGAATGGTATCTCAACGATGCGATCGAGCGCGTGCCGATCCTCGGCACCGCCGGTCTTTCCAAGATGATCAACGGTCCGATCCCTTACGCGCCGGATGGCAATCCGCTGATCGGGCCGATGCCCGGCGTGCCGAACGCCTTCGAGGCCTGCGTTTTCACCTTCGGCATCTGCCAGGCGGGCGGCGCCGGCAAGGTGCTGGCGGAATGGGTGATGCATGGTGAGACGGAATGGGACATGTGGTCCTGCGATCCGCGCCGCTATACCGGTTATACCGACCCGCAATATTGCATCGACAAGGGCGTGGAAATCTATGGTCACGAATATGCCATGCATTTCCCCAAGCACTACTGGCCCGCAGGGCGCGACCGGAAACACTCTGCCATCCACGGCCGCATCAAGGCGCTCGGCGCGCAGTTCAAGCCCTATAACGGCTGGGAGCGTGCCATGTGGTACGCCAAGCCGGGCGACGATACATCCGAGGCCGCGACACAGACCTGGAACCGCAACGGGCCATGGTCGCCTTGCATCGAGGAAGAGTGTCTCGCGGTGCGCGATGCCGCCGGTATCCTCGATCTTCCCGGCTTCTCGCGTTTCCGCGTCAAGGGACCGGGCGCCACGGAGTGGCTCAAGGGCCTCATTACCGGCCGCGTGCCGAAGCCGGGCCGGATTGGACTCGCTTACTTCTCCGACGACAAGGGCCGCATCGTCACCGAAATGTCGGCCATGATGCTGGACGAGGACTTCTTCTTCCTGATCACGGCGGCGACTGCGCAATGGCATGATTTCGAGTGGCTGAAGAAGCATATGCCCGCGGATGCGACATTCACGATCGATGATGTGACAGAGCAGTTCTCGTGCCAGATTCTTTCTGGACCAAAGGCGCGAGAGGTTCTTTCCGAGGTTACCGATGCGGACCTCACAAAACCGTGGCTGACACACCAGTCCTGCCAGATCGCCGGGCGTTGGCTGCAACTCGTCCGCGTTTCCTTCGCCGGCGAACTGGGCTGGGAATTGCATACCAAGGTGGATGACACAGGCGCCGTGTTCGATGCCGTCTGGGCCGCGGGCCAGAAGCATGGCTTGAAGCCGTTCGGCATGGAGGCGCTGGATTCGTTGCGCATCGAGAAGGGCTATCGCGCCTGGAAGGGCGATCTCTCCACCGACTACACGATCCTGCAAGGCGGGCTCGACCGCTTCGTCGACTGGTCCAAGCCCAGCTTCAAGGGCAAGCCGGCGCTGGAGCGGGAGAAGCAGCAGGGTGTCACCAAGCGCTTCGTGACGCTCGTCGTCGATGCCGGCGATTGCGATGCGCCCTACATGTCTACGCTCTGGCATGGCGACAAGGTGGTCGGAGAGACAACCTCGGGCAATTGGGGTTATCGGATCGGCAAATCCGTGGCGCTCGGCATGTTGCGGGCCGATCTCGCGGTGCCAGGCACGGAAGTCGAAGTCGAGATCTTCGGCGACAAGCGAAAGGCCATTGTCCAGGAAGACAAGCCTCTGTTCGATCCCGAGAATGAAAGGCTGCGCGCATGAAGAAGCCCATCCCCTCCAAGGCCCGCGTGGTCATCATCGGTGGCGGCGTTTCGGGTTGCTCGGTGGCCTATCACCTCGCCAAGCTCGGCTGGACCGATGTCGTGCTGCTGGAGCGCAAGCAGCTGACATCAGGCACGACCTGGCATGCGGCCGGCCTGATCGGCCAGATGCGCGGCAGCCTGAACATGACGCGGCTCGCGAAATACTCCGCCGACCTCTATGTCAAGCTCGAGGCCGAAACCGGTATTGGCACCGGCATGAAGCAGAACGGCTCGATGACCATGGCGCTGACTGAGGAGCGCAAGCAGGAGATCTACCGCCAGGCCTCGCTGGCGCGCGCGTTCGATATCGATGTGCGCGAGATTTCGCCTCAGGAAGCCAAGGAGATGTATCCGCATCTCAACATCGGTGACATCAAGGCCGCGGTTCATCTGCCGCTCGACGGTCAGTGTGATCCGGCCAATATCGCCATGGCGCTCGCCAAAGGCGCGCGGCAGGACGGCGCCACCATTATCGAGGGCGTCAAGGTCACTGCCGTCAACCAGAAGGATGGTCGCGTATCAAGCGTCACCTGCGAACAGGATGGCGAGACCTACACGATCGAGACCGAGAACGTCGTCAACGCCGCCGGCATGTGGGGGCGCACGCTCGCCAATATGTCCGGCGTTACGGTGCCGCTGCATGCCTGCGAACATTTTTACATCGTCACCGAGCCAATCCCGGGACTCAAGCAACTGCCCGTGCTGCGCGTGCCGGACGAGTGCACCTATTACAAGGAAGATGCCGGCAAGATGCTGATCGGCGCCTTCGAGCTCAAAGCCAAGCCCTGGGGCATGGAAGGTATCCGCGAGGATTTCTGCTTCGACCAGTTGCCAGAGGATTTCGACCATTTCCAGCCGATCCTTGAGATGGCGATCAATCGCATGCCGATGCTGGAGACCGCTGGTATCCACACCTTCTTCAACGGCCCCGAGAGCTTCACGCCGGACGACCGTTACTATCTGGGCGAGGCGCCGGAGTTGAAGGGCTACTGGGTCGCGGCCGGCTACAATTCGATCGGCATCGTCTCCTCGGGCGGCGCAGGCATGGCGCTGGCGCAATGGATGAACGATGGCGAGCCACCTTTCGATCTTTGGGAGGTCGATATCCGCCGCGCCCAACCGTTCCAGAAGAACCGGGCCTATCTCAAGGAACGTGTCACCGAAACGCTTGGCCTGCTTTATGCCGACCACTTTCCCTATCGCCAGATGGCGACGGCACGCGGCGTTCGCCGTTCGCCGCTGCATGAGCATCTCAAGGCACGCGGCGCGGTGTTCGGCGAAGTTGCCGGCAACGAGCGCGCCAACTGGTTTGCGAGGGAAGGCCAGGAGCGCGAATACAAATACAGCTGGAGCCGGCAGAACTGGTTCGAGAACCAGAGGGACGAGCATCTCGCCGTCCGCAACGGCGTCGGCCTGTTCGACATGTCCTCCTTTGGCAAGATCCGGGTCGAGGGTCGCGATGCCTGCGCTTTCCTCAATCGCCTCTGCGCCAACCAGATGGACGTCGCCGCCGGCCGCATCGTCTATACGCAGATGCTGAATCACAAGGGCGGCATCGAGAGCGATCTGACCGTCACGCGGCTCTCGGAAAACGCCTTCTTCCTCGTCGTGCCGGGCGCCACGCTGCAGCGCGATCTGGCATGGCTTCGAAAGAACCTGACCTCGGACGAATTCGTCATCATCACGGATGTCACATCAGGCGAAGCTGTGCTCTGCGTGATGGGTCCGAAGTCTCGCGAGCTGATGCAGAAGGTCAGTCCCAACGATTTCTCCAATGCCAATCATCCCTTCGCTACGGCGCGGGAGATCGAGGTAGGCATGGGCCTCGCCCGCGCGCACCGCGTGACTTATGTCGGCGAGCTTGGCTGGGAGCTTTATGTTTCCTCCGATCAGGCCGCCCATGTCTTCGAGGCGTTGGAAGAGGCGGGCGTGCATGTCGGGCTCAAGCTCTGCGGTCTGCACACGCTCGATAGCTGCCGCATCGAAAAGGCCTTCCGCCATTTCGGCCACGACATCACCGACGAGGATCATGTGCTGGAGGCGGGTCTCGGCTTTGCCGTCCGGCTCAACAAGCAGGACTTCATCGGCCGCGAGGCGGTGTTGCGCAAGCAGGAGACTGGTCTCAAGCGACGCATGCTGCAGTTCAGGCTCGATGACCCCCAGCCGTTGCTCTTCCACAACGAGGCAATCGTCCGCGACGGCAACATCGTGTCGATCGTCACTTCGGGCAATTATGGCCACCACCTCGGCGGCGCCATCGGCCTTGGCTACGTGCCCTGCGAGGGCCAGAGCGAGGCAGATGTGTTGGGCTCGAAATACGAGATCGAGATCGCCGGCACGCGCGTATCCGCGACCGCATCGATGGCACCGATGTACGATCCGAAGTCGGAAAGGGTGAGGGTATGATCTCGACCCCTGACATGATATGGCAGCATTCGCGTTACAAACATCCTCGCGAACCATAGGAGGATGTCATGCTCGCAGAACGCCACAGGAAATTTCACGCACTGCACCAACAGGGTTGCTTCGTCATCCCGAACCCGTGGGACATGGGCTCGGCAAGAATGATGGCGGCCTCGGGTGCCGTCGCGCTCGCCACCAGTTCCGCAGCCTTCGCCTTCACGCTCGGCCGGCCCGATATGGGCCGCGTCACGCGCGAGGAAGCACTTAGGCATGCCGAAGATATCGTGCGCGCCACGCCGCTGCCGGCTTCGGGCGATTTCGAGAATGGCTTTGCCGATGCGCCCGACGATGTCGCCGAGACGATTCGACTCGCGGCTCAAGCCGGTCTCTCCGGCTGCTCGATTGAAGACACCGAGATGATCGACGGCAATCCGGCTTATGACTTCGAGTTCGCCGTCGATCGCATCAAGGCCGCAGCGGATGCCGCGCGCGCTCTGCCGCATCCTTTCATGCTTTGCGCCCGGGCCGATGGCGTGATGAATGGCGTCTATGACCTTGATGAAGGCATTCGCCGCATCCAGGCCTTCGAGCGGGCTGGCGCCGACCTCGTCTACATTCCGGTGCCGCCGGGGCTGCAAGAGCTCAAGCGCGTCATCGCCTCGGTAAAAGCGCCAGTCAACGCGCTGGCTGCGGGGCCGCTCACCAAGCTTTCGGTCAAGGAGATCGCCGCGATCGGTGCGCGGCGCATCTCGCTCGGCTCGATGATCGCCCGGGTCACACATGCGGCGATTGCGGAACAGATGGATGCCATCATGAAAGATGGCGATTTCACGAAACTCTCGGCGGCGGCTTCGGGCAGCAAGATCGATGCCATGCTTATCGCCGGATCCGACATGGAGAACCAGAATGAATGAAATCGTCATGACGCGGCGGACCGGCGGCCGCGCCGCGCGCGTCGCCGCCCGTTCCGCACCTTTGGCGGAAAACCTGCGCCCGGTCCGGCCGGGCCTTCCCGGCGGCCAGTACAAGGCGCTCACCGACGCCGGCATCAAGCGCATCCATGAGGCAGCACTCGAGGCGCTTGAGGTGATCGGTCTGTCGCAGGCTCCCCAAACTGGCATCGACGCGATGACCAAGGCCGGCGCCATTCTGGGCGAGGATGGCCGGCTTCGATTTCCGCGCGCGCTGGTCGAGGACATGCTGGCCAAGGCCGCACGCGGCATCACGCTCTTCAGTCGCGAGACGAAATACGACCTGGAACTCTCAGGAACCAAGGTTCATTTCGGCACCGCGGGTGCGGCGGTGCATATCGTCGATGTCGAGAAGCGCGAATATCGCGAATCGACCTCCAAGGACCTGCTGCAGGCGTCCAAGCTCGTGCATCATCTCGACAATGTGCATTTCTTCCAGCGCGCCATGGTCTGCCGTGATGTGGAAGACAATCTGCTGATGGACATGAACACGCTTTACGCCTGCTGTGCAGGCACGACCAAGCATGTCGGCACCAGCTTTTCCGATCCCTCTTTCGTCGGGGACGGCTTCGAAATGCTGCACATGATCGCCGGCGGTGAGGACAAGTGGCGGGCGCGGCCCTTCGTTTCCAATTCGAATTGCTTCGTCGTGCCGCCGATGAAATTCGCCACGGAAAGCTGCCAGACGATGGAGCATTGCATCCGCGAGGGCATGCCGATCCTGTTGCTGTCGGCCGGACAGGCAGGCGCGACCGCACCCGCGCCGCTGGCGACCGCGATCGTCCAGGCGGTGGCGGAATGCCTTGCCGGTGTCGTCTACGTCAATTCCATAGCGCCTGGCCATCCGGCGATCTTCGGCACATGGCCTTTCGTCTCCGATCTCAGAACCGGCGCGATGTCGGGCGGTTCGGGCGAGCAGGGCCTGCTGACGGCCGGCTGCGCCCAGATGCACCAGTTCTATGGTCTGCCGGGCGGTGCCGCAGGTGGGATGTCGGACTCCAAGCTGCCCGACATGCAGGCGGGCTGGGAGCAGGGCATCCTCAATGTGCTCGCCGGCCTCTCGGGGCTCAACATGGTCTATGAAGCGGTCGGCATGCATGCCTCGCTGCTCGGCTTCTGTCTGGAATCGCTGGTGCTCGGCGACGACCTGCTCGGTCAGGTGCAGCGCTGCGTGCGCGGCATCGATGTCACCGAGGATTCGGTCTCGATCGAGACGATGCGGCAGGTTTGCCTCGAAGGCCCCGGCCACTATCTCGGCCACCCCCAGACGCTGGAACTGATGCAGACGGAATATATCTACCCCGTTGTTGCCAACCGTTCGAGCCCGAAGGAATGGAACGAACTCGGCCGGCCCGACCTCATCCAGAAGGCAATCGAGCGCAAGAACCGCATCCTGGCGGATGCCGCGCCGTCGCTGATCGATTTCGAAGCAGATGCGGCGATCCGCAAGCGGTGGCAGATTTATTGCTGAGCTGGGAGCGGCCGGCATGAGCCGGCCGTCTATCCCTAAATCGTGAAGTCTCTCAAACGTTCCTCCAGTAGCCTGATCGTGGGCGCATCCGCGTTGGCGAAGGCGAAGCGCAGATGGTTGTCCTGGCCTTCGCCGAAATAGATGCCGGGCAGGCAGACGATGCCTGCCTCGCGGGCCAGTTTCTCGGCCACCACCTGGGATTTGATGCCGGGGAACGGGTGCCTGATATAGCCGAAATAGGCGCCTAGCGCGTCCATCTTCCATTCCGGCAGCCGTGACATGACGTCCTTCAGCGCATCGGCGCGACCGGCAATCTCTATGCGGTTGGCGCGGCGCCAGTCGGCGAGTGCCGGGATGGCTTTCGCCACCGCAGCCTGGGCGGCGCGGGGCGCGCAGATCTGTAAGTTGTCCATGACTTTTGCAACCTGATCGACCATGGCGGGACCAGCCGTGATCGCGCCCAGTCGATGACCGGGAATGCAGTAGGATTTCGAGAAACTGTAGGTCAGCGCGAGCCCATCCTCCCAGCCCGAAACGGAAAGAAGATCGTGCAGTGGCTGGCTGTCCATCAGGAAGTCGCGATAGGTCTCGTCGACAATCAGCCAGGTTCCGTTCCGGCGGCAGAGTTCGAAAATCTCGCGCAAGAGCGCTGGCGGATAGACCGCACCGGTGGGATTGTTGGGCGTGACCAGCACGAAGGCTTTTACACCCGGATTGAGCATGGTCTTCACCGCCGCCATGTCGGGCAGGAACTGGTTTGCCGGATCACAGGCCACCGTCGTCACCTTGATGCCGAGCATGGCGAGCGTGGTTTCCTGGTTGAAGTAGAACGGGTTGGTGACCGCCACCGTATCGCCCGCGCCCGCCACCGCCATGGCGATGCACATGAAGGCCTGGTTGGCGCCCGAGGTGATGTGGATATTGGTGGCCGATAGATCAGCACCATAGAGACCCGAAACATGTGCGGCGTAGGCCTCGCGCAGCACATCCTCGCCCTCGATCGCGCCATAGCCGGTATAGGCCTTCGACCCGGCCGTCTCCGCCAGCCATGCGAGCATTTGGGGATGTGGTGGATAACCGGGCACGGCCTGACTGAGATCGATCTTCGGCCCGCGCGAACCATCATACTGCCGCCCCCATGCCAGCACCGACGGCACCGGCGGCGGCGAAAGCTCTTCGATCAGGGGGTTGAATGGGGGCATGTGGGCGGTCTCTTCCGGAAACAAGGACAAGTCATTTATGCATCTGGCTTTGGACCATGTTCCGAAATCCGTCAATCTCTCTCCGGAAGACCATACAAAAACCCTCCCCGGCAGCGGCGGGGAGGGCGGCCCGGATGACCGGGAGGAGAATATAGAAAGTCATCCGGACCTTTGGGGACACCCGCGGTCTGGTCGTGTGTCGATCAGGCCGTGGCTGGTCGGCCGTCGGGGCCGAAGCGGTGCACCTTGCCGTCCATCGGGTTGACGGAAACCGTGTCGCCGGCGTTGTACTTGGTGGTGCCGTTCTCGCGAACCGTCATCGGTTCATCAAGGCCCATATCGACGTAGAGGAAAGAGTCCGCGCCGAGCTTTTCGGTGTGGATGACCTTGCCGCTCCAGGTGCCACCGCCATCGACTACGGTCAGGTGTTCGGGGCGGACGCCGACGGTGGTGCAGCTATATGGCTCGGCATGCTTGCCCGTCAGCAGGTTCATCTTCGGCGAACCGATGAAGCCGGCGACGAAGAGCGATTGCGGGTTTTCATAGAGTTCGAGGGGCGAGCCGACCTGCTCGATCTTGCCGGCCGAAAGTACCACGATGCGGTCGGCGAGCGTCATCGCCTCGACCTGATCATGGGTGACGTAGATCATGATGGCGTCCATGCTCTCATGCAGCTTGGCGATCTCGATGCGGGTCGCGACGCGGAGTGCGGCATCGAGGTTCGACAGTGGCTCGTCGAACAGGAAGACCTTGGGGTTGCGCACGATCGAGCGACCGATGGCGACGCGCTGGCGCTGGCCGCCCGAGAGCTGTTTGGGCAGGCGGTCGAGATAGCTGGTCAGTTGCAGGATCGCTGCCGCGGATCGCACCTTCTTGTCGATCTCGGCTTGCGGTTCCTTGGCGATGCGCATGCCGAAGGCCATGTTGTCGTAGACCGTCATGTGCGGATAAAGCGCGTAGGACTGGAATACCATGGCGATGCCGCGCTTGGAGGGCGGCACGTCGTTGACCAGCACGCCGTCGATAAACATCTCGCCCCCCGAGATATCCTCGAGGCCTGCGATCATGCGCAGAAGCGTCGATTTCCCGCAGCCCGATGGGCCGACGAAAACGATGAACTCGCCCTTCTCTATCTCGAGATCGACGCCATGGATGACATTGACCGCGCCGTAGGATTTCTTGACGTCCTTCAGAACAACTCCCGACATTTTCATTCCCTCCTCACCGATTTCTTACGTCCTGCGGGCGAACCAAGCGCCCCAGGCCGATAGACTTATGTTCCGTTCATTCTGCTCTGCGAGAAAGCCGGGTCCGTCCAGCGCTTCCCAGCTTCCTTCGGGCAATTCCGCGACCGCCGAATGTTCCGACATGTTGAATATGCAGAGCAAGGCTTCGTTGCCATGGGTCCGCGTAAAGCTCAGCAGTTCGCTGCCGGCTTCGAGAAATTCGATTTCGCCCTTGGCGAAGGCGGCGTGCCGCTTGCGGAACGCGAGAAACTGCCGGTATTGATTGAGGACGGATGATGCCTCGGCACTCTCAGCATCGACCGCAAGGTCGAGATGGTTCACCGGCACCGGCAGCCAGGGCTTGACCAGTGAGAAGCCGCCATTCGGCGCCGCCTTCTCCCACACCATCGGTGTACGGCATCCGTCGCGGCCCTTATAGTTGGGCCAGAACTGGATGCCATATGGATCTTGCAGGTCCTCGAAGGCGAGGTCTGCTTCGGGAAGGCCGAGTTCCTCACCCTGGTAGATGCAGACCGAGCCGCGCAATGTCATCAGCAGCGCGGAGAGCAGCTTCGCGTAGCCCGCGACATCGTGGACATTGGCGCCCCAGCGGGAGATATGCCGCATCACGTCGTGGTTGGAGAAAGCCCAGCAGGCCCAGCCTTCGGGCGCGACAAGCTGGAATTTCTCCTGCGTCGCCTTAACGGAAACCGGGGTGAGTGCGTCGGGCGCCAGGAATTCGAATGCATAGCACATATGCACCTTGTCGCCGCCCGACGTGTATTCGCCGGCGATTTCGAGGCCGCGCTGGGAATCGCCCACTTCGCCGACGGCGGTGATTGCCGGATATTCGTCGAGCACGGCGCGGAAGCGCTTGAGGAATTCAAGGTTCTCCGGCTGGCTCTTGTCGTAAAGATGCTCCTGGTGGTTGTATGGGTTCACAGCGGGCGCGGTCTGGGCGTTGCGCAGTTCCGGCGCGAGCGCTGGATTGTGCCGCAGGTGCTTGTCGTGGAAATAGAAATTGATCGTGTCGAGGCGGAAGCCGTCGACGCCCTTCTGCAACCAGAACCGGGTGACGTCGAGCAGCGCGTCCTGGACCTCGAGATTGTGGAAATTGAGGTCGGGCTGCGAGGTCAGGAAATTGTGCAGGAAATATTGCAGGCGCCGTGTGTCCCACTGCCACGCCGAACCGCCGAAGATCGACAGCCAGTTGGTCGGCGGCGTGCCATCCGGAGCGGGATCGGCCCAGACATACCAGTCGGCCTTGGGATTGGTCAGCGAGGAGCGGCTCTCGACGAACCAGGGATGGAGGTCCGATGTATGGGAGAGCACGAGGTCGATCATCACCCTGATGCCGAGGCGGTGTGCCTCTGAAACCAGAGTATCGAAATCGTCCAGCGTGCCGAAGATCGGATCGACGTCGCAATAGTCCGAGACGTCGTAGCCGAAATCCTTCATCGGCGAGGTAAAGAAGGGCGAGATCCAGATCGCATCCGCGCCGAGCGAGGCGATGTGGGGCAGGCGCGCGGCAATACCCCTGAGATCCCCGATGCCGTCGGCATTGGAATCCTGGTAGCTGCGGGGATAGATCTGGTAGATCACCGCGCCACGCCACCAATCCTTGTCCGGCATCGGAGAGATCAGGTTCGCCTGGTTCATCACTGTCTGCCCCACATGCAGGTTCACATCAGCCACCCTTGACCGAGCCTGCGAGCAGGCCGCGCACGAGGAAGCGCTGCAACGTGAAGAACACGAGAAGCGGTACCACGATGGTAATGAAGGCCGAGGCGGTGAGGATTTCCCAATTGCCGCCACGCGAGCCGAGCAGGTTCACAAGACGTCCGGTCAGCACCAGTTCTTCATTGCCGGCGCCGAGGAAGACCATGGCGACGAGCAGGTCGTTCCACGTCCACAGGAACTGGAAGATCGCGAAGGAAGCGAGTGCGGGAAAGGACAGCGGCAGCACGATCTTGAGGAAGATCTCGAAATCGGTGGCGCCATCGACCCGGGCCGATTCCATGATTTCCCGAGGGAGCCCCGCCATGTAGTTGCGGAGCAGGTAGATGGCGAGCGGCAGGCCGAAGCCGGTGTGGGCCAGCCAGATGCCAAGATAGGTCTTGGACGGCACGCCGAAGATCTCGCCAACGCCGTTATATATCTTGAGCAGTGGGATCAGCGACATTTGCAGCGGCACGACGAGCAAGCCCACCACCATGGCGATGATCAGCGCGCGGCCGGGAAATTTCATCCAGGCCAGTGCATAGGCGGCAAAGGCTGCGACCAGGATCGGAATGACCGTCGAGGGGATAGCCACCGTCAGCGAGTTGATGAAGGACGAGCCGATGCCCTGGGCCGACAGCACTTCACGATAGTTGTCGAGCGTGAAGCGCGGCGGGATCGAGGCGACGAAAGCGATGCGCTGGCCGCGATTGCCTTCGAGCTTGGTCGGCGACACGATTTCGAATGCGCCGTCGGACTGGACGGTCAGCGTCGAGCCTTCACGAAGGGTCGATGACTGGCCGGGTTGGAATTCCGATGGCTTGGTGGGCGTGGTGCCCCAGGCGCTGACCTGGCCGCCGCGATTGCCGAGCACATTGCCTGCGATTACGAACTTGCCGTCTGTTTCCACCTGCGCTTCCGGGCCGGGAGCGCGGAAGACGACGTTCTGGGTCGAGGTCGATAGCGCGGTCCACCAGCCTGAACTGGCGAGCTGGTTCTTGTCGCGCAGCGACGAGATCAGCAGACCGGCAGTGGGCAGGGTCCAGAGAACGACGATGAGAAGCACGGAGAGATGAACCACCCACATGAGGGGAGAGTTTTTGGTCCCGGTCATTAGTGTCCCTCCATCTCTTTGCGTGCGTTGCGGATGTTCCAGATCATGATCGGTATGACGAGGACCATGATGACGATGGCGATCGCGGCACCTCGGCCGAAGTCACCCCCGCCGCGGAACATCCAGTCGAACATCAGGTTCGCGAGCACCTGGCTTTGCCACTGCCCGTTGGTCATGGCGAGCACGACGTCGAAGACCTTGAGGACGAGGATCGTGATCGTGGTCCAGACCACGGCGATCGTGCCCCAAATCTGCGGCACCATGATCTTGAAGAAGATCTGGAAGCCATTGGCGCCGTCGATGACGGCCGCCTCGATCGTTTCCTCCGGAATGCCGCGAAGGGCTGCCGACAGGATGACCATGGCAAAGCCGGTCTGGATCCAGACGAGGATCGCCATCAGGAAGAAGTTGTTCCAGAAGGGTATGGTGATCCAGGCATGCGGTTCGCCGCCGAACCAGACGACGATCGCATTCAGTATGCCGATCTGGGCGGTGGCGGCGTCGCGGTAATCATAGACGAATTTCCAGATCACGGCGGCGCCGACGAAGGAGATCGCCATCGGCATGAAGATCAGCGATTTGGCGATATTGCCCCACCAGATGCGGTCGGTCAGCACGGCGATGAGCAGGCCGAAGAAGGTCGCGGCCGCGGGTACGACAAGCAGCCACATCAGGTTGTTCAGGATCGATTCCCGGAACTGGGCGTCGCCGAACATCCATATATAGTTCGAAAGCCCCACGAAGTGGGTGCCAGTCCGGTCACTGAACGACAGGCGGATGGAGTCGAAGACGGGGTAGACGAGGTAAAGGACGAGCGCGATGAGCGCTGGGCCGAGAAAGAGCCACGGCCGGATCATGTTTGCCCGGCGGATGTTGCGCCCCGCTTTGGCAGCATCGCCGCCATTTGATGGAAAAATCATATCCAGAATAAAGTTGCTGCCGAAGAAATAGATGGCGCAACCAATGACCCCGGCCACCATCGTGAAAATGGCGTACAGAAGCTGTTGCATGTCTGGTTCCCTCCCCTGATCCAGCCGCCGTGGAATGGCGGACCTTGCCCGTCGCCGGCATCTGGCCGTCTCCCCAAGGGATACGAGGCGCCGTCGCTTCATGATTTATGCGAATGCAAGAAAAGTCTAAAATGCGCCGCTTGTCGACATACTTTCCGCCAAATCATCGCTGGCGGAGAGCCGGCGGGGCCCTTGAAGGCCCCACCGAATGCGTCGCTACTTGATGGAGTCCCAGGCCTTCTGGATGCCCGTGGCAACATCTTCCGCCGACTTGCCGCCGACATAGTCGATCATGCCGGTCCAGAAGGCGCCGGCGCCGATCTTGCCGGGCATCAGGTCCGAACCGTCGAAGCGGAACGTGGTGGCGTTGGTCAGGATCTCACCCATCTTCTTGGAAGGCTCGTCTGAATAGGCGGCAGGGCTGGCTTTCTTGAACGGTGTCAGGAAGCCGGTTTTTGCCATCCATACTTCGTGTGCAATTGGTGTTTCCAGCCATTCGACGAAAGCGCGGGCGGCTGGCGTATCCTTGGTGATTGCCACCAGCGTACCGGCGCCGAGAACCGGATTGCCGAGTTCAGGCTTGGAGGCATAGGGCGGCAGGTAGAAGAAATCCGCGTCCTGGCCGAGCTTCACGCCATCACCGAAGAAGGACGGGATGAACGAGGCCTGACGGTGCATGAAGCACTTCGGCGGCGAGGTGAACATGCCCTTGGGGCTGTCGCGGAAGTCGGTCGAGGAGACGGCCTGGACACCGCCATCGACGAACTTGTCGTTCTTGGCGAACCAGCCGAATTCCTCGATCGCGCCGACCACGGCCGGATCGTTGAACGGAATGGCGTCGGTCACCCACTTGTCATAGACTTCGGGCGGCTGCGTACGCAGCATCATGTCTTCGACCCAGTCGGTCGCCGGCCAGCCGGTCGCACCACCCGAGCCGAGACCGATGCACCACGGCTTGCCGCCGTCGGCGGCGATCTTCTCGGTCAGCGCCTTCAGCTCTTCCATGGTCTTGGGCACGGTGTAGCCCGCATCCTCGAAATTGTCGGGCGAATACCAGACGAGCGACTTCAGGTCGGCCTTGTATGGGAATGCGAAGAACTTCTCAGTGCCGTCCTTGTCCTTGTAGGTGCCGAGCTTGACCCAGCTGTCGCCGGCGGCATAATTTTCCTTCATCCAGTCCGCATGCTTCTGGCCGAGATCGACGAGGAAGCCCTTGGATGCGAGGTCATTTAGCAGGCCCGGCTGCGGCAAGACAGCGATATCGGGCGGGCTGCCGGCCTGGGTGTCGATAACGATCTGCTGTTCGTAATTTTCGGACGAGGAATACTTGACGTTGATGCCGGTCGCTTCCTGGAAGTAGGCAAGCATCTTGAGCACCAGCGTTTCGTCGTCGCCGCGCCATGAGCCGAAGATCGTCAGCGTCTGGCCCTTAAGATCGGCGTGGCTGGCCTTGTATTCGTCAAAGCTTGCCCAGTTGAAGCGCTTGTCTTCGCCGGGCTTGAATTCGAGGTCTGCGGCATTGGCTGCGCCCGCGAGGAGCGCGAGGGCCGCGACGCCCATCATAAAGGTCTTTTTCATCCGGTAATCCTCCCTTGGATTTGAATATGCGTAAACGGGCCGCCCCCTGCCGGCGCGACCGTTTTCTAAAAAGCGTCGTTCGAGAATGGAGCTTTCAGTTTCGTCCTCCCCGATTTGAAAGCGCTTTAAAAATATAAAACGATTTTGCGACGAAAATGTCAAGCCTCCCGTTGTGTTTTTTATTAGCCGTCTTGAAGACAGGCGGCATTCAATCGAATTCGCCGAAAAGCGGTAGAAATGTAATAAATTCATGCGCTCAGCCCCGTTATTGACGTGGCCCGATTTCCCGTGGAATAAAACCAGATGGAAAAAATAATTGATGGCGCTTTCAAATTTTTCTGATTTCAACTATCATACAGTCTGAGTGCGGATCGAAATGGCCGGGGAGGAGACCGGTATTTCCCGAGGAATCCGCAGGGAGACGGTATGTTCCGATGAATTTGAAAGAATTCGCCAAGACCATCGGCATGAGCCAGACGACGGTAAGCCGTGCGCTTTCGGGTTATCCCGAGGTCAAGTCCGAAACGCGCCAGCGAATCCTGAAGCTCGCACAGGAACACGGTTATCATCCAAACCGCTCGGCCGCGGGTCTGGCCACGGGACGAGCGGGTGCCGTGGGCATCGTGCTTCGCGAGGGCAAGAGCTTCGACCCGAACACCACGGAGTTCCTGGCCGGGCTCGGCAGCCGGCTCGAAAGCCGCCAGATCGACATCATGATCGCGGTGGTCGAGGACCGGGATGGCGAGCTTGCCGCCTATCAGCGCCTGGCCGGCTCCAAGCGGGTCGATGCGGTCATCGTGCACACGCCTGTGATCGACGACGAGCGGATGGATTTCCTCAAGAAACTCAACATGCCCTTCGTCGTGCATGGCCGGGGCGAGGACGCCGGCGGTTATCCGTGGCTCGATATCGACAATTACGATGCGGTCTATCGCGCGACATCCTATCTCTCCGATCTCGGCCACAAGCGGATTGCGATGATCAACGGTAATAACGGCGATGTATTTGCCGAGCACCGCGACCAGGGTTACCGCAAGGCATTGAAGGAACACGGCATACCGCTCAGGACCGAATTGATCACCTTCGGCCAGTTCACCGACGATTTCGGCTATCGTTCGATGCAGGATTTCCTCAGCCAGAGGGAGCCGCCCACGGCGGTGCTCGCGGGGTCGATGATGACGGCGCTTGGGGTGATGCGCGCGGTGCGGTCCGGCGGGCTGATGCTGGGCAAGGACATTTCGCTAATCGCCCATGACGACGTGTTCAACTACATCAATGCCGACAATATGGTGCCGACGGTCTCGACCACGCGTTCATCAATGCGCGATGCCGGCGTTCGGATCGGCGATATCCTGCTGCAATTGCTTGCGGGCCGGGACCTCACGAACCACGCCGAGGTCTGGCCGGTCGAACTGGTGCTCCGCCAATCGACGGCACCACCGCCGCACGAGCACTGAGATCAGACAGAAGCCGTGATGCCGCCATCGACGTAGAGCATGTGGCCGTTGACGAAGGACGATGCGTCGCTTGCCAGGAAGACGGCGGCGCCGACCAGTTCCTGCGTCTCGCCCCAGCGCGCGGCGGGCGTGCGCTTCTTCAGCCAGTCGGAAAACTCCTCGCTGTCGACCAGCGCCTGGTTCAGCGGTGTCTTGAAATAGCCGGGGCCGATGCCGTTGACCTGCAATCCGTGCTTCGCCCAATCCGCGCACATGCCGCGCGTCAGGTTTCGCACGGCGCCCTTGGTCATCGTGTATGGCGCGATCGAGGGCCGGGCGAGTTCGCTCTGCACCGAGCCGATATTGATGATCTTGCCGCGACCACGCGGGATCATACGGCGGGCGACCGACTGGCTGACGTGGAAGACGCTGGAAATGTTGGTCCGGATCAGTTCGTCCCATTTGTCGGTGGGATAGTCCTCGAGCGGCGCGCGATGCTGCATGCCGGCATTGTTGATGAGGATGTCGATCGGGCCGATATGGGTCTCGATGCTTTCGATGCCGTTGTCGATCTGGCGGCGATCGGTGACATCGAACAACGAGCCGCGCATGGCGATGCTCTTGCCTTGCATCGTCTCGATGACTTTGGCAAGGCGGTTCGGATTGCGACCGTTGATGACGACCGTGGCGCCATGCGCTGCCAGTCCTTCAGCCATCGCCAGCCCTATGCCCTGGGTCGAACCGGTCACCAGTGCGATGCGGCCCGTCAGGTTGAAGAGTTTCGAGGTCATGTCATGTCTCCGTTCACGGCCAGTCGTAATAGCTTGAAGGCAACGTGATGTGGAGTGGTATCTGGTGTTGCATGTGTTGCGGCATGCTGGATAAATGGCGGCAATCCAAAAGGGAGGAAGCAATAATGGATATTCAGCAGATCATCGGCGGCAAGCTCGTCGATGCGATTTCGGGCAGGACTTTCGACCGCATCGACCCGTTCACCGGCGCGGTCGCCAGCCGTTCGCCCGCGTCCGGCATCGAGGATGTAAAGGCAGCCGTCGCTGCCGCCCATGCCGCCTTCCCCGCATGGTCGAAGACCGGCCCTGGCGAACGGCGCGCGCTGTTGAACAAGGCGGCCGATGTGTTGGCTTCCAAGGTCGGCGATTTCTCCGCGTTGATGATTGCCGAGACGGGCGGCACCGGCCCCTGGGCGGGGTTCAACACGATGCTGGCTGCCAGCATGCTGCGCGAGGCGGCCGGCATGACCACCCAGATCCAGGGCGAGATCATTCCGTCGGACAAGCCCGGAACGCTTTCGATGGCGATGCGTCAGGCGGCTGGCGTCTGCGTCGGCATCGCGCCATGGAATGCGCCTATTATCCTAGGCGTCCGGGCGCTGGCCATGGCGCTCGCCTGCGGCAACACCGTCATCCTCAAGGCTTCGGAATCCTGCCCCGGAATTCATGTCACCATCGGCAAGGCGTTTCTGGAGGCCGGGTTCCCGGAGGGCGTCGTCAATGTCATCACCAATGCACCAGCGGATGCGGCGGCCGTGGTCGAGGCTTTGATCTCGGCGCCCGAGGTCCGGCGCGTCAACTTCACCGGTTCCACCAAGGTCGGCCGGATCATCGGCGAACTCTGCGGTCGCCACCTGAAGCCAGCGCTTCTGGAACTCGGCGGCAAGGCGCCGATGATCGTGCTCGAGGATGCGGATATCGATGCGGCCGTCAACGGCGCTATCTTCGGCGCCTTCGCCAATATGGGCCAGATCTGCATGTCGACCGAACGGCTGATCGTGCATGAGAAGATCGCCGACGAATTCGTGGCCAAGCTCTCGGCGCGTGCCGCTAAACTTCCCGCGGGTGATCCGCGCGGCCATGTCGTGCTCGGCTCGCTGGTGACAATGGATGCGGCGGTGAAGATGGACGCTTTCATCTCCGATGCGACGGCCAAGGGCGCAACGGTCACGGCGGGCGGCAAGCGCACGGGCAGTGTGGTTGAGGCAACCGTGCTCGATCATGTGAAATCCGGCATGCGCGCCTATGACGAGGAGAGCTTCGGTCCGGTCAAGCCGGTCATCCGGGTCAGGGACGAGGACGAGGCGATACGGGTCGCCAACGATACCGAATATGGTCTGTCGGCCTCGGTCTACAGCCGCGATATCAGCCGGGCGATGGCGGTCGCGGCGCGCATCGAATCCGGGATCTGCCATATCAACGGTCCGACCGTCGGCGACGAGGCGCAGATGCCGTTCGGCGGCGTCAAGGGCTCGGGCTATGGCCGGTTCGGCGGCAAGGCGGCGATCAATGAATTCACCGATCTGCGCTGGATCACCATCGAGGACCCGCATCAGCACTACCCGTTTTGAGCCTTAATTGACTTTCAGGGATCGCTGAATTATACGGGCGGCAGGGATGGGAACCCCTGCCGCCCGCAGTCGCAAGACACGGTGAAGTTCCTGTTTTTGGACATTCCATTGTTGAATGCGTCCTTTGCCCGTCCTTGACGGGCGGCGCTTCAATGTCTGATTTCTCTTTGAGGCATTTGGCCTTGGCAATGCGGGCACCCAGATCGCCGCATATGCCTGATAAGAGGACAGTCATGGGATCTCCTCCCAAACTCCCCTCGCTTGACGTCCTGAAGGACCAGGCCAAGCGATTGCGTGATACCCTCGGCCGCCAAGGCACGGTGGTCAATCATTCCAAGGCGCTCGAACTGATCGCGGGCCAGTACGGTTTCCGCGACTGGAACACGCTGATGGGTGCGATCGGCAACCGGCCACTGGTGCGGAGCTATTCGATCGGCGAGCAGGTGATCGGCCATTATCTCGGCCAGATGTTCACCGGCACGATCATCGCCGTGCAGACCCTGACCAGCGCCCATGGGCGTTATCGCGTGACATTCGATTTCGACGAGCCGGTCGATGTCATCACGTTCGAAGGCTGGTCGGCATTTCGCAAGCGGGTGACCTGCACGCTCGATGAGGAGGGCCGGACGGTGGAGAAGACCTCCAACGGCCGGCCGCATATGGTGCTGCAATAAAAAGGCCCCTCTTCGCGTGAAGAGGGGCTCTCAACTCTTATCTACAAGAAACGCGGCTCCTGAAAATCAGTTCGCGTTGCTCTTGGCCTTTTTCTTCCGCTTCAAGCCATCGGTGTCACCGGCAAAAGCCGGCTTGGAAGGCTTGGCCCAATCCTTGCCGGGACGATCCGATGGGGCCCGGTCGGCAAAGGGGCGTTCGGCGAAGGGGCGCTCCGCACCGGCGAAATCCGGTTTGCGGCCGAACTTCTTCTTGGTGTTGGTCGCGCCGAATTCCTCGGCCACGTGATCGGCTTTCTTGGCATAGGCGGGCTTGTCACGCGCCGGACGTTCAGCGGAGGGCTTGCGATCCTCGTATGGCCGGCGTTCGCCCTCGAACTTGCGGTCGCCGCCATGTTTGCGCTCGGCGAAGCTCTTCTTCGGGGCGCTGGACGGCTTGGAGACATCCGGCTGGCCTTCGAGTACGCTGACGCGGATGCCGCGTTCGAGCGTTTTGTTGGGGCCGATATTGTGCAGGAAGCCTTCGAGCGAATCCTGCGACAGCTGCACATAGGTCTCTTCCTGCAGCATCTTGATCGCGCCGATATCGCGCTTGGTCATGTTGCCGGCGCGGCAGAGCAGCGGGATAAGCCAGCGCGGCTCGGCGTTCTGCTTGCGGCCAACAGACAGCGACAGCCAGGTCGAGGGACCGAAATCCTCCCGGCGCGGTCGCGGTGAGTCATCGATGGGGAATTCGCGTCCAGCACGCGCGGGCCTTGCATCCTGCACGGGGCCCATGTCGATCAGTTCTTCAGGCGCCGAGCGGCCCGAGCGATAGAGCCGCACGAAGGCGGCCGCGACCTGATCGGCGCCATGCTTGGCGATCAGGTTGTTGACGAAATCACGCTCTTCTTCCTTCACCGTCTCGGTGAAGAGTTCGTCATTGAGCAGGCGATCTTCATCGCGGCTGTTGACTTCATCGGCCGACGGCGGGGCTGCCCATTCGACCTTCAACTGGGCCATCTGCAGCAGGCGTTCGGCCTTGCGGCGGGCATTGCCCGGCACGATCAGCGCGGACACGCCCTTGCGGCCGGCGCGACCCGTGCGGCCCGAGCGGTGCAGCAGCGTGTCGGGGTTGGTCGGCAGGTCGGCATGGATGACGAGTTCGAGATTGGGCAGGTCGATGCCGCGTGCCGCGACGTCGGTCGCGATGCAGACCCGGGCACGGCCATCACGCATTGCCTGCAACGCATGAGTCCGCTCGTTCTGCGAAAGCTCGCCGGAGAGGGCGACAACGGTGAAGCCGCGATTGTGCAGGCGGGACGTGAGATGGTTCACCGCTGCGCGGGTGTTGCAGAAGATGATCGCGTTCGGCGCCTCGTAGAAGCGCAGAACGTTGACGATCGCATTGTCACGATCCGATGCGGCGACGGGCAGAGCGCGATATTCGATATCAATATGCTGCTTCTGCTCCGATTGCGTGGCAAGGCGCACCGCATTGCGCTGATAGTTCTGCGCCAGCGTTGCGATCGACTTCGGCACGGTGGCCGAAAACATCAGCGTCCGACGCTCCTTGGGCGATGCATCGAGGATGAATTCGAGATCTTCGCGGAAGCCGAGGTCGAGCATCTCGTCGGCCTCATCGAGCACGACGGCGCGGATTTCCGTGAGATTGAGCGAATTGCGCATAATGTGGTCTTTCAGACGCCCAGGCGTACCGACCACGATATGGGCGCCGCGATCGAGCGCCCGGCGTTCGTCGCGCATGTCCATGCCGCCGACGCAGGTGGCGATCGAGGCGCCAGCTTCCTGATAGAGCCAGGTCAGCTCGCGGGCGACCTGCAAGGCCAGTTCGCGTGTGGGCGCGATCACGAGCGCCAGCGGCGCATTCGAACGGCCGAGACGCGCGGCGCCATTAAGTAGGGTGGGCGCGATGGCCAGGCCGAAGGCGACCGTCTTGCCCGAGCCGGTCTGGGCTGACACCAGCGCATCGGCACCGGCGAGTTCAGGCCCGAGGACCGCCTTCTGAACCGGAGTGAGATCGGTGTAGCCACGTTTGGCCAAAGCAACGCCAAGCGGCGGCTCGATGCCTTCAAAATCGTTCATGTCTCGTCTTTCGGGTGTCTCGCCCAGACATGGCAATACCAGACGCGGGCGGAATGAGCGGCGCTTGCGCCCGCAATATGGCGCCTACATAGGCTGCATTCGCCACATTGTACAGTGCGCTGGCGACATAGCTTGATTGCGCGGCGCGCGCAAAGGGCACTTTGCAATCAGAAACGGGATTCGTTATCTTTGGCGAGCCGCTCGAGGGCATCGGAATCAGGCACATACTTCGCGGCTGCGGCGTCCCATGTGTAGGTCACCTTGATCTCCCTCTTGCCGAGTTGTTGCGGCGTCAGATCGGCGCAGACCTCTTCGATCGCCGACGTCGCGTCGATAACCGTGACCTTGATCGGCGCATACGGCTTGCCCTCGGACGGATTGGCGGCATAGGAAATCGTCTGCTGGCGATCGACGCCGCAATTGCGTTCGCCGAACAGCATCGCCGTGTCGATGAGTTCAAGCTTGTCGTTGCGCACCATGATCATCGACTGCTTGACATAGCTCTGGCTCGAATTGAAATGCGAGCTCATGGTCAGGATCACATCCGATCCTTCGGCGACCGGCATCAGAGCTTGATCGAAAAAATAGGTACTCTGGTCGAAGCCGATATCGGCCGCATCGAGAAGCACGGGCTGATGCGCGATATCGTAAAGCGCCAGCACCGCGACGCCCTGCGCGGTCCGTGCTGCCTGGGCGAAATCGAAAAGCACCAACAGGCGATCCTTGCCGTCGGTCTTCATCCTGACACTGGAAATATCGTAGAAGCCGAAGGAGGTGGCGTCGTCGTTCTCGTAGCCGGCCCCGGCAATATGGCGGATCTTGATCCGTTTCGTGCCGGCATAGCCATTGTTGCCGGTATTCTTGATGTCGGGCACGAAATGGCGGGCGAGGTCGAGATAGGTCGTCACGCCATGGGCCGCGACCGCGTTGTCCGGTGCGGGGAATTCGACATCGGAAGCGCAGGCGCTTCCAGCAAGGCCAGTGATGACGACAAATGCCGCAACAATTCGGGTGCTGATTGATCGCATGACCGTTCCCAGGATTTTCCTGGAACCCAGAATAGTTCAATCGGGTTTGACGGCAACCCGCAAAATCGTTTCGGGGTTGACTCTTGTGTTCATGAAATGTTCTTATGGTTATGTTAACAGCCTTTCGTCAGACCAAACCAAGGGAGAAGACAATGGCACATGGAACTTTCGGCTGGAACGAACTGATGACCTCCGACATCGAGGCGTCGAAAGCATTCTACAAGCGCGTTGCCGAGTGGACCTATCAGGACATGCCGATGGGCGACATGGGAACCTACACGCTCGCTTTCATCGCCGGCAATCCGGTACCGGTCGCCGGTCTCATGCCATGGCCAGCAGACCAGCCCGGCAGCAACGACTGGTTCGCTTATATCAACGTCTCCAACATGGATGCGGCGATCGAAGCGGCCAAGGGCGCCGGAGGCACCGTGACTCGGGAAAAATTCATGGTCGAGGGCACCGGCTGGATCGCCATCGTCAAGGATTCCGCCAACACCATGATCGGGTTCCTCGAACCACAGCCGATGTGAGGACGAAGATCAAACCCGCCAATAATCGGCCGCGCCTGCTGGGAGTTTGGCGAGGACGCGGTCGAGATTTGTGTTGTCGACATTGCGGCGGAGCGCCGTGGCGACTTCGCCGATAGACGACTCCGATGCCAGATTGTGGTCGCGGCGATTGGCTTTGACCTCTTCTATCAGCGCCTGCCGATCGGGGAAGGGTGGCGCATCGGCTGCCGGATGCCAATCCTCGACGAAGATGGCGCGCAGCACCGCCGGCAGGATGTCCGCGAAGGCCAATGCCTCCGCAACCGTCAAATGATTGCGGAAGACATGCAGCACGGCGCGCAGGATGGCATAGGCCTGATGATGGGTGACCAGCATGGAAATCTTGAGGAAATCATCCATGAAGCGGTCGAAATCCCGGGAGGCATGCACATATTCCTGCGGGACTGTCATGGCGGGTTACACCGAGATATCGACTACGCCGCAGTCACCGGCTTCGGAGGCGAAAGCGAGCAGCTTGCCATTCTTCGACCAAGCCATCGAAGTGATCGCGCCCTTGCCGGGTCGGCGCAGCAACGCCTCCTTCTGGTCGGCGATGCGGACGCCGAGGATCATGCCATCGATGAAGCCGATGGCGAGGACGTCTTCGGTGTGGTGGAATTGGACCGCCGTGGCAAGAATGTTGGCGCGGGTGCCGAGTTCGAGCGGCGCCTTGCCCATCGGCCCGTCCTTGGCGGCGAACGGCCAGACGATCGCCGCCGGCGCGCCTGAGGAGGCGAGCCATTTGCCCTTCGGCGCCCAGGACATGGACTTGATCTTGGCGGGATAGCCGGTCATCCGCATATGGCGGGTTTCCTCGCCCGGCTTGCTGTCGAGCTTCCAGCCGTGCAGGGCATTTTCCTGCATCGACGTCACGAGGAACCGGCCGTCGGGAGAGAAGGTCACGTCGTTATGCGCACCCTTCCATTCGAGATCGACAGGCGCGCCGTTGGTGCCGGCCCAGTGCAGGGTGACACCATTATAGCGGGCGGCGGCGATGCGCAGACCCTTTGGCGCAAAGGCAATGCCTTCGACGGAGCGCTGTTCGATGAAGTCGCGGCTCTTGCCATCCGACGTCACGACCGTCGCCGTCTTGCCCGTGGCATAGCCGACCGCGCCGGAGGGGCCGGGTGCAACGGAAGTGATCCACTTGCGTGGTACCTCCGCGATCAACGTGACGCTGCCATCGGCGGACAGGCGCAGAACCTTGCCATCCTCGCCGCCTGATATGATGGAATTGGTCGCGGCATCCGTCACGCTGGCCAGCATGCCGTGATGTGCCTCGCTGACCTGGTGGCCCATGTCCAGGCGGTGGAACGTGCCCGATGAGGATGCGAAGAACGGCACGTCGCCCAGAAAGTGTGCGCCCAGTACGTGGCCTTCAAGGTCGAGGGGGGCAACTGTGGGCATTCATTCTTCTCCAGTGGTCTCGCGTGCTTCGGCCGGCTTCCGTCCATCGCGAGCGGGCCGCCTTTTGTCAAGGCGGCCGTCAAATCGATCGGTCCGAGGATGTCGTGGCTGCTTATGCTTTCGGCCGGCAGCCGGAAGGCGCATCAGGCCGCGCAGGCCATGAAGCTTTCCTCGATCTTCTTGCGGTCGAGATCGCGGCCGATGAAGACCAGCTTGCTTTCGCGCTTCTCGCCATCCTTCCAGGCACGCTGGTGGTTGCCCTCGATGATCATGTGGACGCCCTGCACGACATAGCGCTCGTCGTCCTGGTCGAAGGCGATGATGCCCTTGAGGCGCAGGATGTTGGGGCCCTGTATCTGGGTGATCTTCTCGATCCACGGAAAGAACTTCTTCGGGTTCATCTCGCCGCCGCGCAGCGAGATCGATTGCACGGTCACGTCATGGATGGCGGATGGAGCCGCGTGATCATGATCGTGATGGTCATGTCCGTGGTGCTCGTGATCGTGGCCATGGTGATTGTGATCGTGATGATCATGGTCGTGGTCGCAATCCGGGCCGCAGACATGGTCCTCGTGGCCGTGCTCGAGGAATTGCGGATCGTTCTCCAGCGCGCGGTCCAGATCGAATGCGCCGAGATCGAGCACCTTCGTCAGATCCACGTTGGAACGCTCGGTGTGATAGATGCGGGCAGACGGGTTGATGACACGGATGATCTGCTCGATCCTTTTCAGTTCCTCGGGTGTCACGAGATCCGTCTTGTTGAGCAATACGACGTCGGCGAAAGCCAGTTGGTCTTCGGCTTCCCTGGAATCCTTGAGGCGCAGCGGCAAATGCTTGGCATCGACAAGCGCGATAACAGCATCGAGCTGGGTCTTGGCGCGCACGTCGTCGTCCATGAAGAAAGTCTGGGCGACCGGTACGGGATCGGCGAGACCCGTGGTTTCCACGATAATGGCATCGAAGCGGCCCGGGCGGCGCATCAGGCCTTCGACGACGCGGATCAGGTCGCCGCGTACGGTGCAGCAGATGCAGCCATTGTTCATCTCGTAAATCTCTTCGTCGGATTCGACGATCAGGTCGTTGTCGATGCCGATCTCGCCGAATTCATTGACGATAACGGCATATTTCTTGCCGTGATTCTCGGTCAGGATGCGGTTGAGCAGCGTCGTCTTGCCGGCGCCGAGATAGCCGGTGAGCACGGTGACGGGAATGGGCTTTGCGGTGGCAGCTTCGGTCATGATCGCCTCGGGGACTGATGCGGGGAATAGGAGTTGGATTGTTATATAGGAGAGGTTTGGCCGCCGCGCAAATGGACGTGAGGTGCAGATCTTAGCGGAACGACGAAACCTCGAAGCGATCCACATCCTCCACCAGCTCCACCAGCCCCTTCGCCGCATGCGCCAGCAACGCCTCACCCTTCTCAGCGGTGGCAATGGCGGCATTTCCCGCAGCGCCATCGACGTTGAGGTCCCGCATCGTCCAACCGAAGGCATGCGGGCCATAGGCGCGGAGGTGCCGGAAATCCCTGATATAGGCGGATTGCATGGAGGGGAAATTCCTAGCCTTCGTCATGTCCACCTTATCAGGCGCGATGGCCAGCATCACCGAGGTCTCGATATCGCCGCCGTGAATGTCGATGGCCTTGGCCTCGGGCGAGATGACGCCATCCGGCATGCCGAAACGGGTCCAGCTTGTCGCGACGCACAGCATGCCGAAACGGATGCGGGCCTCGGTGGCGACAACAGTCATCAGCGGGGAATTGCCGCCATGCGCATTGAGCAGGATGAGTTTCATGATGCCGCGGCTGGCAAGATCGCCTGCAGTCGCCAGCCATTTCTCGATCGCGTCGCCATAGGCCAGCGATTTCGTTCCGGGCCGGTCGAGATGCTCGGGTGAGTAACCCACAGGTTCGGCATTGAGGAAAATCACGTCGAGGTCGTCGGGCAGGTCGTCCCGGAGCCGCTTGGCGACTGCGCTCGCGATGATCGTGTCGGTGTCCAGCGGCAGGTGAGGGCCGTGATACTCATGGGCGCCGAGTGGCAATATTGCTATGGTGCGGTTGCCTTTCGCGCCTTTGCCGCCGGTCATTTTCGCGCGCTGCCTCTTGCCATTGCCCTTACCCTTACGCATACATTCAAAAAATTTAAATTCAAAGCCGGGGCGGGGGATGTCGAAGAAAGACAAGGAGAGGAAGAGGGACAAGGGCGAGAAGGAGAGCACTCCCCGCCTTGCCGGCGCGTTGCAATCGGATATCACGCGTGCCTCGCGCCACATGCGCACATTTCTCACCAACGCGCTGTCCACAAGCGGCGTCTATGCCGGGCAGGATGGCGTGATCCTGGCGCTGGCCGAGACCGACGGGCTGACAGCGGGTGCCATTGCCGAACGGCTGGGTGTCAAGCCGCCGACCATGACGCGGACGCTGGCGCGGATGGAGGCGCAGGGCTTCCTGAAACGCGCAGCCGACATCACCGACGGCCGACAGATGCGTGCCGTGCTCACGGAGGCCGGGCGCAGGCACGTCCATGCGATCGAGCTTGCAGTCAAGGCGACGGAGAATCTCGCAGTCGACGGCCTCAGCGACAAGGAACTCAGGCAGTTCCTGAAGGTACTGCGCAAGATCAACCGCAATCTGGGGCCGGTAGAACCGGAAGAAGAGGGTTTCAGTGAATAAAGAGTGCAACCGTCACGAGGATTGTTGCAGCAGGCCGATAATGTGCTAACTCAATCGATTTAGGAGGATTGCCGGACGCCCTTTCGGCCGGCCGGTGAGCGAACGGGAGGCCAGATGGCCCAGAAGATCAAACTGTCCACGATTGCCGAAACGCTGGGCGTCTCCACGGCGACCGTTTCGCTCGCGCTTAGGGACAGTCCGCTTGTGGCCACTGCCACCCGCGACAAGATCAAGGATCAGGCCCGCGCGCTCGGTTATATCTACAACCGACGCGCCGCCAGCCTTCGTACCTCCCGTTCCGGCATTATCGGTGTCGTGGTGCACGACATCATGAACCCCTTTTACGGCGAGATTCTCAAGGCGATCGAGAGCGAACTCGACCGCAGCCAACACACGTTCATCCTTTCCAACCACTACGATTCCGTCGAAAAGCAGCGGAATTTCCTGGAGACCATGCTGCAACTGGGTGGCGATGGCATCATCATTTCGCCGGCCATCGGCACGCCACCGGGGGACATCGAGCTTGCCGAGGAAAACGGCATGCCGCTGATCCTCGTCGCCCGCACGATCGAAGGCGTCAACCTGCCCGCCTATCGCGGTGACGACAGTTACGGCATTTCGCTTGCCACCAATCACCTGATTTCGCTCGGCCACAAGGTGATCGCCATGATCGGCGGCACTGACCAGACCTCGACCGGCCGCGACCGCTATCAGGGCTATGTCAATGCGCTGCAGAAGGCGGGCATGACCGTTTTGCCCGAATTGCGCATCCCCGGCCCGCGCACCCGAGAGGGCGGCTTCGAGGCCGCGGTGCATTTCCTGTCGCTGCCGCAGCGGCCGACGGCAGCAGTGTGCTGGAACGATCTTGTGGCGATCGGCCTGATGAACGGCATCGCGCGCGCCGGGCTGACTGCCGGCGTGGATATATCCGTAACCGGATACGACGACCTCGAGGAGGCCGCGATCGCCACGCCCGCGCTCACCACGGTATGGAACGGCCAGTCTGAAGTCGGCCGCATGGCGGCGCGCGCGCTGCTCGATCGCCTCGCCGGCAGCCACGAGCCGGACGGTCTCCATCTCATCAAGCCGGAAATGCGTATCCGCCAATCCACCGGTCCCATGAAACCCAGAAAATAGCGGTATCCCGACATGACCACTCTGCTTCTCATCGGCAAAGTCAATCCGCGCGTTCGCGAAAGACTTGCAGGGCGCTTCGATATCCTGGAGCTTCCGAGCGCCAAGGCCGGGGACGTGACCCCGGAAATGGTGGCCAAGGTGACCGGCACGGCCTCGTTCAATGCGATGCCGGCGTCACTGATGGACGCACTGCCGAACCTCAAGATCATCGCCAATTTCGGCGTCGGCTATGATGGCGTCGATATCAAGCATGCGGCGTCGAAGGGCGTTATCGTCACCAACACGCCCGATGTGCTCGACGAGGAAGTGGCCGACACCACGCTCGGCCTGCTGCTCAATACGCTGCGGCTCCTGCCACAGGCGGAGAACTATCTCCGGGCCGGCCGCTGGGCGAAGGAGGGTGCTTTCAGGCTCTCGCCGCTCACCCTGCGCGGTCGTCACATCGGCATGTACGGCATGGGCCGCATCGGCCAGCAGATCGCCAAGCGGCTCGAAGCTTTCGGAGTGACGATCAGCTACTATACGCGTTCGCCGCGCAAGGATGTGTCATACGGTTACGTCCCGTCGCTCAAGGAGCTCGCCACGACGGTCGATACGCTCGTCTGTATCGTACCGAAGACACCCGAGACCCGCCAGACCATCAACAGCGAGATTCTTGCGGCGCTCGGCGACAATGGCGTGCTGATCAATGTAGGGAGGGGCTGGACGGTGCATGAGGGCGATCTGATCGATGCGCTCGAAAGGAAGGTCATCGCTGGCGCCGGCCTCGATGTGTTCGAGGATGAACCAAACGTGCCTGAAGGTCTGCTGAAGTTCGAGAATGTCTCGCTTCTGCCGCATGTCGCGTCGGCCTCGGTGGCGACCCGGAACGCCATGGCCGATCTCGTCGCGGACAACCTGATCTCGTGGTTCGAACAGGGCAAGCCAGTCACGCCGGTGCCGGAGACGCCGTTCAAAGGGTGATTTGTCGCAACCGATCGTTTGCATCCTGTTAACCCTGCCGCAAGTTTTGCAGGGCATGATTTAGCAAATCGGGAAATTCCTCCCGACCTCCAAAAAGGGGAGCGGATCATGGCAATTCGCGTGCTCATAGCAGGTGTCGCGGCAATCGGCGGACCGCTCTGGTGGTTCTCGCCCGCTCATGAAGCCGCCGCGACCGACCCGATCGTCACCGCTTCCGTCTATCGTGGCATTGGGCAGGAAGAGTTTACGGTCTCCAACATGGAGAACCGCACTGCCTGCCTCATCGCCAAGGGCATGACCACGACGCCGCGATCGAGCATGCTGACCGCGGGCGCTGATTGCGATGCCGTGTGGCCCGGACTGGTTCAGGTCAGCAATTGGACCGAGAACGACGACGGCACGGTCGTTTTGACCGACAGCCACGGCGAGCAGGTTCTTACACTTGCTATCGGCGATGGCGTCGATTTCGAGTCACTTGAGCCGTCGAACGCGGCACTGGCGCTGACAGCCATCAACTGATCAGAAGCGGCCGTTTCAATGGCCGCCACCCGCAGCCTTCGGCACCGGCTTGGGCTTGGTCAGCAACATCGTCATCAGCACCAGGCTGCCAAAAAGTGCTGTCAGGATCAGGAACACATCCATGAAGGACAGGATATAGGCCTGTTGCCTGACCATGCCCGCGATCTGTCTGATGGCGATGGTGGAGCCATCCATGCCATGGGCGTTGAAATTTGCGGTCAGGTTGTCGATCATGCTGGTCGCCGCCGGATTGGCTGCATTTACGTGCTCGCCCAGCCGCGAATAGTGAATCTCGGTCTGGCGCGTCAGCAGCGTGTTGATGATCGCCAGCCCTACCGCGCCTCCGAGGTTGCGGGTGAGGTTGAACAGGCCCGAGGCACCCCTGATCTTGTCGAGCGGCAGCGTGCCGAGCGCGACGTTGTTGATCGGAACCATGGCCAGCATCATCGACGAACCGCGCAGGATCTGCGGGACCAACAGCTCCCAGAAGTCCCAATCGGCGGTGATATGGCTCATCATCCAGGTGCCCGTGGCGAAACCGGCGAAACCGATCGCCATCATGACGCGCGGATCAAGCTTGGCCGACAGGAAGCCGGCGATAGGCGCGGTAAAGAACATCGCCAGGCCCGAGACGAACATCGTCTCGCCGATCATCAGCGAATCGTAGCCGCGGATACGACCGAGATAGAGCGGGTAGAGATAGGTAAGGCCGTACAGGCCCACGCCCATGACGAAGGAAAAGAGCGAGCCGAACGAAAAATTGCGGTTGGTGAAGGCCCGGAGATCGACGATCGGAAAATCCGCCGTAAACGCCCGGTAGAAGAAGATCACGCCACCCATCGTCGCGGACAGCGCGCACATGATGATGATGTCGTCATCGAACCAGCCCTTGATATTGCCTTCCTCGAGAAAATATTCGAGCGAGCCGAGCATCACAGCCATCGCGGCAAGCCCGGTCCAGTCGAACTTCTTCATCAGGCTCAGTTCGGGCTTGTCGAAATTGATCAGGAACCAAGTCGACGTCGCGACCAGGATGCCCGGTATGACGTTGATCAGGAAGAGCCAGTGCCAGGAGAAGGCGGCAGTCAGATAGCCGCCGACCGTCGGGCCGATCGTCGGCGCAAGCGTGGCGACGAGGCCGATGATCGGCGAGACGATCGCGCGTTTGGAGGGCGGGAAGATGATGAAGGCGGCCGCGAAGACCGACGGGATCATGCCGCCGCCAATGAAACCCTGGATGGCGCGATAGACGATCATCTGGTCGATGTTGGTCGCCGTTGCCGCAAGCGCGCTGGCGGCCGTAAAGCCTGCGGCCGAGAGCGAGAACAGGACTCGGGTCGAAAGCACCCGGGCGAGCGTGCCCGAAAGCGGGATCATGATGACTTCGGCGATCAGGTAGGAGGTCTGGACCCACGCGACTTCATCATTGCTCGCGGACAAGCCCGCCTGGATGTCGGCCAAGGAGGCCGAAACGATCTGGATATCGAGGATCGCCATGAACATGCCGAAAACCATGGCGAAGAACGCCAGGACCTCGCGCGTCGTGACCTGGCGCTCCCCAGGCATGGCTGAAGGCGCGGATGCAGCCGGCTTGGCCGGAACAGGCATCTGATCGACGGTTGTTGTGGCCATTGTGGCCTCCCTTTCACCGTCGTTCAGGCGGTGCAGATAAGATGTTTTACTCAGCCTTGGCGAGATGCGTCGCGGAGGCGTTGCCGGTGCGGCTGTCGATATCGACGACCACCGAAAGGCCGGCCCGGAGATTGCCGGTATCGAGCGCGGCCTTTGGGATGGCGATGCGAACCGGCAGGCGCTGGATGACCTTGGTGAAATTACCTGTCGCATTTTCCGGCGGCAGCAGCGAGAACACGGCACCCGAGGCCGGCGAGATCGACTCGACAGTGCCTTCGATCACATGATCATCGATGGCATCGACATGGATCGCCACCTTGGCGCCCGGTTTGATGCCTTCTACCTGCGTCTCTTTGAAGTTCGCGTCGATATAGAGTTGCTCGACGGGAACGAGGGCGGCCAGCCGCTGGCCGGGCGAAACAAGATCGCCATCCTGGACGGCGAGATTGCCGATCACGCCGTCATAGGGTGCCTTGAGCACGGTGAAGGAAAGATCACGCTCAGCCTTGTCGCGGGTCAGTTCGAGCGAACGGATTTGGCTTTCGGCCTCGGCCTTCTGAGCTGATACCACGGATATATTGGCCTTGGCGGTCAGGATCGCCGAGTTGGCGCCCGCCAGATTGGCCTTCGCCTGATCGACGGCGATCTTTGCATTGTCGAGCTCGGCGCGAATGCCGGCTTTCTTCGTCGCCAGGTCCTGCTGGCGGCTGAGCGTGATCTCGGCACCGCGCAACGTGGCCTGGAGCGCGGTCTGGGAGGCTTCGGCCTGCTTGACCGAAGCCTGTGCAGCCTCGATCTGCGCATCGAAGCGCTTCAATGCGAGCTTCTGCGTTGCAATCTGGGCCTCGGCCTGTTCGGCGGCGATGCGGTAGTCGCCATTATCAAGCGTCACGAGGACATCGCCCTTCTTGACCTGCTGGTTGGCCACGACATTGACCTTGGCGACATAGCCCATGACTTTTGGCGCGATGTTGGTGATATTGCCTGCGATATAGGCGTCGTCGGTCGAGATCATGAAGCGGCCGTCGATCCACCATGCGTGGCCGTACCAGGAGCCGGCGCCAATCGCGGCGAGCACCAGGACGGAGAGAACAAGGCGACGGCCAAGATTGCTCTTTTTCTTCGGCGCGGTTTGCTGAACGGCCACGGGTGCGGCAGTGGACGCTTCCATCTTGATGGGCGTCTCGCTCTCGGCGGCGGCTTCCATGTTGTCATCGACCACGTGAACGGTGGCGGTCTTGCTTGCGGATCTGGCCATATTAAGGATACTCTGCTTGGCAGCGGTGTTGGCAATCGAACCGAACGGTTCAGTTCGAGTTGACATAATCCCTTTGATAGCCCATATCAAGGGGTAATCGAACCAATCGGTTCGAATAATGTTAATATAGGGAAAACATCCATCATGAGCGATATCGGTCTGGCTGCCGAAATCGAAGATACCAAGAAACTGGACGGGCTTGGCGGCCGCCCTGCAGCAGGTGAAGATCCGGTCAAGCGCGAGCAGATTCTTGATGGAGCGATGCGCGTCTTCATGCGCATGGGCTTCGATGCCTCGAGCATGAACGATATCACGCGCGAGGCGGGCGTCTCGAAAGGTACGCTCTACGTCTATTTCAAGAACAAGGAAGACCTGTTCGCTGCGATCATCCAGCGCAAGAAGTCGCTCGTCTTCGAAAAGTTGCGGGAGATCGTCGAGGCTGACAAGCCAGTGGCCGAGACGCTGCACGAGTTTGGCATTACTTTCGGCAGCCATCTGCTGTCCGATGATGCCATCCGCGGACAGCGCATCGTGATCGGCGTTATCGATCGGATGCCGGAGCTTGCCGATAGCTTTTTCAAGTTTGGGCCGAATACCGGACCTGTCCTGCTCGCCAACTATCTTGCTCGGCAGGTCGAACTCGGCCGGTTGAAACCCATCGACGATCCCATGTACACGTCCCGCCAACTCGGGGACCTCTGTATGGCCGGTCTTTACCGGCCGCGCCTGTTCGGCGAGATGCGGGAGCCGCCCCCGCGCGAGAAGGTGGAGCGCAATGTCGAATGGGCGGTTCGGCTATTCCTCAATACCTACGGCACCTAGAGGAGCTGAAAGCCAGCTTTTCCTTGACGCGCAAACCTGAATATGGCCTAAGGCTGCCCCAACAAAAGGGCGGCCTTTCGGCTGTTCCCATGCCCCTCCGACTGGATCACTTGATATGACTGCTTCCGGCGTCCGCGTCCGCATTGCACCTTCCCCGACTGGCGAGCCGCATGTCGGCACGGCCTATATCGCGCTTTTCAACTACCTCTTCGCACTGAAACACGGCGGCGAGTTCATCCTCCGCATCGAGGATACGGACGCGACGCGTTCGACGCCCGAGTTTGAGCAGAAGGTGCTGGACGCGCTGAAATGGACGGGCCTCAAATGGAGCGAGGGCCCCGATGTCGGTGGTCCCTATGGTCCGTACCGCCAGTCCGACCGCAAGCATATCTATGGCGAATATGTCGAAAAGATCGTGGCGGCTGGCCATGGCTTCCGCTGCTTCTGCACGCCTGAGCGGCTGGAAGAGATGCGCGCCGGCCAACGCGCGGCCGGCAAGCAGCCGAAATATGACGGCCTTTGCCTCAACCTCTCCGCCGAGGAAGTGACGACCCGCATGGCAGCGGGCGAGCCCACCGTCGTGCGCATGAAAATCCCGACGGAAGGCGCCTGCAAGTTCCATGACGGCGTCTATGGCGATGTGGAAATTCCTTGGGATTCCGTCGATATGCAGGTTTTGCTCAAGGCCGACGGCATGCCGACCTATCACATGGCCAATGTCGTCGACGACCACCTGATGAAGATCACCCATGTCGCGCGCGGTGAGGAGTGGCTGGCATCGGTGCCGAAGCATATCCTGATCTACCAGTATCTCGGCCTCGAGCCGCCGGTGTTCATGCATCTTTCGCTGATGCGCAATGCCGACAAGTCGAAGCTTTCGAAGCGCAAGAACCCGACCTCGATCTCCTATTATTCGGCACTCGGCTACCTGCCGGAAGCGCTGATGAATTTCCTCGGCCTGTTCTTCATCCAGATCGCCGAAGGCGAGGAGATGATGACGATGGACGAGCTTGCCCGGAAGTTCGACCCGGACAATCTCTCCAAGGCCGGCGCGATTTTCGACGTGCAGAAGCTCGACTGGCTGAATGGCCGCTGGCTGCGCGAGAAGCTTACCCCGGACGAGTTCATCGCCCGAGTCTTCGAATGGGCGAGCGAGAATGGGCGCCTGACCGAAGGCCTCAAGCTTGCACAGTCGCGTATCGGCAAGCTCGGAGAACTGCCGCCGCTGACCGGCTTCCTGCTCGCTTCCGACGCTGGCCTGACACCGGCCTCCTTCGCCGGCATCAAGGCACCGGCGGCGGAAACGCTCGAAGTTCTGGAAACCGTCCAGACCGATCTCGAAAAGATCCTCGAATGGAATGTCGAGACGATCGAGGCGGAACTGCGCGCCATCGCGGAGCGCACGGGTAAAAAACTGAAAGTGATCACCGCGCCGCTCTTCGTGGCGATGTCGGGCAGTTCACGCTCGCTGCCGCTTTTCGATTCCATGGCGCTGCTCGGCCGCTCGGTCGTGCGCCAGCGCCTCAAGGTCGCCGCTCAGGTCGTCAAGACCATGGCTGCTGCTGCCTGAGACTGAAAGACCAGAGATGACCAACGAAACCAAGCAAGAAGCCACCCTCTCGTCCGATGCCGCCGAGGTTCGCGCGCAGAAGCTCGCTCTCCTTCGCGAGAAGGTCGGCGATGTCTATCCGGCGCATTTCCACCGCACGATCACCAATGCCGAACTCTCTAGGAAATACGAGGATCTGGCGCCCGACACCGAGACGCAGGATATCGTCACCGTCGCCGGCCGCGTCTATTCCTCGCGCAACTCTGGCATGTTCATGGATATCCACGACGCCTCGGGCAAGATCCAGATTTTTTCCCACAAGGACGTGACGCCGGAGGCCGCGCGCGACCTGTTGGCCCTGATCGATATCGGCGACATCATCGGCGTGACCGGTGCCGTCCGCCGCACCAAGCGCGGCGAGTTGTCGATCAACGCGCATGAGATCACCATGCTCACCAAGTCGCTGCTGCCGATGCCCGAGAAGTGGCATGGCGTCTCCGATATCGAGATCCGCTATCGCAAGCGCCATCTCGACATCATGACCAACGAGGAGTCCAAGCTCCGCTTCCAGCAACGCTCGAAAATCGTCTCCGGCATCCGCCGCTTCATGGAGACGGACGGTTTCATGGAAGTGGAGACACCGATGCTGCACTCGGTCTATGGCGGTGCCACGGCCGAACCGTTCAAGACGCATCACAATACGCTGAAGCTCGATATGTACCTGCGCATCGCGCCGGAGCTCTTCCTCAAGCGCACGCTTGTCTCGGGCCTCACCGACAAGGTGTTCGAGATCAACCGCAACTTCCGCAATGAAGGCGTCTCGACCCGGCACAATCCAGAATTCACGATGATGGAGTGCTACTGGGCCTATGCCGACTATGAAGACATCATGGACCTCGTCGAGCGTATGTTCGCCGAACTTGCGATGACTATCCATGGCACGACCGAATTCCCCTTTGGCGACAAGGAAATCTCCTTCAAGGGCCCGTTCCGCCGCGTGCCGATGCCCGATGCCGTCAAGGAAGCGACCGGCATCGATTTCCTCGCCATCAAGACCGACGAGGAAGCGCGCACTGCGGCCAAGGCAGCCGGCTTTGCGGTCGAGAAGGACTGGACCTGGGGCGAATGCCTCGCCTTCATCTTCGAGGAGAAGGTCGAGCACACGCTGATCCAGCCGGCCCATGTCACACATTTCCCGAAGGATATCTCACCCTTCGCCAAGGAAGTTCCCGGCGAGCCACGCCTCGTCGAACGCTTCGAGACCTATTGCAATGCCTGGGAACTGGGCAATGCCTTCTCGGAACTCAATGATCCCGTCGAGCAGCGCGCCCGCATGGTCGAGCAGCTCGAGCAGGCCCATGCGCGCGGCGAGAAGGACAAGCAACTCGACGACGAATTCCTGGATGCGATCGACCAGGGCATGCCCCCGGCCGGCGGCTTGGGCATCGGCGTCGATCGTCTGATCATGCTCTTGACGAATTCGCCCTCGATCCGCGATGTGATCCTGTTTCCGGCACGCCGCAGCAAAGCTGATTGAGCCGCCTTTTCAAGGGTGAGGTTCGCCTCACCCGATTGCCATTTTAGTGCACGGCGCCCTCGATAGGTTTTGCATCGTGGGATGCGGGCTCCGCCTCGACATGCTTTTCGTCGGCGGGCTGGGCCTTTTCGCTATGGTCTTTGGCCTTGGCGGGCTCATGTTCGGTCGCTTCGGCATCGCTTTCGGCCGGCGGCGTGTGCTCTTCGCTGACGACGGGCTTTCCTGCGTGCTCATCCGCTCCCGGCTCGATCGGCTCCTCGGCCACGGCGTGGCTCATATCCTCGTTGGCGGGCTGCTTGTCGTGATCGCCCGCCTTGGTCTGGTCACCATGATCCTCGGTGAGCTTCTCTTCGCTGCCGCCAAGACCCACCATGCTGAGCATGCTGTCGAGGAACGATTGCTCTTTCGCCGGCTGTTCGCCGTGGGCTTCGACAGTTTCGCCATCCTTGGCAGACTCTTCTCCATGATCGGCCGATTTGGCTTTCTTGGGCTTGCTATGGTCGTTCGCCTTGGCGTTCTCGTCCTCGGGCACGTCCGGCTTCGTGCAATCGGTCTTTTCCTCGACCGAGCGCATGGCGGTCATCATGCTGCGGACCTCGTCGAAGTCGATGACCACCTTGTCGCCATAGAAACGGCCCTCATCGCTGACGGGACCCTCGTAGTAGCTCGCAATGGCTGGCGTCTTCATTTCCGGCAGGTTGCCCGGTTTCAGCGCGATCAGAACTTCCGCGCCGATCGCACGACCGCGCATGCCCGCACGCTTGTCGGGTCCATGGGCATCGAGAACGCTGACATGAATGAGATCGACAGCGTTCGTCTTGGCGAGCAGACCGGCAATCCTGAGCGCCGTGCGCACGCGCTCGGGGCCACTGGCGTTCTCCATGCGGATATATTTACGAAGCCAGAGATGGTCGCTCGGGGTCTTCAACACCATGGTCTGGATGTCGGTGCAGAGCCCGCCAGCCACGGTCTGCACTGGTTCACCGAGGAAATCGCGGCCGCCGATATAGAGTGCCGCGCCGCCCGTGCCGCCCAGTAGAACGGTGATGCCGAGGGTAATGAAGACGAGCTTCCGCGACAGTCGGATTTTCGGTACGCCGATTTTCAAACCCATACTCCACCGGACGCTGAACAAGCACGATCGTATGGGTCAACTATATGGGGTCACGCGTTTCGGAAGCTTTAACGCGCTATCGCATCACGCAACACGACGGAACGATTGATCGACGTTCCCAGGCAATTGGAAGAGGTTGACGATCTCGCGCAGCGTCTGCATTTCGCGGGATGTCCGGTCCGATGACTGCGTCAAGTTGTTGACCAGTTGCTTGTTGTCGCTGATCAACTGGCCGAGACTACGCATGGCCGCAGTCAACTGCGTGAGATTCTCGCTCTGGCTGGTGCTGTCAGTGGCGATTTCGTTGGAGAGCGCGCTGATCGAGGCAATCGAGCCGACGATATGTGCGAACTGCTCGGTCGCCTTGCGCACGAGCTCTGCCCCTTGATGCACCTCCTTGGAGCTTCGCTCGATAAGCGCCCTGACCTCGTTGGATGCCTGTGCGGTCTTCTGCGCCAGTGCCCGGACTTCGGTGGCGACCACGGCGAATCCCTTGCCGGACTCGCCCGCGCGGGCTGCTTCGACGCCGGCATTCAGTGCGAGAAGATTGGTCTGGAAGGCGATGCCTTCGATGACACCGATAATGTCGGAAATTTTGCTCGCGGAGTCCGTGATCTGGCCCATGGCAGTCTGCGCGCCCTGCATCACACCGCTTCCGGCGCCGGCGATCACGCTGGTCTGGCGCACGACATCCGATGTTTCGCTGGCGCGCTTGGCATTCTGGCCGACAGTCGCTGCCACGCTCTGGGTGGTCGTATTGGTCTCCTGAACCGTGCCGGCTTGGATGGAGAAGCGCTGGTTGAGTTCATGCGTCCCCGAAAGGATCTGCTCGCTCGATTCGTTGACCGATCGACAAGTTGCTGCCAGGCGGGAAATGACGCCCGACAGGTGGCTGGTCACGGCATTCGCGTCGGTCTGTAGCTTCGCGAAGGCGCCCTTGTGGGTGCCTTCGAAGGTCACGGTCAGGTCGGCTGCCGCGAGCGAGGACAGGACGCGGGTCGTCTCATTGATGCCGCCCTCGAAACTTTCGATCAACGCGTTGAGATTGGCCGCGAGCGCCAGGTTTTCCGGTCGATGGAAGGGACCTGTGAGACGGCCCGAGAAGTCGCCGTTGACGGCATGGTCCACGGCCTCTCCCATCTGCAGTTGAAGCAGGGCGGATTCCGCAGTCAGTGTCGAGAGGTCCGCGTTCTGGCTGCGCGTCTCGGCTTCGAGTTCGGCGCGGGCGATGGCATTGTCCTTGAAGACGGCGAGCGCTTCGATCATCGCCTTGATTTCGGTCGCTCCGCGTTTCCTTGGCATCTTGATGTCCAACCGGCCGTCGGTGAGATCGCCCATGGCGCGCGTAATTCTGGCAATCGGGCCCGCGATACTCTGGGTGACGGCGAGCAGAACGAGAAGACCCAGGCCGGCGCCGATGGCGCCATAGATGAGCTCCTGCCGTATGGACGCCTGAAGCGTCGCACCGGCGCGGCTCACCGCCTCGGATGCCGTGCTCGAGACAAGGGTCTCCATCGCATGGATGTCGCCCAGCACGGACTTCTGGCCGCGCCCGAGTTGTTCCAGGGTCGGCACTTCGGTCGCGGCGTCGAGTCCGAGGGCGACGCGTGCGTCTTTCCGCCAAGCCTGGTACCGATCCGCCAGCCCGCTGGCCGCGCTGGTCACATCGCCGGAAAGGGTGCCTTGCGACAACTTTGTCAGCGTAATCGAGACCGCTCCGTCAGCAGCATCGAATTCCTTCTTCACATCAGCGGCTGAAATGAAATTGGTCATGGCGAGGACCTTGTCGACGGTCGACACCGCATCGCGGAACTGGTCTCCGATCTCGCTCGACAGTGCCTGCGCATCCATCGCGTCGCGCACAACGCGCTCGACCTCTGTCTGGCCGTTGAGCGACTGCCAGCCGACATGGCCGGCAAGGCCTATTCCGCCGATAATGGCGAGCAACATGGGAAGGAGAATCTGTAGCCTGATCGACATCGTCATCTCCGTCAGTTCGGCAGGGTCGGCAGGGGCGTGTCCTGCTTGTCGGCGGTAAGCGTATTGAGGAAGGCGATCAGGTCCTCGCGTTCGTTGTCCTCCAGGCCGAAGGGAATCATGAAGTCCGATTTCGAGGGTCTGAACACGCCCCCGGATTCATAATGCACGATCACGGACTCAAGATCGGGCACCGATCCGTTATGCATGAAAGGTTTCCGGTAGGCGGTGTTCCTCAGGCCAGGTGTCTTGAACGCATGCAATGCCTTGGGATTGTTCGGCTCCAGCTTGGCGCGGCCGATATCCTTCGTATCCAGCCCGATGTCATGGAACTTGTTGTCCGTGAAATTCCAGCCCGTATGACAGCTCGAGCACGAGGCCTTGCCGGTGAAGAGATCAAAGCCGCGCTTGGCGGAATCGCTGATCGCAGTTTCATCGCCGTCGACCCAGCGGTCGAATGGGGACCAGCCGGAAACGACAGTCCGTTCATACGTCGCGATCGCCGTCAGCAGGTTTTCCTGATTTATGCCCGAGCTTGGAAAGACCTCGTCAAACCACTTCTTGTAGTCCGGTACGTTCTTGAGGTTCTCGACGATTTCATCGAGCTTGCCGTTCATCTCGGCGGCTGCCGTGATCGGACCCGCCGCTTGTTCTTCAAGCGTCTTGGCCCGGCCGTCCCAGAAGTTCGGCGACACCCAGGCGGCGTTGAGAACCGTCGGTGCCTGGCGGTCCAGATGCGTATTGGCAGCGCCCACCGGGGTTTCAACTGGCGTCTCGAAGCCAAAGGACGGGTTGTGACACGTGGCACAGTTCATGTTCTTGTTGCCGGAAAGGCGCGGATCGAAGAACAGCATCTTGCCTAACGTCGCGAGCTGCGGTGTATATTTCGCAACCTTCTCGAAGGGGATCATGAGAGGTCGCTTGTAGTCACTCTTGTCAGCGGCTGCTACCGGCCGCGGCAGCAATGCCGCTGTCAGGCAGACGGCGATGCAGGTTATTCTGGTCTTCATATTTCGGCGCCCGAACGAGGAATTGATCCATCAGAAGCCGGTGATTGTCGTTATGACGTAATCACGTCTTCCCCGCGCTTATAGTTAACCATAGATATTAAAAACCTCTAAAGCCTAATATACTTCCGGCGGTTGATTTTCGATTATGCTGCAATCTTCCGGACATTTTCCGGAATAAACATGAGCAATACGGGCAAGTTTCGATGTTTGTTTGAAAAGTACTTAGCGGCAAACGCGAACTTTCCTGACGACCACGGTGCCGTTGTAGCCGCTGACAGCGACTTTGCGCATGACGCAATTGGCGCCCGGACGCTTTTGGTACCAGCCGCGCTTGTTTCGTCCCGCCTGGCTGTCGGCGGTTGTCACCACGACAGCGAATATCATGAGCAAAAGAACGGACGCAAACTTCTTCATTTTCCCCTCGGGCCGAAATCAGGCCAGTTCGTTGTTGCTGGAATATTTAGATTTTTCCTTGAATCCGCGCTGTTCCCATGGATACAGAGCCGAAAGTGCTTGATTTGGTGCCTCCGCTCGGCCAAAAGAGCGCAAAATTAATCGAAATCGCGAGGAAACCATGAGCGGCGGGATCAACAGCCTCAAGACGGAAACATCGGATCTGCTGAAGGCGCTGGGCGTCGCGGAAAAGAGCTTCACCGGCGGCAGCATGCCGGCACGCTTGGCGATATCGGGCGAAGTGGTCGCGTCGATCCCGGAGCATGACGAAAAGGCCGCCCATGCGGCCGTCGCAACCGCGCAGACGGCCTTCGCTGCCTGGCGCCTTGTTCCGGCACCCAAGCGCGGCGAATTGATCCGCCTGCTCGGCGAGGAGCTCCGTGCGCACAAGGCCGAACTCGGCCGCCTGGTCTCGATCGAGGTCGGCAAGATCGTCTCCGAGGGACTCGGCGAAGTCCAGGAAATGATCGACATCTGCGATTTCGCGGTTGGTCTTTCCCGCCAGCTCACGGGCCTGACCATCGCCACCGAACGCGCTGATCATCGGATGATGGAAACCTGGCATCCGCTCGGTACCGTGCTGATCATCTCCGCCTTCAATTTCCCGGTCGCCGTCTGGTCGTGGAACGCGGCGCTGGCGCTGGTCGCAGGCAATGCGATCATCTGGAAGCCGTCCGAAAAGGCGCCGCTGACGGCGCTCGCGACCCAGGCGCTGTTCGAACGCGCGCTCGCACGCTTCGCCGCGGAGGGCGGCACCGCACCCGAAGGCCTGTCGCAGGTGCTGATGGGCGACCGCAGGATCGGTGAGATCCTCGTCGATCATCCTCGGGTCTCGCTGGTTTCCGCCACCGGTTCCACGCGCATGGGCCGCGAAGTCGGCCCGCGCGTGGCGGCCCGTTTCGGCCGCTCCATTCTCGAACTGGGCGGCAACAATGCCGCGATCGTCGGTCCGTCCGCCGATCTCGACCTGACGCTGCGCGGCGTTGCCTTCTCGGCCATGGGCACCGCCGGCCAGCGCTGCACGTCGCTGCGCCGCCTGTTCGTGCATGAAAGCGTCTACGACGCGCTGGTGCCGCGCCTGATCAAGGCTTACGCATCGGTCAAGGTCGGCAATCCGCTGGAGACCGGCACGCTGGTCGGCCCCCTTATCGATAACATCGCCTACAAGGGCATGCAGCATGCGCTTGAAGCGGCCAAGGCTTCGGGCGGCAAGGTGCATGGCGGCGAAAAGGTCGAGATCGCGGCGCCCGGCGACAGCGTCTATGTTCGCCCGGCACTGGTCGAAATGCCAAAGCAGGCCGGCCCGATGGTCGAGGAAACCTTCGCGCCGATCCTCTATGTCGTAAAATACAGCGATTTCGATGCGGCCATCGCCGAGCACAACGACGTGCCGCAGGGCCTGTCGTCCTCGATCTTCACCAACGATGTGCGCGAGGCCGAGACCTTCATGTCCTCGCGCGGTTCCGATTGCGGCATTGCCAATGTCAATATCGGCCCCTCCGGCGCCGAAATCGGCGGCGCCTTCGGCGGTGAAAAGGAAACCGGCGGCGGCCGTGAATCCGGCTCGGACGCCTGGAAGGGATATATGCGCCGCACGACCAACACGATCAACTACGGCCGCACGCTGCCGCTCGCACAGGGCGTGAAGTTCGACGTGGAGTGAAGGTGGTTTCTTGATTCAGAACGCCCTCGCAGTACCGCTGCGAGGGCATTCCGTTTTCAATGGCCTCATCGAGGCGCTGCTCACAATTCCGAGCAACCGTCTGACTGCATGTGATCGGGCGGTATCGACGTGAAGATGAGATTTCGCCACGACCAGTTATGGGCGCGCGCCTTGGGCTTCGCCTCCACGATCAACTCGGCATGATATTCGAAGATTCCGCGCGAGATCAGAGTAAGCGGTGTCATATCCAGTATCGAGGTTACAATTCTCGCATCGCTGCGGACGCAGTGAGGCGCACCTTGCGCAAGCGCACTGGCGCCTGACCAAACTTGAATGCCATAATATAGACTTACCGCCAGCATGATCGACATGCCGAGCGAATATCCTGGCAGCGGCAGCAACATATTTCGCCGCGCGCCGCGACGGTGCAAGATCAAGAACATAGCCAGTGCGAAGATCGCGGTCGCCAGGAGAGCCGGCAGCAGCGCGGTCCCTGAATAGCGTGAGAACACGCGCGTCACGAGAAATACGAAAGGGATAATCATCCCCACCGCAAACCAGTAGACCGCGTCGGTGATCCTCGAACGCGCCTCGCTGGCGTGCACGAATGGGATCAGGCTCAGCCTGAGCACGCCCTCGATAAGAGGAATGAGCATGACGAACGTAATTGCGATACCGGCGGAGACGTCGAGAACGGAGACGAACGTGCTGCCACCATAGCGCGCACGAAGGGCATCGGCGATGAGGGTCGCCACGATCGCATGAATCAGCAAAGGCAGCGAAAGCAGCCACTTCCGCGGTACCACTAGCCACATGATTAAGTACGAGAAAAGAAGGCAAACGCCAAACCAGAGCAGCAGATAATACGTTTCTGGCATGCGTGTTCCTCGTAGGAATCGGGCCGGCGGTGCCGACCCGATCCTGCCTGCACCCTCAGATTGAGAGGCACAAATACTTGATCTCGATATAGTCCTCAATCCCGTATTTCGAGCCTTCGCGGCCCTGGCCGGATTGCTTGATGCCGCCGAAGGGGGCGACTTCGGTGGAGATCAGGCCGGTATTGATGCCGACCATGCCGTATTCGAGCGCCTCGGCCACCCGGAACACCTTCGAGAGGTCTTTCGAGTAGAAGTATGAGGCGAGGCCGAATTCGGTGTTGTTGGCCATTTCGATCACCTCTTCCTCGGTGTCGAACTTGAAAAGCGGCGCGACCGGGCCGAAGGTCTCCTCGCGGGCCACCAGCATTTCGGGCGTGACGCCGGTGAGGATCGTCGGCTGGAAGAACAGGCCGCCGCGAGCATCCGGCTTGCCGCCGACCGCGATCTTCGCACCTTTTCCAACGGCGTCGGCGATGTGTTCCTCGACCTTGTCGACCGCAGCCTGGGTAATCAGCGGGCCGGCATTGACGCCCGCCTCGAAGCCGTCGCCGACCTTCATCGCGCCGACTTTTTCCGCAAGCTTCTTGGCGAAGGCATCATAGACGCCCGATTGTACGTAGAGACGGTTTGCGCAGACGCATGTCTGGCCGTTGTTGCGGTACTTGGAGATCATTGCGCCTTCAACGGCAGCATCGAGGTCGGCATCGTCGAAGACGATGAAAGGCGCATTGCCGCCGAGTTCGAGGCCGAGCTTCATGATCTGGTCGGCGCCCTGACGCATCAGGATCTTGCCGACATTGGTCGAGCCGGTGAAGGTCAGCTTGCGCACCTTGTCGTTTTCGGTGAATTCCTTGCCGATTGACGGCGAATCCTTCGAGAGCACGACGTTGAAGACGCCTGATGGAAGGCCCGCGCGCTCGGCGAGCAGCGCCAGCGACAGGGCCGAAAGCGGCGTCTCGGCGGCAGGCTTGGAGATCATCGCGCAGCCGGCGGCCACGGCCGGCGCGAACTTGCGGGCCAGCATGGCGTTGGGGAAATTCCACGGCGTGATCGCCGCGACGACGCCGATTGGCTGCTTGATGACGATGATCCGCTTATCCGGCTGGTGGCCGGGGATCGTATCGCCATAGACGCGTTTGGCTTCCTCGCCGAACCATTCGACATAGGATGCACCATAGAGGACCTCGCCCTTGGCCTCGGCCAGCGGCTTGCCCATTTCCATGGTCAGGATCGTGGCAAGGTCGTCGGCATTGGCGACCATCAGGTCGTAGAGCTTGCGGAGCACCGCCGCGCGCTCCTTGCCGGTCTTCTTTGCCCATTCCTTCTGCGCCTTGTAGGCAGCGTCGATGGCGCGAGCCGTTTCGGCGCGGTTCATGTCGGGCAGGACGGCGATCACGTCACCATTCGCTGGATTGGTGACGTTGAAGGTCTTGCCGCTATCGCTCTTGGCAACCCATTCGCCAGCCACAAATGCCTTGTCGGTGGCGAGCGAAGGATCCTTCAGCTTGGAAAGCAGTGCATCTGAAATCGTCATGGATCAGGCCTCTTTGGCGCATTCGCGCAGTGTGTCTTCAAGAATGTCCATGGCCTCGGCAAAGACATTGTCCTGGATGGTGATCGGCGAGAGGAAGCGGATGACATTGCCGTAGACGCCGCAGGTCAGCAGGATCAGACCCTTGTCGAGCGCCTTGGCGCGCACCGCATTGGCAAAATCCGCATTCGGCGCCTTGGTGCCGGGAATATTGAATTCCACGGCGTTCATGAAGCCCGGACCGCGAATATCGGCGATCTGGGGGACTTCCGATATCAGCGAATGCAGGCGCTGCTTCAGCCGGTTGCCGAGCGATTCGGCGCGTTCGTTGAGGCCTTCTTCCTCGATCACGTCGAGCACGGCATTGCCGGCCGCGATACCGATCGGATTGCCGCCGTATGTACCGCCGAGGCCGCCGGGGCCGGGCGCATCCATGATCTCGGCGCGGCCGGTGACCGCTGCGATCGGGAAGCCGCCGCCGAGGCCCTTTGCCATGGTGGTGATATCGGCGACGACGCCGTAATGTTCCATGGCAAACAGCTTGCCGGTGCGGGCGAAGCCGGTCTGCACCTCGTCGGCGATCAGCAGGATGCCGTGCTTGTCGGCGATTTCGCGGAGCTTAGTCATGAAGGCGCGCGGCACTTCATAGAAACCGCCTTCGCCCTGCACCGGCTCGACGATGAAGGCCGCAACCCGGTTCGGATCGACATCGGCCTTGAACAGCTTGTCGAGCACCGCGAGCGAATCCTCGATCGTCTGGCCGTGCATTTCGATAGGGAAGGGCACATGGAAGACATCCGGCATCATGGCGCCGAAGCCGGTCTTGTAGGGGACGACCTTGCCGGTCAGCGTCATGCCCATGAAGGTGCGGCCATGGAAGGCGCCGGTAAAGGCAATGATCGCGGAGCGGTTGGTGGCGGCACGCGCGATCTTCACCGCATTCTCGACGGCTTCCGCGCCTGTCGTGACGAAGATTGTCTTCTTGGCGAAATTGCCCGGCACGGCCTTGTTGAGGCGTTCGGCGAGCGTCACATAGTTCTCGTAGGGCACAACCTGATGGCAGGTATGCGTGAAGCGGTCGAGTTGTTCCTTGACGGCAGCGATCACCTTCGGATGACGGTGGCCAGTGTTGACGACGGCGATGCCGGCGGCGAAATCGATGTAGCGGCGGCCTTCGACGTCCCACAATTCGGCATTCGCGGCCCGTTCGGCATAGATCTGGGTGGTGACGCCGACGCCGCGCGAAATCGCGTCGGTACGGCGGGCCGCGATGTCAGAATTCAACATGGAAGTCCCCTGAGATTGAGTGTGACGGATGATTTGCCTGCTGCTGCGAAGAGCACCTCCCAGCGGCCTCGAAAATATTCTTTGCATTTTTTCTGTAGAGTTGCAATATGGTCGGAAGAAAATTCAAGGCCGTAAATTCGCCCATGGAAGACCGGGTCCGCTACAAGATCGCCGAAGCCGCGCGCATGGCGGGCGTATCGCCGTCAACGCTCCGGCTGTGGGAAAGCCAGGGGTTGATCGAGCCGGTGCGGACGGCATCCGGCCAGCGGCTTTACGAGACCATGCATGTCGAGCGGCTGAAAAAGATCAGCTGGCTGAGGACGGACAAGGGGCTCAATCCAGCTGCTATTCGTGAGAGCCTGACGACGGACGTCGATGCGCCGCATTCCGCGCTGGCTGCCGATGGCAAGCTGGACGGATCGGACAAGGCGATCGGCGGACGCCTGCGTCACCTCAGGCGCGATATGGGCTGCACGCTGGAAAAGGTGGCTGGCAAAACAGGCATTACCGCGTCGCTGCTTTCCACTTTCGAACGCACGTCGCAGGGCCTGTCGGTCAAGGCGCTGCATGATCTCTCGGATTTCTACGGCACCACCATGGCGGCGCTGACCGGTCAGGGTGAGAGAAGCACGCGGGAATCCCTTGTGAGGAACGGAGACTGGACGGCATGGCCGCCGACCTCCTCGGGCGTTACTGTCCAGAACCTGACGACAGGCAGGCGCCAGATGGAGTGCCACCGCTTCCAGCTCGCGCCGGGCGCCTCGAGCGAAGGCGCCTACAGCCACGATGGCGAAGAGTTCATGCATGTGCTGGCGGGCCGGATCGAGATCATCCTCGATGGCGACCAGTTCTTCGAACTCAGGGAGGGGGATTCGTTCTATTTCGAGAGCCGGCGACCGCATTCCTGGCGAAACACGCATGAAGGCGAGACAGTGCTGGTCTGGATCAATACGCCGCCCACGTTTTGAGCACGGTGACATCGTCAGCAGTTATTGATTTTTGTCATTTCGTTATCCAGGCAGATAAACTTCGGACAAGCCTGGTTTCGTAGCTTGCATGCAGACACAAATAGGTGATGGCATGGAAGACTGGGACAAGATCATCGTTTTGCAGCTACAGCACCCCAAGCCACGCAAGCTCCCGGTTCGCGACGTGAAAGATGCTGCCCGGCTGCTGCTTGGCAAATGGCCCCTGAAGCAGGGGAAAAGCTACCGACAGGCCGTACTGAACTGTTCCGCTGCGATCAAGGGCAGCCTGTCACAGGAAACGGCTCAATGGTCGTTCATGGCCGCTGCCACGGAAGCGGCAATCCCGTTCGAGGTCAAGGACCGGTTCGAGATCGAGATCGCCGCAGTGTGCGACGCCATATTCCAGGAAGAGAGCGTCGCGTTCGCGCTTGCCGCCCCCGGTCTGAATGGCACTACGCCGCCTTTCTGGCAGACACATCCGCCAGCTTCCGGCCAGTTGGCACTATAATTCCGGCAGCACCTTCGAGCCAGCGATCCTTGAGTTCGAGGCTCAGGAAACGATGCCGTTCGAACGGGCCCGGCATGACAAGCGTCGCGGTCTTCTCCTGGGAAAAGCCGAAGCGCTCGTAGTACGGTGCGTCGCCGACGAGCAAGATCGCGCCATGGCCGCGCTTCGTGGCTTCCATGATCGCCGCGCGCATCAATGCAGCACCGATTCCCTTGCCTTCATGCTCGGCATCGACGGCGAGCGGGCCGAGCAGCAATGCTGGCACGGCACGACCGCCGGGTGTCACGCCGGCCTGGATATCCCATAGCCGAACGGTGCCGATGACATGGCCCGATGCATCACGTGCCACGAGTGCAAGTCCCTCGGCGGGAATGCGGCCACGGCGGATCGCTTCAGACGACTTCCGGCGGCGGTTCGGGCCCATGGCGGTGTCGAGCAGGCGCTCGCGGGCGACCACGTCGCCGGGATTCTCACGGTCGATCGCGAAGGCGTTTTCATTTTTCGGCGCGAAGAGCGCGCGGACAGAATCAAGAACAGCGGCCATCTTGGCCTCCCGTACCCAATACCGAGTCTCACGGTGATGCTGAGGAATTGTGAAATGGTGCTCCGGCTTTCACCGGAGCGACTGATTAGATGACGTAGGACTTCAGCGGTTCGAAGCCGTTGAACGCCACCGCCGAATAGGTGGTCGTATAGGCGCCGGTGCCTTCGATCAGAACCTCGTCGCCGATCGTCAGTGTGATCGGCAGCGGATACATGTTCTTTTCATAGAGCACGTCGGCCGAATCGCAAGTCGGACCCGCGAGAACGACGGGTTCCATTGCGTCGCCATCGCGCTCGGTGCGGATCGGGTAACGGATCGCCTCGTCCATGGTCTCGGCGAGGCCGCCGAACTTGCCGATGTCGAGGAACACCCAGCGATGGGCGTCATTGTCCGACTTCTTCGAGATCAGCACGACTTCCGTCTTGATGATGCCAGCATTGCCGACCATGCCGCGGCCCGGTTCGATGATGGTCTCCGGAATATTGTTGCCGAAGTGCTTCTTGAGCGAGGCGAAGATCGCGCGGCCATAGGCCTCGGAGGACGGGATGTCCTTGAGGTATTTGGTCGGGAAACCGCCGCCCATATTGACCATCTTGAGTTCGATGCCCTGCTTGGCGAGCGACACGAAAACGCGCTTGGCATCCGACAGTGCCGAATCCCAGGCATCGACCTTGGTCATCTGCGAACCGACATGGAACGAAACGCCATAGGAATTGAGGCCGAGTTGATGGGCATAGACGAGCACGTCGACCGCCATCTGCGGCACGCAGCCGAACTTGCGGCTGAGCGGCCATTCGGCACCTTCGCCATCGGTGAGCACGCGGCAGAACACGCGGGCGCCGGGAGCGGCGCGGGCGATCTTCTCGACTTCCTCATGGCTGTCGACGGCGAAGAGATTGATGCCGAGTGCATGGGCACGAGCGACATCGCGCTCCTTCTTGATCGTGTTGCCGAAGGAGATGCGGGCAGGGGTGGCGCCGGCGTCGAGCGCCATTTCGATTTCAGCCACGGAGGCGCAATCGAAGTTGGAACCCATGGAGGCGAGGAGCCTGAGGACTTCCGGCGCCGGATTGGCCTTGACGGCATAGTAGATCATGCTGTCGGGCAGGGCGTGACGGAACGCCTTGAAATTGTCCTTGACCACATCAAGGTCGACCACCAGGCACGGGCCGTCGGGACGTCGGGTGGCGAGAAAGTCGCGGATGCGCTGCGTCATGGCATTACCCTTCCAAAGTCAGATCTCGGGCGTTGCGCCAGCCGGGTTCAAACGGCGTGATCGCTAGCCAATTGGCAAAACCCCGGCTGAACCGGAGAGCAAAACTGAGTGACGGATTTACGTTCCGGCGCCAGCCGGTGGAGACCCCGGCGCCAAAACGTGAAAGCCATCACGCGGCTTTTTGAACCAACGCCAAGAATAGCGTTGTGCTCAGTTTATGCCTTGGATTGGAGGGATGTCCCAACCGCACTTCCGGCAAAGAAGGTGTGCCTCTTCAGTAGCCCCAGCTGATGGAAAGCCGGGAGACACCAGAAAGGCCCGCACCGTCGTTGCTTGAATGTCCTCGCACTATCCGGAAGGCCGGGTTGCGACTGGAGCGGTTAGTTCCAGGTACCATACCGAATTCCTCACCACTTAGAGGACCGGCGGACACCCATGGGCACGTGCGACTTTGGGCTAGGCGTGAGATAGGGATATTCGCCGTCATAATCAAGATTTTTTTTGCCCACTGCCCAAAAAAAATTCCCGTGCTAAAACACTGGCGACGCGAGGCTTTTAACGAATTTTTTATGATTGGGTTTTCATGGACACGCTAACCAGGATGCGCGCCTTCATCGACGTGGTGGATGCCGAGGGTTATTCGGCCGCGGCGCGCAAGATGGGGCGCTCCAAGGCGCTGCTCTCGAAATACGTCAAGGAACTGGAAGACGAACTCGGCGCGCTGTTGCTCAATCGCACGACGCGGCAGTTCTCGCTCACCGAGGCCGGCCACACCTATTACCGCACGGCATCCGATATCCTGAAGGAGATCGACAATCTCTCCGATCTGGTCCGCGAAGGTGCGACCGATCTCAAGGGAAGGATCAAGGTGTCCGTGCCGCGCAGCTTCGTCGATGCCGATATCGGCCGTTCGCTGATCGATTTCTCGATCGAGCACCCCGATATCACGCTGGAGATCATCGCCGAGGATCGCTTCGTCGATCTGATTGAGGAAGGTTTCGATGCGGCCATCCGGATCACCAAGCTCGAGGATTCCGGCATGATCGCCCGCAAGCTCTGCGATTTCGGCATGTTCTGTTTCGTCTCGCCCGCCGTGCTGGAAAAATACGGGCCGATCAGAACGCCCGCTGATCTCGCCAAGGTTCCCTGCATTGTCGATACCAACAGCCGCTATTACAACAACTGGCGTTTCGAGGGGCCGGACGGGTCGAGCCAGACCGTGACAGTGTCCGGGCCGATCGAGGTCAATTCGCCGATCGCCTGCACGCGCGCGGCGATCGCCGGCCTGGGCGTGGCGACGATCCCGGATTTCGTCGCGAAACCGCGTACCGAATGCGGCGAACTCGTCACCATTCTCGACGACTACATTCCAAGGGGCGGCGGTATCTATGCCGTCTACCCGCATCGCCGCTATCTGCCGGCCAAGGTGCGACGGTTCGTCGATTTCCTGCATGGCTGGTTCAAGAAGAACGCGGTGGGGGATATTGTCGCAGCGCGGATAGACTGACGATGACGTTTGGAATTTCGACTCATTCATGGTCAATCTGCTCGGGCAGGGTTTCAGGGATCGTCATGACATGCTGAAGAAAATTCTGCCGCTCGCGGCCTTATTGGCCGCATTGCCGATAACGGCGGATGCCCATCCGCATGTGTTTGCCGATGCCCGGCTGGAAGTCGTCGTCGGGGATGACGGCAACGTCAAGGAACTCCACAATGTATGGCGTTTCGACGAGGTGTTTTCATCGAGCGTGCTTATGGATTTCGACAAGAACACCAATCTCGTGCTCGACCAGCCGGAACTCGAGGAGATCGGCAAGACAGTTCTCGCCTCGCTCCAGGAGTTCAATTACTACACGACGCTCATGGATAATGGAAAAATGGTCGGGGTCGCAAAGCCCGACGTGATCAATGTCGATTACAAGGATGGACAGTTGCTGATGTTCTTCGCGGTCAAGCCGGCTGTGCCGATGCCGCTCAAGGGCAAACTGACATTCGGCGTTTATGATCCGACGCTCTATACGTCGATCGACTTCCCGACGGACAATGACGCGGTGCTGATGGGGAAAACCGGATCCTGCACCCATGCCATCGTGCGTCCCGATGCCGATGAGGTGATCGCCGAGAACAAGTCGACGTTGACCGATGCCTTCTTCAACGATCCGACCGGCACCGACATGTCGAAGCTTTTTGCCACCCGCATGGAGGTGACGTGCAAATGAGTGCTTCCATCAAACGCAAGCTCGTGGTCGCGCTTCTGGCGCTCTTCGCCATGGCCACGCTCGCCCATGCCCAATCGTCGCTCGGGCTGGGCAATACCGAGCCCGGCGCCCAGCCATCGCCTTTTGTCATGGCTTATGTGCCGTGGCTTCAGCATGTGCTGACCTTCATCAACGCGCGCCAGCAGGAATTCTACCGGGCGCTAACAACGTCATTGAAGGCGATGCGGAGCGATGTCTGGCAGCTCTGGTGGCTGGTCGGCGTCTCGTTCCTCTATGGCGTTTTCCATGCGGCAGGCCCCGGCCACGGCAAGGCGGTGATCTCCTCTTACATGATCGCCAACGAGACCGAATTGAAGCGCGGCGTGCTGATCTCTTTCATGTCGGCCTTTCTGCAGGGCGCGACCGCGATCCTGGTCACCGGCGCCGGCTTCCTCATCCTGCGCGGTACGACATTCACAATGACCGATGCTGCAAAGTGGCTGGAGGTGCTGTCCTTCGCCGCGATCATGGCGTTCGGCCTCTATCTTCTCTACCGCAAGACGCGCGGCATGTTGCGCCGTCCGGTGCTGAATTTCGTCGGTCCGGAATTCGCGCTCGCCGGCGGTGGCAAACATAATCACCACGATCGCGATGATCATGGCCACGACCATTCGCATCACAGCCATCTGCACCATCATGCGCACTCGCAGCATTTCCATGCCCATTCCGACGAGGTTTGCGAGGTCTGCGGCCACAGCCATGCGCCGACGCCCGATCTCGTCACTGGGGAGACATTCTCGCTTGCCGATGCCTGGAGCGCCATCGTTGCGGTCGGCATGCGTCCGTGCTCGGGCGCGATTTTCGTGCTGACCTTCTCGTTCCTCAACGGGCTTTATCTCGGAGGCATCCTGTCGGTCGTCGCGATGTCGTTCGGCACGGCGATCACTGTAACCCTGCTTGCGACGCTGGCCGTCACGGCCAAGGATTTTGCCCTCAGGTTTGCCGGCAGCGGGTCCGGCTCCATGCGGATCGCCAGCATGATCGAGATCCTCGGGGCTGTCTGCGTCACGCTGTTCGGCTTCACCTTCCTGATGGCATCGCTGCAGACCTGACATCCATCAGCTTGCAAATCGCGTGACGGCAGGCTCGCTTGCCGTTGTTTCCCTTGCACATGGACCGGTTCTGACAGGCGGCTATGGCGCCACCCGCATTCCCACCTCCGAACCCCTCCGCAGGAGAATTGATGAGATCGATACTGGTGCTTCTGGTTACGGTCCTCTTATTGGGGCAACCCCTGCAGGGAGTTTCGCATGCCTCGGGGCGATCGGAAATCCTCTATGTCGCAGCACCCGATGACAGCGGACGCGAACTGCGCGTGCGGCTCGTCTTGCCCGAGGGCGATGGCCCCTTTCCGCTCGCCCTCATAAATCACGGCTCGCCGCGCACTGCCGAAGAGCGGCAGGCATACAATGATCCCCAATACAGGGAGCTGGAACGCTGGTTCCTCGATCGCGGCTATGCCGTCGCACTGCCACTGCGTCGCGGATATGGCGATGCGGGCGGCGAATGGAGCGAGACCTTTGTTTCCTGTGACAACCCCGACTATGTTAAGGCCGGGCTGGAAAGCGCCAAGGATATCGAGGCGGCCTTAGCGGCTTTGTACGAGCGTGACGACATTTCGTCCGCGGCCACCATCGCTGTCGGCCAGTCGGCCGGCGGCTGGGCGGTGCTGGCACTGGCAAGCCTCAACGTCGAAGGCGTGCGTGGCTATATCAATTTCTCCGGCGGGCGCGGTGGTCATATCGATGACCGGGCAGAGCTCAATTGCAATTCCGACGCCCTGGTCGAGGCCGCTGGGCGCTACGGCGAGACTTCCCGGGAGCCTACACTCTGGCTCTATTCGGAGAACGATACGTTCTTCCCGCCCTCGCTGGCGGAGCGCATGCAGGAAGCATTCACCAATGCGGGTGGCGCGGCCGAGTTCATGATGCTCCCCCCGGTCGGGCATGACGGCCACATGCTGGCGTCGGAGGGAGAGGACGCTTGGAGCCCGATCCTCGACGCGTTCCTCGAGGGCAAAGGGCTCGACGAGTGAGCCGGCTGCCAGCCGCATTTCTTTTCGGGTTGCGCTGGTAAATCGGGAGGCGGCTTCGCACATAGAGGCGGCCAACTCAGGGGAGATTTTCCATGGCCGTTTCGCTTCATTCCGTCGCCACGCTTTCCATCCTGCCGCGTTTCGCAGGTCTCAAATCCGCTCTCAGCCAGGCCGAAGCCTTCTGTACCGAACGCAAGGTCGATCCCTCGGTGTTCCTCAATGCCCGGCTGTTCCCCGATATGGCCAGCCTGACCGGCCAGGTTCAACTTTCCTCGGACCATGCCAAGGGCGCCTTCTATCGCACCGCCGGACTGGACAATCCGTCGCTGGCCGATACCGAGAAGACCTTCGCCGAGCTTCATACCCGCATCGACAAGACCATCGAACTCATCCATGCCGTCTCCGCTGACAAGATGGAAGGCCGCGAGAACGCGGATGTCGAGATCAAGTTCCGCTCCGGCCCAAGGCATTTCACCGGCGAGGGTTATCTGATCGGCTTTGCACTCCCGAATTTCTACTTTCACGTCACGACCGCCTACGCCATCCTGCGCCATCACGGCCTGCCGCTCGGCAAGTCGCTCTATATGGGCGCCGCCAGCTGAGATTGCCCCCTCACCCTAGCCCTCTCCCCGTGGAACGGGGAGAAGATGCCGACAGGCAGATGAAGGGCAACTCGCACATTTAACCTCTCACGAAATTTCTGATTTACGTACCTCAGTTTCTCCTGTAAGAGTGCCGCCCGGAGGAATCGATGCGGCCAACAGTCCATGACATTGCCGAAGCGGCGGGCGTCAGCCTTGCCACGGTCGACCGGGTTCTGAACCGGCGGCCGGGCGTCAGTGCGCGCACGCGGAGCCGCGTGGAAGAGGCGATCGGGCGCATCGGCTTCGTGCGCGACATGGCCGCGGCCAATCTTGCCAAGGGCCGCACCTATCCTCTCGCCTTCGTTCTGCCGGTCGGCGACAATTCCTTCATGGCGGGGATCAAGTTCGAGGTCGAGCAGGCGATTTCGCGTTCCGGCCAGGAGCGTACCCGCATCGATATCGTCGAGGTTCCGCGTTTCGACGGGGCGACCTTGGCCCATGCGCTTGATGCCATGGCCAGCGATCCGCCCGCAGGCATTGCCGTGGTGGCTGTCGATTCTCCCGTTGTCCATGATGCGCTCCATCGTCTCAGGGAACTGGGCGTGGCGATCGTCACGCTCGTTTCGGACCTGCCGGGTTCCGATCGCGATCATTTCTCGGGCATCGACAACATTGCCGCTGGCAGCACGGCCGGCAGCCTGATGGGCCGGTTCCTGGCCGGCAAAGCGGGCAAGGTCGCGGTCGTCGCCGGTTCCATGCTGGTTGGCGACCATCGCGACCGTCTTGAAGGTTTTCGCAGGCGACTGTCCGAACTTAATGCCAGCATCGAAATCCTGCCCGTCATGGAAGGTCAGGACGATCCGGACACTGTTTATGGACTGGTCTCGGATGTCCTCGGCCGCGAGACGGAACTCTCGGGCATCTACAGCCTGGGCGCGGGCAATCGCGGGCTTATCCGGGCACTGAAAGAAATCGACCAGACGACGCCGAAACCGCAGGTGATCGCCCACGAACTGACGCCATATACGCGCGCGGCGCTGCAATCCGAATTGATCGAAGCCGTGCTCAACCAGGATGCCGGCCACGAAGTCCGCAGTGCGATTCGCGTGCTCAAGGCCAAGGCCGATGGCCTTGCGGTCATCGAGGCGCAGGAGCGCATCCGCATCGACATATTTCTGAAAGACAATCTGCCGTGAACGGCGAGGGAGGTTAACATGTATCTGGGGCTCGATCTCGGCACGTCTGGCGTCAAGGCCATGCTGATGGATGGCGATCAGAAGATCATCGGCTCGGGCCATGGTTCGCTCGATGTCTCGCGGCCGCATTCCGGCTGGTCCGAACAGGCGCCGGCCGACTGGATTCACGCTGCCGAAGAGGCGATTGCGGAACTGAAGAAGTCGCATCCTGGCGAACTTGCCGCCGTGAAAGGCATCGGCCTTTCGGGCCAAATGCATGGCGCGACACTGCTCGACGGTGCCGACAACGTGCTGCGCCCTTGCATCCTGTGGAACGACACCCGCAGTTTCAAGGAAGCGGCCGCGCTCGATGCCGATCCCCGTTTTCGCGCGCTCACCGGCAATATAGTGTTTCCGGGCTTCACCGCGCCGAAGCTCGTCTGGGTGAAGAACAACGAGCCGGAAATCTTCGACAAGGTCCGCAAGGTGCTGCTGCCGAAGGACTACCTGCGGCTTTGGCTGTCTGGCGAACATATTTCGGAAATGTCGGATTCCGCCGGCACCAGCTGGCTCGATACCGGCAAGCGCAAGTGGTCGCCCGAGTTGCTTGCTGCCACCGGCCTGGATGAAAGCCAGATGCCACGACTGGTGGAGGGCACCGACAAGGCCGGCACGCTGCGCGGCGAACTGGCCTCCAGATGGGGCATGGGTTCGGATGTTGTGATCGCCGGCGGCGCGGGTGACAATGCTGCCTCGGCCTGCGGCATGGGCACGGTGGGCGAGGGCCATGCCTTCGTTTCGCTCGGCACATCGGGCGTGCTCTTCGCCGCCAATGCCCGCTATCTGCCAAAGCCCGAAAGCGCCGTGCACGCCTTCTGCCACGCCCTGCCCAACATGTGGCACCAGATGGGCGTGATCCTCTCGGCCACCGATGCGCTCAACTGGTATTCCGGCATCGCGGGCAAATCGGCCGCCGAACTCACCTCGGAACTCGGCGACGAACTCAAGGCGCCGACATCTGTGACATTCCTGCCCTATCTCTCGGGCGAGCGCACCCCGCACAACGATGCGAAAATCCGCGGCGTTTTCACCGGCCTCGGCCATGAATCCTCGCGCATCGTGTTGACCCAGGCCGTGCTCGAAGGCGTCACCTTCGCCATACGCGACAATCTCGAAGCGCTGAAAAGCGCCGGCACCAGCATTTCCCGCGTCACCGCCATCGGTGGTGGTTCGCGGTCGAGATACTGGCTGAAGTCGATCGCGACATCGCTCGGCGTGCCGGTAGATATCCCGCAGGACGGCGATTTCGGCGCAGCCTTCGGTGCCGCGCGCCTCGGCCTGATTGCGGCCACCGGTGCGGACCCCGTCAAGGTCTGCACACCGCCAGCAACCGACGAGACGATCGAACCGGTGTCGGCGCTCACCTCGGCCTACGAGGAGGCATACGCCCGCTACCGCAAGACCTATCCCGCCATATCGGCACTTTGATCAGACACTATAATTCAGAAAGGAGACTCTCAATGTCCACAGGCTTTTTCGGCAATATCGAGAAGATCAAATACGACCCCAATTCGACGAGCCCGCTCGCATTCCGTCACTACAACAAGGACGAAGTGGTGATGGGCAAGCGGATGGAGGACCACCTCCGTTTCGCCGTTGCCTATTGGCACACATTCGTCTGGCCGGGCACCGACCCGTTCGGTGGCAACACGTTCGAGCGTCCGTGGTTCGAGGATTCGATGAAGGCCGCCAAACTCAAGGCCGACGTCGCTTTCGAGTTCTTCTCGCTGCTCGACACGCCGTTCTATTGCTTCCATGATGCCGACGTGCGTCCGGAAGGCAAGAATTTCGCCGAGAACACCAAGAATCTCAACGAGATCGTCGACCATTTCGCCGAGAAACAGGCCGCCACCGGCGTCAAGCTGCTCTGGGGCACGGCCAACATGTTCTCCAACCGCCGCTACATGTCGGGCGCCGCGACCAATCCGGACCCGGACGTCTTCGCCTTTGCCGCTGCGACCGTGAAGACCTGCATCGATGCGACCCACAAGCTCGGCGGCGCGAACTACGTGCTTTGGGGCGGCCGCGAAGGCTACGAGACGCTGCTCAACACCGATCTCAAGCAGGAACTGGACCATGCCGGCCGCTTCCTCAACATGGTGGTCGAGTACAAGCACAAGATCGGCTTCAAGGGCACGATCCTCATCGAGCCAAAGCCGCAGGAGCCCTCCAAGCACCAGTACGACTACGACGTCGCCACGGTCTATGGCTTCCTCAAGAAGTACGGCCTCGAAAACGAGGTGAAGCTCAATATCGAACAGGGCCATGCGATCCTCGCCGGCCACACATTCGAGCATGAACTAGCGCTCGCCAATGCCCATGGCATCCTCGGTTCGATCGACATGAACCGCAATGACTACCAGTCGGGCTGGGACACCGACCAGTTCCCCAACAATGTGCCGGAGATGGCGCTCGCCTATTATCACGTGCTCGATGGCGGCGGCTTCACCACTGGCGGCACCAATTTCGACGCCAAGCTGCGCCGCCAGTCGATCGAGCCGGAAGACCTGCTGATCGGCCATGTCGGCGGCATCGATTGCTGCGCCCGTGGCCTCAAGGCCGCAGCGAAGATGATCGAGGACAAGGCGCTGTCCGGCCCGCTCGCCGAGCGTTATGCCGGTTGGGACAAGCCGGAAGGCAAGGCTCTGCTCGACAAGTCCGCCTCGCTTGAAAGCATTGCCGCGATGGTCGAGGCCAAGGACATCAATCCGAAGCCGGTCTCGGGCCGCCAGGAACTCTTGGAAAACATCGTCAATCGCTACGTTTGATGAGAACTGGGAGGCGGCCTTTGGCCGTCTCCCGAACTATGGCCTGAAGGCGCGGCTCGAAACCGAGATGGAATTGCCGCTCGGGTCCTTGGCATTGGCGAACTGATAGCCATCCGCCTGATGGATCGATCCGAATTCCAGGCCCTTGGCTTGGCTCTCGATGCAGAAGGCTTCGACGTCCCTGACATCGAAGACAAGTTTTACCACCACTTGCCCCATCTTCTGGGCCTTGCCCGCAGGATGGATCATCAGGTTGGCGCCGCCATGGCGCGCGATCAGTTCGATGATGCGATCACCATCGAGCCGCACCGCTTTATAACCGAAATGCTTCTCATAGAAGCCGATCGTGGCCTCGACATCCCTGGCATAGAGCACGAGCCTGCCGAGCCGCATCCGGACTACCGTTTCATCCATTGCCGCGACGGCGTGGAGACGGAATTCCGCACGACCAGATCCGGCATCAGCAGGATTTCGGATTCCGGCGGTTCGCCATTGCCAAGGAGATCGAGCAGCAGAGCCATGGCACGCTTGCCGATCAGGGTACGTGGCTGGCGGATGGTGGTCAGTGACGGCGACATGAAGACGGCTTGGGGCACGTCATCGAAGCCGGTCACCGAGAAATCGCGGGGAATGTCATAGCCACGGGCGAAAAGGCCCAGCATCACGCCGATCGCCGTCTGGTCGTTTACGCACATGAAGGCGGTCGGCAGCGTGTCGCGGACGAAAAGCTGCTCGACCGCGAGGCGGCCGCTTTCGATCGTGCCGTCGCCTTCGAGCACGATCCTGAGGTCGGGCGAAATGCCAGCGGCATCGAGGCCGGCTTCATAACCCATCCGCCGCCGTCCATAGGCGAGACGCGTGCGCGAATCGCCGATGAAGGCGATCTTGGTATGTCCCTCGGCGATCAGCAAGTCGACCGCCTTGCGGGCGCCGACGATATCATCGACGCCGACATAGGGTATACCGCCATTGAAGACGGGCTCGAAGACGCCGACGCATGGCGGCAGGCGCGCGGTCATCGCCTGATGGCCGAAGGGCAGGATGCCGGTGAACAGGATCAGCCCGGCTGCTTGGTTCGAATTGAGGAATTTGAGATATTCGAGGCCGCGCTGGGCATCATTCTGTGTGTGGCCGATCAGGATGCCGTAGCCATGCGAGCGCGCCTCGTTTTCCAGGCCGACGAGAATATTGGAGAAATTCGGGTCGCCGATATCGGGAGCGACGACAAGGATCATGTTCGAGCGGCCGAGGCGCAGGCTGCGCGCCATCGCATTGGTCGTATAGCCGGTGATGGCGATCGCCTGGTTGACCTTCAGGCGCGTCGAATTGGCCACTTTCTCAGGATTGTGGATGGCCCGCGAGACCGTCGCGATCGACACTTCGGCGATGCGGGCGACGTCTTCGATCGTTGCGGGAGAGGAATTCGACACTCGGGTCTGCCTTGGGATTCTGCCGGGAGGCTGGTCTTCGCCGCGACACTACACGGACTTGTTCAGAGGTCAAAGCTCGACCGCAAAAAATCCGCAATATGTCCGAATGTAAACCTTTACATGATCGATGTAAAGGTTTACACGATCTCCAAGCGGTCAATGAACCGCAGGGAGGAAGACGATGGAAGCGGTGCAGGCCGGCAGCAGCGACACCGTGTTGTCCGCAAGACGGATCAGCAAATCCTTCAGTGGCGTGCAGGTTCTGTTCAGCGTCAATTTCGACCTCAAGAAGGGCGAAGTCCATGCGCTGATGGGCGAGAACGGCGCCGGCAAATCCACCCTCGTCAAGATCCTCTCAGGCTTTGAACAACCTAGCTCCGGCGAAATCCTACTCGACGGCAAGCCGATCAAGCTGCCCGCCAATGGCGCTGCCGAAGCGCTCGGCATCGTCATCATCCATCAGGAATTCAATCTCGCCGAACACCTGACCGTCACCGAGAGCCTTTTTCTCGGCCGCGAGATCACCCGTTTCGGCGTGCTCGACCGCAAGCGTATGCAGGCCCAGACAAGAGCGGTGCTGGACCAGCTCGGCTCGCGCGTCGATGAGAATGCGCTGATCAGCTCGCTTGCCGTCGCCGACAAGCAGATGGTCGAGATCGCCAAGGCGATCAGCCGCGATGCGCGCGTCGTGTTCATGGATGAACCCACTGCGGTGTTGTCGCGCGACGAGACGCGAATACTGTTTGATCAGGTCCGCAGGCTGCGCGACAAGGGCACCAGCTTCGTCTTCGTTTCCCACAAGATCCACGAAGTCATGGAACTCACCGATCGCGTGACGGTGCTGCGCGACGGCCAGTGGGTGAAGACCTCGCCGACCGCCATTCTCGACGGCGAGGCGATTGCCCAGCTTATGGTCGGACGCGAGCTGTCCAGCCTCTATCCCGCCAAGCATGAGCCGGATGTCGACGAGAAAGTCGTGCTGTCCGTGCGCCACGTCTCGACCGGCTTCGTCAAGGACGCGAGCTTCGAAGTGCGGCGCGGCGAGATCATCGGGTTCTCGGGGCTGATCGGCTCCGGCCGCACCGAACTCATGGAGGCGGTCGTGGGACTGCGCCCGCGCGCCTCCGGAGAGGTCTATGTGCGGGACGAAGTGCTCGTCGCCGATGACCTTCACGCGGCCAATCGCGCCGGCCTCGGCTATATGACAAAGGATCGCAAGGCCAAGGGCCTGCTGTTGAGTTCCGGCCTCATCGCCAATCTGACTCTCCAGTCGCTCGGGCAGCATTCGCGCTATGGCTATCTCGATCCATCGAGCGAGATAGCCGCCATGGCGCGCGCCAAGCGGCGTTTCGACATAAGGGTGCGCGATGCCGGCGTCGTGGCCGGCCGCATGTCCGGCGGCAACCAGCAGAAGCTGCTGCTCGCCAAGGTCATGGAGACCGAGCCGCAGATCATCATCATCGACGAGCCGACGCGGGGCATCGATGTCGGCACCAAGCAGCAGATCTATCATTTCATCTCGGCGCTCGCGCGCGAGGGGCGGTCGATCATCGTCGTCTCGTCGGAGATGCCCGAGGTTATCGGGCTGTGCACACGGATCGCCGTCATGCGCGAGGGCCGGATTGTCGGCGTGCTGGAAGGCGACGAGATTTCCGAACAGGAGATCATGCGCTACGCGGCGGGCCTGAAGAAAAAGCAAGCTGCCTGATCGAGGCGGTTGAGGAAGATACCGGGGAGCCTGAAGAGGCATCGGGACGGAGGGTGTTGTGGCTATGAGTGTAAACGATGAAAGCAAGGCACTGGAGAGACCGCGCCGGTCCTGGCGTGACGTCGATCTGAGGGCCGTCGCACCCTTTGCCGCGCTGATCCTGCTGCTCATCCTGGGTGCGATCGTCAATCCGAATTTCATCGGCATCACGAACCTCGCCAATGTCGCGACCCGCAGCGCCTTCATCGCCATCATCGCGGTGGGCGCCACATTCGTGATTTCGTCCGGCGACCTCGACCTGTCGGTCGGGTCGATGGTGGCCTTCGTCGCCAGCCTGATGATCCTGTTCATGAATTCCGGCGTCATTGCCGACCCGATGCTGATGCTGCTGACATCAGGCGTTCTGACCGTGCTGATAGGGGCAGCCTGCGGCCTGGCCAATGGCCTGATCACCACGCTTGGAAAGATCGAGCCCTTCATCGCCACGCTCGGCACGATGGGCATCTATCGCGGCCTGACCACGTGGTTGTCGCAGGGCGGCGCCATCACGCTTCGCGAACCGGAACTGCAGTCGCTTTATCGACCGGTCTATTTCGGATCGATCCTCGGCTTGCCCGTGCCGATCGTGATCATCCTCGCGGTCACCGCGGTCGCGGCCTTCATTCTCTACCGCACGCGCTACGGCCGCCATGTCGTTGCCGTCGGTTCGAACCGCGATGTCGCGCGCTATTCCGGCATCCATGTCGACCGCGTCCGCACCATCGCCTTCGTGATCCAGGGCCTCTGCGTCGCCATAGCCGTGCTGCTTTACGTGCCGCGTCTCGGCTCGACCTCGGCGACAACGGGCATCCTGTGGGAGTTGCAGGCGATCACCGCCGTCGTTGTCGGTGGCACCGCGCTCAAGGGCGGTGCCGGCCGTGTTTGGGGCACGATCTGCGGCGCCTTCATCCTCGAACTGGTGGGGAATATCATGCTGCTCTCCAACTTCATCAGCGAATATCTGATCGGCACCATACAGGGCTCGATCATCATCATTGCGATGCTCGTCCAGCGCACGCTGACACGAAAATCGTAAGTAAAAGACCGGGTTACCGGACCGCCCGGCTTGATCAAGGCAAGGGTCCGGAATGCACATGGGAGTGAGAAATGTTGAAGAAGATCATAGGGGTGGCTTTCATCGCCGCCGCTCTGGCCAGCACCGCGATGGCCCAGGAAAAGAAGACCATCGGCGTGTCGATCCCGGCAGCCGACCATGGCTGGACGGCAGGCGTCGTCTACCATGCCGAACGTGTCGCCGAATCGATCCGCAAGCAATATCCGGACGCCACCGTCATCGTGAAGACGTCGCCCGATCCGGCAAGCCAGGCCAACGCGATCCAGGACCTTGCCGTGCAGGGCCTCGATGCGCTCGTCATCCTGCCGACCGATCCGGATCCGCTCGTCAACGCGATCAAGGAAGTCAAGGCCACGGGCACGTTCGTTACCATCGTCGACCGCGCACCGAGCGTCATGGACAACACAGTGCGTGATCTCTACGTGGCCGGCAACAACCCGGCTCTCGGCCAGACGGCCGGCGAATATATCAAGGCGAACACACCTGATGCACAGGTCGTCGTCATTCGCGGCATGCCGATCCCGATCGACCAGCAGCGCCAGGACGGCTTCGACAAGGGTATCGAAGGCTCCAACGTCAAGATTCTCGACCGCCAGTTCGGCAACTGGAACCGCGACGACGCGTTCAAGGTTATGCAGGACTACCTGACCAAGTATCCGAAGATCGATGTGGTCTGGTGCCAGGACGACGATATGGCTGTCGGCGTGCTGCAGGCGATCGAACAGGCCGGCCGTACCGACATCCAGTATGTCGTCGCGGGCGCAGGCTCCAAGGACATGGTCAAGAAGGTCATGGACGGCGACAAGATGATCCCGGTCGATGTTCTCTATCCGCCGGCAATGGTCGGCACCGCGATGGAACTCACTGCGGCCGCCATCTTCAATCAGGTTCCGGTACACGGCACCTACACGCTGGATGCGACCCTGATCACCAAGGAAAACGCGAAGAACTACTACTTCCCGGATTCACCGTTCTGATCGGATAGTCTGAAAGTGACGCTATCTGCCCGGTTCGCCGGGCAGATTTTATGTTTGGTCCCGTTTGGCCGGTTGTGCGGTTCGGGGATTTTTGATTAAAACGTTTTCGGCAACGTTGCAGAAGCATCTAGGGAGGAAGCTAATGAAGACGATCAAGGGCCCGGCCCTGTTTTTGGCGCAGTTCGCGGGCGACGCGGCACCGTTCAATTCCTGGAAATCGATCACGAAATGGGCCGCCGATATCGGCTACAAGGGCGTGCAGGTTCCCTCCTGGGACGACCGGCTGATCGACCTCAAGAAGGCCGCCGCCTCCAAGGATTATTGCGATGAATTCGCCGGTGTCGCGCGCGAAAACGGCATCGAGATCACCGAGCTTTCCACCCATCTCCAGGGCCAGCTCGTGGCAGTTCATCCCGCCTATGACGAGCCTTTCGATGGCTTTGCGGCGCCTGAAGTGCGCGGCAACCCCAAGGCGCGTCAGGCATGGGCCGTCGATCAGGTGAAGCTTGCGCTGACCGCGTCGAAGCATCTCGGCCTCAACGCCATGGCGACCTTCTCCGGCGCGCTGGCCTGGCCGTATATGTATCCCTGGCCGCAGCGGCCGGCCGGTCTCGTCGAGACCGCGTTCGATGAGCTCGCCAAGCGCTGGAAGCCGATCCTCGACCATGCCGATGCCAATGGTATCGACGTCTGCTACGAGATCCATCCGGGCGAAGACCTGCATGACGGCATCACCTACGAAATGTTTCTCGAGCGCACCGGCAACCATGCCCGCGCCAACATGCTCTACGACCCCTCGCACTATGTGCTGCAGTGCCTGGACTACCTGGATAACATCGACATCTACAAAGACCGGATCAAGATGTTCCACGTCAAGGATGCCGAGTTCAACCCGACTGGCCGGCAGGGCGTCTATGGTGGCTACCAGAGCTGGGTCAATCGCGCCGGCCGCTTCCGTTCGCTTGGCGATGGCCAGGTCGATTTCGGCGCCGTGTTCTCGAAAATGACCGCCAACGATTTCTCCGGCTGGGCCGTGGTCGAATGGGAATGCGCGCTCAAGCATCCCGAAGACGGTGCACGCGAAGGCGCGGAATTCGTCAAGCATCACATCATTCGCGTCACCGAGAAGGCATTCGACGACTTCGCCGCCGGCGGCACGGACGACGCGGCAAACCGCCGCCTGCTCGGTATTTGAGAGAGGATCGAACCCATGGCAATTGAAGGTACAACGGCTTCGTTTGAGCCCCGCATCAAGCTCGGCATGGTCGGCGGCGGCTCGGGCGCGTTCATCGGCGCGGTGCATCGCATCGCGGCCCGCATCGACGACCATTACGAACTCGTCGCCGGCGCGCTGTCTTCGACGCCGGAGAAGTCGCGGCAGTCGGGTGCCGAACTCGGCCTGCATCCCTCGCGCATCTATGACGACTTCAAGGCGATGGCGATCCGCGAGGCCAAGCTCAAGGACGGCATCGAGGCGGTGTCGATCGTCACGCCGAACCACATGCACTATCCGGCGGCCAAGGAGTTCCTCCGCCGCGGCATCCATGTGATCTGCGACAAGCCGCTGACATCCAACCTCGCCGACGCGAAGAAACTCCTCAAGATCGCCGAGGAATCCGACGCGCTCTTTGTGCTGACCCACAATTACACCGGCTATCCGATGGTCCGCCAGGCGCGCGCCATGGTGGCATCTGGCGAACTTGGTGAAATTCGTCTGGTGCAGATGGAATATCCTCAGGATTGGCTCGCCGAGCCGATCGAGCAGACCGGCCAGAAACAGGCCGAGTGGCGGACCGATCCAGCCCGGACGGGCGTTGGTGGCTCGACCGGCGATATAGGCACCCATGCCTACAATCTCGGCTGCTTCGTCTCGGGCCTCGAACTCGAGGAACTCGCTGCCGACGTGCACACCTTCGTCAAGGGCCGTCGCGTCGATGACAACGCGCATGTGATGATGCGCTTTGCCAGCGGCGCCAAAGGCCTTCTCTGGTGCAGTCAGGTGGCGACCGGCCACGAGAACGGCCTCAAGGTTCGCGTCTACGGCACCAAGGGCGGACTGGAATGGGTGCAGGCCGATCCGAACTATCTCTGGTTCACACCGCTCGGCAAGCCGCGCCAGTTGATCACCCGCAACGGCGCCGGTGCCGGCCCCGAAGCCGGGCGCGTCAGCCGGATTCCCTCGGGCCATCCCGAAGGCTATCTCGAAGGTTTTGCGACGATCTATACCGAAGCCGCCAAGGCGATCATCGCCAAGCGCAATGGCCAGAAGGTCGATAAGAACGTGCTCTACCCGACCGTCCAGGACGGCGTGAAGGGTGTCGCCTTCATCGAGGCCTGCATCGCTTCCTCCAAGCGCAACGGGGCGTGGGTCAAGGTCTGATTCGACATCGAGGGGTGGCATAACGCCCCCAATCGAAAAGCCCTCGCTGTCGCCAGCGAGGGCTTTGTCGTAAGGGACAGGGTAACTGCGATCAATCGCAGATCCGGACCTTCCGGATGACCAGTTCGCCGTAGCGATTGTAGCGCTTGGTCTTCTTGACGTAGCAGTCGCCACCGTCATAGCCGTAGTCGTCCACCACGT
>Ga0307515_10000144_pt1 | contig 170910 bp, 132 predicted proteins | sample 17_EM_MG_FD_194513 | JGI IMG/M metagenome (GOLD analysis project Ga0307515, IMG submission 194513) | Populus trichocarpa ectomycorrhiza microbial communities from riparian zone in the Pacific Northwest, United States - 17_EM | ecosystem: Host-associated > Plants > Roots > Unclassified... | reverse complement strand
ACTTACCAGTATAGCCTGGTATCGGTAAGTTTTAATAACACCCAACCTGGCATTGTAAACCATTTCAATTTATCAACCATTAAAAAACGTATCATCATGATGAACGCCAAACGATCTTCAAAAATAAACCTAACCCGGTACGTGTTTATGGTGCCGGTTGTTGTTGGCCTGTTATTGGTTTTTAGTATTTCAAAAGCCGATTTTGTTAAAAAAAGCGCCGCCTTTAAATCGATAACCATATTATCAAATAATGTAGGCAATGCCGTGGGCATAAATAAGCTGGCTGCTACCATAAAACTGATTTTGCCAGGTAAGGATGAAAGTAAAACCCCTGCAAACACAGCCAAGGGTAAAGTTAATGATGGCAACGCCAGCCCTATATTTTATCTGGATGGTGTACAGGTATCCAATGCCAATGGCTTTACTGATGATACTGGAAGTATAGATTACCTTACAGCAACTGATGCCAAAAAGTATTTTAATGCCGGCGATGGCAATCATGCAGTAGCATTTGCAACAAAGAAAAATTCGGCTGTAGGCAAAGCGTTAAGAGAAAAGATGGCCCAACTTGTATCGTCAGGCAAAATTAAGATAAACAGTGTTAATAAGGGGGCTATTGAGCATGTGAATGCCAAAGTAAATTTTATTTTGAAAGATATGGTAAACGCGGATACCACCAAACGGGCTTTTGCTATCCATATCAATGGCAACGACTCAGTTGTATATTACATTAACGGTAAAAAAGGAGACATCAAAAATGTAAATCCCGACGATATACTTAGCGTTAACGTATTTAAAAACAGCGATGCTGTACAGCTTGTTGATGATAAAGTGGCCGATAACGTAGGGCTGGTATTTATTACCACAAAAAACTCGGCCGAAGGCTTAAAATTTAAAGAAAAACTGGATAAATTTAAAGGTACAACAGGTGCCGGGTTTGCTACAGTTATGGATTTTAGCCCCGCTCATACAAAAGGCCGCGTTGATAAAGTTTTTATAAGGGATATGAAAATTGCCGGTGATACTTTAAAAGATGCAAACGGCAAAACAAAGCATGTTTATTACACTTACTCCGTTAACTCTGCCGATCCTGTGGTAGTAGGTAAGGTAAAAGGCCTGAGTAAAGTAACCGTGTCGGCCAAATCCACGAAGGCGCTTAAATCTAACCTGAAGATAGATGAAGTTGTTGTAGGCACAGCAGATGATATCGACGATGCGGAGCCCATCACCGTAACGGGCGCAGGCGTAAGTAGTGTAAGGGCCACCAAAAAGCTATCGGGCAGTGCGGCTTCGGGCGCTATAACGGTTGCCACTTGGAACAGCAAGCCAATTCGTAAAAATATAGTCATAAAAGGTAATGCTATTGCCTTAAATAGTGCCACACCAATGGACACCATCGTGATGATGACAGCCGACGGCGACCCTGTAACTATGGTTGATGGCAGAAATGGAATAAGTACCACAGCAACTAAAATTTTGCGGATACGTCACCGGAATGATGACAAAGCAAGCCCGCTGATTTTGGTAGACGGCAAAGAGGTTACCCAGGCCGAGTTCAAAAACGTAAACCAAAGTGATATCAAAAATATAAGCGTGCTTAAAAACGATGCCGCCACCGATAAAAAATATGGCGAGAAAGCCAAGCAAGGCGTAATCGTTATCGAGTTGAAAAAGAAAAAGTGAGTGATTGATTAGGTTAGATTGTGTTGTAACTTAACTCAATCAACCTGATCAACCACTCACGCCAAAAACAAGGTTGATTAAGTTAATATCGGATCAGTTAATGGTTAGTAGTTGATAAGTTTGCTCTTCCTGTTAGCTTAATCAACCCTGTTGTGGTGGGTGGTGGAATTGATGTTGTGTTGGCCGAACTTGATTAGTCGGCTGGTAAAACCTAATAACTTCAAATCATTTTCAAATCTTCAAATACTCAAATTTTCAAATCAACTGGCCGCCGCGAGTTCCTCCGTTTCCAAAAGTTTCAACAGGGCTTTCTCCGCTATATTTAATTCGGCGGCTTTTACATCATCGTGGCTGTCAATATCGCGGATGTATTTGAATATAGTGCCTTCTTCGTAGCTTTTTATTACCGTTGGATGCACGTAGTATTTTTTGCAAACGGTACGGGTGTTGCCAAGGTTGATGGCTACCTCATCCAATACGCTTACAATTTTCTTTTTGCATTCGGTTACGCTATGAAACTCGCCAACTTCTTTAAATGCATATAGGGCGCTTACACTGCCGCTCCAGGTGCGGAAATCTTTGGCGGTAAAATCCTCGCCGGTAATTTCTTTCAAATAGGCGTTCACATCCCCCGATCCTATGGCGCAACGCGCACCATTTTCATTGTAATATTGAAAAAGTTCTTTCCCGGGGATGTCACGGCATTGTTTTACAAGCCGGGCCAGCCGTTTGCTTTGTAACGATACTTTATGAAATACACCCTTTTTGCCTTTAAACTCAAATTTTATGTTTGTCCCCATAATATTTACGTGCTTGTTAAGTAAGGTAGTTAGTCCAAACGAGCCGTAAAGTTTTTTGTATGCCTCGTTGCCTATACGGATACTTGTTAGTTCCATTAACCTAATTACCAGCGCTACCACTTTTTCGTGGTCCATTTTATGCCGCGATAGGTCTTTATTCACCTGGGCGCGGATGGCCGGCAAATGTTCGGCAAAAATTTGCAGCCGGTGGTATTTGCTTTGATTTCGAATCTGGCTCCAGCCGGGATGATAACGGTACTGTTTGCGCCCCGCGGCATCTACTCCCGTAAATTGCAGGTGACCGTTTTCATAAGGCGATATCCACACGTTGGTATAAGCAGGTGGTATAACCAATTTATTAAATCGTGCTATCAGTTCTTTATCCCTGACGAGGTTACCATCCGCATCATAATAACTCCAACCTTTGCCGGCCTTTTTGCGCGTATAGCCTGACGATGAGTCTGACACGTAGCGTAAGCCAACAGCTTTGGCGGTTATTTTCGGGTCTCGGCCAATTTTTTCGAGCTTTTGTATCAGGCGGTTCATGCAAGTTACAACAAGGGCAATGGGATTAGGTTTTAGTTCGCAAAATCGACATTTAAGAAATATGCAACCAGGTCACATTCATGATATACAAACATAAATTTCAAAACCAATTTGTAGTTTTAACGAATAATAAATCTTAACCATTTATACATCAAAAACATGCTACCTGTACACTATAAAACCGTCCTGTTAGGCTTAGCGCTAACAAGCACTATGGCTGCATGCCAGGCAAATACTTTGCAGCAAAACCCAGGCGACACTACTAAAGGCTCCCCTGTTGAAACCATTAAGCCCAACAGCGATTATAAACCAGCTTTTCCCGGTCAAACGCGTATTACGGGTGTTAAAACCAAAATGGCGGTAACCGCAACGGTTGTCAATAGCGAGTTAAAGCAGCCCTGGGCGCTTTGCGTATTGCCCGACGGTCGTTTTCTGATAACCCAAAAGGGTGGTACTATGCGTATACTAAAAGCTGATGGACAGGCCGATAAAACGATAAGTAATTTGCCTGCAGTATTGGCACAAGGCCAGGGCGGTCTGCTGGATGTTAACATCGACCCTGATTTTAAAACCAACAGGATGATATTTTGGGATTATGCCGAAGTAACTCCCGAAGGTAACATCCTTGCGGTAGCTAAAGGTAAATTATCTGCAGATGAAACCCAGGTAGAGAATATTGAAGTGATATACCGCGCAAAGCCCGCTTACAGGGGTGCTTTACAGTACGGCAGCCGCATTTTGTTTGATAAGCAAGGCAACTTGTTTGTAAGCACCGGTGAGCGCTCTGGTGGCGATATACGCATGAAAGCGCAGGACTTGAGTTCTGCTATTGGTAAAGTACTGCATTTAACCAAAAATGGTAAGGCGGTGCCGGGCGGCCCCTTTGCCAATACCCCAAATGCCTTGCCCGAAATTTATGCCTACGGTTTCCGCAACCCCGAAGGGATGGCCTGGAACCCCGCAACCGGCGAACTATGGGAAGATGAGTTTGGGCCGCGCGGTGGCGACGAGATCAATATCGTCCGCCCGGGCAATAACTACGGCTGGCCTGTGGTTACCTATGGCATTGAATACAGCGGCGAAAAAGTTGGTGATGGTATCCAGCAAAAAGAGGGGGTAACCCAGCCCATTTATTACTGGGACCCTGTTATATCGCCTTGCGGTATCACTTTTTACACCGGCGATATGATACCGGAATGGAAGGGTAACCTTTTCGTAGCCGCCCTTAGCGGATCGCACATTGCACGCCTGGTTATTAAAGATAATAAAGTTGTAGGCGAAGAGCGCCTGTTTAAAGACAAACGCGAACGTTGGAGGTCGCTTGCCACCGGTAAAGATGGGGCGTTATATGGCGTTACTGATAATGGCAAAATGTACAGGATAGCTAAACAATAGTAAAATACCAAGTATCGCAAAATCCCGGACGGACCATCCGGGATTTTGTTTTTACCAAGGTTGTTAAAAATGCCGCCAAATATTTGCCGGGCCTGATATTAATCGGTATTCTTGAAACATCACATATACTCTTAAAAAAGCGCTGTAGCCAATGGCCGGCGCAATAATTATTCATGAGCACTATTCCTGTAAATTTAAAAACCAAACAACACTTTGAAATTCTGGACGGTTTGCGTGGCGTTGCTGCTTTAGGGGTAGTGGTATTTCATTTTACAGAGTTTATCTTTCCAAGTTACGACGTAAACTTTATTGGCCACGGCTTCCTCGCTGTCGACTTTTTTTTCTGCCTTTCGGGTTTTGTCATAGGCTATGCTTACGATGACCGGATTGGTAAAATGGGCGTGTCGGAGTTTTTTAAATCGAGGATAATCAGGCTGCACCCATTGGTTATTTTAGGTTCGGTGTTAGGCCTGATTGGTTTTCTTGTTGATCCGTTTGGTGGCCACCCGGAGGCTTACAGTGTTGGCCGGCTGGTGTTGATATTTCTAAGTTCGATGCTGCTTATCCCGTTTCCGGCAATGTAGGAGCGGTATTTTAACCTGTTTAGTTTTAACGCGCCGGCATGGTCGTTATTTTGGGAGTATATAGCCAATATTGCTTATGCGTTTGTACTTTACAGGCTCGCGCGCAAGTATTTGGTTGTATTGCTGGTTATAGCTGCGGCAGCGCTGAGTTTTGTGGCCTTCCATGCCAAAATATTATCGGGTGGCTGGGCCGGCGAAAACTTTTGGGAAGGCGGTGCCCGCATTTTTTATTCGTTCACAGCCGGGCTGCTTGTATACCGGTTTAACTTCATCATCAAAAACAAATTGGGCTTTATTGGTCTAACTGTGTTACTGTTAGCAGCTTTAATGATGCCTCATTTTAAATGGAACTGGCTTGCCGAACTGCTGGTGGTGCTTTTTTATTTCCCGTTGCTTATCGCTTTAGGAGCAGGCTCCACGCTTGCGGCAGGGCTTAAAAAGTTTTGTGTTTTTTCGGGCAATATATCTTATCCCCTGTATATGACGCATTACGTGGGCATTTGGATTTTTGGCAACTATGTGATAAACCATAAGCCGCCAACCAGCCAAATTGTTTATATAGTTATTGCGGGTGTAACACTGCTGATTGGCATGGCATATTTGGCCATGGTTGCTTATGATATCCCGGTGCGCAGGTATTTAAGCAGCAAGCGCAAACACGGTTGACATGATGACAACAAATGGTCGACTTTTATTACCAGTCAACTCTTTTTTTACTGATAAATATTTGTTTATTATTGTTTAATGAGAAGAAAAGACGATATCCTTTGGAAAGGGATCCTGGAAGATGTTTTTGACGATTTCCTATGTTTTCTTAATCCAGAGGCTTCGGATATTTTCGACTTTGATAAAGGGTTTGAGTTTTTGGACAAAGAACTGGAACAGGTTTTTCCGCCCGACAACGACGAGTATTCGCCAAGGGTGATCGATAAGTTGGTTAAAGTATTTACCAAAGCAGGCAAAGAAGAGTGGATTTTGGTGCATGTGGAAGTACAGGGCCAATATCAAAAAGATTTTGCAAGCCGCATGTATACCTATTTTTACCGGATACTGGACAAATATCAAAAACCCATAGTCGCCTACGCCATATTTACTGAAGCGAATACCAAAGAGAGGCCTAATCATTTTGCAATAGACTTTATGGGTACCAGCCTGCGTTATACGTTCAATACCTACAAAATAGCCAGCCAAAGCGATGAGGCGCTGCAGGCCAGCGATAACCCTTTTGCCCTGGTAGTGCTTACCGCAAAGGCGGCGCTTGCAGGCAAAGATTTGAAAAGCAGCAGGGAACGTGATGAACTGTTATTGAACTTAAAGCTTAACTTGACCAGGATATTGCTGGCCAAACAGATAGCCAAAGAAAAGATAAGGGTACTGATGAACTTTTTAAGGTATTATATACGCTTTGAAAACCAGGATATAAATACTAAATTTGAACAACAGGTAGAAATTTTAACAGAAAGGAGCAACACCATGGGCATTGAAGAACTTTTATTGGACAGGGCCGAAAAGAAAGGGGAGAGAAAAGGTGAGAAAAAGGGTGAAATAAGGGGTAGAAATGAAGGCAGAAATGAAGGGGAAAAAGCAAAAGCTATTGCTATAGCCCGTGAAATGAAAAAAGAAGGCATGCCTGTTGCCCAAATCGAAAAATTCACAGGGCTTTCTGTTGAGGAAATAAAAAAGCTTTGACAAAAGAAAACATCAAACAGCGGCTATTGCCCTTGAAGTAAAAAAAGGTTTGGCTTCTGAACTCATTGCTTACTCAAAACTTACATCCCCTTCAGCACCCCCACCAAATATTCTACCTGGTCGGCATGCACATCTAAATGGGTAACAAAACGGATACGGTGTTTATCGGTATCGCTGGCTTTGATGCCTTTTTCGGCCAGTTTGGCCAGCACGGCTTTTGCAGGTTCTATGGTGTCAAATAACACAATATTAGTTTCTACCGGCATTACATGGCTTACCCAGCTTAAATTAGCCAGCTCTTCGCCCAAAATGCGGGCATGCGCGTGATCTATTTTCAGGCGTTCTACATGGTGGTCCAATGCGTATATAGCTGCCGCGGCCAGGAAACCTGCCTGGCGCATACCGCCACCCATTACTTTACGAATTCGGCGGGCATATTTAATCGTCGCCTTATCGGCCAGTAAAACCGAGCCGACAGGAGACCCCAATCCTTTAGATAAACAAACGGAAATACCATCAAAATATTTACCATAATCAACAGCCTTATCGCCGGTGTGGGCAAGTGCGTTAAAGATGCGTGCGCCATCCAAATGCAGTTTCAGGCCTTTAGCCTGGCAAAGTTCGGCAATGGGTTTAATATCATTTAACGTGTAGCAGCTGCCGCCGCCTTTGTTTACCGTGTTTTCCAACACCACCAAACTGGTGTGCGGGTAATGAATATTTTCGGCGTTTATTTCCGGCTCAATCATTTCTGGGGTAATAATACCGCGATAACCGTTGAGCAAACGGGTAGATACGCCGGAGTTAAAGGCAATGCCGCCGCCTTCATAACGGTATACGTGGGCGGTTTGGTCGGCAATTAATTCATCCAGCGGCTGGGTAAAGCATTTAATGGCTATCTGGTTGGTCATGGTGCCCGATGGGCAAAAAATGCCAGCTTCCATGCCAAACGTGGCGGCGGCTTTTTCTTCCAGTTGGTTTATCGTTTCGTCTTCGCCAAAAACATCATCGCCAACTTTGGCGCTCCACATGGCTTCCAGCATGCCGGGTGTTGGTATGGTAACGGTATCGCTGCGTAAATCAACAGTCATCATATTAAATATCTAAAAATTGCGTTCTTTGTATTTTATACTTGTTATGCGCTCAATTTTAATCATTTTATTTTTTATGCTGAGTTTTGTATCAGCAAAATCGCAAAAATGGCAGCCGGGTGTTTTTACCGATGTAAAAGGTAACCGCACAACCGGCTTTATCCGGGTAAACCCTGGCGGCAAAGGCCCTATCAAGGATGAAGGCTTTATTGAGTTTAAAGACGACGAAAAAACAAATCCTTATAAACTCAGCGCCAGCGATATTCGCTCGTTTGTGGCAGGCAAGGATAGCTTTGTGGTGGCCCATGCCCCGCGCAACGAAGACTGGAGCAAAGAAGAAACTGATTTTGTACAAGTAGTATTGGACGAACCGCTTAAACTATATGCGGCCAAAGGCGCAACAGGTGGTGGTGGCAGCGGCGTACACTTTTCGCCGGGTGTGGCTATGGGCTACGGTAGCGGTGGTTATGGTGGAGGCCTTGGCGGCGGGGTAGGTGTTTCGCTTGGCGGCGGCGGTAATGGCGGCGGTGGCAAAAGCTCAAAAACTACCTATTATTTTGGCGAAAGTACAGCCGATATGCAGCGCATAACCGATGCCAATTTTGAAGATATTATGGTTGAAATATTGGGCGATGAAGAGCAGGTGGTTGAAAGCATTAAACAGCACAAGTATAACCTGAAGAATATGGATAAGCTGATTGACTATTACAACAAATCGGTAGCTGCGCATAAAGGGCAGCTGGCGCAGTAAATGAAATTCTAATCATTTACAAACCAGGCATAGGACTATATACTGTAACGATAAAATATTTAATCCTGTATGGCAGTTAAGATGCCATTTGTAAAATACAGGTAGCTATTTTCGTAAACCCATTGTTCGTCAACCGTGTTAGCCAGAATAGTGCGATTTATTTTTTGAGGGCTTCCCCATGACTCTCTTGCAGCGCTTTTTTTCATCCCAATTCTAACCCTGTTGTCAAAAATCAATGCTGCATCGCTTTTGCCATAACGAAGCAGCATTTCTCTTCTCCATGCAAGCTTTTCTTTCGCCCGCTGCCTAATATCTAAACTGTCAATTATTTGTTTGAAACGCCCCGTTTCTACTATGTAATAATCGGTAGTATATACGATTTGGTCTTTGCGTAAACAAGTCCAGAATATAGTGTTAGGAATACGTTTAAAGATGGTAGTACTGTCTTGTTTAAAGGGCATCGACTTGCCATCAATCTTTTCCCAATAAACGGCATCCTCTTTCAATTCAACTTTAACACCGCGAGAATAATTTTGCGCTGAAACGGCCCCGCTAAAACAGATAAATATTAAGATAAGAATAGGTTTCATTGATTATTACTGATATAACGGTACAAATCTACAAATTTATGTTTTAACCTCGACATGATTTCCTTGCCTGGCGTCCAGTAATAATGAATTAGAACGAAGACGACTTATATTTTGGATTAGCAATAATTTATAACATTAAAAAAGTCTGTTGAATGGCAAATCTGGACGTTTTTCCTATAATCCATACAAATCCTGTAGATATTATCATAATTAAAAAATTATGGCTTATCTTTTATTAAATCAATTAAAAAACTATCTTTAAGCCTTACATAATTGTAAAACATAAAAACTGATCTTATTGAAAACAATTACCCGCAGAGATTTTCTGGGTAAGGGTGCTATGCTGGCCGGTGGGGCTTATCCTGCTATGTTGGCGTTGGGCATGCTGAAACCCTCTCCCGCGCATGCTTTTAACCTTGAAGGTGATGGCAAGGGCAAGCACATTATTATATTAGGTGCAGGCCTTGCCGGCATGACCTGCGCTTACGAACTGAATAAGTTAGGCTACCAATGCACTATACTGGAGGCCCGCCAGCGTACCGGCGGCCGTTGCTGGAGTGTGCGTAACGGGGCAACTAACCAGGAAACAGATAAACCCGCTGCTATAGCTAAATTTGACGATGGGCTATATTTTAACGTCGGCCCGTCGCGTATACCGCACAATCATGAGTTAACACTGCATTATTGTAAAGAGTTGGGTGTGCCCATCCAGGTTTACAACAACGTAAATGAAGGCGCTTATTACTTTGCCGAAGGTAAAGGTTCGTTATCCAATAAAAAAGTCCGTGTACGCGAGGTGCATAATGATATCCGGGGCTATATGACCGAAATGCTGGCCAAAAGCATTGATCACGGCGGTTTGGACGGCGCCATGACTAAAGAGGATGGCGAAAAGATAATTGCATACCTGCAAGCCGAAGGAGGGCTTGACGTAGATAAACTATACAAGGCATCTGCAAGGCGCGGCTACGTCGAACCGCCCGGGGCAGGGGACAGGCCGGGTAAAATTGCCGATCCGCATAAACTGGCCGATATACTGCACTCGGGCCTCATGGATCCCGACTTTTATAACGTAGCCGAATACACCTACGAATTGCAGATGACCATGTTCCAGGCCGTAGGTGGGATGGATCAGATAGCTAAAGCGCTGGAAAAAAAGGTGGCTCCGTCCATAAAAATGGGCGCCGAGGTTACCTCGATTAATAACCTGGCCGAAGGGGTAAAGGTCACCTATAAAGATGCCACTGGCGTTCATGAGTTAGGCGGCGATATGTGCATTTGTACATTGCCACTGCCTGTTTTAAGCAACGTGAACAATAACTTCTCCGGCGATGTTAGCCGGGCTATCGATTACATCAGTTATATCCAAACCGGCAAAATAGGCTTACAGTTTAAACGCCGGTTTTGGGAAGAGGATGAGCATATATACGGAGGTATTACCCATACCAACAACGATTTAACACAAATTTTTTACCCTTCATACGATTATTTAGGAAAAAAGGGTATCTTAATAGGATATTATAATTTTAACGAAAAAGCCCAGAAAATTGGCGGTTTAAGCTATGCAGACCGCGAAAAATTCGCGCTGGAAAAAGGCAGGCTTATACACCCTCAATACGACAAGGAATTTGAGGGTTCGTTTTCGGTAAGCTGGCACAAAACAAAATACAACTTAGGCGGCTGGGCTGTTTACAGTACCGAAACCCGCAAAACACAATACCCTATACTGTTAAAGCCCGACAAGCAGGTATACTTTGCCGGCGAACACCTAACCTATCTTAACGCCTGGATGGCCGGCGCATTTGAATCGGCCCGCAGCACGGTGGCTGCCCTGCATGCCAGGGTAACTGAAGGAAGGGCTTCGTACCCGGCGGTAAAATAGGTTGTGGAAATAGAATCAAGAGTCAAGAATCAAGAGTTAAGACTTTTGACCACAAGACGAAAGCTTTTGGATAAAACATAGACATAATAGAGTTTGAGGGAAGAATTAAAGCTAAGGCGGATGCGTGGGTTGGGAAGATGTTTCCTGACGAAGGATTGAATTATTAACAGGCGGCGATAATTAAAAAAATCGTCAAGTGTCAGAATTATAGGTCTTGATACTTGATACTAACTACTTGATACTAAATTATACAAGATAAATAACTATCCGTCAGGCGTCAGAAATATAAGTCTTGATACTTGATACTAACTACTTGATACTTAAAAAAATGGCAAACTCACTTAACCGCAGAAACTGGATCAAATCCAGCGCATTTATGGCCGGGGGACTGGCTTTATTTTCGGGGACAATCAGCAAGCTGGCCGCTATGCCGGCTGCTAAAAAGCTTGCGCCTTTAGCTAAACGCTTTACCGACCAGGATGCCATATTGGATGCGCCGCCGGTATTAAAAGCCCGTTTACTGGCCAACGAAAATCCGTTCGGCCCTTCGCCTGCAGCAAAAAAAGCCGTTCAGGAAGCTATCGACCTGGGTTACCAATATCCTATGCAATCAATGGGGACGCTTTATGGAAAAATTGCCGATTATGAGGGTATTCAGCCAAAGAACATCCTGATGGAATCCGGCTCGTCGCCATTATTGCTTGCTGCCGCGATATATTATAGTAAGGGCGGAAAAAGCATTATTACCGGCGATCCATCTTATGATGACCTGCCGTCGCATGCCGAAAGACTGGAAGGCAAATGGGTTAAGGTGCCGTTGACTGCCGATTACAAACTCGACCTGGATGCCATGGAGGCCAAAATTGATGCCAATACCGGCCTGGTTTATGTTTGCAACCCTAATAACCCTACAGCTACCGTGTTGGATACCGCCAAGCTTAAAGCTTTTTGCGAACGCGTATCTAAAAAGGTAACCGTTTTTGTGGATGAAGCTTACATCGATTACCTGCCCGATCCTAAAGGCGCATCGATGATAAGTACCATGAAAGCAGGCAGCAATATTATAGTTGCACGTACATTTTCTAAACTATACGGGTTTGCAGGCCTGCGTTGCGGTTATGTTATAGCCCAACCCGAAACTATTAAGGCCTTATCTAATTACACAACAGGTTTCTCGCTTTCGGCAACAACAATTGCCGGTGCTATCGCCGGTTATCGTGAAGAGGCATTTTTGAAAGAAGCTTTAGAAAAAACACTTGCGTCAAAAGAGTATTTATATTCGGTATTAAAAAAAGAAGGCTACGAATACATTCCGTCGTCAGCCAATTTTGTTATGTTCCCCTTAAAAATGGACAGCAAAAAATTTGTGAGCGAAATGATGAAACGCGGCGTGGGCGTACGTAGCTGGCAATTCAACAATAAAGAGTGGTGCCGCGTAAGCATCGGCCGCATGGACGAAATGGAAGCTTTTGCTGAGGCGTTTAAACAACTAAGTTAGAATAGAATCAAGAGGTTAGAATCAAGAGTCAAGACAGGAAGGCTTTTGGCTCTAACTTTTTCATTTCCTTCATCTTCTATTTAAAAGCAAATAGGTACAAGTAATATAATAACAAATATCAATTGTAGAATCAGCTTTAAATACTGATAAATAAAGTCTTAACTCTTGATTCTTAACTCTTGACTCTTGACTCTCCCAATATATGCGTAAACTAACACTAACACTACTTTTAACCGGTTCTATTTATTTAACCCAGGCGCAAACAGCTGCATCGGTAAACCCTCGTCCGCTTACAATGGATGAGTATAACAAGGCGCAAACTTTTACCATTGCCGATCTGGATAAGGATACTTATGTAAAATTTGAGAATGCCTACGTACTGGACAGGTATGAGGGCCGGAAACCGTATTTCATCACCGGATCTGACGGGCTTAAAAAACGTGTCGATCTTTATAAGCTGATCGCCAAAGAAGGCATGCAGGAAATCGGGCTGATGGTGTTTTACACCAACGAAAAAGGCAAATTATATAAAGCCCTGGTGCCCGATTTTACCGCCGATGGCAAAGTATGGGAAAAATACTTTTTAGATATTGATAACATTAACAAAGTTGAAACCAATTTTATCCTGAAGCTATCTTATGTGCTATCCAAAGAAGTGAGCTTTCAGCAATATAAAGTGCTGAATGGCGGTAAGGATATGAAAGAAGAAGCGGCCACTTATGGCAATGACATCTGTTTCCCCGGCGACGAGATGGTAACCATGGCCAACGGCGGTAAAAAAATGCTGAGCACTATTAAAAGCGGTGATGAAGTAATTACTATTGACCCGGCTACCAACAAAAGCTCGGTAGTTAAGGTAAAGGAATTAACCACCCACGAAGCAAAAAATTACGCCTTAACCCGCCTGGTGCTGGTATCTGCAGCTGTAAAAAATACAAATGCGGGCCGGTTAATAAACCTGAATACAAAAGTATTACAGGCCACGCCAAACCATCCCATGCTTACTAAACAAGGTAACCAGAAAATGGGCGAGATAACCACCGGCCAGGAAGTGCTTTGCCTTAACGAGCAAACCGGAAAATACGAAGCCTTTACGGTTTTGCAAAAGACCGAAAAAGGCGGCGGTATCCAAAAAGTTTACAACATAGTAGCCGATGGCGGCAGCACCCTGTTGATGAATGGCGTTATGGTGATGCAGAAGTAGAAGTCTCACTCAGCTCTCCCCCAAAGTCATTAATTTAAGAAAAGCAGAAGTGAAAAATAATATCGAACACTGAATTTCGAATATCCAACACCGAAGTTTTTCCTTTATTATTCGAAATTGGATATTCGGTGTTCGATATTAAATCAACCTTAATTCCTTTAAGGAAAAACCTCTATCTTGCCAATCAAAAGCTCCCCCTTTAGGGGGCTGGGGGGAATGGCAATAAAAACAACCGTTATTACAGGTGCTACATCTGGCATTGGGCAAGAAACCGCGCTTTCGTTGGCGCGGCAAGGACACTCGCTTTACCTGCTGGTACGCAACATGCAAAAAGGCGACGCGCTCAAAGCGTACTTGATTAAGGAGACCGGGAACAAAGAGGTGCATGTAATTAAATGCGACCTGGCCGATTTAAAAACCGTGCGCGATGCCGCCGCCGAATTATCGGGTAAGTTATTTGCCATTAATACACTCATTAACAATGCAGGCGGTATTTTTGCTGAACGCCGGTTAAGTAAAGACGGTTTTGAAATGACTTTCACCGTTAACCACCTGGGGCATTTTGTATTAACCAGCCTGCTAATGCCGCTGCTGCAAAAGGGGCAGGCACGCATTATTAATGTAAGTTCAGAAGCGCATAAACGCGGTAACCCGCAGTTTGATAATTTGCAATGGGAACAATCCTATAACGCCTGGAAAGCTTATGGGATGAACAAGCTATTCAATATTTATTTTACACAATCATTAGCCTCAAAATTTGCCAATACCGGCATCCTTGCTTTTTCGTTACATCCGGGCGTAGTAAATACCAACTTCTGGGCCGATTTTAAAGGGCTGGGCAAATTGATGACTACCCTCATCCGCCCATTCATGATCAGCGTACAGCAAGGGGCGGCAACAACCATATTCCTGGCAACTGCGCCGCGCCTTGATAAATATAACGGAGCTTATTTTAAAAAGAAAAAGATTGCCAAAACATCCGCTATCGCCACCGATACCGCTGCCCGCGATAAGCTTTGGGCCATCAGCGAGAAATTGAGCCTCTGATGATGTGCAGATATGCAGATTTCAAATTTCAAATCTGCACATCTACCACTCTGTATCTAAAAAGTTACCAATTAATCGTCATTTTAAAGGTTGTAACATTCAAAGTTAATATCTACATTAGATGACTTAAATATGACAATTATGCTGGTAAACAAAAAAATATTAGTTACCCTTGGGTTAATGTCGGTAGTGGTAGTTGGTGCTATGACATCTATGACAACCAAGAAAGCCGATGAGCCAACCTGGAAAAACCTGAAAGTATTGCCTAAAAATATCACCAAAGATCAACTTCACGATGTAATGGAAGAGTGGGAACACTCGTTAGGCGTACATTGCAACTTTTGTCATGTACGTGATGAAGCTGCAAAACAAATGGACTGGGCAAGTGATGCCAAGCCCGAAAAGAAAATGACCCGCGATATGTTCAAGATGATGAACAAGATCAACGAGAAATATTTTGATGCCAAAAAAGACTCCTTAGGCTTAACATTAAAATCGGGCGTTAACTGCTACAGTTGCCATCGTGGCACGGCCCATCCCGAAGTAACATTGCCGGCAGGCCGTGGCCCGGGCGCCCCGCCTCCTGGTGCCCCTGGTGTTGGTCCGGGTGGCCAGCCTGGTCCGCCACCGACAGGTACCCCCGCACCGGATAAAAAGGAATAATGATAAACGGCCTGTAGCACAACTACAGGCCGTTTGTCATATAAGCAAAGTGAAAAATAAACACATAATAAGCTAAAAATACCCTTTTTAGAATTTTTCTGAATATTCATCATATGTTCACATTTTTTAGCTATTTTAGGTACTTCAAAGTACCCCTTAATAAATAAAACAATATGACAGCCGAAATAGATGAAAAAAACGGCATTAATAACAGTGCAAAAATAAAACCATTGGCGGTCCAAAAAGACTTGCGTTGCCGTGGATGTGGCAATGTTGGTATATCACGGATAAAAAGAGGCCCGTTGGTTAAAGCTCTGTTTTTTTGGTTACCGCTTAAACATTATGTCTGCTATCGTTGTAGCCGGAAAAGCTACAGAATTGATAGGTCTGGCAGATAACAGCGGAGTTCAAACTAATCCATCCTTTCTCTTTAAATGTTATTGAATTAAACAATTAAGGTCGGTTTAAAATGCCGACGCTTAATATCTTTATGCTTATTCGGCACCCCAAATGCATGCTATACAGCATGTCGACTACCGTCCTGTGGGATCCCGAATCAAGTTAGAGGTGACTTCCAATTTTTTAACTTGTCTTTCATTGTTGTAAAATTGGCGAAATTCTAAAGGAGAGATGGCGTATATCGTATGGCGGTGAGCCGTGACAAGCTTTCAAGGCCGATGCTTATTTGAACCGAAACAGCCCAGGCGCATATCCATAAATTTCCTGTCGGCTAACCGTTAAATCAGTTACATTTGTTTATGCAAAAAATACTGGTAGCCAACAGGGGCGAAATAGCTTTGCGGGTAATGCGCTCGGCCCGCGAAATGGGCATCAAAACAGTCGCCGTTTATTCGGATGCAGATCGCGATGCTTTGCACGTACGTTATGCCGATGAAGCTGTGCATATTGGCGCTGCACCATCAAATCAATCTTATCTTGTTGGCGAAAAAATAATAGCGGCTTGCATAAAAACCGGTGCCGAAGGCATTCACCCTGGTTACGGTTTTTTGAGTGAGAATGCCGCTTTTGCAAAACAGGTGCGCCAGGCGGGCTTAATTCTCATTGGCCCTTCTCCCGAGGCCATGGAGGTAATGGGCAATAAGCTATCGGCAAAAGCAGCCGCGCTAAAATATAATATCCCCATGGTGCCTGGTACCGAAGAGGCCATAACCGATGTTGCAGAGGCAAAAAAACGCGCCGTTGAAGTAGGTTTCCCTATATTGATAAAGGCAGCGGCAGGCGGCGGAGGTAAAGGTATGCGTATAGTTGAGGGGCCTGGCGATTTTGAGGAGCAAATGCAATTGGCGGTATCCGAAGCCACATCTGCATTTGGCGATGGATCGGTATTTATTGAACGATATGTTTCGTCGCCAAGGCATATCGAGATACAGGTGCTGGGCGATACGCATGGCAATATTGTGCACCTGTTTGAGCGCGATTGCTCGGTACAGCGCCGCCATCAAAAGGTGATTGAAGAAGCGCCTTCAAAAGTGCTTACCCCTGCCATAAGGGCGCAAATGGGCAAATGCGCGGTTGATGTGGCCCGGTCTGTAAACTACACCGGCGCCGGTACCGTGGAGTTTATCATGGATGATGCGCTCAACTTTTATTTCCTGGAGATGAATACCCGTTTGCAGGTTGAGCACCCGGTTACAGAACTGATTACCGGGATTGACCTGGTAAAGGAGCAAATTAATATTGCCCGCGGCCTGCCCATCAGTTTTAAACAGGAAGATTTGCAAATACGTGGTCATGCCGTGGAATTAAGGGTTTATGCAGAAGACCCTGCCAATAATTTCCTGCCGGATATTGGCACCCTGCAAACCTATATTACGCCCAAAGGGGCCGGGGTAAGGGTTGACGATGGTTTTGAGCAAGGTATGGAAATTCCTATTTATTACGACCCTATGATAGCCAAGCTGATAACCTATGGCAAAGACCGTACCGAAGCCATAGAACGCATGATAAGGGCAATTGACGAATACCAGATAACCGGCATAACAACCACTTTGGGCTTTGGCAAATTTGTAATGCAGCACGAGGCATTTACATCGGGGAATTTTGACACCCATTTTGTGAAAAAGTACTTCAGCCCCGAAGTATTACAAACCGGGAATGAGGAAGAAGCAAGGATAGCCGCGATACTAATGGAACAATTGCTCGGCGACAGAAAAGCCGCTGTGGCAGCTAACGTTACTGCCGAGACAAGTAATTGGGTAAAAAACAGGAGCAGGTTGTAACTACAAAATCTCAGTCAACGCAATAAAGCTATCCACCGTAGCCACCATACCATCGGGTACAACCCCAAAGCCATAGCTTGCAAAGATGAATGGTACACCTGCCTTTACAGCCGATGTATAATCGCCCATGGTATCGCCTACATAAACAGGCGCCTGCAGGCCATGATCGTTCACAATATCCTTAATATTATCAGCCTTGGGGTTGCCCTTGGTACCAAAACATTGGTGCGCCAAAAAGTAAGGATGCATGTTATTTAAATCCAGGAATACCTCAATATATCCGCTTTGGCAGTTGCTTACAATGTACAGTTTGTATTTTGCGCCCAGGTATTTCAGGGTTTCTTCCAAATCAGGGTAAAGCTCACCGCCTTTTTTATGCAATATTTCCAGTTCGCTCACGGCGCATAGGGCTTGTACTTCTTTGCGCTGCTCATCACTCAGGGTAGGGAATAGCTTGTCAAATATAGCATCATAGGTCATGCCGGTAATTGATCTTACGCGTTCAACGGTCATATCTTCGTTCAAATAATCGACCTGGTTAAGCGCGTGTTGCCAGGCCAGCGCCACGTTTGCGGTGCTATCCCAAAGGGTTCCGTCCAAATCAAAAATTATGCTGTCGAATTTGTTTTTTAGTGAAGTACTCATGATGGCGGCAAAAGTAACAGATTATTTTTTGACTGAATGGATGTGGTCAATCTTTTTTATATTTGGCTAAACTTAAACCTTATGATCTATTTCAAAAAAGTTTACTTTAACTACGACGACAGAGCAAATATTGAAGCTGCGTTACGCAAGGTTTCATTGAAGAGGGGGCGTGAGCTTGACTGGGAGCCGACAAATTCAAACATCGGTTCTGATAAATATTTTCTGGGACACGAAGGAAGGGACGCGTTAACTTTCGCCCGGTTAAAAAGCTCAATCGAAATATTGCCTAAAATTATAATTAGCCTGCCTAAAAATCCAACGGATACATATTACAAGTTTCGTTTAGCCTTGTTCCCTTTTATCCTTTATTGCATTATGCTCCTGTTTTTATTGGTAATGATAGTTTCATTAATATCCGGGCGTTCGGACTTTGAAGGTTTTATAGGGGGCGCATTCTTTCCTGTTCTTTTTATCGGACTATTTTTTCTGGAGTTGAAACTAACGTCTGTGATGATTAATAAAGCAATAACAAAATATAAGATTATTGAATAAGAAGATTCTTGCTTTTTGCAAATAGTATTTAAAAGACGTTCATTTTGTCATCCACCCCTCACAAATACTGCCCCCGTACGCTAATCCCTTGCCAATTGAGTAAATTTGTTTAAATATATTAAACAAAGGAACATTTTATATTGAATACCAACCGCCCTCCAAAAAACACCACCGGCAACAACATAACCTTAAAAGAACGTTTCGACGCGTTACGCAACCTACCTGCTTTTTTTAAGCTGGTATGGCAAACCAACCGCTGGATGACTGTGGTTAACGCCCTGTTGCGTATTGCCCGCTCGGCCATGCCGCTTGGCTTATTGTATGTGGGCAAGCTGATTATTGATAAAGTGGTTACCATGAGCCACAGCCAGGTAAAGGATATGGTCCAGCTTTGGGAATTGGTAGGGCTGGAGTTTGCGTTGGCGATATTAACCGACGCGTTAAGCCGCGCCATCACCCTCATGGATAGCCTGCTTGGCGATTTATTTAGCAACCATACGTCCGTAAAAATTATGGCGCACGCCGCCACATTGGATCTTGACCAGTTTGAAGATTCGGTGTTTTATGACAAGCTGGAACGCGCCCGCCAGCAAACCGTTGGCCGTACCATATTACTATCGCAGGTAATGAGCCAGGTGCAGGATTTAATTACCATGGGCTTTTTGGCTGTGGGATTGATGACCTTTAACCCATGGCTTATTATATTGCTGCTGATAGCCATTATCCCCGCTTTTTTAGGCGAATCGTACTTTAACGACCGTAGCTACGCGCTTACCCGCGGGCAAACGCCCGAACGGCGGGAATTGGATTATATCCGATATTTAGGGGCGAGCGATGAAACTGCCAAGGAGGTAAAGATTTTTGATCTTTCGGGATTTATCATCAACCGCTTTAAGCAGCTTTCGAATAAGTTTTATGCTGATAATAAGCGGCTGGCCATTAACCGCTCGTTATGGGGTACATTTTTTGCCATGCTGGGCAGCCTTGGCTATTACGGCGCTTATGCGGTGATCATTATCCGCACGGTACAAGGCAGTGTAACCATTGGCGAGCTGGCTTTCCTGGCAGGTTCGTTCCGCCAGTTGAGGACTTTGCTGGAAGGCATTCTCACCCGCTTTACAGCTGTATCGCAGGGGGCTATTTACCTGCGCGATTTTTTTGAATTTTTTGAGATAGAACCCAAAATTAAGCTTTCGCCTAACGCCCTGCCGTTCCCGAAAGTTATTGAGCATGGTTTTACATTTGAGGATGTAGGCTTCAGGTACCTCAACTCCGACAGGTGGGCCAACCGCCACCTGAGCTTTAGCCTTTATCCGGGCGAAAAGCTTGCACTGGTAGGCGAGAACGGTGCAGGCAAAACCACGCTGGTTAAGTTATTATCCCGTTTATATGACCCCACCGAGGGCCGGATCCTGTTAGATGGCATCGACCTGCGCGAATATGACCTGGCCGATTTGCGGCTTAACGTAGGCATTATCTTCCAGGATTATTTGCGTTACCAGATGAGCTTTGCACAAAACATTGCCGTAGGCAAAATAAGCGAACAGGATAACAGGCCGCTGATAGAACACTCGGCCCGGCAAAGCCTGGCCGATGTATTGGCTGCCAAACTACCCGGTGCTTATGACCAGCAACTGGGCAAACGCTTTGCCGACGGTGTTGAACTATCTGGCGGCGAATGGCAAAAGGTTGCCCTCGCCCGCGCCTACATGCGCGATGCGCAATTGCTGATATTAGACGAGCCCACTTCGGCACTTGACGCCCGCGCCGAATACAACGTTTTTGAACGCTTTGCCGAGCTTACTAAAGGCCGGTCGGCAGTATTGATCTCGCACCGGTTTAGCACCGTACGCATGGCCGACAGGATACTGGTATTGGAAAAAGGCGAGCTTGTTGAAATTGGCAGTCACGAAGAACTGCTCCTGAAAGGCGGCCGCTATGCCGAACTGTTTGATTTGCAGGCGGCGGGATATAGGTAGTTCATTGGTTCACTTGTTCATTAGTTCATGGTCTTTTCTTTTCGTTCATTAGTTCACTTGTTCATTAGTTCATTAGTCTTTTCTGGCGGTATTATCGGAAAGAAGAGATTCAGCCAAAAAGCCAGCATGCCCGCTATACCCGCGTTCCAATGAACCAATGAACCAATGAACCAATGAACCAATGAACCAATGAACCAATGAACCAATGAACCAATGAACCAATGAACCAATGAACCAATGAACCAATGACTATAAATTGTAATAGATATGTTACAAAGAATTCAAAATATGGGAGGTTTAGCTATAAAAAATATTAATAAATCCCATTTATCTTGAAAATTGCGTAAAACTACGTACGCATTTTCAGTGAAAACACCGGGTGTTTTTTAATTGTCAAGCCGTATCTTTGATGTAACATTTATTTAATACCTAAGTCCTGACTTTAATCCGCCTATCGCTATGAAACTTTTTTACCATTTTTTATTCTTCGTGATTGCATCACTCGTACTGCTGGCATGTGCCAGTGTGTTTGCATCCGACCCACAAGTTCAATCGCAAACAGACGAATTTACATCGCCAGAGCCTGATAGTGACAGTCCTATACACGATTCAACAATAGCTACCAACCAAACCGGTCCGTTTGTGCTTGCCGGCTTAAAGGATAATACCCAGTCATATCTTTTTTACGCGGTTGATGACAAACAGAAACAAGCTTATAACGTGTACTCGTACCTGGATAGTTTTCAAATGGCGTTCAATCAATTTAGCCTGCCCCAAAAATTCAAATAGTTCGATTCAGTTAATTTTTTAGTTTAATTTAGTTAGGGAAACAGTTGCAAGCAGCCGGTACAGCAATGTACCGGCTGCCTTGTTTTTAAAAGTTTGCAGCGCTGCTTTTAATATTTAAAATGCCCCAATGTAAAAAATACGGTTAACAAGGGGATGGCCAGTAAAAAGTAAGCTTTGGCTAATTGTACGTTATCGGCATTGCCTGCTATAAATACTTTGTACATATCGGTTTTTATGGTTTCTATTCTTGCTTTCATAACTCAAAAAATTAAAGTCGCGGTAAATGTGGACTGTTGTAATTTTGACAGAAAGCGCTACACAGGGTTTAATGATGTACAAAATTATCTTTGCTCATTTCGGGGTGGTAATGTAGCCCCGGTGTAAGCCAGTGCAGCAGTATCACCCTTGAATACCTGAAATTAAACGGCGACAAAACTGCCGCCACACTTAATATAATGCTACAATATAACCAGGGGTTACTGCTGCCGGTTAAAACACTTATGGCCACTGCAAGCGTAACCATTTCGGCAACGTTTAGGGCATAGCTCACAAACATGGCTACGTAAAAATAGCCAGGCTCGCGCTCAAAGGTTAAGCCGCAGTGCGGGCAGGTTTTGTTCATTACCTGGCCTTTAAAACCGTACATGCTGTTGGCAAACATATTGCCACGGCGGCAACGGGGGCATTTGGCATGTACTATGGCCGGCCAGGCTGCTAATTTATAGGTGGTATTTTCCATGATGTTATAACAATTAAGGTTTTAATATTTGTTTGCGAAATTCTTCGGGGGTACTGACTTCTGTTTTTTTGAAAAACTTGGTGAAGTAGGAATTGTCGCTAAAATTCAGTTTGAGCGAGATATCGCTGATGCTTAACTGCGGATTGGTTAGCAGCCGTTTAGCCTCAAGCAAAGTGCGGTTACGGATCAGCTCGCCGGCCGAAAGGCCCAATAGGTCCTTACAAACCGCGTTAAGGTGGTTTGGGGTGATGTACAACAGTTCGGCGTAATCTTTTGGCAGCTTGATATCGGTGTAATGCTGCTCAATTAATTTTTGATAATTTTTGAGCAATGTTTGGTTGTAACTTAGTTTACCCGTAGCAACCGGGTTGTTATTAAGCCTGTTTACATGGATGAAAATCTGTAGCATCAGCAAACGCACCATGTCGCTGCCGGATGGGGCAGGTTTGCTTATTTCATTGATGATGTGCTCAAACAGCTCCTTTACTACGGTAAAGCTATCGGCAGGCAGATTAACCACGGCATCGTTTAAATTGCCATTAAAAAATGAAAAGCCATCCAGGTATCCCGGCTGCAATAAAAACGACTTGATAAAAGCCTCCGAAAAATTGATGATATAACCATCGGTAAAACCATCAAAATGCCAGGAATGTACCTGCCCGGGAACCATGAAATATATTTGGCCTGGCTTTACGTCAAAACGTTCAAAATCGATGCTATGTGTACCCGCTCCATGGGTAAATAGTACCAGGTGATAAAAGGAGTGCCTATGCGGAAAAAACAGGCTTTTATGATTATCAAGATACGACGCAAACCGACTTACCAACAGATCGTCCTGCCGAACGTCGGATAGGGAGCAAATATCATAAACAGGAATGCTTTGTATCATAATTCAAAGCTACACACAATAGCATTGCTTTAATGGTACTGTATGTAGTTTGAATGGTACTATTTACTGATTTTTTATTTTGGCTGTTGTGGTGTCGTGTTAATGATAAATTGACGGATTGTCTTTAGTTCAAAGTCTTAAGTTCTAAGTCGAAAAAGAAAAAAAACAATTTTTAGACTTACGACTGAAAGGTTTGTTTACAAAAATCCTTCCTACCGGCCAGGGTGCATTCGTTTTCATCATCGCTTAAAACATTGGCCGTCATGGCTATAATAGGCGGTGCATGCTCGGCTTGCTTTTAATGGTACGGGTGGCCTGTAAGCCGTCCATTTCAGGCATCTGTACATCCATAAATATGAGGTCGTAATGCTGCTTGTCACTCATCAGGATTGCTTCGCGGCCATTTTCGGCAATGTCAATACTATAGCCAACCTTTTTGAAAATTTTGCTGGCTATCAGCTGGTTCATTTTATTGTCTTCGGCCAGGCGAATTTTGAGGGGGCGGTATTGAAAGGTTTCTTTGTTATCTGTTTTTGCAGCTGGCCGCTTGTGAGAATGCAAGCGGTGGGGTGCCAGGTCAATGAGGGCAATTATCCTTTAAATAGAAGATGCCCTGATTGTGTCAGGGCATCTTCTATTTATTCGTTTATCTGTACATCAAACTATAATTCCCTGCGCAGCCTTGCAACCGGGATATTCATTTGCTCACGGTATTTGGCTACTGTACGGCGGGCTATATTATAGCCGGCATCTTTTAATATATCGGTAAGTTTTTCATCGGCAAGAGGGTGGCGTTTGTCTTCTTTACCTATATGCTCTTCCAGGATCTTTTTAACTTCTTTATTAGATACCTCTTCGCCGCTTTCGGTTTGGATGGCTTCCGAGAAGAAGGATTTTAATAGAAAGGTTCCAAACTCCGTTTGAACGTATTTAGAGTTGGCCACGCGTGATACGGTACTGATATCCATATTTATCCTGTCGGCAATGTCCTTCAGGATCATTGGCTTCAGGTTTTTATCATCGCCCGTAAGGAAAAATTCATATTGATATTGCATAATAGCATTCATTGTTTTTAACAATGTTTGCTGCCGCTGTTTAATAGCATCGATAAACCATTTGGCCGAATCGAGTTTTTGTTTTACAAATTGTACCGCTTCCTTTAGTTTCTTATCCTTTTGCGATGCCTTATCATAGTGCTGAAACATTTCCTGGTATGACCGGCTTACGCGCAGTTCAGGAGCGTTTTTGGAGTTCAAGGTGAGTATCAGCACGCCATCGTTATTGATGATGTGAAAATCGGGGATCACCTGCATTTGCTTGGTGTTAATCTCGTTGCTGTCGCCCGGTTTGGGGTTAAGTTTTAAAATTTCATTGATAACGCCACGCAACTCGTCCGAATCCATGTTTAACGATTTTTCCAGCTTATCGTAATGCTTGCGGGTAAATTCGTCAAGATATTGCTCAACAACAATGATGGCTTTTTTTATAATCGGATCATTTGGGTCTTTTTTGCGAAGCTGAATGAGCAGGCACTCCTGCAGGCTACGTGCGCCTACGCCGGCAGGGTCAAAGCTTTGAATTACCTTTAACATGTCTTCAACTTCTTCATCCTCGGCCATTACATTTTGTGAAAAGGCCAGGTCGTCGGTAAGCGACATAATAGGGCGGCGCAAATATCCATCATCATCAAGGCTGCCAATAATCTGTTTGCCTATCCTGAAATCCTTATCACTCAGGGGCAATAGGTCAAGCTGGAGTTGCAGGCTTTCAAAAAACGAGTTCTGTACAGCAATCGGGATCTCTTTTCGCTCATCCTCATCATCGCCATTTTGATCATACCGCGATCCATAGTCATTTACGTTATCATCCTGCAAATAATCATCTATGTTAAACTCATCCATTTCGCCCTTTTCTTCGTCGCCATTAAAAGTGTCTTCGTCGGGGTCGCGGTCGGGGTATTCTTCAACAGGCTCATTCAAATTTGTTAAGCTCAAATCTTCAAGCGCGGGGTTTTCTTCCAGTTCTTCTTTAATACGGGTATCAAGAGATACGGTAGGCACCTGCAGCAATTTTATAAATTGTATTTGCTGTGGCGATAGCTTTTGTAAGAGTTTTTGTTGAAGGTTCTGTTTTAGCATAGTTAAGATGTGGCCAAAAATACATCAATTACCGTTAACTTTAAAATAACTTACCGTAAATGGAATAATGATGATAAATGTTAAATAAAAACTTTTGTTTGGTTGATGTGTTAAGAATCTTAATCAAAAATTAATATCATGGCCATAATTAAAGAATTTAGGGAGTTTGCCCTGCGCGGCAGCGTTGTTGACCTTGCTGTAGGTGTTATTATTGGCGCCGCTTTTGGTAAAATAGTAACCTCGCTGGTAACGGATATCATTATGCCGCCAATTGGCCTTGTTACAGGCGGCGTTGATTTTAAAGATATCAGGATATTGCTGAAGCATGGCGATGCCGACAAAAAAATACCCGATGTAGCCGTTAACATAGGCAATTTTATTAACATAATAATCGAATTTTTGATAATTGCTTTTTGTATTTTTCTTATCGTAAAAACAGTTAATGCGCTTAAACAGCCGCCTGAGCCTGCCCCGGAACCAGAACCGGTTCCAACAAAAGAAGAAGCTTTACTTATTGAAATCAGGGACTTGTTGGCTGCGAAGAAAACTTCTTTATAGTTGTAGGGATCATGGCTGTGCATTTGCCTGGTGCCCGCGTTTAAAAAATGCGGGCCGTAAACCACCAGCTTTATGTTAAAAGCTTTTGGGCAACTTAGGATCGGTAAGTATAATGTAGTCTGCCAGTTTACTGAATTTGCTCCAGTCGGGGTTGTCAAAGCTGTCATCGGCATAGGCGCCTATGGTGATAACACGTGCTTTTGGAGCGTACTTTTTTAACTGGGCAACAGCCCCCATTTTTTCTTCGCTATGAAAGCCGCCGTTAATTTGCAGGATTTTAAAGTCGGTATGTTTTTTATAAAACTGCGCTATTGACCAGCCCATGGTTGCATCCCAAAGGTTTTGCGACTGATAAATTTGCATCCCTGCCATAGCGCTATGGCCGCCCATTATCTTTACAAATTTATCGTAATAAGCGCCCGCAGCCGTATCAATGGGTAGGGGAGGAAGATAACCCTTGCCTTGTGCGTCAAGTTGCTGCAGGCTGTTTAAACCACCCCGTGTTACCATGTTGGTATAACGCGAGGGGGCGTTGGCTGCCACTATAGGGATTTGGCTTTGTTTGGCCAGCTCAACCATGGGGCGATAATCTTTATAATTGGGCCAGGTGCGCGCATCACTTACCAGGCTTTTTTCGCGGATTAAACCGTTCAGGTATTCGTTTAACACCAGCTGGCAATCGGTAGTAAACATTTCCATGGATAAAGCCGTTTTACCGGGATATTGTTGCACCAGTTGTTTAAAAAGTTCCAGTTCCAGCCGGTGCCCGGTAGAGTCATTGTGTTCCTCGCCAAAAAATAATACGTCGGCTTTGGCCATGTTATTGATAATATCGGCAACTGCTGCGGTTTTTTGGGTTGCTGTGCTATATATTTTATAACGAATTGGTTCGGTTGCCTGGCTTAAAGCAACAAACGGTAAGCAAATGAAAAGCAGCAGGATAGATAGTTTCATATTGTGGTTTTAAAGCGCTTAATTTACAGTATTAAACATGGAGCCGCAAATAGGAAAAATAGTGTTTGAAATGTTTTAAAATATTACTACATTTGCGCTCTTGTTTTTAAAACGACGAATAGAATAAATAGTTATGAAAAGAACGTTTCAGCCTTCTCAAAGAAAAAGAAGAAATAAACACGGATTCCGTGAACGCATGTCAACTGCTAACGGCAGGAGAATATTAGCAGCCAGAAGAGCTAAAGGCAGAAAAAGATTATCAGTTTCTGACGAGGGTCGTCATAAAGCATAAACCGGTTGCGCTGATTGGCATTAAGCCAACCAATGGATGCCGATTGTCTGCTTAAATTCCGGATCCAGATAAGCAACTATGTATACTTTTAAAAAAGAAGAACGGTTATGTAATAAAAGGCTTATTGATAAGCTTTTTCATAGCGGCTCTTCTTTTTTGTGTTATCCTTTTAAGGCCTCGTGGTTGTATCATACCCAACCGCAACAATATCCTGCTCAAATATTATTTTCGGTTTCCAAAAAGCGTTATAAGCACGCTGTCGACCGTAATTTAATAAAGCGCTATATGCGCGAAAGCTACCGGCTGCACAAACAACAAAACCTATACAATTTGCTGCAAACGGCCGATAAAACCATCGTGCTATCGGTAGGTTATATTGGTAAAACAATTGAGCCCTACAGTGTCATCGAAAAAAAGATGCTGAAGATGCTTGCCCAACTCGCAGAACAATTAACTGCTGCTAATGCTCCTGCTGTATGATGGCGCTGGTAAGCTTGTTTAAAACGTTGATAGGCTATATTTTTATCATGTTGATAAAAATATACCAGTATTTTATTTCGCCGATGACAGGTGCTTCGTGCAGGTATACGCCAACATGCTCGCAATATGGGGTAGAGGCTATCAGGAAGCATGGGGCTTTTAAAGGCGGATGGTTAACTATTAAACGAATTGCCAGCTGTAACCCCTGGGGAGGGCACGGGCATGATCCGGTACCCTGAAAATAGTTCTAAAGTTTTGAGTGATGAGTTTTGAGTTTTTCTTGTCACACCAAGCTTAAAAGGTTTAATATTTTTGTTTTGTTAATTTGATTGTGTTTTTGATTCTTCAAACTCACAACTCACAACTCACAACTCACAACTCACAACTCACAACTCACAAATGGGCCTCATTTTACAAATAGAAACCGCAACAACGTCATGCTCGGTAGCATTAGCGGCCGATGGTAAGGTTTTGTATTTTAAACAGGTGAATGAGCGCAATAAACACGCCGAGGTAATCACTTTATTTATTGAAGAACTTATAGCCACCGGTAATTTTACTTACCGCGACCTGGATGCCATTGCTGTAAGTTGCGGCCCCGGCTCGTATACAGGCTTACGGATAGGGGTATCCACAGCAAAGGGCCTTTGCTTTGCGCTTGATAAACCGCTTATAGCTATCGAAACTTTAGAAGCGATGGCTTACGGTGTAATTAATGATAGCACAATAGCCATCGACAAAAATATGTTGTTATTCCCCATGATTGACGCCCGCAGAATGGAGGTTTATTGCAGTGTATTTAATTATGCCGGCGAAAAGCTTAAGAATACGGCCGCTGAAATTATTGATGAAAATAGTTTTGCTGATTTATTAAGCAATAACCAGATCTTGTTTTTTGGCGATGGTGCAGATAAATGTGAGGCTGTTTTAGGCGGTAATCCCAACGCCGTTTTTTTACACAATTTCGAAAACTCCGCGACATACCTTACCCAAAAGGCAGCCTGGAAGTTTGCCAATAAGGATTTTGAAGACGTAGCCTATTTTGAACCCTATTATCTGAAGGATTTTATAGCGGGAAAAAAGAAGTAAAGCCGGGGATCAAAAACGAAGGCCAACCCAAATGTCATGCTCTTGACTTTCGATTATTGACTGTTTGCCATTTATAACAGAAACTTATATTATTTTTGAGCGGTTAATTAAATAAATGGCAAAACTATCTACCTCGCGGCAAAAAGCCCTGATGCGCAAATACGCCCGCAACGTTAAGTTTTTGATGATGCTGGTGAGCATCTGCCTTATCGTTTTCTTTTTACCAAAACAGGCAAAGTTTAGTTACGAATACGAAAAAGGGCGCATCTGGAATCAAAAAGACCTGGTGTCGCCTTATAATTTTGCCATACTAAAAACGCCCCAGGAAATTGATAACGAAAAGAAAACCGCTTATGAAAGCATAACCCCTGTATACCAACTTGATGCCGCTGCAGGCGACCAACAGATAGAAGGTTTTAAAGCCGATTTAGAAATCAAGTGGCATAATGCGGGTATTAGCGATAAACTTAAACTTAAATACATTGACGCGGGCATAGCTTTATTAACAAATTTATATAATACGGGTATTTTAAAGCTCAACGATAAATATCTAAGCCACGCCAATAACTATCCTATTACCATTTTAAATAAAAACGTAGGTACAGAAAAAAACACCAATGCCCTTTTTACCAAGGAAAGCGCGCTGGCCTATTGTGATAAAGTATTAAGTAAACGAACCGATATCGACAGGGCTTTTATGCTCGATTTGCTGCAAAACCGGATCCAGAACAACTTAAGCTATGATGATAACCTAACCACAAGGCTGGAAAAAGAAGTGTACGACGGCCTTTCTATCACCCGTGGAATGGTACAAAAGGGGGAGGTGATAGTTTATAAAGGTTCGGTTATTAACGATGATGTTTATCAGAAACTTGAATCGTACAAAAAAGCTTTTGAAAATAATGCCCGTGTTAATGGTAACCACGTATTGGTGCTGCTGGGGCAATTTTTACTGGTATCAATAGCCATATCGTTGCTTATGATATTCCTATACCTGTTTCGTAAGGATATTTATGCCGATAACCGGCTGGTGGGCTTAATATTACTTGTAATAACAGCTATGCTGGCCACTTTGTCGGCCGCTATCAAATTCCAGTTCCCCGTAAATTTGTATTATATACCTTATTGTATTGTACCAATTATCATCCGTATTTTGTTTGATACCCGTTTGGCGCTTAACATTCATTTGCTGGTAGTTTTAATAGCCGGATTTTTTGTACCCAATAGCTTCGAGTTTGCTTATTACGAAATAACCGCCGGGATGGTATCCATTTACAGTATCAAAAACTTAATCCGGCGCGAGCAGTTCCTGGTTTCTGCCGGGATAATTGTATTTACCTATTTTGTGGCGTTCCTGGGCATTTCGTTCATAAGGGAAGGCACTTTCCTGGAGATTGACTGGATGGATTTTCTGCCTTTTGTGGTAAGTGTACTGCTTACATTGCTGGCTTACCCAATGATTTATATATTTGAAAAGATCTTCTCCCTTACATCTGATATCACCCTCATCGAGCTTACCAATACCAACGCGCCTTTGTTGCGCGAACTGGCCTTCACAGCACCCGGTACCTTTCAGCACTCGTTACAGGTAGCCAATTTGGCCGAGAATGCCATTTATAGCATCGGTGGTAATGCTTTATTGGTTAGGGCAGGGGCTTTATACCATGATATTGGTAAAATGGAGAACCCGCTGTTTTTTATCGAAAACCAAAGCTCGGGTTTTAACCCTCATGATAAGCTGCCGTACGAGGAGAGCGCGCAGGTAATTATTCGCCATGTGAGTAAAGGGATTGAAATGGCCCGCAAAGCCAACCTGCCCGAAGTTATTATTGATTTTATCCGGACCCATCACGGTAATACCCGCGTCGACTATTTTTACCAGTCATCATTGAAGAATTTTCCGGAGAAATTCATCAACGAAAACATTTTCAGGTACCCCGGACCCATCCCTTTCTCTAAAGAAGCAGGTGTTTTGATGCTTGCCGACTCGGTTGAGGCCGCTTCGCGCTCTTTAAAAGAACCGGACGAAGAATCGATAAGTGTTTTGGTAGATAGGATTGTAAAATACAAGCTCGATCAGAACCAGTTGAAAGACAGTAATATAACCCTGAAAGATATCGAAACTATTAAAGAGATATTTAAGCGGATGCTGATGAGTATTTACCATGTGCGGATAGATTACTAAAAATCCGAACTTTTTTTTTGACGGGAAACATGAATTGCTATATTTGCAATCCCGAAAACGGGGGACAAGTTTAAAAATACTGGTGAGGTGCCTGAGAGGCCGAAAGGATCAGTTTGCTAAACTGACGTACGGGAAACTGTACCGAGGGTTCGAATCCCTCCCTCACCGCTGATAAGATTGTCAAAACACATTAAAAGCCTGTAAATCATTGATTACAGGCTTTTTCGTTGTCGTGAGTTAACCAAAAAATACACGAATTCGCAAAGAAAATGAGCGACATCCATGGCGTCTTTTTTTGACGAAAAAAAGACGCCGCGTAAACGGTGCAATAATCTGATTTACAACATGTTTGATTATTAAACATCTTGACTTTTTACCGCTGCATTTCGATATTTATTCATTTAAAAATCTATCGTTATGTTAGAAAAAAGTTTAGGCTTAATGTTTTTTTTAAAACAACCAAGAAATTACGAAGGTGGAGAGATGTATATCTACCTCAAGGTTACTGTAGACGGTGTTTCCAAAGACCTTTCTGTTAAACGGTCCTGGCTTCCTTCGAGATGGAATTCAAAAGGGAACAATGCCATCGGCAATAAAGAAGATGCAAAAGCACTTAATGAGTTTCTTGATGTTATGCAAAATAAAGCATACGATGCCAGGAAGCATTTGATCGACCGAGGTAAGGTTGTAACAGCTTTAGCAATAGTAGAATTGTTATCCGGGATTAATGAGCGAAAATGGATGTTGCTTTCGTTGTTCGAAATGCATAACAAAGACTTAAAGAAAATGATTGGTAATGGTGTCGCTAAAGGGACTTATACCAATTTTAACACATCCTATAAACACACCGGCAAATTTATTTTTAAAGTGTTCCTTTAGTTCCGCTCACTGCCTCGCGTATGCAAGGCTTATGGCTTCTTGATTGATGCATTTGTTTTGGAACAAACGTGAGCTATACAGTATAGATTTCTTGACCATGCAAAACTGCCTGGTTAAAATGGAACGGTTTGAAGAAAGTTAAAAAAATGTAATAAGCTGACTGGCAGATTGATGTTATACTGATAAACAACTGATTACTTGGTTGGCAAAAGAAAAAATCAGCTCCTCTTTTTTGCAGGATTGATCGTGAAAAGTTTTGATTTTGCAGGAATATCGGCATGTTTATCTCCCGGCTCTCGCTTGTCGCTGGGGAAATACCGGCGTATAGTTTCGTAATTGATCTCCTTATCTCCCTTACGGAAATACTTGCAAATCATCTTCGTCCAAACACTTTGTGTTTGCGAAAACACGAGTTCTTTTCCTTCATGCGTTTTAAGTTCCTACATTTGCAAATGCAGGTGTAAAACGGCATTTCGGTAGCCGTTTGGAATATTAATATAACCTTCTGTTTCAAGTGCGGTCGCTCTCTTAAGGTCGGCTTTTAACTGGGTTATCTCTTGTTTGAGTGCATATATTTCTGAATTCTGCTGCGCTATTACTGCATCTGAGGTGTGATGGTTTATCCGGACAGAGGACTCTCTTAGTTTTTAAATATAGATAATAATAACTTGTTGTTGTTTGTCGTGTTGGAATGTGGGAAACCAACTCTGATAGCCTTACCACTGCTATAGCCTGTATCTGCCAGGATTTCTCTGGCCGGGGAAACATGACCGCCGGAAAGGTTGGCCACGATCTGCGGCAACATCACCGGCAGGCTGGTGTTATCGGTCTCATTCCCCTTAAAAGCCTGTATATAGGTAATAAAGTGACTGGCGGTATCCACACTCATCTGTGCCCGGTAATATAACCTCATCGGTTTTCCGGGTTTAGTGGTTAAGCGGGCGTCAGGATCTGAAGGACTGTAATGTGTTTGATTCGTTGGTCCTTTTTTATCCTTTTTCTCCTGGTCATTCTTGTTGTTTTCTTTCGGCGTTTCCGGTTTCGCAGGCACATCTTCTATATTATCATTTAGTTCCCGGCTGAAAACGGACGCATCTTCCATTACAATCCTTTCAACCATACTATGTTTGGAAGCATTTGCCGGTATCAAAGCACTGTCGACAGCCTGCCGCTTGCCCGAAATCAAGCCTTTGTCAATACATAGCTTCAGCGCTTGTTTAAAAATTTCAAGAAAAACTTTCTCGCCAAACAGCTTACGGGTACGACTTAGGGTTGAGTGCCAAGGCAATTCCTCGCCAAGATTGTATCCAAGAAAATAAAGGATATCCATCCGCATTCCCGACGAGGTAATGATGCGGCGGTCGCTATTGATATTTTCCAGGTAACCTACCAGCATCAATTTCATAAACACTACCGGATCAATGCTTTTTTGGCCTTCTTTACCATAATATTTTGAAGTAGTTTGATATAAAAAATCCAAATCGAGCAATCCTTTCAGCCGACGGTAGAAATTATCCGCCGGAACATAGTCTGAAAGCTGAAACTGAATGAACAAGCTTTCCTGCTGTACTTTTTTCCCCTTGCATGCCTTTAATTTACTAAAAAGCACCGTTTTAATCAATATTTCAAAGAACTTTTTATCGTCGAGTTGCGCAACGACCACCGAAGGGCAGGATAGCGGGTTTTTCCTTTTTTAATTCGCATTAACAACTTTTTAATGGTCGACATATTAAATATTTGATTTTATTTTTAAAACTTTGGTCGACCGGGGAATACACGGATGGTGTTGATGAAAATGGAACTCCAATCACAAGAACCTGGGGTGAAGTCCAGCAAGAATACGGCCTCATAACTTCGGCAAAGCAGGAAGTGAAGCCGTCAGGCAAAAAGGAGAATAGTGTAAAAGATGAGCCGAAAACAGAAACAATTCATGTGCTGATATGGGAGCCTGAAGATTGGATGGACGTTGCACATGCTGCTATAAAAATAGATAATGAAGTTTACGGTTATTATCCTACAGCGGAGTTCAAGATAGAATTCTTAGATTTACATTTTTGTAAAGGAGAAATGCGCCAAAATGATAATACTAGTTTTAATAAACAGTATGCCGGCTCTACTATTACTTCTTATGAATTGAAAATAACAAAAACACAGCTTAATAATGTTAAGCGCATTATAGACAACTATATCAAGGATCCAGGTACTTACTCCCTTCTGGGGCAAACTTGTACTTCCGTTGCACTGGGAACTCTTTTGGGTGCTCACATCCCTCTGCATAAACCGGGCTCCGCAATCGGAAACAGCGGACCGGATTCTATCACAAATAGCTTATGGTACTTTCCATCCGGACTTGCTGATATATTAAAAGCCGCTTGTAATTCGGATATTGTGTCAAAATCAACTACTTTTACTGTTCCAGGACAAAAACCAAAACAATGAAAAAGATTTTTGTGGCATTAGGCATAATTTTGATCGGATTGTATTTTTTATATAAACCGAGATATGATGATAATTCTTTAAAAAGGATGTTGTTGAGTGATAACAAAGAGGACATGATAAACGCGTTGTTATACGCTGCCAAAACAAAAAATACATCTATGGTGAAGTATATTTTGCGTGAGCCGTTTGACGCAAGGATTTCACACAATATTTCGCATTACGGACAATCTGTTTATCAGGTTAAAATGCTTGCAATGCAAAAGCTGACAGGTGTTGAATCTAACAATCCCGTTAATTATATTCCGGATACCGCTGTGGTGGAATTTTATGTAGATGTGGCGGTTAAACGAGGGTGGTTGATTAAGCCGCTGTAGTAATTAAAAAAAGAATCAATTGTAACTAAACGACAAGGACAGTGGTTTAATCGGTATCATTATTTGGTATTAAACATAGAAATCGACTATGTGTTAAGGAGAGTTGTCCGCTTTTTCATTGATCAGTTGTTTTGTATTCGTTGTATAACTATCATATTAATATCATAATTACAAAATATACGACCATTAAATGCGGATTAATTAAAAAACACCGAAAATGGTTCCATACTCGGAATTGGAATTGTAACGAACAGCAGCACCGATCCCGAACTATGTTCATGAGGCAAATGGCAATGCAACCTCGGACTGCATGAATCAGGGAATGACGTTTTTTAAATTGCTTATGGAATTCCTTACAGGATCGAAGTCATTCTTTCAAACTTTGTTCTGATCGGATTTTAAATTTTATTATATTGTCGTCAGCATATTGTAAAAACTTTTCTAAGTTGGCCTTATATCCTTATTATCAAGTTGTTAAGCGTTTATTCTATTTTAAGTTTTCGTTGCTTGGTATTTTACTGTATTGTATACCGACTTTGCATGCCCAGGACCTTGGTTTTCAACTAAATGTCCATTTATTGGACGGAAAGAAGATATTGAAAATTAAACGGGATTTTAATGACCCGTATGTCTGGGTTCTGGCGGAGCATAACGAGGTGTACCGGATCAACAGCCTTTCCATGGACATTCAAAGTTTTACCTCCAATTTTACACAATACCAGGATTTAAAATTCATTGACATTGCCGGCTACAGCAAGGATGAAGTCTTTATCGCCAGTAACACGACCAATGTTATCATTTACAAGAGAGGCATAATCAGTACTATTGGCCTGCCGCAAGGCTTAAACGATAATGTCAAATCTATAGGTGTCAGCAATTTCACGTCAGGGCTGGCAAATATAGATCATCTACTAGTTGGTACCGAAAAAGGAATGGCCGACTATGACATACCCAATGATGTTTTTACTTACAATAATGTTTGGGATAAAGCAAGGGACATTTATGTATTTGAATCGACCTATCGGAAACTAATGTACAAAGACGAGTTTTTTGATCAGGAAAATCCAGCTGATTTTCCTGCCGCTTACCATAGTTATTCTCAGGCTTACTCCGTTGCGCTCTACAAATACCCGGAAAGTGGCAGTCGGATTAATACGGCTTTTTATACATTGCCAACTGTACTATCGCCGGGAGGTGATTATCAGTTAAACCTTTTTTGGGGGAACGATAATGGCATGTACCAGCAGGCGCATATTGACGGTTTTTTTAAACATTATCTCGACAACATTAAGGTAAACAAGATAACCGACATCTATGGGTTCCTTAACTTGGGTAACCCAAATACAAACAACGATAACCTCATCAAGGAAAATTTGTTGATCGGAACAGACAAGGGCCTGTATTATAGTAGTTCTTTGTACGGAAAATTCACCATTGAAGAGGCCAATCTGTTTTCCTTATACCGATATGATGAACTCGGCGATTTAAAAATAAATGATATCTGCGTTAACAGCACCGCATCAAGTGTCCTGGATTTGCCTTCCGGCTGTGAAAACGGCGTTTGGCTTGCCAGCGATAACGGCGTTTACTTACTGAATCCTGATTATAGCGGGTTCCTGGATCCTAATCAAATAATCACGGCCTTAAACTTCGGCACACCTGAATTTGCTGATCAAAGTACCGCCAATATATGTGAAGGGAGCAGCATAGATATAAAAGTTAACAACAATTTTATAGGAAAAAATACTTTTCAATGGTATAGGAACGGAATTGAACTACCGGGTCAGACCAGCGATAAGCTGACCGTGAGCAACGAAGGGACTTACAGTGCTGTTTTATTTAATGCCTGCGAAAACGTCCACCTGGCAACAAACCAACTGACAGTACAGCAAATCAAAGGGCCGTTTTTTTTATTCGATTACCCTGTAACGCTCGATTTATGTGATGAGAAATCAACTGAGCTGAAAGTGGATGCCGGCGCGGAATATCATTACCGGTGGTACAGGAATAATTTACTCACAGGGGATGTCGGGAAAAAGTTAACTGTTAACATCGCCGGTAAATATAAAATAGAAGTGAGCAGTTGCCCTGATTCATGGGTGACGTCAAAGGAAATTACGGTTAATTTAAATACGCCTACACCAGTTATCCGGGCGGACAAACAGCTTTATTGTGCACAGGATGTGGCACTATTGTCATCGGGCATTGCCAAAGACCAGTTTTGGGTGATAAATTGGTACCGGGATGGTGTTTTAATACCCGCATCCCGCGGTTCTACGGAAATAAAAACGACTATAGGAGGTAATTACAATGCAGAAATTTCGTCGGCTGACGGCAAATGTTTAAAGCGGTCTCCTGGCTTCCGGTTGGATTTTGCCGGGGATGCTGAATTTAAGTTCGATTATGACGATAAAATACAAAAGTGCGCTGGTGAAACGTTGCTCTTAACGGTGCAGGGAAAACCGGGTTACAGTTATAGGTGGTATAAAGATGGTGTTTTAAACGGTGTAACTGCAACTGATCTGCCGGTAACAGAAACGGGCAATTACCGTGTAGAAGTAAGTAACTGTTCCGGGAACTGGGTGTCTTCAAAGGAAGTAAGGACTGAATTCTTAGTTCTGCCGAAACCACTGGTCTCCTCGGATAAAATGAAATATTGTGAAGGGGATGTAGCAAACCTCTCATCAAATCTTATTCAGGGGACAGATTATGTGATCAACTGGTATAAAGACGGGAAAATATTACCTCAATATAAGAACAGTACATTTTTACCCAATGTTGAAAACGGCGGCTATATGGCTACGGTCACCAATGATTCAGGGTGTCAGGCACAATCAAGTGTGGTGAGCGTTGAGTTTTCCCCTGTTCCAGTGGTTAAAATTCAACAAAAAATAACACCGACACTTTGTGAGGGGCAAACGCAGACGCTCAGGGTAACCCACGACGGCGGTACAGTTAATTGGTCAACGGGCGAATCCGGCGACGAGATCAGGGTGCGAGCCTCCGGTACATATTCTGCCACGCTGACATCAGGCTCCGGTTGTACAGCTACAGATGCGGTTACGATAAATTTCGATGCAAATCCAGCGTTTTTTGTTGAAGACGTGTTTTTATGTGAATACAGCCATGATGAAGCGCTCATCACCGCGCCTGCCGGATATAAAATGTATACATGGAATGGCGTACCGGGCGGTAACGTATATCAGATAAACAAAATTGGCGAAGTATCGCTGGTTGTCCAGGATTACAACGGCTGTACTACAACGCAGAAGGTCTCAGTTAAAAGTAAATGTATGGATATCAGCATTCCCGACGCTTTTTCTCCTAATGGTGACGGTGTTAACGATTATTGGGTCATATCCGGACTTGATGGTAATACATCTGCGGAAGTAAATGTCTATAATCGCTACGGGGCTCTGGTATATCGTGAAAAGGGTATAGTTAGCCCCTGGGATGGAACTTATCGCCATAAAAAGCTTGCGGCCGGCGTTTATTATTATTTGATTAAAGTAAATAAAGGGAAGCAGTTATTCAGTGGTCATCTGACCTTATTATATTAACTATTATTATTCGCGGAAAGCTGCTCATGTCATCTAACGTTTGATATTTATGTCGCACGTGCTGCGATATATCTGCGAGGGTCTCCTGTAAGGCGATCTCATTTTAAGCAGATTGTTTTTTACAGTTGTTACAACAGTGGTCAAACACTGACTATGATGTTTTTCAACGATCGTTATTTAGGATTTTCCTTGATATTTATCCATTCGTCTACTTTCCTTGTATAAAGAATGCGAAACCTTTTGCTTCAAATCAAATACTGAACGAAGGCTGTTTTCCCATTTTAGATTAGTAGTCAAAGACGATACCGACTCCCTCAAGTGGGTATATACTAACCCCTTTCTTGTTATTTATCTAAGCGCTTCGCAAATAAGAGTATTTTCTTATTAAACTTATTAAATACCTTAACCAGACATTCTAAAACCAGACATTCTAATTTAAACGTAACATTTTACGTCATGATTCGCGAGTGCTTAAGTCTCTGAACAAGACAGTTGAAAAATATCCTTCAAAGGGACATTACAGTTCGAAAAAAGCCTACCCACTTTCTTATAAAATAGGAAGGTATGTGTTTTGAAAACTCATTCTGAATGATACTTTTAAGGTAAGGGCTATTGGCAGGGAGGGAAAATGGAAACCCAGCTATATAAAATTAAAAATAAAGGTATTGCCCCCTTCTGGAAATCGCCAATAGCCTATGTTATGTATGTTTTCTCCATCATAGCAGTATTGTATTACATCCGCAAACAGGGTATTAAAAAAATAGAAAAGTCCCGGACACTCGCTGCCAGGACTCTTCAACCTAAACCTTATCACAAATGATAGAAGAGTTCCACCATTTACAGAACGTAAACTTAATAAAAAATAAATGTACTAAGTTGCAATATTTGGAGATTTTTATGATCTATAGCGTCATATTTATAGTTAAAAAAAGCCGGAGTGATGAAGTGTTAAAATAATACCCTTAAATGTTAAAATAGAATAAGCGATGATTCGTATATTAAAATATACCCTTAAATCTTATTAGTCCATGGAAAGTTTTAACTCCCTGGAACTTCCGTAATCTGCGAAATCGTATTCGGGCATTAAGGTGAACGAGACGGCACCCTGGACCGAATTGGTTGGTCTTTAATGCAGGTGGGTTGTATCATGAAGGATAGCAGGTAGGGCGGGTGATGTATTCGGAATTGGATTTTATATCACATCAACAGCATTGTCAACAACTCGAAGTATATAAACTAATTACCATCCCGATAGAAAAAAATAAATTAAATACAAAATACTTTATACCTTTACAAAAAACTTTAGGGGTGCCTTGTGCTGAGAAATACCCTTTGAACCTGATGCAGTTAGTACTGCCGAAGGGAAAAGTAGAACAACCTTAAGGTTGTTTACCAATCCTCCAACGGGTCCATTCCTATCGTTTAAAATTTAAACAGGATGGAAATTACCGTAAATCAACAAAATTATTCCGTTTCTGATGCCTGCTCGTTGCAGCAAATGCTTGCCACTGTTCTTACGCAGCCGGCCAAAGGCATCGCCATTGCAGTTAACCAGGAAATCGTCGCTAAAGCCAATTGGGTTACTCATCTCTTAAACCCCGGCGATCATATTACCATCATCAAAGCAACCCAGGGCGGATAAAATATACAATCAACACATGAAAACTGAAAAAACTCCAGGAGAACAAGTAATCAGCCGAACGCCATTCCCGGCCTCGCGCAAAGTCTATGTCAAAGGACATATCCATAACATCCAAGTCGCGATGCGCGAGGTTGAGCTCAGCGAAACTAAACTTCACGGCAGGTTTGGCGAAACTGAACCGAATGCCCCCGTCACTATTTATGATACAAGTGGCCCCTTTACCGATCCAGACATCGAAATTGATGTGAAACAAGGTTTGCCAAAACTGCGTGAGCAATGGATCGTTGACCGGGGCGATGTGGAACAGTTGCAAGCAATTTCCTCCGATTATGGAAACCTGCGTGCCAATGATCAAAAGCTGGACGCGTTAAGGTTTGCGCACATCAGCAAACCCTATAAGGCCAAACCGGGCATGAATGTATCACAAATGCATTATGCCCGAAAGGGGATCATTACCCCGGAAATGGAATATATCGCTATCCGCGAGAATCAGCGGATCGATTTATTAAAGGAGCAATTGAATGGGCAATATGAGGTGATGTCTCACCAGCATCCAGGTCAAAGCTTTGGCGCCAATACCCCCAAAGGCTATATTACACCGGAGTTTGTGCGCCAGGAAGTAGCCTGCGGCCGCGCGGTCATCCCATCCAATATTAACCACCCCGAAACCGAACCGATGGTCATCGGGCGTAATTTCCTGGTGAAGATCAATGCCAACATAGGTAACTCTGCCGTTACGTCCAGTATTGAAGAAGAAGTAGAAAAAACCGTATGGGCCTGCCGCTGGGGGGCCGATACCATTATGGACCTTTCGACCGGTAAAAACATACACGAAACCCGCGAATGGATCATCCGCAACTCGCCGGTTCCAATTGGTACCGTACCTATTTACCAGGCCCTGGAAAAAGTAAATGGCAAGGCCGAAGACCTGACCTGGGAACTTTTTAGGGATACGCTAATAGAGCAAGCGGAACAGGGCGTTGATTATTTCACCATCCACGCGGGCGTTTTGTTGCGTTATGTGCCCCTTACCGCTAAAAGGATTACCGGTATTGTATCGCGTGGCGGCTCTATTATGGCTAAATGGTGTTTGGCACATCATCAGGAAAACTTTTTGTATACACATTTTGAAGAGATCTGCGAGATCATGAAAGCCTATGATGTAGCATTTTCATTAGGCGACGGATTAAGGCCCGGCTGTATTGCCGATGCCAATGATGCCGCACAATTTGGTGAACTGGAAACTTTGGGCGAACTAACCAAGATAGCCTGGAAGCACGATGTGCAAACTATTATTGAAGGTCCGGGGCATATCCCAATGCACATGATCAAAGAAAATATGGATAAACAGTTGGCGCACTGCGGTGAAGCACCATTTTATACTTTAGGCCCGCTCACTACAGATATTGCACCAGGTTATGACCATATCACTTCTGCTATTGGTGCAGCGATGATTGGCTGGTTTGGTACGGCGATGCTTTGTTATGTAACACCCAAAGAGCATTTGGGCCTGCCTAACAAAAAAGATGTAAAAGACGGAGTGATCACTTATAAAATTGCCGCTCACGCAGCCGACCTGGCCAAAGGACATCCGGGCGCACAATATCGTGATAATGCCTTAAGCAAAGCCCGTTTTGAATTCCGCTGGGAAGATCAGTTTAACCTGTCGCTTGACCCCGACACCGCCAGGGAGTTTCATGACGAAACCCTGCCTGCAGATGGCGCCAAGATTGCCCATTTCTGCTCCATGTGCGGCCCTAATTTCTGCTCAATGAAGATCACGCAGGATGTGCGCGACTACGCCAAGGAAAACGGAATGGGCGAAGCTGACGCATTATCCAAAGGCATGGAAGAAAAATCGAAAGAGTTTCTGCAAAAAGGCAGCGAGATTTATCTGTAGAAACATGGAATTAATTGTTATTTCAAACCCGACCGCTGTTGCCGATGAAAGCACCCTCATCAACAAGTTGTTTATGGCGGGTTTGAAATGTTTTCATTTGCGTAAACCCGAAAGCGATATGCCGACGGTAAAAAGATTATTGAAAGGGATAGTACCCCGTTTTTATGAACGGATCGCCCTACACCAATTTCACGAGATAGCAACTGATTACGGTATCAAAAGACTGCATTATACCGAAAGGGTACGAGAAGCATCAAGCACAATACAATGGCAAAGTAAACTGGATGACGGATTTACGCTAAGCACTTCTATCCATGATATTTCGAGACTTCCCGCTTTAACACCTTTTGATTATGTTTTTTACGGGCCGGTGTTTAATAGTATATCCAAGCCCGGTCATCAAAGTAAATTAGCTGCTGATTTTAAACTGGATAAAACCAATATCAAACCCAGGGTAATTGCCTTGGGAGGAGTAGAGCTATCCAACTTAGTAAAAGTTAAAGCGATGGGTTTTGATGGCGTGGCGGTTTTGGGTACGCTTTGGAATGACCCGGATAAGGCCGTGGAAGACTATATTAATTTAAAAGGGAACCTGCAAGGTTAAATACAATACGAATACGATGATCGATAAACTACATTATATCTCACAACAACCCGAAAACGGATCGCACCTGACCGCTATCCGGGAGGCATTAGAGGCTGGTTGCAAATGGGTGCAACTCCGGGTTAAAGATCAGCCCGCCGGGGTGATCCTGGAATATGCCATCGAAGCCAATAAGTTATGCAACCAGCATCGTGCGAAACTGATTGTGAACGACCATCCGGAAATCGCGCTGAAAGCCGGTGCTTATGGTGTTCATTTGGGCTTGCAGGATATGTCTGTCGCCCAGGCCAGGCGTATCGTCGGTCAACAAATGATCATCGGGGGAACGGCCAATACCTTTCAGCATATCCGGCAAAGGGTGGCCGAAGGCGTTGATTATATCGGTTGCGGCCCTTACCGCTTCACAACAACCAAAGCAAAGCTAAGCCCAATTTTAGGTTTGGAGGGCTTAAAGGCGATCTTGATACAAATGCGTGCCGCAAATATGACGGTACCCATTATCGGCATTGGCGGTGTATTGCCCGAAGATATTACCTCGCTTGTAGATGCCGGCCTCTACGGCGTAGCCATATCCGGCGCTATTACCAGGGCCACTGACCGGAAAGCTATAGTTGATTATAGCTATCAACAACTGAATACCCCGTCAATAAGCGAACTTATTTAATCTAAAAGATCATGTTAAAAATAGCCGATAAAACCTTTAACTCCCGTTTGTTTACCGGCACCGGCAAGTTTAGTTCCTCAATTTTGATGGAAGAAGCCCTGCTTGCTTCCGGCTCAGAACTCGTAACGGTTGCCCTAAAACGCGTGGATATCAAAAACAACGATCAGGACGACCTGCTCAGCCGCCTCAAATACCCGCATATTAACCTTTTACCCAATACATCGGGAGTGCGTAACGCCAAAGAAGCTGTTTTTGCCGCTCAACTGGCAAGAGAGGCGTTGGAAACCAACTGGATTAAACTGGAAATCCACCCCGATCCCAAATATCTGATGCCCGACCCCATCGAAACGTTAAAAGCGACTGAAGAACTGGCCAAATTAGGGTTTATTGTATTACCCTATATCCATGCTGATCCGGTGCTGTGTAAACGACTGGAAGATGCAGGCACCTCGGCCGTAATGCCGTTGGGTTCGCCTATTGGCAGCAATAAGGGATTGAAAACGATAGATTTTTTAGAGATCATCATCAACCAGAGCAATGTGCCGGTTATTGTGGATGCTGGTATCGGCTCACCATCTGATGCTGCCTGGGCGATGGAAATAGGCGCCGATGCCGTATTAGTGAATACGGCCATTGCTGTTTCGGGCTACCCTGTACAAATGGCAGAAGCATTTAAAATGGCGGTAATTGCCGGCCGTATGGCCTACGAAGCAAAACTGGCCTTGCCTGTAACCCATGCTGTGGCAAGTAGCCCCTTAACCTCCTTTTTAGATGAATAGCTTTAAAGATATTTTTGAAACCTATAACTGGGACGAAACCAAGGTCAGTATTTATGCTAAAACCGGGCATGATGTGGAAAAGGCCCTGTCTGCCGAAAAACGGACAATGGAAGATTTCAAGGCGCTGGTATCCCCGGCGGCAGCGCCTTATCTGGAGCAAATGGCAGCTATTAGCCAGCAATTAACACTAAACCGCTTTGGCAAGGTGATACAGATGTATGTGCCGCTTTACCTATCTAACGAATGCAAAAATATTTGTACCTATTGTGGTTTCAGCTATGATAATAAGGTAAAGCGCAAAACGCTTTCTCCGATGGAGATTATGCAGGAAGTTTGCGTTATTAAGAATATGGGTTATGACCATGTACTTTTGGTTACCGGGGAAGATAATGAAAACGTGCATGTAGACTATTTTAAAAAAGTACTCGACCTGATCCGCCCTCATTTCTCTCATATATCAATGGAGGTGCAACCACTCGACCTGGAAGACTATCAACAGTTAACTCTTTATGGGCTAAACACGGTACTGGTTTACCAGGAAACCTATCACCAGGAAGATTATAAAAAACACCATCCCAAAGGCAAAAAATCGAATTTTGATTACCGGTTGGAAACACCCGACCGCCTGGGCCGGGCCGGTATCCATAAAATGGGTTTAGGCGTATTGATAGGCCTGGAAGACTGGCGTACCGACTGTTTTTTTACCGCATTGCACCTCAACTATTTGGAAAAAAAATATTGGCAAAGTAAATATAGCCTTTCGTTTCCACGGTTAAGGCCTTTTAGCGGCGGCCTGGAACCCAAAGTAGAAATGAGCGACCGGGAACTGGTACAACTGATATGTGCTTACCGTATATTTAACCAGGAGGTAGAGCTCTCGATGTCGACGCGGGAATCAGAACACTTTCGTAATAATATCATCAAATTGGGTATTACCAACATTAGTGCCGGATCAAAAACAAATCCTGGTGGATATGCCGTTGAACCGGAGTCGCTGGAACAATTTGAGATCAGTGACGAACGCAGCCCGGAGCAGATAGTACAGGTCATTAGGTCGCAAGGTTACGAGCCGGTTTGGAAAGATTGGGATAACAGTTTAACCCTGTAATTATGTTTGAAGGCGAAGAATTAAAACGGTACAGCAAGCAGACCATCCTCCCCGAAATCGGTTTACCCGGACAAGAAAAACTGAAGAACGCCAAAGTACTGATGGTTGGTGCAGGCGGTTTGGGTTGCCCTGTGTTACAATACCTTACTGCGGCTGGCTTAGGCGAGATCGGTATTGTGGACGATGACGTGGTAGATTTGAGTAACCTGCACCGCCAAATACTGTATACTACAGCCGACAGAGGCAGATCGAAAGCCGATGCAGCCAAAGAAAAGCTTACGTTGCTAAATCCATACGTAAATATTACAGCTTATAATAAACGTTTTACCTCCGGTAACGCATTAGGCATTTGTAAGCACTACGACCTGGTTATAGATGGCTCGGATAATTTCAGCACCCGCTATCTGGTAAATGATACCTGTGCGGCATTAAATAAGCCACTTGTATTTGGTTCGATATTCAAATTTGAGGGACATGTTGCAGTATTTAATTACCAGGGTGGCCCCGATTACAGGGATGTATTCCCCGAAGCGCCACCAATTGATGAAGTACCTAATTGTGCCGAGGCAGGCGTACTGGGTGTATTACCCGGAATCATCGGCACCTATATGGCTAATGAGGCAATCAAGATGATTTGTGGTATCGGCGAAACCTTATCCGGTAAATTAATGACCATAAATGCGCTGAATAATACCACCAGTGTTTTTAAAGTTGGAAAGCAGCAAAAAAAAGCAAAATCGCTGGATATCAACATTACTGAACCTGTCCCGACCACTCATCCTGAAATAACCATGGATGAATTGAATAACTGGTTAACCGGGTCGCCGGGCGAAGTACAACTTGTTGACGTACGCGAAACTTACGAGTTTGAAGATTATAATATTGGTGGAATCAATCTACCTTTATACGAACTAAAAGAGCATATTGGGCTATTGCCCCCAAATAAAAAGCTGGTGTTCTGCTGCCAAACGGGGCAACGCAGTAAAATAGCCATTCAGCTGATAAAGGCCCTGTACCAGGGCCAAATGTACAGTTTAAAAAATGGCATTATTTAACCAACAGTTCAGTTTTATTTATGAGTAAATACAGATACCCGGTAGTACTCAGCATTGCCGGATCGGACAGTGGCGGTGGTGCCGGTATACAAGCCGACCTGAAAACCATGAGCGCCCTGGGTTGTTTTGGCACTACGGCCATTACAGCTGTCACTGTGCAAAACACTTTAGGGGTTAGCGGCATACATCCCATCCCGGTTAATTTTGTAAAAGCACAGATCAAAGCTGTAATGGACGATTTAAAACCATCGGCTGTAAAAGTTGGCATGGTGCCCAGTGCCGAACTGGCTATAGCCATTGCCGAAGTATTAGCTGGTTATCCCAAAGTCCCCATTGTTTTCGACCCGGTGATGGTAGCCACCGGTGGCCGCCGTTTGATTGAAAGCGATACAATAGCAGTGTTTAAAAAAGAGCTCTTTCCATTGGCTCAAATTATTACGCCAAACCTGGATGAGGCGGCTATACTTGCCGAAATTGAGATCAACACACTTGCCGATATGAAAGCTGCGGCGACTAAGATCATCCAATACGGTTGTAACGCAGTGTTGGTTAAAGGCGGACATTTAAAAGGACCCGATCTGTTTGATGTTTACCTGGATAAACATGGCGATGAACGCATTTTCAGGTCGACAGCTATTGATACCCAGAATACACATGGAACAGGATGCAGTTTATCGTCTGCTATCGCATCTTTCATAGCGTTGGGGAACGACCTGAATACAGCAGTGACGAAAAGCAAGCTATATGTTCAACATGCTATTGAACATGGTACAGATGTAAAAACCGGCAGCGGGCACGGGCCATTAAACCACTTTTTTGATCCTCAAAAACTAATAAAATTAAAATTAAAATAAATTTACCTGGCAGAAAACAAAAAATGTATCAATATGAACTGTATGAATAAAGTTGCCTGGGCCTGCATGCTGGTGATGTTTACCACCATAGTTGCCAATTTGCATGCACAAACCAAAGCGGTATCTAAACCTTTGTTTGACGATCCTATAGAGCATGGCGCTGCTGATCCGGTGGTGATTTACAACAAACAGCAAAAAATGTGGTGGATGTTTTATACTAACCGTCGCGCCATGTTAAATGATTCAACGGGTGTTCAATGGGTACATGGTACTAAAATAGGGATAGCCGAATCAAAGGACGGCAGGGTATGGAAATATAGGGATACCGCAAACATTAATTACCGTGTTAACCCTGGTTGTACATTCTGGGCTCCGGATATTATTGAAAATAAAGGTTTGTATCATATGTATTTAACCTATGTGCCCGGAATATTTACTGATTGGAACCACCCCAGGGAAATTGTTCATTTGACCAGTACCGACTTATTTAATTGGAATTTTGAAGCAGTTTTACCATTAGGGACGCATCATGTCATTGATGCCTCGTTGGTCAAAGTTTCAGACGGGTTATGGAGGTTGTGGTATAATGACGAAAAGAAAGGTAAGGCAATATCATACGCAGAAAGTACTGATTTGTATAACTGGATAGATAAAGGCACCGCCATACCCGCAAATGGTGAAGGCCCTAAAATTTTCAGATGGCTCAATAAGTATTTCATGATTGTGGATGTATGGAAGGGGATGGAGATTTACAGTTCGGATGATTTATTGACATGGACTAAACAGGAAGACCGTATTTTAGAAAAACCCGGTAGGGGTGTGGATGATCAGGCAATTGGTGGTCATTGCGATGTTGTGGTAAATAATAACAGGGCTTATATTTTTTATTTTACTCATCCTGGCAGAACAAAAGATAAACCTGCCCTAAAAGGTTCGTTCGAAAATAAGCGAAGCGTGATTCAATTGGCCGAGTTACATTACAACAATGGGGTAGTATCCTGCAATCGGGATGAACCTGTCAGCATTCATTTGGTGAATAAGTAATCTATATAGTTTTTAACGATAAAAATCATCAGGTCTGTTATAAGCTTTACATTCAAACTATTACCCTGTATATAATTGAAGACCCGATACTCGGTTGCTCGTAATCCGCAGTCACATCTTTTTCATCTGCGCCGGCATTTACCTCATTGAATACTATGTTGAAATAGCCTAATTTTTTAAGCAATGTTCCTGTCCGCTTCTCCAATTGTGTGCCTTTGTCATCGGAAATTTTTCCTAAAATGAATAATTGCATAAGATTCCGGTTGGTTTATGAATGGATTATCAAATATATCAATCTAACTAATTAAATCACGGTACTACCCCAAGTATTCGAAGGCAGAGCCTTCGAACCACTATGCAGTAGCCTCCAGACAACAGAAGGATGTTTTCGAATATGATATCTTTAGTATAAAGACATAAAGTGGTTACGGTAGTTGCAAACTACAGTCATAATCGTCCGAAGGTAGAGAATAGCGTTTTTTGACTCGGAACTTAATACTTACGGCTCAAACTCAAACAGGCCATCAATGCTAATTCCCCACTTGTGGCTTCAAAACCTTAACCAGCTTATCTATCAGCGCTTTATCCATGACCGACTTTTCAATAACATCAGCGAAACCCATCTTTAAATACTTTTCTGTATCTGCCGGTTCTGTTAAGCCGTTTATCGCAATTACAGGTAACTTATTCGGCAAGGTGGTTGATTTTTGTATAGCAGCCAATAATTCGGACGCACCTGTTTCTGGTGTCTGTGTAGCTGTTAACACAACGTTTATATCGTTTTTAGCCATTATTTCTAAGGCTTCTTTGGTATCACCTGCCTGCATAAAATTGACATCCCATTTTGCCAGCATCATTTTCAGCGACATTAAATCAAGCTCATTATCGTCTACCGCCAAAATGTTAACCCCGCTCAACAGTAATGCCGGGTCAAGCACGTCTGTTTTAACAACAGTTGCTGTATTGCTTTTCTGATACGGAATAACAAAGCTAAAGGTAGTGCCCGCTCCGGGTTTGCTATTTACAGTAATATGCCCGTCCTGTAGCTTAATCAGTTGCTTGCAAATAAACAACCCAAGGCCGGTGCCTGCTTTTCCGTTGGAGGAGCTGGTTTGATAATATTTTGAAAATAGCTTTGATTGCTGATCTAAGCTAATCCCTGCCCCGGTATCCCTGATATCAACCAACAGCTTATTTTCTGCGTTTGTCAATTCGGCTATTACCCTGATCCCTCCTTCGCTGGTAAATTTGATGGCGTTGCTCAGTAAGTTAACCACTATCTGTTTAAGCCGAAGGCTATCGCCCAATAAAATGGCGTCTTTATCGCCTTTGAAGTGATAATCTAAAGTCAGGCCCTTTTTTGTTGCGCCGAACTCCATACTTTCCACAACGGTTTTTAAGGTAAAATCGGGGTTAAATGGTTCGCTATTAATTTTAAACGCGCTGTTCTCCATTTTTGCCGCGTCCAGCGTATCGTTAAGGGTACGCAGCAGCATATCTGATGAGTGCTTGATAGAATCGAGCATATCAATCTGCTTTTTAGCAAGGTTGGTTTTGCCAAAAATGTAAAGGAAACCCTTAATAGCAGTAAGAGGGTTGCGTATCTCATGGCTCATATGCAAAAGCAAATCCATTTTTTGCTGGGCAATGGTAACCGATTGTTCAATTTCTTTATGTAAAAATAATTCGGCCCTGTTAAGCTGAATAATAAAGATAATGAGGAGGATAGCAAACACCAGTACCAGGAATAAAGCGATAAGCGAAAACTTATTTAATAAGCCTGTAGTTTCCCGGTAGCTTTTGAACGACATTTCCCTGAATTCATTGGTCACATTGTAATTTATCTCCTTTATATCGTTAATAATGCGCTCCAACTCATTACTGATATGTGTATTGAGGCCAATTACCTCCCGCTGCATAGCAATTAGTTTTAAATTTTGCTGCTGCAATTGCTTAAGGCTATTGGCATATACTTTTTGATCCTTAGCTAAAATTTTTTGGGTAGATGCGTTAACCTCTTTTAAATTGTTACGATGGTTAATCTCTATCGCAGATATCGCCCTGTCGTCCTTATCGGTAATGGCGTCTTTAATGCGTTTAAAAAACCCCCTTTTTACTACAGGTGCATTTTTTTTAACGGTATCTGTACTGGTTTTAAATGATTTATTGGCACTGCGTGACAACTCCTGCGCGTACTTATCAGCTTCGGTGTTAAAAGCAGCATAAACGGTAAGCAACGAATCAAAATTATGCCTAAGCTGGAATAGCTGGCCAGACAGGGCTAATTTTTGTTGATACCATAACTTTATTTTATTGCTTTGAGCAGCGTTAAGATTGCTTGTATCGGCAGCTTGTTTTAATACGGTATCCAGTTCGTTAAATGCCGATGTCAGCTTGGCTTTATAATCGTCGCTATTGTTGTTGCCGGTGTTAAGCAGCGATGCCTGGAAATCGTCTTCGGCCTGGTGAAGCAATAACAATATGTGTTGGGGATGGTTATTGCCCTGGCCCATATTGTTGGCCAGCTTAGAAATGTTTTCTAATTTTTTAGTAATTGATATGCGGATAAAAAGCGCAGTTACTGAAAAAATGATGGCAAATGCAAGGAACGCAAGAAGGATTTTCCGGGCTAATGTTTTGGTATAAGTTGTTGGCATAAAATTGCGTTTGGCACAACTACACATGGTATAGTTTGGTGTGCAAAACTATCAAAAATTAAGTGCATTTAACCGACGATCTTAGCAACGGCCGGGAAGCTTATAATGACGTGTTTTGGGAAAGATCTTTTGTAGTCCCGATTGGTGAAATTTCGCGAATAGGTCTTTCGTACCTACCCATGATATATCCAATTACCCTGTCATCCTGAGGTACGAAGGATTTGTCAGCTGTGCATAACCGATAGAAAAGTTCGCTAATAGATCCTCGTACCTTAGGATGACAACCCTTTTTATAACGTTATTCCCACCAGGGTTTCGATAGATTTTATAACTCCTGACGTTCCTGAAATATAACTCAACGCTACTTCCTTTTCAGCGTGGTATGCGCTTTAATCCCGTTAGCTTCAATGTCAACGCCGATTGAATCGCCATAAAATTTGCCGCTATGGGGTATCTCGATATCGCCGAGGGTAACCGTAAACGTGAATTTATCGCCGTTAATTTTACCATCGTCAACAGGTAGTTCGCCTTTAGGGGTTTGTACGGTGCCTGTTAATTTTTCACCGTCAATTTTAAAGTTATAGGTTAAGGGATATTTGTCGCCATTCTCCGTGGTTAAAATTCCGGCCCAGCTTCCGCTAAAATCGGCAATGGCAGCTAAACAGGCTAAAAAGCAGCAGCACAGCAATACAGTTGTTAAGAATTTTCTTTTCATAACGTGTTGTTTTTCTGTAGCTAAAAGTACTGTTGCTATTAAAATTTATCATAAACAATAGGTTAAGTTTAATGTGGATAGATAGGGGGGGCTAACTAAGATGTATCTCTATAAAATGGCTTGTGGCCCTTAGCAGCGAGTGGTCAGAAACTGAAGAGTACTTTAAATCGCTGAAAAGAGGCATAGCCTCGGCCAATATTGTAGCGCCGGGTTTCAACCCGGGGTAAAATAAATACGAAAAAAATGAGAACCGTAGGTTCGGCACATGTAAACCGCGGAATTTGCGATTCCGGTGGATATTTTAACAAGCAGCAAAACTTATCAAAATAAGCGTGAAACAGATAACCATCTGTCTCACGCAACAAAACAATTAAGCCTACTCAACTTTGTCGGCTACTACCCAAATTTTCATTCCCGGCTTTTCCTCCGCTTCAAACGTAAGGGTAATTTTACCGGCCACACCAGTGATGGTTATGGTAGCGGTTCTTTCGTGGCCATTGTTATCGTTAAGTTTAGCCTTAATAACAGTTTTCCCATCTTTAAAAGGCGTTTTCCAGTCGCAGGTTCTGGAACTGATTGGTCCCGACATTTTATGGTCGTCGCCCCCCGGAACAATGGTTACTTCTGTTTTAGTAACGGTAATAACCGTTTTTTCCTCCCTGTCGTTAACATTGCCCTGGCCGTCATCCTTAGTTGTTTTTGATGCGGTTAAGGTTACAGTTTGATCGCACTGCGCAAAACCTGCTGTGGTACCGGCTACCAGCAAAAAGATGACAATAACCGCTTTTTTTAAATTGAATGCTGTTTTCATATACTGATGATTAAGTTTAAAATAAAGATAGGTTTTTATATAGTATTATGCAATGCAAAGTACTATATAGATATAAATAATTATGAATGAAATGATTTTTTATCAGGTCACTTTTCATAAAATGTGAATCTTAGGCGTTGTTTGGTGAGCGTGTTACTAGGCACCGTTAAACCGTTTGAATAAAAAATGGTATATAAAAAATATTCTTTAAATTTGTTTTACATCGTTAAATAGACTTTATGAGTATTTTAAAATATCCGTTAAATAATGCCCAGATAGAATTGATGAAACTATTTGGAACCAACTTGTCTGATAATGACCTTACAGATCTGAAAAATTTGTTGGCCCGTTTTTTTGCTGATAAAGCCATTAAAGCTGCCGATAGTATTTGGGACGAAAGGAACCTTACAAATGATGATATGGATAAGTTATTGAATGAGCAACGGTAAAAAGCTTGTCATCGTTCTTGATACTAATATCCTGCTTGTATCGGTTTCAAGCCGCTCAAAGTATCATTGGCTTTACCAGGCTCTTCTGAATGATAAGTATCAGCTTGCAATTACAGCTGATATTCTTTTAGAATATGAAGAAATGATAGGCACACATTGGAACAATAACGTTGCGCTGAACGTTATCAGATCTATAACCGAACTTCCGAACGCATTATTTACCCCAATTTATTATAATCTTAATTTAATTACTGATGAAGACGATAACAAGTTTGTTGATTGTGCTTTTGCTGCAAATGCCGACTATATAGTTACTCATGACCGCCATTTTAATATTCTTAAAACAATTCCTTTTCCTCGTATCCCATTAATTGACATTCATCAGTTTCAATTGCTATTGCAATCTCAAAAATTGATTTAATATTAAAATTATCTCCGGATAATTTCCTGCTATTAACAGTTAAAATTAATTAGTGTGAAAACAACAATTAATGTACATTTGAAATGTATTATCTTTATATCGCCAATTATATTAACCCGTTATGCGTAAAAACATCTGTTTATTGATAGCTGTATGCTGCAGCTTTAATGCCCTTGCTCAAAAACAGCAGGATTATCCCATTCAGCCGGTTCCATTTACCAGTGTAAAACTGGCCGATCATTTCTGGAATTCGCGGATTGAAACCAACCGCACGGCCACTATCCCGGCATCGTTTACCCGTTGCGAAAGTACCGGCAGGGTAAAAAACTTCCAGATGGCGGCAGCCCGTTCGGGCAAATTTTGTACTACTTACCCTTTTGATGATACCGATATTTATAAAACCATCGAAGGCGCATCGTATTCTTTAGCCGTACATCCTGATAAGCAGCTCGACCATTACCTCGATTCGATGATCACCATAGTAGGGAAGGCGCAGGAACCGGATGGCTACCTGTACACCGCCCGCACTATCGACCCGATTCATCCACAGGCCTGGGCCGGCCCCGAGCGTTGGGTTAACGAGCAGAATATGAGTCACGAGCTTTACAACAGCGGCCATATGTACGAAGCCGCCGCTGCGCATTTCATGGCTACCGGCAAACGCAATTTTTTAAATATCGCCCTTAAAAACGCCGATTTACTGGTACGCACTTTTGGCCCCGGTAAACGCACGGTGGCTCCCGGTCATGAAATTGTAGAAATGGGCCTGGTACGCCTGTACCGCATCAGTGGCAAAAAGGAATATCTTGACCTGGCTAAGTTTTTTATTGATGCCCGTGGCCACAAGGAATACAACAAAAAAAGCAAAAATCCATGGGAAAACGGTGTTTACTGGCAGGATGATACCCCTGTTACCAACCAGGAAGAAGCAGAAGGCCATGCCGTACGGGCGATGTACCTGTATTCGGGCATGACGGATGTTGCTGCCCTCACCGGCGATAAACAATATATTGCTGCCATTGATAAGATTTGGGATAACATGGTGAGCAAAAAGATTTATGTGCAGGGCAGTATAGGCGCTGTGGGCGATGGTGAACGTTTTGGCGGGAATTATGAGTTGCCAAATACTACTGCCTACAACGAAACCTGCGCCGCCATAGGCAACGTTTTTTGGAACCAGCGCATGTTTTTACTGCATGGCGATTCAAAATATATCGACCTGCTGGAGAAGACCTTGTACAATGGCCTTATCTCTGGCGTTGGGCTGGATGGTAAATCTTTCTTTTACACCAATGCCATGCAAATCCGCGATAGCTTTACGCATCCGGATATTGAACGTGAACGTTCGGGCTGGTTTACCTGCTCATGCTGCCCAACCAATATTGTGCGGCTAATCCCTTCTATCCCAGGTTACATGTACGCCCAAAATGGTAACGATGTTTACGTCAACCTGTTCATCAGCGGATCGGCAAATTTGAAGGTTAACGAAAAGGGGCTTAAAATTACCCAGCAAAATAATTACCCCTGGGAAGGCGGCCTGGTATTCAACATCGATCCGGCATCGGCTATGGATATGAACCTCAAAATACGTATTCCGGGCTGGGCGCAGGATAAAGCTATCCCATCTGATTTGTACAGCTACGAGAAACCATCGGCACAAAAAATAGAAATAAAAGTAAATGGTAAAGCTGTTAATTACCAAATGGAACATGGTTATGCCGTTATCAGCAAAAAATGGAAAAAGAACGATAAGGTAGAGCTTACGCTGCCCATGGATGTGCAACGCGTAATAGCCAACGAAAAACTGGCCGACGATAACGGCAAAATAGCCATTCAGCGCGGCCCTATTATGTACTGTGCCGAGTGGAAGGATAATGCAGGCAAACCAAGCAGCTTTATTATCCCTAAAGATGTTGTTTTTACGCCATCATACAACGCTGATTTGCTTAACGGTGTAATGACCTTAAAAGCGGAAGTGAAAAGTATTAACGTTGATGAAGCTAATCAAAATGTGAGCACCGCCACCAGTACATTAACCGCTATTCCGTATTATTCATGGGCAAACCGTGGTAAAGGGGAGATGACCGTTTGGTTTCCCGAGCAGGTGAAGTATGTGGAGTTGTTGAGTAAGTAAAAGTCGGTCCGGGCCCGTTATTGTTAAATTAATGTGCTACGAGTATCCATCAGGTAAAACCTGAAAAAATCATTATGACGTGAAACGGATATAGTTAAACAAATGTTCTATGCTACCGCCATTGCGAGTATCCACCAGCTTAGCTGGAAAAAACAGTAATGAGATGGTTGCGAATGGGACTGTTGTAGAGACGCATAATTGCGTCTCCCGCAGGATATTCAGAATTTGCAAGGCCGATTTGCATGTGTGATTTGCATGTGGGAGACGCAATTATGCGTCTCTACATTGGAAACTTAAAAAAATAGATCTGATAATCAATACCTTATGATTATGTCATTATAAGGTACGAAGCAATCCCGAACCATGTTGGACTTGGCATATCGGGGATTGCTTCGTGCCTCGCAATGACGATTTTATAGTATTCCCATTTTTAATAAATGTTACCCATACATTTCTATTTTCTTGAAATCTTTATACCTTTAAAAAGTATAAACAAACCAGTAAACCATTCTGAACCAATACAAGAAGCCTTAAATTTTAAGGTCGTTTTAAATGCATCATTAACCTATTAATTATGATAAGAAAAATTTTTACCATGTTATGTCTTGCTGCGGGCTGCCTTGCTGCATCCGCTCAGGAAGTACCCATCAGCAAAGGATGGAAATTAGCCATTGGCGATTCAACCCAATGGGCATCGCCAACTTATAACGATCAGCATTGGCAGGCTGCCAACCTTGATGAAAATTGGGAGCGCCAGGGCCACCCCAATTACGATGGCTTTGGATGGTACCGTACCAAGGTGGTTATTCCATCATCGTTAAAAGAAAAATCATTTTTGAAAGATAGCCTGCGTTTAAATTTAGGTACTATAGATGATAACGACGAAGTTTACCTTAACGGTAAACTTATAGCCAAATATGGCGGCTACGGCGGCACTATCAAAGATGGCCATTATGGCGGTCGCTCTTATACTATTGCGGCCAATAACCCGGCTGTTTTGTGGGATAAGGAAAATGTATTGGCCATACGCATTTTTGATACTGGCGGCGATGGCGGTTTGGTAACCAGCGGCTTTGGCGGTGTGTTTAATATTACCATGGCAGATGTAATGGACCATGTGGCCTTTAATACCGAAGCCGATTTCGTTTACGGCGATAATAATAGCCTAAGCAAAAGTGTTAAACTGCACACAACAAATGCATACCAATACAGCGGTACCCTGGCATTCAAAGTAACCGACCCTGAAAACGGGATGGTGCTTTACGAAAAAACAAACCCGGCCAATTTTACAAGCGGCAAACCGTTTACCTACTCGTTTTCGATAGCAAGGCTGGCCAAAAGATCATATACCATCAGTTATACTTTTACCGATACCAAATCAGGAAAATCGATAGTACAAACAGAAACTACGCCTTACATTTTAACACCTTATCCAACGGCAAAGGTAAAAATCAATGGTGCCGATGTATTTGGCGCTCGGCCGGGACACCCGTTCCTTTACCTGATACCGGCCACCGGTAAAAGACCACTACTATACAAGGTTGCAGGGCTTCCCGAGGGTTTAAAGGTTGATGCTTCAACCGGGGTAATCAGTGGTTCGGTAGCTCAAAAGGGCAATTACCCGGTAACTTTTACGGTAAGCAATAGCCTTGGCGCCAAAACAAAACAATTTACCATTAGCATTGGCGATAACATCGGTTTAACCCCTGCTTTAGGCTGGAACAGCTGGAATGCCTGGGGCCTGAGTGTTAACGACGAAAAGGTACGCATATCTGCCAAAGCCATGATCGATAAGCTGAGTGCGCACGGTTGGGCTTATATCAATATCGATGATGGATGGGAAGCCGAAAACCGCGCCGCCGACGGTAAAATAGTAACCAATAGCAAGTTTCCGGATATGAAAGGCCTTACCGATTTTGTGCATGGTTTGGGCTTGCGCATGGGTATTTATTCATCGCCTGGCCCGCGTACCTGCGGTGGTTTTTTAGGCAGCTGGCAGCATGAAGACCAGGATGCCCAAACCTACGCCGACTGGGGTATCGACTATTTAAAATACGATTGGTGCTCATACTCGGATATTGCACCCAAACCGGATCTTGACGGGCTTAAAAAACCTTACCAGGTAATGCAGGCTGCATTAGGTAAAGCGAACCGCGATATTATGTACAGCCTTTGCCAGTATGGCTGGGGCAACGTATGGGAGTGGGGTGCCGAAGTAAACGGCAATAGCTGGCGCACCACAGGCGATATTCAGGATACCTGGCAAAGTATGGCCACGATCGGCTTTAACCAGGGCCCGGCAGCGCCACATGCCCAGCCCGGTCATTTTAACGACCCGGATATGCTGGTTGTTGGTAAAGTGGGATGGGGCCCAAGCCTGCATAATACCAGGCTTACGTTTGACGAGCAATACACGCACATCAGCTTGTGGAGCCTATTGGCATCGCCTTTGTTAATTGGATGCGATATGGGGCACCTGGATGCCTTTACGTTAAGCCTGCTTACCAATGATGAAGTACTGGCTATTGACCAGGACGCATTAGGTAAAGGGGCAAACCAGTATATCAAAAAAGATGATTACCAGGTTTGGGTAAAAGAGTTAAAGGATGGCGGCAAAGCTATCGGCCTGTTCAATACATCCGATAAATACCAAACCATCAGCCTTGATAAAACCGACCCGGCGATAGCTGGCTATACCAAATTCAGGGACGCCTGGCAGCAAAAGTATATTGTGGTTACCGGCAATGCCCTAACTGCTAAAGTAGCGCCGCACGGTGTACTGCTGGTACGGGTAGAGAAGTAAGTGCAGAAATGTTATCATATAAAAAAAGACTTACATGGGTTAAACCGTGTAAGTCTTTTTTTATAAGCCTTTGTTCTTTCTTGATTCTCGATTCAGGCAAACGCATCTAATTGGGTTAACATAACTTAACACATTTCAGACAAAATATTTATAAGTATTTGACAATCAATATTTTGTATTTTATCATGGTTAACACTAAACTGATTGCGCAATTTAGGCGCATCCAAATACTTGTGCCTGTTGTTGGCCAATACAAGTCACTTAGGTACCTCAATCATTTAACCAGGATCAGGCAATAAAACAAGGTATCGCTTAATGCTCATATCTTCCCCACGCCATATGCCTATTCCGTTAGCTATTAGTAAATAACAGATTTTCGCAGTTAACTATTTAGATGCGTTTGTCTTGATTCCTGACTCTAATCTCTTGACTCTTCTTACATCGCCTCGTGAATTACCGCGTCTTCGGCTATCACTACCTTATTGCTATCCGCTTTTTGTTTGATGAGGTTATTTACGCGCCACATTAAAAAGATGCCTAAAACCGAGATGCCAACTATCACATAGCCTACGGTATTGTAATGCTGCAGCGGGCTGCCTTTGCTTTGTTGCGTAACTATCATACCGGCAACGGCGGCGGCAACACCACCTGCTATTTGTTGCAGCGATGCATTAATGCTCATGAACGCGCCACGGTCGGCCATTTCGGGGACGGCGCTGGTGAGTGCCGATGATGGTATCATCCGGCTCATGATGCCCATCATCATTAAAATATTTAATACCATCACCAATATTAATGGTGTTACGCCCAGGTTGGTATATACCACGCACATCAGCATCATCCATACAGATGCGGTTGCAAATATTTTAAACTTATCTATCTTATCGCTTAGTTTGCCAACCAGGGGCATTATGATTAGTGAACTTACGCCCGATACCATAAACAGTAAGGGCAGCTGCTGGTTGGTTAGCCCAAGGTTGTTAACAGCAAAGGCGCTGCCGAAGGGCATCATCATAAAACCACCAATTGATAACAGTGCAGTTGCTGCAAAGCCTACCCGGTAATTGGCTTTGCCAACGGTATGCAGCAGGTGTTTATATGCCGATTTATCTGTTTGCACAGATAAGTGCTTCACTATAGGCTGCAGTTTGACGGCTATTAGCGTGGCAATACAGATGCTTAATGCGGCTACCATCCAAAATGGGGCTTCCCAACTCCAGGCGTTGGCTAAATACAGGCCTATAGGTACGCCTAAAACCTGGCTGCCGCCAAAGCCCATTTGTATAAAACCCATAACACGCCCGCGTTGCTGTAACGCAAACATGTCGGTAACAATGGCCATTGATATGGAGCCGATTACCCCGCCAAACAGCCCGGTAATAATACGCGCGGCAACCAGTACCACGTATGACTGGGCCATGCCGCAAAAAATGGTACCGGCAATAAAGCCGATATAGAAAAACAGCAGTAACTTTTTACGGTCGAACTTGTCGGCAAAGCCGGCTGTTAGTAAACCCGAAATGCCTGCACTAAAGGCATAGGCCGATACGGCAATACCAAAAGCCGAAGGTTTTAGGTTGAGCGATTTCATGAGCATATCGCCAAGCGGCGACATCACCATAAAATCGAGTATCACGGTAAACTGGGTGATAGCCAGTAAAAATATTACCAGTTTTTGGTAGCCTGTAAAAGCTAAGGGTTGTTGATTGTTCATCGTTTGGTCAGGTTAATTCGCAGCATTGATAGCCGCGATGGATTATTATTTCAATTATTTGCATGTGCGATAGTGTTGCCGATACTATCCGCAGCACGCGGTCGCTGTCGTCCATATCTATGTTCCAGCATTTTATATCGGGGTTGCCGTCAAACAAGTCATGTAAAAATTGCTTTTCGTTATCGCTGTTAATGTTAGTTTTAAATAACAGTATGTGTTTAAAATTATCTGTGGTATCCATACGCTTATTTTTTTAGGGCTTTTATCACCAGGTCAAAGGTTTTCCAGAGTATCTCGTCCGTTAGTTTAAAGGGCATGCCGCTCAGGCTTTTACCTTCTTTGTCAAAACGGATAAGGTTATAAAAAGGGGCAAACGCTATCGACCAGTATATTTCAAAAGGCATCGCGTCTATCTCGCCCCGCTCAATAATGTTTTGCATGAAGCTGCCCATTATCGCCTTAAAGTCGGCCAGGTAACCCGACAGGAATTGTTCCTGGTAGCTGGAACTGCGCAGCTGGTCAAAAAACAGGTTGATACCTGGCTTTTCTGCAGCGTAGCGGTAACGGTTTTCCCATTGCCTGCGCAGGCCCTGCTCAAAAGGCATTTCGGGATCAAAGTCTTTTACAATGGTATCTTCCATTAACCGCAATTCTTCAACGGCGATGTTAATGATCAGGTCGTCGCGGTCCTTATAGTATATGTAAAGCGTGGCTACCGAAATTTGACAGGCCTTGGCCAGTTTATTCATGCTAAATCCTTCCAGCCCATCTTTTATTATTAATTCGATGGCTTTCTGTTTTACTAACTGTACCTTGTCTGTGTCTCTCAATCTCATGGTAAAACAAAGATAAATAAATATTCATTCATTTATAAAAAATATTTATTTATGAGATTATAATGGCAGTTGCCTATGGCCGATGGGCCCTAATGAGATAAGAATTTAGACTTGGCGGCTGTTATTAGCACAAAGTATTATATTGAGAGGTAGGGATATTGTGTTATGAAATTTATGTGAAATGGATAAGGGGACGGCATTCAATAAGGAAATTGTCATTCTGCGTAGTAAAATTTCGCTGAACTCTGACGGGGGGGATGACATTCAAAAATAAACCCCTGTCATCCTGAGTTGTAAAATTTCGCGAAATTCTGAAAGTGAAATGACAACGATTTAATCCCTAATGTCGTACCGAACTTGTTTCGGCACCCCACATGCTAAGTGTACTTCATGCGGGTCACCTGTCCTGTGGGATCCCGAAACAAGTTCGGGATGACTTCCGTTTTTCAACTTGTCATGGATAGTACAAAGGACGACGGTCTTTTTTGAATGTCTTTGCATCTTTAATTTAAAATTACTTCTTCGGGCTATCGTAATAGTAAATAGGCGAGAACACGCCTTCGCTGGTAGTGTAATATCCTTTACCGTCGGGTGTAAAACCTATGGCTTCACCTTGTTTTTCAACGGTGTAAGGGAGTTCCTTTGGTTTCCTGGCCATGGCATCCCATATATGTTCGTTGGGCTGGCGTTGCCAGTAGTAAACTTTTTCGTAGCTTTTCAGCAGGATTTGTTGCCCGTCTTTAGAGATATCGCCCGCGGTAATCCATTTAAAACCTTTAAAGCCCGCAAAGAAAAGCTTGGTACGCCTGGTTAAAGTAAGTGTGTCGTTCGCTTTATAGCTTAAAGGCGATGTATATACCGCCACGGTGTCGCCGCGCTTGCTTACAATGTATAAAAGCTTTTCAACCGGGTCAATCATCATGGCCTCGGCGTCTTTAGGGCCATCGGGGTATTTTAGGTTTACAGCTACGGGCACGGCGCGTGTAGTTGTATCTTTCGACCATAATGGGTTTTCTAAAAAGCGGTAAACGGTTATGTATTTCCTGTCCTGCCTGTTATCTCCTATATCCCCAAGATAAACAAAACTTTTACCTTTTTGCGGGCCAGGGCCCACAGCAATATCTTCGCAATCATAAACGCCAAGTTTAGCCTTTTTATCCCCTTTAAAATAAATGGTAGCTTTTAACTTGCCCTCGGGGTTTATCGAAAAAAAACGACTGGTATCGCCGCTGTCGTTGTGCACATAGTATACATCAGGATTAATGGATGATGCCGCAATGCCCGATGTTTCGTCCATTAATTTGCTGCTTAGTGTGCCACTTATTGGCTTTTTATCCAATAAACGATGCTTGGCATACGCGCCTATAAAAAGCAGCATCACAACGGGTACCAGTATTTGTAACTTTTTTTTTCGACTCATTTTATCGTTGCAAATAATAACGCAAATAAACCATATTAGTATGAAATTGACATTAATTAAATGCAATTATTAATAATGTTTGCAAAAATGCAGCCAAAATTACATGGTTATGTTAAAATAGGTACAAACAATGCATAGTGCTAAGCAAATACCTATGCTTGCTTATGCTTTTGGGGATGATCGAACTTTTGAAACGGGAGTTTTAATACGTTTACAAATTTTCCGTTCAGGTTTTGGTCCATGTGGGTGTCTATTCCAAATACGGTATCTTCCCTGCTTAAATTTGCGTAGGTGCCAAACAGCCGGTCCCATATGCTCAGTACGTCGCCATAATTACAATCGGTATATGGCAGTTGGTAGTGGTGGTGTACATGGTGCAGGTTGGGGGTAATAAATAGTAAGCCCACAATTTGATTAAGTTTTGAGGATAGCCTGAATTCGGTATGGGCAACAATGTTTGAAAACGACTGGAAAGTTTGCCTTAATATTAAAACACCGATGGCCGGGCCGCAAATAAAGACCCAGAGCATCAGAAAACAGGTACGGATACAGGTTTCGCAAGGATGCTCCCGGATGGTAGTTGATACGTCTACCTTAAGATCGCTATGGTGCACCAGGTGAAATTTCCATAAAGGCTCGATCTTATGCATAGTGACGTGGTAAACGTACTCGCAGAAGTCCATCATCAAAAACATAATGATGTAATATATCCAGGGATTGGTATGAAAAGGGATAAAATTGATGAGCCCCCAATGATGTGCGGTAACCCAGCCCGATATTAAAACAACAAATGTGGTAAGCATGAGCTGTATTGGCAGGGCGGTAAATATAAAAAGTGTATTAACCGAGGTATGCTTCCATTTGGTTTTTACGCCGTCTGCAGAGGCCAGCATTTCGGCAAACCATAAGGCTGTTATTACACCTGCATATAAAAGTACTTGCGTGAGATCTTCATGCCGAGAAAAAAATGAACTCAGTTTGTGCATAGTTAAATTAAATAGAGATTTAAAGATAATATCTTTGTTACATCTACTTTAATTCAATATTAACTCTTCATTATTTGTTCATCTTTCCGCTGTGAAAACGAAGGCGATTTCGTTGGTTTATATAAGCCTAATGTTTTCTTATACAGTGCGATATGCTCAAAAAAGAAAGGGGCTTTAAAAGCCCCCTCCTGTATATTTAATGTTATTTTACCATTTCCATTTCCGCGTCGGGTTTGGATACATCGGTGAGGGCAACCCGGCCGCGTTCTTTACGCAGTATGCGGTTAAAAAGCGAAATTTCCCTGTCAAACAGGAACCGGAAAAATAGCTTTGTCCATGAGGTATGATAGTACAGGGTATCATAATATTCGGGGGCTGTTTTCTTGATCTCGGGCAATTTATTCCATGGAATAGAAGGGAAATCGTGGTGCTCGTTGTGGAAGCCTACGTTGAATGCTACCGCGTTAAAATTACCATAGTAGCTATAAGTTTCCTGCTCAACGCTGTGGGTGAGGTAATGCTCCTGTATCCAGCGTGCGCCAAGCGGGTGCAAGCCTACTGAAAACGAGAAGCTGAGCAGCAAAAATGCTACAGAATGCCAGCCCATAAAGTAAGCTATAGCAGTGGTAAAAATAACCTGCAATAAAAAGTTAGTAACTATCCAACCGTCAATAGGGTGTATTTCCCTTAATCTGGATAAACGAAAAAGCTGGAACACCGGGAAAAACAGCAGCCAGATTGCTTTGCCAAAAAACGAATTGCTGATAAGCTTTGCCTCCCATTTGTTGGGCAAATCTGCATCCAGCTCATGCACCCCCTGGAAAGAGTGGTGTTTGATGTGGTATTTTTCGAATGAGATGGCGCTTGGCAATATCTGCGGCAAGTTGGCAAACATAGATGCCCAGCGGTTGGCATTACGGTTTTTAAACAGCAATTGGTGGGTACATTCGTGAATCATCACGAACAATGCATGATCGGCAAAGGCACCTAAAAGGTAGGCTGCGCCAAATACCCACCACCACGATTGGTCGCGCAGAAACCAGGCTAAAACTACCTGGAATGCTACCAAACCAATAATAGCAAATATGGTATTGGGGTTTTTACCTATCAGCTTGCGCAATTGCGGAAACTGCTTTAAAATCTTTTTTGTACGGATACGATGTGGTTCAGACTCGGACGAGTAAACAAAATCAGTTCTTTTAATCATATAAAGTATAAACGTTAAATATAGGAATAACGTTTTAAAAATATCATTTTGCAGTCAAAATAAAAGTCTGGTATGCAAAGTTCACGAACATTTCATGATTCTTTTATATAAAAAATAAGTTTATTGTAGCTTGTAAACCAGTACTTTAAATGTGCCAGGCAGCGGCTTACGTGTACCTGGTTCAAACTCGGCCACGCTTAAGTAAATTTTATGGGTTTTGGTATCCAATGCTAATGTTTTAGCACGCAGGGCAGTTTTCAGGGTTTGGATAACACTATACTCATCTGTCGATTTTTGTTTGATAATGGTGGTGGTGCCATCTCCGTTTGATACAAAAACCAGTTTTGTTTCGGCGTCATAAGCCACCGCGTCAACGCCCGCGCCAATAGGAATGGTAGCTGTTACTTTGCCGGTATTGATATCAACAACGCTCATGCCTTTATTTTCGCGACAAACAGTAAATACGCGCTGGTTGGCGGCATCTAAAGCAAGACCGGTAGGGCCGCCGCATGGTGCAAGCGGGTAGTTTTTAAGAACCTTAAGGGTTTTGCTGTCAATAACGTTCAGGCTGTTTTTATCTTCCAGGTTGTTATATATTTTGCCTTTGCCATCGGGCACCGCAAATTCCGGGCCGCCACCCAGGGCCACTGTACCAACTTGTTTTAAAGTTTTTGGGTCGATAACCGACGAGTTGTTGCTTTCGCCGTTAAAACTAAAAATGCGGTCTGAATAAGGATCATACGTAATAGCGTCCGGACCCTTGGCATCTGTAAGTGAGATGGTAGTAATTGTTTTCAGGGTTTTAATATCAAAAGCCACTACCGCATTGGTCCGGCCATCGGTTATAAAGCCGCGGTTTAGTTTATTTACAATGGCTATACCGTGTACGCCTTTCATATCATCGATAGAACCCACCTCTTTATCGGTAGCCAGGTCAATAACGTTTACCTGGGTGCCGTGCGATACATATAAACGGTTGTTTACTTTATCAATGGCCAGGTAATCGTACCCGCCATCGCCGGTAAGGGAGATGGTTTTGTCGGCCACGTAGGTTTGGGCTTTTAGGGTAAGGGGTGCTAAGCCTGATATAAGTAATACCGTAGTTAAAATTTGTTTTTTCATTTTAGTTGATGTGCTTTTTTGCAATGAAATTACGGTGCGAATCTGTAGAAATATTGTGGGTTTATAAGGGTTTGGGTAGTTTGTTTTTTGAGTAATAGCTAAGTCTGACCCGACAGGGTTACGCAGGGTGACCGTGACGAATATCGCATGTCGGCGATTCGACTCACCCCGACGAGGCTACGCCCGTCTGCCTCTCTCCGCTTCGCGCATAGAGGGGCTAAAAAAAAATTATCTTCTCAACCCTCTTTGCGGCGCAGCCGGAGAGAGGGTCGGCCAGTGTAGCGTAGCCGGGGTGAGTCGTGGCCAGCCTTCCAGCGAATGTTTATGTAAAACCAAACATATCACGGGATGTTGCTCCGTGATATTACAGCATAGTATCCCATGTGCTCCCTAACTTGCCAACAACAGATTTGTATGTAGGATGCCGAGATAAGTTATTGATATAACTCGCTTGTTTTAGAGTTCGGAGCGCTTTGGTGACGTTTGGGTCTTAATAAATTAAACCGCCAATAAATGTGCATCATGCTCCCCTGCCGGCGGTACAAATCCATTGCGGTATAAAATACGCAGCATAGCAGGCAGTACAATCAGCAATAACGGCAGCGCTGCCAAAAAGCCGCCTATTACGGCTATAGCCAAAGGCTGGTGCAGTTGTGCCCCCGCGCCAATACCCAGAGCCAAAGGCATTAAGGCGATAATTGCGCCTAAAGCAGTCATCAGTTTGGGGCGTAACCGGGTACTTATGGCGTAGGTTACGGCATAATCTATCGGGTTATCAAGCGCGCATTGTTTAAACTGAAGAAAGGTAAAAATGGCGTTTTCGCCAATGATGCCCACTATCATAATTAAGCCTGTATAGCTGCCCACGTTGAGCGGGGTGCCTGTTACATATAAAGCTAAAAAGCTGCCTCCTATACCTAAAACGCCCAAAACCAAAATAAGCAATGCTATCCTAAACTGTTTAAAAAGGAAGAGGATGACCGCAAAAACCAACAAGCTGGCCACTATTAATATGATAAGCAATTCTTTAAACGATTGCTGCTGCTCGGCATAAGCTCCGCCATATTCAACATGGTAGCCTTGCGGCAGGCTTACGTTTTGCGCAATGGCTTTTTTAATGGCCGGTATGGCTGTACCCAAATCGGTACTATCCAGGCGGGCGGTTACAATGTTTAAATTTTGCAGGTTTTCGCGGTTTATTTCGGCATCGCCGGGTTTTAGGTTTACCTGGGCCAGTTCGCCGATAGGTACCAGCCTGCCGTTTGGTAAAAATATGTTCAGGTTATTTATCCCCGTAACGGTTAAAGCCCGGTTGCCGGGATAAACCATGCGGATAGGGGATAGCTGCTCCCGCTCAAGCAGGGTGCCTATTACGTTGCCCTCCAACGCGGTTTGCGTTTGCAGCTGCAAACTTGCTGCGGTTATATTATACTGCGCCAAGGTTCCATAATGTGGATCGATACTTACCGAGGGGCCTGCTATAACTATGCCCGGCAATACATCGGCAGTTCCTTTTACTTTTTCAACCTGGGAGGCTATTTGTTTTGAGAGGATGTTCAGCCTTTTGGGGTCATCGCCAAAAAGTTTAATTTCAATAGGCTCGGCGCTGGTGGTCAGGTCGCCCAGCATATCGGTTATCACCTGGCCAAATTCAACAACCAGGGCAGGCTGTGTTTGGGCAATTTTATTACGCAACTCGCCAATCACCTCTTCGGTTGTTTTATCCCGTGTTTTCTTTAGCTGTATCAGGTAATCGCCGCGGTTTGGCTCGGTAATAAAAAAGCCCATCTGGGTACCCGTTCTGCGCGAATAGGTGGCAACTTCGGGTTGTTTAATAATGATCTTTTCTATCTCTCGCAGCATGCGGTCGGTCTCCTCCAGCGATGTGCCTGGCGGCGAATTGTAATCAAGTACAATGCTGCCTTCGTCCATATCGGGTAAAAAACCCGTAGCCAGCTGCGACGGTACCAACACAATAATGCCTGCTAAGGCAAGCATGATAATGAGGGCCACATAAGGGCGAAGGATAAGAAAACTAACCCAGCGCTGTTGCTTTACCGGGTGGGGCGGTTCCTGTTTTGCTTTCGCGATATCCTTAAATTTAGGCTTGGGCGTAAGCAACAGATATATTACCGGCAAGCCTATCCACGTTACAAAAAACGAACATACCAGGGTAATGATCATGGTATCGGTAAGTACCTTAAAATAAGCGCCCGCCACACCACTCATCAGCACAAACGGAATAAAAATGACAATGGTGCTTATAGATGACCCCAGCATGGCCGGGAATAAATAGTCAATCGCCTTTTGTACCAGGTGCCGGCTCAGCTCGTGCGGATGCTCTTCATGTGTGCGGTGAATTTGTTCGACCACCACAATGGCATCATCAATAATTAAACCCAACGAAGCCGCGATAGCGCCCAGGGTCATGATGTTAAAGGTATAACCCAGGCCATAAAGCACCAGCAAGGTTAAGCCTAAGGTTACCGGTATGGTAATTAATATAGTAGCGCTCGCTTTAAATGAACGGAGGAAAATAACAGCCACAATAATGGCAAGCAGTAAACCTATCCATAAGCTGTCGCTCACGCTTTTTACCGAATCGTTCACAAAATCGGCCTGTACATAGTAGGGTTTTATGGTTACGCCGCCGGGTAGTATTTTTTGTAATGCCTGTACTTTATCGGCCATGTCGTTTGATACCGATATCAGGTTGGCATTGGGTTGTTTAATAACGGCTATCAACACCCCATCATGGCCATTGGCATTAATGCGGGTATATTCAATGCCTTCGTTTATATTAATGGTGGCAAAATCCTTTAGCCTGAGCACCCTTTTGCGGTTATTGCTGATCACCAGGTTTTCCAGCTGCTCTTTAGTATTAATGGTGGCATCAGTAACGGTGAGATATAGCATCTTATAATCGGACAGGTAGCCGCCCGATTTGACAAAATTGGTTGTTGCCAGGGTGCTGCTGATGATATCGGGCGTAATGCCGAGCGAGCTCATTTTGCGCTGATCGAGCGTAAGCCAATATTCCTTTAATTTACCGCCGATAACCCTGATCTCGGATACGCCATCAACCTGCGATAAAAATGGTTTTACGGTATAGGTGGCTATCTGCCTGAGCTCGATGGGAGATTTGGTATGGCTCTCCAGCGTATACCCGCTTACCGGCAGTATAGATGGGTTCATCTTCTCAACCGAGATGTTAACGTCAGGCGGTAAATCGTTCTTGATCTGATCGATGCTTGATTGGATGCGCTGCTGATTCAGGTCGATATCCGCGCTCCAGTTAAACAGGGCCGATATTTCGCAACTACCCCGGCTGGTTGTACTGCGCACCAATTGCAGATCGGGCACTTGTTTAATGGCATTTTCGAGCGGCTTGGTAACCGTAACCATCATTTTGTTTACCGGTTGCAAACCCTGATCGGCAATGATCTTGATTTTGGGGAAAGTAATTTCCGGGAACAGCGAGGTTTGCAACCTGGAATAGGCAAACAAGCCCCCCATAATAAATATGAATAGTACCAGCCCCAAAGGCTTACGGTGCGATATGAAAAAGTTTTTACCGGCGCTCATAAATGCCCCTCCCAACCATGTCAATACAAGCCCCTCCTAAATCCTCCCCGGTAGGGAGGACTTTAAAAACAAAAAAGAGTGCAGTTAAAGTCTCCCCTCCCGGGGGAGATTTAGAGGGGGCTGCTGTTTTAGTCGTCTTCATTATTGCACAATTTTAACTTTAGCCGTATCGGTCAATCCATAGTTACCCGTTACCACAATTTGATCTTTAGCCGAAAATTTGGGTGTTAATATTTCAACCCTGTCGCCTGTTTCTATCCCTTTGGTTATCGGTGTTTTAACGGCAGTTGTTGGGTTAATGAGCTTCATCACCCAAAAATCGGTTTGTGTTTCGTTGGTTAATATGGCCGATTTGGGCAGCGATGAGGTATTTGATCGTAATGACCGAATGATCCTTGCCCTGGCCACTAAATTTTCGGGTATTGGATTTGCGCTGTTTACCCTGATAACCATGCCCTGTGTTTGCGACAGGGTATCAACAGATGGCATTTCAGATGCTACCTGCCCGTCCAGCTTATCGCCGCCGGGCAAAATTAATTGTATTCCCTGGCCAATTTTAACATACCGGAGCATTTCATAAGGCAGCTGCATCACAAAAGCAAAGCTCGACCGGTCGCTGATGATGGCCAGCTGTTCGCCGTCTTGTACGTAATCGCCTTTTTGGTGGGCCAATTGGGTAATGTACCCGCTGCCCGGCGCTTTGATGCGGTTAACGCCCGAAAATTTAAAAGTAGTATCCAATATATTAATGCTGTTGCCAATGCTTTGTGCTTCTTTGGTTTTAATGGTAAAAACGGTTGATCCTTTAGCTACATAATGCCCCAATTGCGTATTAACTCCTTCAATATATCCGTTGGCATTTGCCTTTACCACATTTTTTTGCAGGAATATGGATGTAGCACTTACATCAAAATAATCAACCAGCGAACTATCGGTAACGGTGGTTACCGTAACAGGGGTTTGTGATGCCACGGCGGCATCTTCATCACCGGCAGGTTTATCGGCGCCCTTGCAGGAAAACAGCAGGAGCGGCAGGCAGGCAAACAGGTATATATGTTTCAGTTTCATATTATCGGTTCCAGTAATTTAGCTGATTGATGAGCTGCAGATTGGTGATGTTGGTTTGTGTTTTTAAATTTTTGATGCTCAGGTAATTGTTGATAGCCAATATCAGGTCGGCAATGCGTAAATCGCCGGTTTGCATAAGCTTGGTATCAACCTTTATCAGGCTTTCAGAGAATTTCATTTGCTCATCAATATCAGCCAGCAATTTTTGGTTGCCATCAATTTGTTGATTTAGCTGCGCAATTTGCTGGTGGTATTGTACATCAAAAAAGGCTTTATAAGTTCGGCGGGTATCCTCTTCAAGCGATAGCTTACGGTATTGCAGCTTACGCTGGCCACCATCATATATTGGCAGGTTAAAGCTAAAGCCAACACTTACACCCCAGTTTTTATAGGGCTGCGATGCAAAATCGGAGTTGTAACCACCATCGGCCAGTAAATTGATTTTGGGCTTGTAAGTAAAATCAACCAAAGTTTTACTGTTTACCAGTTTCAGGCTATCTAATTTATATTGGCTAAAAAATATACTGTTGCTGATATCGGCCTTTACCAGTTTATGAAGGCCTGGTTCCTGCAGTTCGGCATAACTGGTATCGGCCACGCCGGTTAAATAGTTAAGTGTTGCAAAATCGTTTTTATACAACATGCGCGATTGCTGCAAAGCCAGTTGCTGCTGTTTTAGTGTGACCAAAAAAGTAAGGTAATCGCTTTGGTGGTAAACGTTGGTACGGGTGAGTTTTTTCAGCAGCGTTTCTTCCTGGTTAAGCAGATCAATAACCTCCTGGTTAAATTTTACCTGTTGTAAATCGCCGTAGGCGGTAATGTATTGCGCGGTAATGGCCTTTTTTAAATCCTGCTCAGATATTTTGGCACTGTTGCTTACCGATTGCGAAAGTAATGTGATGGCCGCAAGCTGGGCGGCTATATTTTTTTTGCTATCTAAAGATTGGTTTACGCCCATTAAGGCGTTTAAGGTATGCTCGTTGGTAATGGCGCCGGCATAACCAAAGCCCCCAACCACCGGCGAGTAATTGCCTGCACTGGTGGCATTTACCTGGGGCTTGTACTGCGCCCGGATGCGTAAGCTATCTAACTGGTTGTTAGTAACCTGGTTGCGCAGGTCTTTTAACAGCGGGCTGTTATTTTGGGCAACTTCTAAATAATGATCAAGCGTGTACGTTTGCGCCCTGGTAGCAGTGTAGGTAATTGTAAATAATAGAAGGCCGAAAAACCACTTCATTAACTGATAGATAAGTTCAATTTAAACATAGCTAAAGTATAGCACAAATCTGTAAAAATTTAGGATGGCAAAATATCAAATTTAAAAAACGATGATGAAGATATGGTGAGGGTTTTGGTATTGATAATTAAGGTCAAGGCCAAGACTTTGGCAAATTTGCCTGCTGATGGTAAGCCCAAGCCCGCTACCGTCAGAATGGGATGATTTATGGAAACGGGTAAATATTTTATCCTCGTCGAGCGGCTCATCGGTGCCGGTATTTTTAATGGTTAAGGCTTCTGTGGTCAGGTTGATTATAATTTCGCCACCTGCGTGATTGTGCCGTACGGCATTAATGATCAGGTTACTCAGTAAAATTTCAATAAGGTACCTGCTTCCTAAAATTTCTTTGTCCTCCAGATTTGCAGTTACCGTGATGTGTTTATCGGCAAAAATATCTTCCAGTTGTATCAGCAGTTCATCAATTAACTGTTTCAGGTTGATGTTTTGCTGATCCGTAAGTAAACGGTTTTCTATTTTCACCAACAGTAATAACGATTGATTAAGCCGGCTCAGCCGGGCTACCGCGCTATACAGGTCATTAAGGAGTTTACTTTGCCTGTCGTTAAAGTTTTCGGATTGTATTAAGGTGTCTAATTTGGAATTGATGACTGCAATTGGCGTAAGTAACTCGTGCGATGCATTCTCGGTAAATGTTTTAAGCTCCTTATAATCATGTTTTGCCCTAATGGTCATGGCGGTGGCTGCCTGGTTTAAATCGGCAAACTCATCAATGCGGGTTTCGGTTTGGGTAATTTCTTTATTATCGGTAATGTTAAAAAGCTTCATCTCCTTTAAAATAGCATGGAAAGGCTGCCAAAGGCGGTTTAATATGAGCCTATTGGCAACAAGCAATACCAGTAATAAAAATAAAATCAATCCAATTGTGATAGTGAAGATAATCCGGATCAAATCTTCGGTTTCTACCTTCGATTCAACGATCAGGATTTTATAGTATTTGCCATTAACAGTAACAGAACTGATAAGCCCACGGCCCGACTCAAATTCGTCCTTGTCTTTTTTATACCGGGTATCAATAAATTCGCGCGTAACCGAATTGGGCGCTGCCGGGCTAAAGTTTATTTGCTGATCTTTAGAGTCAAAAACCTGGGGTAATTGTTTGTTGAGTTTGACGTAATCAAAAACCTCATCTTCCTCTACCTTTAAAGATTTATCGGCCTGGTCAATTAATATCCAGCTGATGGCCTGGTAATATATTATGCCGGTTATCAGCATTACAACTATGGTAGTAATAATGTTTACCCGGTTATATAAGGTAAGCAGTTTCATTGCCCGGCAAATTTATAGCCCATACCATAGGCGGCCTGTATATAATCGTTTGCACCAGCCTCAACCAGCTTTTTGCGGATGTTTTTAATATGCGAGTAAATGAAATCGAAATTGTCGGCTAAATCGATACCATCGCCCCAAAGGTGCTCGGCTATAGCATTTTTTGATACCACTTTTCCTTTGTTGGCAATAAAATAAATGAGTAAGGCAAACTCTTTACGGGTAAATTTTAAGGGCTTATCATGCACGCTAACCGTTTTTGCCTGCAAATCGATACTGATTTCGTTAAAAACAAGCAGGTTACTTCCGTTATACATTTTGCGCCTGATAATGGCCGATACCCTTGCCTTAAGCTCCGACAGGTGAAAGGGCTTTACAAGGTAATCATCGGCGCCCAGATCCAAACCCTGCAAGCGATCGTCGAGAGAATTTTTTGCCGATATGATGAGAACGCCGTCTGTATGGTTATTTTCTTTTAACCGTTTTAGTATATTAATTCCGTTACCGCCGGGGAGGGTAATATCAAGCAAAATGCAATCGTAACTGTACATTTCTATTTTGGCCATTGCAGCAGGGTAGTTAACGGCGGTTTCGCATATATTACCAGCCTCGGCAAAGTACTCTTCAATACTCTCGCGCAGGCCTTCTTCGTCTTCAATGATCAGCAGCTTCATTTTATGTTGTAGGTTGTGCGTTATGTTGTACGTTGTACGTTTTAAGTTGTACGTTGCCTATTCAGTACATGCAACTATGGTAAAAGTAGCACTCCAATTTGTATACATTTTGGATTTGACCAAATTTACTACAGGTTTGCAGAGTAAATTAGCTTAATTGTTTGAAATTTGCAGATACAGCACAACGTAAAACGTATAACGTTCAACATAAAACCTAAAAAGCTATGTGGTGGATTTACGCTCTATTATCGGCATTGTTTGCCGCGCTAACTGCAATATTTGCCAAAATAGGCATTAAAGGGGTTGATACCGATCTGGCAACCGCCATACGTACGGTAATTATTTTGATACTGGCCTGGGCCATTGTTTTGTTTAAGGGCAGCAACCAGGGTATAAGTGGTTTAACCAAAACCAACTGGACGTTCCTCATTCTATCCGGATGTGCTACCGGCCTTTCATGGATTTGTTACTTCAGGGCTTTGCAACTGGGCAAGGTATCGCAGGTGGCACCGGTTGATAAGTTAAGCGTGGCGCTGGCCATTGTATTGGCCGTAGTATTTTTAGGCGAGCCGCTTACGTTAAAGAACGGGATAGGGGCCTTGCTGATTATTGCGGGGACTTTGGTGCTGATATTTTGATAAGAAAATCAATACTTCAAAATTGGTAACGAGGAAATCCTGGTAAATATTAAGTTAAGATTTTTGTCTTAACTCTTGAATCTTGCCTCTTGATTCTTCTTTTTTGTAACAAATTTGAAAGAATTAACCTTATTGTAACAATAACACAACAAATCAGAATTTATCCAATGTTTGTCTTCAAATTCGCACCCAAATGAGCGATTTTAAGATAATGAAGCCCGGATATATACTGCTATTTTTGTTTGTTCTGTTTTCGATAAACGCCCGGGCCCAGGCACCTGCCGGCAAAGGTAAAATAAGCGGCAAGGTTACAGATGCCGCTACAAAGCAAGCTGTTGACTACGCTACCATATCGGTTTATAAACAAGGTGTTGCAGCGCCTTTTAATGGCATTAGCACCGATCCGAAAGGTAATTTTACTATTGACCAGATTCCCGCAGGTGAATACCGGATTACTGCCGATTTTTTGGGCTATCAGCGTACTACCGTTGATCATGTGGTAGTTAAAGCTGGCGGCACAACAAACCTGGGCGAGATTTTGTTATCGCCCAATACACACCAGCTAAAAGATGTAACGGTTACGGCTACAACCCCCACGGTTCAAAACAAGATTGATAAGATGGTATACAACCCGCAAAACGATTTGAGCGCGCAGGGCGGTGTTGCTATAGATATACTAAAAAAAGTACCTCAAATAACGGTTGATATTGATGGTAACGTAGAGTTGCAGGGTAATGCCAATATCCGTTTTTTAATAAATGGCAAACCGTCAAGTATATTCGGCGCCAGCCTGGCCGATGCTTTGGCCAGCATCCCGGCCAGCCAGATCAAAAGCATAGAAGTGGTTACCAGCCCCGGGGCTAAATATGATGCCGCAGGTACTGGTGGTATCATCAATATTATTTTAAAGGACAGCAGGGTTGAGGGTATTAACGGCAGCGTTAACCTATCGGCAGGTACCCGCCGCGAAAACGGATCATTTAACCTGAACATGCGTAAGGGTAACTTTGGCGTTAATGCGTTTTTTAGCGGTAACGCGCAGATAAATAGCAACGCGCCCAATACAAATAACCGTACATCTACAGACGGACTTGGAAACGCCACTACTCTTTTTCAGCAGGGCAGCAATAATTTTAAACGTAACGGTTATCAATCGGGATTAAATTTTACCTGGAACATCAGCAAACACGACGATCTTACCGCATCGTTAGGTTTTAACCATTTTGGTAGCCATGGCAACGGCATAACCAACCAGGACGAAAATAAGGTGGATCCGAGCGGGATCGAACTTTCTGATATTAAAACGCTGCGTACATCAAGCAGTAAGTTTAGCGGTACATCAACAGATGTGAGCCTGGCCTATAAAAAAACATTTGAGAAGGAAGGGCAGGAGCTTGATATATTGTATTCATCAAGCTTTGGTAACAATAGTTTTAGCTCGTCGCAACTGCTTCAAAACCTGGCGCCGGGAACAACTCCTACAGGCATAACCAATAACAACCCCGGCAAGGATAGGGAAACCAATATTTCTGTTGATTATACGCACCCGTTGAGCAAAAACTTTACTATTGAAACAGGCGGCAAACTTGATTTTAACCACATCAACAACAATGTAGTTACCGATACCTTGCTAAACGGGGCCAACGTACCCAACTATAACCAAACCTACGGTTTTACCTATGATCGTAAAATTTATGCTTATTATTTATCGTTAACAACTTCGGTATTCAATAACTTTTTGGATATCAAGGCCGGTTTAAGAAATGAATATACGGTAACCACTGCCGACTTTAAGAACACCAATATCCCCAATTACAATATATTAGTACCATCATTGGTGTTCTCGCATAAAATAAGCGAATCGCAATCTGTTAAATTAAGCTATACCCGCAGGATAGAGCGCCCCGATTATGGCGACCTGAACCCTTTCCTTAACATCAGCGATACCCACAACATCAGCACAGGCGACCCAACCCTGAAACCCGAGCGTGGCGATAATTTTGAATTGGGGTACAATAAATCATTTGATGGTGGTGCAAACATCAACATAGCAGCCTTTTACCGTAAAAATACCGACGACCTGCAACGCTTTACCACTTTTTATGATACTTTACGCATTGACGGCAGTACCTACACCAACGTAGCATTAACCAAACGCTATAACATAGGTTCGGAAGAACGTGCAGGTATCAATATCTATGCATCGGTACCGGTTACCAAAAATTTTAACCTGCGTACTAATATGATATTTTCTGAGCGGACTAATAACAACCCGGGCAGCCCAAGCGTAACCGGTTTTGCCTACCGTTTAAACCTTAACGCCCAGTACAACTTCGGCAATGATTTAAGCGCAGAATTTTTTGGAAACTATAACTCTTCCCAGAAAAACATCCAGGGCACACAGCCTAAATTTGTGTTTTACAATTTTGCCATGCGTAAAATGTTCATGAACAAAAAGGCCAGCATTGGCCTTACCGCATCAAACCCGTTTGCCAAATATGTAAGCCAGAGTTCCACAACATTTGGCACCGGCTTTTACCAAACCAATGTAAGGTACATACCCGTACAATCATTTGGCATAAGCCTGAGCTACAAGTTTGGCAAGCTTGAGTTTAAGAAAGAAAAAGAGAGAGATAAAGACGATAACAACAACCGCCAGGACGAGCCCGCAACTGATAAAGGGAAATAAGCTGAAAAAGTGAGTGGTGAGTGGTGAGTGGTGAGTGGGATTATGTTAAATTGAAATAATTAAAACAAACATTTCTGAGGTTGGTCCAACACTGCCCACTGCCCACTGCCCAGCTTAGCCGTTTTTTATCAAAATGCTTTCAATAATCAGCGTGGCATCTTCGCAGCTATCGGTGGCTGTTTCCATCGCCATAAACACATCGGTGTATTTTATAAGCTGTATGGCATCTGTTTCGTTGGCCAGTAAATCGGCAAATGCTTCATTGTAAACTGTATCTGCCTGGTATTCAAGTTGTTTTATGTTGCTGCAAAGCTCAAAAATATGTACTGAATTGCCCAGGTTATTCATGGCTTTAACAGCACTTTCAAGCGCCTTGGTAGTTTGCAGGATAAGATCAGCAAGATTGATAATAGGAGGGGTTATTTTAGGCACATCATACAGGTTTATCCTGCGCGATGCCATCGCTATGCTATCGGCTACATCATCAATGGCCGCCGCGAGTTCGCACATGTCCTTACGTTGAAAAGGAGATATCAGTGTACGGCCCGATTCGGTAAATACCTGGTGTGTAATTTCGTAGCTTTTTGTTTTTAGCTTATCAATGTGTGTAAACTGGAATTTTTGTTCGTAAGTATCGGTGGAGTTCACCGCGGTATTAAGCAGGGTTGCCATTTGAGTGGCATTGTCAACGGCCCGGTTGAATAAATCATAAAAAACCTGGTTTGAGTTGGGGAATATCGACATCTATTGAAATTTTTTATGATACTTTTTAAGTAAAATCAATTTAACAGCGTGTATACTAACTGATTAGTGTATGCTGGCTGCGTTTATTTACGCCGCTAAATGTAACCATTAATTTGTAGCAATAGGTCACGGAATTGTTAATCCAATGTTAATTAAATGTTATCAAATTATTAGTGCTGTATCTTGCCGTTAAATAAATTTCATTAGTAAAAAGCCTGCATAACATTTGTTGTTTTTTAAAACAATCTTCAGGTAATATACATTATATTAATATTAAGTAAACCATTATGAAACCCGCTGATAAACATTATAAATTCATAAACAGTAAAACTGGTTATGCAATTTATTACCACTCCTTAAGCAGTGACCTCAGCGCCACAGAGATCAAAAATCAACTGCAGGAAGTAAAAGCCCGTGTGGCCATCCAGAATGGCATTTATCTTGAAACCGTATATTGGGAAGAGGTAAAGGAAAATGCCGAAGTGTAGTAGCGTTAACATTTTAAGAAATTAACGCTCAGTATTTTATTTGTTTTGTGCGGTTAATTGAGGTATATTTAGTCACCAATTTAAATCACCTCTATTTAAACACCTTCCCGCATGAAAAAGATAGTACCTGCACTTTTTTGCGCTTTGTGTTTTTGCGCATCCGCATTTTCGCAGGAGGCCAAAGCGCCACTTTCGTTAGATGGCATAGTATCGCGCCTGCAAACTTTATCTACAACAAAAGCTACCGAAAAAGTTTACTTGCATTTTGACAGAACCACATATAATGCTGGCGATACAGTTTTTTTTAAGGCCTACCTTACACTTGGCGAGCAACACCAGCTATCAAAGCTAAGTGGCGTATTGCACGTTGACCTGGTAAACCCAAACGATTCTTTGGTAAAATATATCGTGCTGCAAGTTAGTAACGGGCTTGCCTGGGGCGATTTTGCTTTGCCGATAAGCTTACCAAAAGGCGTGTACCGCATAAAGGCTTATACTAAATGGATGCTAAACAGCGCCGATCCTAATATTTTTGAACAACAGCTTACAGTTAATGGTGCTGTGTTGCAAACGCGAGGGTTATCAGCCCGTCAAACTAAAATTGCTAATAAATATGATATTCAGTTTTTTCCCGAAGGCGGAACTTTTGTAAATGATATTCCCGCTAAGCTTGCCTTTAAGGCTGTTGACCATAATGGCATGGGTGCCGATGTTAAGGGAGTGGTGGTTGACAACCTGAATACCGAAGTAACCAAATTTGAAGCCAGGCACCTGGGTATGGGCCTCATTAATATTACTCCAGTTGAAGGCAGGACATATAAAGCCAAGCTTACCTACGCCGATGGCACCAGGGCTATTGTTGATTTGCCAAAGGCCGACGAAAAAGGTATGGCGCTGCTGGTAAATAACACGAACCCCGATAAGCTGTTAATTGAAATAAATGCTAACAGGGCCTATTACCTGGCCAATAAAAATAAAGAAATTGGCATCACCATTTATTCGGGTGGCGGGGCTGTCAGATCGGTAAAAACGGCCTTGGATGGGCAGGTGCTTGACCTTAACCTGGCCAAGAAAGATTTCCAGACCGGCATCGTGCGGGTTACCCTGTTTTCGCAAACCGGCGAACCGGTGAATGAACGGCTCGCGTTTATCCAGAATGATGATCTTATTGATTTGCAAACTGCGGCCGATAAAACATACTACACAACCAGGGATAAAGTACACTTAACTTTGAATGCCAAAAGGGACGGTAAACCGGTTACGGGCTATTTTTCGGCATCCGTCGTTGATGCCACTAAAATACCTGTTAATGAAAGCGCCGAAACCACCATTTTAACCAACCTGTTGCTCACGTCGGATTTAAAGGGTTTTATTGAGCAGCCGAATTATTATTTTGACCACGTTACCAACGATACACGCGCCGACCTGGACGTACTGATGCTTACCCAGGGCTACCGTAGGTTTGAATGGAAACAACTGCTTGGCAATGATGAAGCCGCTGCATCTAAATATTCCGCAGAACGGGGCCTGGATATATCAGGTACCGTTAAAACCAACAACGGTACGCCTGTTGCTAATGGAAATATTACGCTGCTTGCCCAAAATGGTGGCAGTATGCTCACCCAGGTCACCGATGCTAACGGCAGGTTTACATTCCCGAACCTGGCCTATACGGACAATACGCCTTTTGTAATTCAGGCCAAAACCAGCGAAGGGAAAAGCAATACACAGATTATTATGGACCAACCCAAGGAGCCGGCATTAGCTGCTGATAATAACCGCTTGTCAAGCGGCGTTGATGCCAGCGAAGGCGATGGAAAGCCGGCCCAGGCATCAGTTTACATGGCAGATGCAAGCGGCAAGCTATTAAAGGAAGTAGTGGTAAAAGATAGATTTTTAGACTCGCACGCCAACACTATTACCGAATTTAACGATCAGTCGGGCCTGGCCCGTAGCCTGGAAGGGCGTTTGCCGGGCGTTTCACTAACCAATGGCGTACCTTATTTGCGCGATAGGATAGGGATTTCGGAAGCAGGCCCCATGATGGTAATTATAGATGGCATGCAAGGCGGATCGGTTTCGGATTTAAACGTATCTGATGTGGAGAGCGTTAAAATGCTAAAAAATGTAGATGCGGCAATTTATGGCCTGCAAGGATCAAACGGGGTTTTATTAATCACAACAAAAAAGAATAAAGGTTTGCCGGTAAATAAAAAGCTATCGCCGGGCATTATTACTTATGCGCCGAAAGGCTTTTATAAAGCCCGCACATTTTATTCGCCTGTTTATGGCGCATCGGTTAAGCCGGGTAAAAAAACCGATGACCGGGCTACCATTTACTGGAACCCTGATGTAGTTACCGATAGAGATGGCATGGCCTCATTGAATTTTTATAATGCCGATGGCAAAGGCAATTACAGGGTAATAATTGAGGGTATTGATGATAACGGCAATGTAGGCCGCAGCGTTTATACTTATAAAGTTGAGTAGTGAGTAGTGAGTAGTGAGTAGTGAGTAGTGAGTAGTGAGTAGTGAGTAGTGAGTAGTGAGTAGTGAGTAGTGAGTAGTGAGTAGTGAGTAGTGAGTAGTGAGTAGGATTATGTTAAATAGTTAAAACAATCTTCGTCAAATCGACTTTTCCACACTGACCACTGACCACTGACCACTGACCACTGACCACTGACCACTGACCACTGACCACTGACCACTGACCACTGACCACTGACCACTGACCACTGACCACTGATTATCAATGGTTTTTAGTTATCGGAACATTTTTATAAATAATGGCGGCGTTTATTTAAATTATGAATTGCTACCCAACAAAATTTCATCCTATATTTATACCAAATAAATCATGAGAAATACTATGAAAACATCTTTTCAACTTAAAGCAGCATTTGTTTTTGCATTTGCCTTATTTTTAAGTAGCCTGGCATTTGCCCAGAACAAGCCGGCGAGCCCGCCTGACAGTACAAGCGCTACAGTTGCCGGTTCGTTAATTAAAATCAAATACAGCAGTCCGTATGTAAAAGGCCGCAAAGTATTAGGCGAATTAGTGCCTTTTGATAAAGTATGGCGCGCAGGTGCCGATTCGGCAACAAGCTTTACAACCAGCAAAGCCATTAAGGTTGAAGGTAAAGCACTTCCGGCCGGCAGGTATGCCTTATTTGCTATACCATCGGCAAGTGGCGCATGGACAATTATTTTTGATAAAAACCCTAAGCAATGGGGCGCTTACACCTATAAAGAAGCAAACGACCAGCTACGTGTGACAGTTAAAGGCAAAACAGGGCCAAAAGCCGAAAGCCTTGCTTATACCATAACACCAAAAGGCTTCAACCTAAAATGGGATACCTTTGTGGTGCCGGTATCTATTAAATAAATATTTAATTTAATCCGAATACAAAAGGAGCTCCTGTTGAGGGGCTTTTTTTGTATTCGGGGATAACAATATCAAACTTAAAGGCAAAGCTTTATTATCTTGCCTGTGTTAACACCTATAAATACCTAATGCGCGATCAAGTCAGCAAAAGACCGTTTCTTAAAAGGATAATAGCCATTTTGGTTTTGGCCCTTGCTATTTTTTTGCTAATGTTGTTTGCCGGTCATCCTGCATTGGTTGAGCGTTACTACTCCAATGGATTTTATAAACTGATTTGCTGGGTTTTTCACCCTGTTTTTAATTTATTCCCTTTTAGCGTAGGCGATTTGCTTTACAGCGCGGTTATTGTTGTTTTAATTGTGGCTATAGTCAGGATGATAAAGCTATTGTTTAAAAAGCAGTTTAAAAAAGCAGGGATGAATTTGTTGGGCTGGATAATAAGCTTCCAGGTAACTATTGTGGCTTTTTATTTGTTTTGGGGGATGAATTATTTCAGGCCATCAGCTGCAGATCGCCTTAATTTAAGGGATACTACATTTACCACAGCCGATTTGAAAGCGGTAACCAAACTGTTGATAGATAGCGCCAACGCCTGCCGCGCCAGGGTTACAGCGGCCGACCTGGCTCAAAGCAATAGCGCCATTTATCAAACGGCAGTAAATGCTGTCAATGCACTCTCGGCCGATTCTGCCAATTTTCGCGCTTTTCATCCTGCCATAAAGCCATCCATGATCACGTTCCTGCTGAATTATATAGGGACATCCGGCTACTACAACCCGTTTACATCCGAAGCGCAGATCAATTACGCCATACCCATATTTAACAGGCCGTTTGTAGCCTGCCATGAAATGTCGCACCAGGTAGGTTACGGCGCCGAAGATGAAGCTGATTTTGCCGGGTTTATTATCGCTATAAAATCAAAAGACCGCCTGCTGCGTTACTCCGGGTATCACCTGGCGGTTGACGAGTTTATGCATACCCTGCGCCGGCGCGACACCGTAGCCCATAAAGAATTAAAAGCAATGATATCCAAACAGGTACATCAGGATTTTGTAACCGAACGTGCCTATTGGATGGCCTATGAAACGCAGCTTAGCTGGATAAGCAGTATTTTTTACGATAATTTCCTGAAAGCCAACAACCAACCCCACGGCCTCGGAACATACAACCAAATGGTTTTATTGGTAATGGCCTGGGAGAAAGGTTCACTGGTTCATTAGTTCATTGGTTCATTGGTCTTTGCAGATGGTATTATAGCTGGTAATTTTGAGGATAAACTGCTTTCACAAGTGAACAGATAAGCGCTGGAATATGTCATGGGATTTTGAAGGTGGCGGCGTTGAAAGCTAACTATGGGTTTTAATCCTACATTCACCAGTATACCAGTGAACAAATGAACCAAAATAAAAAATGCGTTCCGTATCTCACCCCGGAACGCACTGCAATATCATTTCTCACGTGATATTGTATCAACTAAACCTCAGATCTCATGTAAAATGATCGTCTAAGCTCTTATATATTTACCGTATTAATAACCGGTAAACAAAAAATTTATTATATTGTATCAGCAGTTTTTAAAACGGCCCAATATTTAACTCTTCTCTTCAGGAATTATGAATAATTTAAAGCAAACGAAGATACAATATAAATATTGTGTTTAAATGATCAAATTTACTGCATATTATTAATAAATGTCTATCTAACGTTAGTTTTTTTACTTAGATAGCCGGGTAAAATATTTGTTACTATGAAATTGAATTTAATCTTTATTTTATTATTTTCTCCCGTAATTGTATTTGCTCAAAAAATTAACCAGCAGGAAATAAAACGGGCGGTTACTTTAGCCAAATCGGTAACTATCATCCGCGATAATTATGGTGTGCCGCATATTTACGGAAAAACAGATGCCAGTGTTGTTTTTGGGTTAATGTACTCGCAATGCGAAGATAATTTTAAAGGCATCGAACGCAATTATCTTTACCAGTTTGGCAAACAAACGGAAGTGGACGGCGAAAGCAGTTTGGCTACAGATATTCAACTGCAATTAATTGCCGATAGCGCCGATGCCATCAAGGATTATAAAACAAGCGCCCCGGCGTTCAGAAAACTATTGGATGCCTTTGCCGATGGCGTAAATTATTACCTATATAAACATCCCGAAGTAAAGCCAAAAGTATTTAAGCATTTTGAGCCCTGGTACGCGCTGATGTTTACCGATGGAAGCGTTGCCGCCACCGAAACCGGCGGGATTAAGCTGGATGAAACAAGAGCTTTTTATACCAATGGCGAAGAAAAGCTGGGCTACGTGCCGAACAGGCCCGGCAAGGCTTATGAATTTGTAAACGAACGCGAAACAGGTTCGAACGGATTTGCCATCTCGCCATCAAAATCGGCATCGGGCCATGCTTTATTATATATCAACCCGCACGTACCCTTTTATTTCCGGAGCGAGGTGGAACTGGTGAGCGAAGAAGGTTTGCATGCCTACGGTGCAGTAACCTGGGGACAGTTTTTTATATACCAGGGTTTTAATAAACACTGCGGCTGGATGCATACCAGCAGCTATGCAGATGTAGCTGACCTGTACGCCGAAAAAATGGTAAAAAAAGACGGCAGATGGTTTTATGAATACAATGATGCACTTAAACCGGTTACAGAGCGTAAATTGGTTGTCAATATTAAAAAAGGCGATAAGCTTGAACAGAAGACGATAACCGGATACTATACTCACCACGGCCCGGTAGTGGGTAGCCGGGATGGCAAATGGCTGGCGCTGAAGGCCAATAACCGCTCATATAATGCGCTTTTAGAATCATGGCAGATAACCAAAGCAAATAACCTGGCCGAATACAAAAAAGCCATGGGCCTGGTATCCAATGCCACTAACGCCACTGTTTACGCCGATGATAAGGGCAATATCATTTTTTGGTATGGCAATTATATCCCCAAACGCGACCCCAAATATGACTGGAGCTTGCCCGTTGACGGCAGTACACCCGCTACCGAATGGCAAGGTGTACACCGTTTAAGCGAAATTGTAACCACCACAAACCCGGCTTCCGGCTGGATTCAAAATTGCAATTCCACCCCTTTTACCGATGCAGGTGCAAGCAGTCCGGATAAAAGTAAATACCCGGCTTATATGGCACCCGATGGCGAAAACTACCGCGCCGTTACCGCCATTAACATATTAAAGAACGCTGAGCGCCTTACGTTGGATGGCCTGATAGAAAAAGGATATGACCACTACCTGGCTGCCTTTGACGATTTGCTGCCCCCGCTATTAAAAGCCTATGACGAGGCTCCTGACTCGTTAAAGTATTCAATATCAGATGCTGTAAAAATATTGAAGCAATGGGATAGGAATACTGCCGTTAATTCGGTAGCAAGCTCGCTGGCCATTGAATGGGGTACGGTTATGCTGAAATTACTACCCCCGCCTAAGACCGACCAGGAAAGCACTTTTATTACCCAACGTATTAAAACACTTGCCGATAACACTCCGGGCAAGCAGCAGCTGGAGATTTTAAGCGCGGTTATGAAAAACCTGCAAAGTCGTTTTGGTACCTGGCAGGTGCCGTGGGGTGATATGAACCGTTACCAGCGCCCGGCCGATGGCATAACGTTTGATGATAAGCTGCCGAGTATCCCGGTGGGTTTAACCGGGTCGGGCTTTGGGCAACTGCCATCGTTCCAGAGCCGTACGGTAAATACATTGAAAAGGTATGGTTACTCGGGCAATAGTTTTGTTGCCGCGGTGGAGTTTGGGCCGAAGATAAAGGCCAAAAGTATAATGACCGGCGGGCAATCGTTTGACGCCACATCTAAAAACTTTACCGACCAGGCACAGGGGATTATTGAGGGTAAGTTTAAGGAAGTATTATTTTACCGCGAGGATGTGCTGAAGCACGTTCAAAGAAGCTATCATCCGGGCAATTAAATTGGTTGCAGAAAAAAGTATATTTGAATTCAATAATTAAAATGAAAAAGTTCCTGTTTGTAGCGTTATTATGTTTTTGCGGCGCCAACCTGTTCGGCCAAAGCATAACAGTTAATGACCTTACCAATTTAACCAACCTATCAAACGCCGACGCGCACAAATACCTGGTTTTGGCAAAAGGCTTTAAAAAGGCCTATACCCAGGAGGTTGACGGCAATACCATTGAGCGTTTAAGTAAAACCGACGCCGAAAAAAAACAAGAATCGGTAGATATTGGAGTAGCTTTGAAATTAAGCAGCGGGGCCATACTGCGTACCGTAACCTATAAAACAGCACACCCCGAACAGATTTTTCATTTAATATCACAGGCAAAAAAACAAGGTTTGCCCATGAAGTTCCAGGGAGCCGACACGATAAATAACATTTACCAGTTTGACAATGACTTTTTTCATATCGTGATGTATATCAATCGGGATAATACCGCGGGCTATGTAGAGGTTAAGCAAAAGGAATATGTTGGTTTCGATTGATAGATTCATTTTTCCTTAAGTTATCGTGACTGAACAAAGTCGATAAGTAAGATATAAACCAATTTTTCTTTGACTTCGGGCTTACTACTTCCGGCTTGATACTCCCGCAACTCTTCTTCTGAAATTCCATCCGGCTTTGGTATATTGCCATACCAATTTATAAAGCTTATGGAAAATATCAGCCGAAAAAAATTTATCGCTGCAGCTACAATGGCAACCGCCGGTATGGCATTAGGTTTAAACGCCAAAGGCTTATCACTGCCCGAAAGCCTAACTCGTGGCGATGCGGGTCATCCATTCCCCGGGAAAATTAAAGTGAGCATTTTCTCCAAGCACCTGCATTGGCTCAATTACGCTGATATGGCCTCACTGGCGGCAAATATGGGCTTTGATGGGGTAGACCTGACAGTAAGGCCAGGTGGGCATGTATTGCCGGAGAACGTGGCTGCCGATCTGCCAAAAGCAGTCGCGGCAGTTGAGCAGGCAGGTTTAAAAGTTTATACCATTGTAACCAACATTAAATCGCCCGGAGAAAAATACACCCATGATATTTTAAAAACGGCATCTGCGTTGGGAATTAAGTATTACCGTATGGCCTGGCTGGATTATAATAAAGGCATCAGTATTCCCGAAAACCTAAAAGCTATAAACAAACAGTTTAAGGCGCTTGAGGCCCTTAATAAGCAATATAACATACACGGCGCTTATCAAAACCATTCGGGCGAGTTATTTGGCGCCTCGGTTTGGGACCTTTGGCTGGGGATGGAGGGAACCAATCCTGATTTTATAGGCTGCCAGTATGATGTGCGGCACGCCACTACCGAAGGTGCCGATACCTGGCCGACATCTATCCAAACACTTATCCCTCGGATTAAAACCACCAATGTGAAAGATTTTTACTGGGACAAAAAAGATGGCAAATGGCAGGTTAAAAGTGTGCCTTTGGGCGAGGGGATGGTGGATTTTACAAAATATTTTCGTATATTAAAGGGGCAAAAAATAAACGGCCCCATGAGCCTGCACTGCGAATATGAACTTGGCGGCGCACAGGATGGCGCTAAACAATTAAGTATAAGCAGGGAGGCGTTTACAACTGCTTTAAAAAAAGACCTGGCCACGTTAAGAGGATGGCTAAAGGAATATGATCTGTAAAAGACCAAACTATGAATATATAACACACCGCTAAGAAGTCGGGTTTTATCCAAGACTTGTAGAGCTTCGCAATTATCCCATTAAAACAATTTGCAATTATAACAAGTTTGTTACTATATTTATATAGCGTAAGCAAGCCGCCTTGATTTCCAATGAGCCGCTTGCCCAGCAAAACCAATTATACTTTAAAAAAATAAGGAGGCTGTCATGAGCGTAGTTCATAAAATTGAACATTGGGGCGATACGCATCACCCAAAATTTCTTGATGTTGTACGTATTGCGCTTGGCGTATTTTTATTGTTGAAAGGCATTGCCTTTATGGAAAATACGGCCTACCTGCGCGACCTTATTGACAGCCAGGATGTGGTAGACCTATCGCCCGGTGTATTAATGGTTTTGGTTTATTACGTAACCTTTGCCCACATGATTGGCGGCATCCTGATAACCCTCGGGATATTTACCCGGCTGGCATCTCTTATCCAGATCCCCATTGTGTTGGGGGCTGTGTTTGTAACCGGCATTTTCCGGGAACCCATAAATGCCCTGGAATGGCCATCCGTAACCGCATTAATCCTCCTGTCGGTGTTCACCATCATAGGCTCAGGCCCAATTTCGTTGGATAGGTACCTGGAAGGATAGGTTTTTAGGTTCGTGATTTCAGGTTCGTGTTCGTATGGTAAGAAATGCCAATTACGAAGCAGATCCCACAACACGAACCCGAATCCCCACAACACGAACCACAATCCCCGCAACACGAGCCTCAATACCCCACTACCGCTTTATCCACATAGCACCATAGCCATCTTTCGCCGGGTTCGGCCGATATCACTACCGGGTGGCCGGTGGCTTCAAAATGTTTAGTCATGTGGGTATTGGGCGAGCTATCACAGCACAGCGTTATGCCGCAGGTTTGGCAGGTGCGCAGGTGCATCCATGAAGAATGTGTTTTCACACATTCTTCGCACAAATAATCTTTGGGTTGCTTAATATCGATAATTGCCGCCAGGTGCTGGCATATTTCGTCGTCGTTTTGCATATGGTATGGTTAAACTTCTGCTAAATATTTATGCACAAAACTAATAGCCATTGAACCTTCGCCCACGGCAGATGCTACCCTGTTCATGGCCCCTGCGCGTACATCGCCGGCGGCAAAAATGCCCGAGCAGCTGGTTTCCAATAAAAACGGATCGCGCTTAAGTTTCCATATTTTGTTAAAACTATCGTAGCTACGCAGCTCGCGCCCGGTTTCTATAAAATCCTTATTGTTTTTTATAATGTCGAGTTTAATCCAATCGGTATAGGGTTTGGCGCCAATAAAAATGTACAAAGCAGCGGCCTTATTGGTAAAAGTCTCTTGCGTTATGCAGTTTTTTAAAGTTAATTTTTCCAGGCAGTTGCCGCCGTGTGCTTCTACAATCTCGGTATTGCCAAGCACCTCTATGTTTGGCGTTTCGCTGATTTGCGTAATCAGGTAGGCCGACATGGTTGCCACCAAATCTTCCCGCCTGATTACGATATGCACTTTTGTGGCATACTTGGAAAGGTGCATTGCGGCCTGCCCGGCCGAGTTGCCACCGCCAATTACATAAACATCTTTGCCCGTGCAAGCCGAGGCCTCGGTAGTGGCAGCGCCATAGTAAATGCCCGCGCCTGTAAAGTTTTCAACGCCTTTAACCTCCAGTTTGCGGTAATCAACGCCGGTTGTTATCACCACTGTACGGCTTATAATTTCGGGTCCGTCATCTAAAATAATGGTTTTGTAGCCGTCTTTTTGTTTGATATCATTAACCGATTGCGGCGATAAAAATTCGGCGCCCAAACGCATGGCCTGTGTAATGGCGCGGCGGGTAAGGTCGGCGCCGCTCAGGCCGGCCGGGAAACCGAGGTAATTTTCAATCCGCGAACTGGTGCCTGCCTGTCCGCCCGGCGCTTTACGCTCAATCAGCAAGGTTTTTAACCCTTCAGATGCGCCATAAACCGCAGCGGCAAGGCCGGCGGGGCCTGCGCCTATAATTACCACATCGTAAACATCAGTTAATGTTTGGGTGTTTTTTTCCAGCTTGGCGGCTATACCTTGTATGGATGGTTTTTGCAGATAGCTGCCATCCTCAAAAAATACCATGGGCAGGCAATCGGTAGATAGGTTGTTTAAAGCCAGTAAGGTTCCTGCATCAACATTCTTTTCGATATCAAGCCAGCGATAGGGGATAAGGTTACCAGCCAGGTAATCTTTAATAACGTGAGATTGCGGCGAAAACTGGTATCCAACCAATTTAATACCTACAAAGTCGGGAATGTAACTGTTATGCCAATCTGCAAGCAAATCATTTATTACTGGGTACAGTTTTTCTTCCGGCGGATCCCATGGTTTCATGAGGTAATAATCCAGCTGTACGTCGTTAATGGCTTTAATAGCCGCCTCGGTATCGCTGTATGCTGTAAGTAATACCCGTTTGGCATCAGGAAATACTTTTTTTGCTTTTTCTAAAAACTTAACGCCTTCCATTTCGGGCATGCGCTGGTCACAAAGAAACAGGGCTACCACATCTGAACCATTTTTAAGTTCGGTAAGCGTTTCCAGTGCTTCCTGTGCCGATGTTGTACTTAATATTTTGTACTCTTTGCCGTACTGTGATCGCAAATCACGGCTAATAGACCGTAGTACCTGCTGATCATCATCAATTGAAAATATAATAGGTCGATTCATAGGGTTTGCTACAGGTAAATGATAAATGAGAGTCAAGACATTAGAGTCAAGAGTCAAGAAGGAAGACAATGATAACCTAATCTAAACTTTTTTTCAATAAAGAAACGGTCGGCAGAATATTAATTCTTGTGTTTTCGCTTATCTTGATTCTTATATATTGACTGGATGTTTAATACTTTAATTAAAAAAATGTTTTACTACCCGTCAATAAGGAAGCAAACATTAAACACGGTACACCCGGGCTTCGATTTTACTTTGATCGACCCACGGTGTTGTTTTACAATCCGTTGCACCACTTCAAGCCCCATGCCGGTACCCTTGCCCATCTCTTTGGTGGTAAAAAACGGATCGAAGATCTGGCTTTGGATATCCTCGGGGATACCGGGGCCATCGTCGATGATAAAAACTTCTACAAATTCCCGGTCGCGCCGGGTTTTAATGGTCAGGATACCTTTGCCCGCCGGTGCCATGGCATCAAGGGCATTATCAATAAGGTTTGTCCAAACCTGGTTAAGCTCGCCAATCAGCGCTTTTACTTCGGGCAAAGTTCGGTCAAAATCTTCAACAACGGTAATATTTCCTTTACGAATTTTGTACCCCAGCATGGTAAGCGTATTGGTAATACCAATATGGATATCGGCGTATTGCTTATCCTGCCCGCGGTCCATGTGCGTAAAAGTTTTAACCGAGCTTACCAGTTCGGCTATCCGCTTGGACGATTCCTGGATGTCCTGGATCATTTTTTCGGCCACCAGCTTGTTGCTCATCCAGTTAAGGATGGTCGACAAAAACTGTTTTGGAATATAACTTTTTAAAGCGTCGAGGTTTTCTAACGTAAAATTGAAATCAACAAAGCTTTCGGCTATTTCATAACTGTTTTCTATCTCGTTTTCATCAAGCCATTCTCCAATTTCGTCTTCCCTCTGCGTGCGTTGCTTAAGGCTCAGGCGTGTTCCCTCTTTTGCCCCAAGCACTTTAAACATTTCGCCGGTTACACCATCAACCTGTTCGGGGGTCATTTTGATGGCAAACATGCCTTTTACTGCATCGGGCGCCAGCTGTAAATGCTTGCTTAGTGATGTGGAATCGCGTACAATGGCCGATGCCGGGTTATTAAGTTCGTGGGCCAACCCGGCTGATAGTTTACCCAGGGCCATCATTTTTTCGTTTTGCTGCTGTAAGGCAGTAAAATCGCGCACGCGGTTGGTCATGATATGTACCAAAGCCTGGGTAAGCTCGAAATGATTTTTTATCATTTCGGTTATCCGCTCGGTAGGGAAGCTCAATATATGTAATTCGCCAATTGCCTCGGCATAGCCTTTTGAAATGAGTCCGCGCGAAAACGGAAGATACCCGGTTATACTTCCGGGCCCTACGGCAACAAAATCGCGGCGCCCGCGGCTCTGCAACATGTAAAAACGCATGCTGCCTTCAATAATAATATGTGGCCCTGTGGCCGGGGTACCAGGCTCATTAAGCAGCGTACCATCTTCAATAATTTTGTATTCACTGTTATCTATCAGCCATTGCAGCTGATCATCCGGGACGTGCTCTAAAGCTTCGAGCGATTTAAGCCAGGATACTGTTACCTCTTGCATAAAATAAAATTAGGGATTATTATTTAATGCGGGAGAATGAGAGAGAAAAAATTGCAAAACGATGTTGTCTGAATCAGAATTTTCAGAATTTAAGAATGAACAGAATTAATGACGTGCATCTTGAAAATTTTCAAATTCTGAAAATTCTGATTCAGACATCTACACCCACTTACTTAAAAATACCCCGAAAGCATCCTTATACTGATCGCCAACGGTGATGTTTACCTTGCCAATTTGCAGGGCGTTGCGGGTAATGGAGTTTATTTTATCTAACGATACAATGAACGAGCGGTGCACCCGCATAAAACGTTTTGATGGCAGCTTTTCTTCAAGCGATTTTAAACTGGTGAGTGACAGCAGGGCTTTCTCGGTGCCTTGCAGGTATATTTTAACGTAATCTTTCAGACCTTCAATGTATAAGATATCTTTAAGCGCTATACGTACCAATTGGTACTCTATCTTTAAAAACAGGTAATCGTCCTCAATGCGGTGCTCTTCGGGAGCGGTCGTTGCGGCAGGGGCGGGGTTGGTCGAGCGTTGCAAAAGCTCGGCGTAGCTTAATGCTTTGTTTGCGGCGTGCAAAAACTCTTCGTAATTAAAAGGTTTAAGCAGGTAATCCAGCGCGTCAACCTTATAACCTTCCAGCGCAAACTGGTTATAAGCCGTGGTAAAAATAATGCGCGGTTTGTTGACGCCCCGGCTGTCCAGCACACGGGCCAGTTCAATGCCGTTTAAGTTAGGCATCTGTATATCCAAAAAAATAAGGTCAACCTTTTGGTCCTGTAAACCAACCAGCGCTTCAACCGCGCTGCTGTAGCGGCCCGTAAGTTTTAAAAAGGGTGTTTGCTCAATAAATGCGCAAACCAGGCCAAGGGCCAGGGGTTCATCATCAACGGCAATACAATTTAATATCATGACAGGTTGAGTGTTAAGTGAACTTTATAAGTATTGGCTTCGGGATCTTCGTTTATATCCAACTTGTATTTTCCGGCATAAAGCAAATCTAAACGGCGCAGGGTATTGGTAAGGCCGATGCCTTTGTTTTCTTCCAGGTTGGGGTTGGCGTCTTTGTAAATGGAGTTTTCTACCCTTAGTTCCAGCATCTCGGCATTTTGTTCAACGCTGATAAGGATTTCGCTGGGCAGTGTAGCGCTGATGCCGTGTTTAAAGGCGTTCTCGACAAAAGGTAAAAATATCATGGGTGCAACGGTCATGTCATTAACCACGGCGGGAGCATTGAATGTAACACTCACCTTGTCGGTAAGCCGCAGTTCCATCAGGCTGATGTAGTCTTTTATAAAGGCTATTTCCTGGCTTAGCAGGGCAGCGCCGTGTTGGGTATCATATAATACATACCGCATCATCCGCGAAAGTTGGTGAATAGCCTTGCGCGATGTATCTGCATTAATATGGGTAAGCGCGTATATGTTGTTCAGCGTATTGAAAAAGAAATGCGGATTGATCTGCGCTTTCAGGAACGATAACTCCGAGCTGATCTTATCCTGTTCTAAGGTTTCGCGCAACCTGATATCGGCCTGCCATTTTTGAATAGCGGTTATACTGGTGCTGATACCCAATACCAATGCCATAATAAACACAATTACAAAATCAAAAATATGATTTTTGCCGCCGCCCTGTTTCGGCGGCCTGTTGTGTTTGTGCGTAGCTGCATCCATTAATTGGTGCATATTTAATGCACTGTCGAAAAGGTTGTTTAAAAAATATATGGCTATTATTAACCCAATGATAATCAGGAAGTACATTCCGGTACGGTTTTTTAATAGATATACCGGCACAAGTACAATAGAATTGACATAGAAAGCAACCACCAGCACAACAATAACCAAAGCCTGTTTTACCCAGAATTGATAAGGTAATATAATATTCCAGGTAAGGGGCTGGTATAAAAGCAGCGCAAAAACCAGTACGGCCCATATTAATACGTGAATCAGGATAGTAATCGTAGTGCTTTTTGATTTGAGGCTCATTGCTGGTTATAATCAGGAGTCAAGATACGAGAATCAAGACTATTTATGTTTTTTATTTTTCGACAGAAAATCTTGACCTGAAGATTTTCGATAGCGGTTTAATAATCGTTCAATATTACTAAACCAATTGGCTATCAATCAACCATAATCGCCTAATGGGCATAACTCGCCGACAAATGGCCAAAATTAACCGTTAAATAGTGTTATAGGAGTTTAAGGTGACAAATACATGGGTTTATAGGTGAAAAGCATGCCTTCGTCTACGTTTGTAGTGCCCCTGTCTATTGTGTTTTTGGGGGTGATGCTGATGTTATTGCTTTGTGTTGTTAATAAGCCACAACACGATGAAACTTAAATCTACATATCTGATAATTGCAGCACTGCTGTTTAGCCTCACAACCTTTGCCCAAACAGGCAGGCGGGTTCGGGGAACGGTCACCGACTCGACCGGGGCAACCTTACCGGGTACTACTGTTAAATTGCTAACCGGTACCGATAGCACCAAAGTAATTACCGATAGTAAAGGTGCATTTACCTTTGACGATGTAAAAACAAACCAGTTTAGCCTGGTTTTAAACTCTATAGGCTACCAGGGCTTGCGCCGTCGTTTTGTGTTGGATAATGCCAATACCCCCGTGTTTTTGAAGCCCATTATTCTTAAAAACGATACCTATATGCTTAACACGGTTACCATATCTGACGTTAACCCGGTAAAGCTTAAAGAGGATACTGTTGAATTTAATGCCGCGGCTTACCCGGTTCGTGATAATGCCCCTGTGGAAGATGTAATCAGAAAACTGCCCGGGGTTGATGTAGATAAAGACGGCAACATTACCGCACAGGGTAAAAGCGTAACCAAAGTAAGGGTAAACGGTAAAGACTTTTTTGGCGGTGATGTAAAATCGGCCACCAAAAACCTGCCCGCCGATATTGTACAAAACATCCAGATTATTGATGATTACGGCGACCAGGCCAACCTTACCGGTGTAAAAAGCGGCGAGCCCGAAAAAATCCTGAACATTACCATAAAGCAGAGCAAAAACTATGGCTACTTTGGCCAGGCCAGCTTAGGTGGCGGCCGCGACGCTATCCCCGGCATCCCTAACAGCCAGGAAGGGAACCGATACGTGGCGTCGGCAAATTTTTTCAAGTTTAACGGCGATCAGCAACTGGCCTTTTTGGGCAACTTAAATAACACCAATACCAACCTGTTTAGCTTTAACGGTGGTGGCCCAAGGGGTGGCGGCCCGGGTGGGCCTCCGGGGGGCAACAGCAGCAACTCCAACGGTATTACTACAGCCCGGTCATTTGGCCTTAATTACCGCGATAGCTGGGGCAAAAAAGTTACCGCTTATGGCAGCTATAGCTTTGCCGATAACTCGATATATACCATTAACAAAACCATTCAAAATAATATTTCTACATCAAACCCAAGCACCAATACCAATAACAATACCCAAAACGACGAGAAGCTGAACCATCGCTTCAACTTCAATATCGAAATTAAGCCGGATACTGTTAACTATATTAAAATTACACCATCAATTGCTTACGCGCGGATAACTACCACACAGTTAGGCAGCAGTTTGCTGGTTAATAACTCGCAAACCATAACTAACTATAATTTTGATACCTACAGTAACCAAACCGAACCGAATTACGGCGCCAATTTGTTATTTAACCACCGTTTTGCCCGCAAAGGCCGTAATTTCAGCGTAAACGTTGGGGCGGGATCGTACCGGATAAATAAATACCAAAACCCGGTTTATACTTACCTGGATGGGGCCGCAAATGCACCGCTAAACCAGTTTATAAATACCAACAGCCGTACCGATAGTGTGGGGACAAGCATATCCTTTTTAGAGCCCATAAGCAAAAGAGGTTATGTTGAATTAACATATGCCTATCGCTATGCCTATACCACTGCCGATAAACTGACCGATACACTGAACGCGGACGGCGTTACCAAAGATTACTATGGCTTGTTGAGCAACAACTATAACTCCACATTTATCACCAACCGTTTTGGCTTAAACTATCGCTTTATCGATAAAAAATATAATTACACCTTAGGTTTGGTTGCGCAGCCAACCATACTGCGGGGGCAATCGTTAACCAACGGTGCTTCGCCAACAGATAGTCATACTTTTAACTTAGCGCCTAATGCCAGGTTCATTTATAACTTCTCGCGCAACCAATCGTTAAGTTTAAACTATAACGGGGTGAGCAACCAGCCAACTTATACCGAGCTGCAACCCGTTACCGATTTTAGCAATGCATCATACCCCGTACAGGGTAACCCCGATTTAAAGCCGGAGTTTAATAACAACCTGTCCATCAGGTACAACAAGTTTAATTTCGAGAGTGGTAATGTATTCTTCAGTAATTTATCTTTCACAACTACCGATAATAAGATAGTGGCCAATACCATTAATTACCCTAAAACGTACACACCAAACAGCAAACTGGCCGGAAGTATTTTAACTCAGTATTTAAATGCCGATGGTTACTACTCGGCACAAGGCTTTTATGTATTTGCCAAGCCATGGGAAAAAAGAAAATATAATTTATTCTTTATAGGCAACATTGCATACAATAATAACATCTCTTATATAAGTAATGTAGATTCTGCCAGCTATGCCATGACAACCGAGAAAAATATTGCAAAAAACCTGGTGCTATCACAAGGCGTCAGGTTCCGGTTGAGTATTACTGATGTTGTAGATGCCGAGGCCAGCACAACCTATGCGGTAAATAAATCGAATAATTCTATCACTACGGCCAATATCAATAATAATTTCAGTTCGCTTAACCTGGGTATCAACGGCAAAAATTATTTGTGGAAGGATTGGACTGTAAGCTACGATTACTCGAAAATGTTTTATTACGGTTACAAAGGTGCAACCAATCCTAATATATTAAACACCTATGTTGAACGCAGGTTTCTGAAAGGAAATGCAGGTACTATCCGCCTATCGGCAATGGACGTGTTTAATCAAAATACGGGTTACACCAGTACACAGAGTGGCAGCTATGTAACCCAAACCAGCAGTAACAGGCTGGGCAGGTATTATTTGTTAAGTTTTACCCTTAAGCTTCAGAAATTTGCAGGGAAGAAACCAACAATGGGGCCTGGTGGTCCGGGTGGACCTGGCCCTGGTGGCCCCCCTCCGGGTGGCGGGCCGTTTTAATGAGGGATAGAGCCTGAAAGATATTTAAAATCTGGCCATCCCTGAGAAAGATGGCAAGCAATGATCATACGCGAGGTTGATCTGGATTTAGTTGATGTTATTGATTTAAGCAATAACGGAGCGTCCCGGAGGTGAGATACCGGGACGCTTTTCTTTTACTTTAAAACTCGTAGTTAATGCCTGCTTTAATGCTGTTTGCATTTATAGTATAATTCTTGCTATTGGTAATAGCCGCGGGGGTGGAATAAGAAACATATATATCCACTTTTTTACCTAAAGTTACACCCAGCTTAATAGGAAAACTGATTAGTCCCGAACTTAGAGAAAGATAATTGTACGTAGTTGTTTGAAGATGGCTGTTGTAGATAGAATTGCCCGTGGTTTTTACGAAAGTATAGGATATACCGGCGTCGATAAAGAATTTAAAATTGTTGGTGTTATAAATGTTGTATATCACCTGCGGATTAACAATAACTAAAAATTCCTTTACATTAAAATCAGATTTTGGTATATCCGGCTGGTTAAAATAAAGATCTACGGAGTTCTTATACGCCGCTCCCGTAACCATTATTTCGCCACGTACAATGAGTTTGCCAACACTTGGGTTTGGATATAAATTTACGCCTGCTGCCACTGCGGGGTACATAGATGTTGTATTTTTAGCATTGTAAAATTTGGTACCCTGGCTGGTACCCGGACTGGTTGTAAACAGGGTAGCATTAACACCCACGCCGGCAAAAAATTTCCACGCCGATTTACCACCGTAGGTTTTTTTATCTACAGTAATATTGTTGAGTTTTTGGGAAATGCTTTTCAGGTCAGGCAAACTATAAGTAGCATTTTCTATCTCGGTTTTTAATTTCTCCGATGTCGGGTTATATTTAATGGCCAGGTCATACAGTTGTGGTATGTAAATATTTTCACTTCGGGTTTGCACGCCATGATCTGGTAAATAGTAAATCCGGTAAACCAGTTCCTTAACCTGTCCGGTTTTATTATCAGCGATAAAAAACCTGGTTTTTTTTGCGTCAATGTATGAATACAAGGTTACGTTGTCCCCATTTTGCTCCACCCGTAAAAACACCACATCCTGCTTTTTAGTTGAATCAATACCTGTTTGCAATTTTGAAGTATTGGTCTCATCCATGCTGATCTCGCCGGAATACCGTTGATAAATAGATGAATTAAGCAATTCAAAATAGCTTATATCATCTACGGTGTAGGTTTTAACACCTGCAGTACCTCTAAATTCGATGCTTTTTGGGTTGCCAAACCATTCTTTCTGGTTTATTTCGCCGCGTAAGCTATCGCCTTTAAGCGTAATTACGTAAGCCGGTTTGTAATTGTTTTGTGCAAACGTTAAAGCAGGCAGCAGCAATACTGCTATTGCCATTGAAAATGTGAATTTCATTATGATGGGTTTAGTTATCTGTTTTTAGTTAAAGTAATAGTTTAAAGCAATTTGAACAGCACTTACCTGCATATGATTTGTGTTATCCTTGGTAAAAATCGCATTTGGCAAGTAGCCCGCCACAATGTCGAATTTTTTATTGATTGTCACGCCGACGTTCAAAGGGAACGAAAAATATACTGTTTGTAAAAGGTAACCAGGTGTTTCGGTAGTTTTACCTGCATCTGTATAGCTATATTTATTACCACTATAGTTTGATAAGTTGAACGAAAAACCTCCGGCAGCATAAAATTTAAAGGCATCGGTATTATAAAAATTATACAGCAACTGTGGTATCAGCGATACGTTATTTTGAGTTAACGAATAGGTAGATCCTTCATTTTGCACCCCTTTAAATTTGTTGGCCGTGTAGGCCAGTTGCGCCCTAAAAACAAGTTTACCTGTATTGGGGTTTGCCAATACGTTTATTCCAATAGCTATTCTTGGAGAAATCGACGACGAGGTTTTACTGTCAAACTCTTTGAAATCGCTAATATTTGATGTGATGTTGCCAAAATTGAGCCCTGCAGATGCAAAAAGCTGTGTGCCTTTACCGCCTCCTGAAATGGCTGCATTTTCTTCTATGGTAGTTTTATTAATCTGGCGTGCAATATCAACCAGATCTTCACTGTTATAATCTGCTTTTTCAATTTCGGTTTTCAAATTGTTGCTATTATTGTATTTTTCGGCAAGCAAATACAGTTGTTGTTTGTAGCTGTTTTCGTTCACGGTTTTGCCATCATTTTTATAAACGCGGTAAACCAGCTCAGTTGGCAGCCCGTCCTTTCCTTCGGCAACAAAGTAATGATTCTTCAAATCGTCGGCGTATTCAAATAAAGTAATATTAATGCCCTTTTGGATGATTTTTAAAAATACGGAGTCGGTTTTTGTATCGGTATTTCTGCCGTTTGACAAGCTGGAGATATTGGTCGGGTCAACATTTAACAACCCAATATATCTTTGATAGGCTTCTAACTTCGTGGCGGCGAAAAATGTAATGTCATTTACGCCAAGTTCCGTGGCGTCTTTATTGTCCGCTGATGTTTTGAAGCTGATCTTTCGTGGATTAATATTCCACTCTTTAATATTAATAAGCCCTCTAAGGGTGTCGCCTTTAAGCATTACCACGTAACCGGGTTTGTAATTGCTTTGTGCTACAGAAAATAAAGGCAAAAGTAATGCCGGTAGCAGTAATTTGTAATAAGGTTTCATTAATGAATAATTGGGTTTATCAGATGGCAATATATTAAAATATATCGTGTTACCTGAGCATAGTGCTTGCTCTTTTTTTCAAACGACTAAAAAAATATTATAATCAGCTTTTTTTACAATTATTGATTACATTTAGCGCATCAATTGTAAATTAAGCTGAATGAAACCGCTGTTACTGAAAGTTTCATCGGGGCCTGCACACTCGTTTAGTGTTCGGCACGATGTATTGCCCGATATTAATAACCGCTGGCATTGCCATCCCGAACTGGAATTGATTTACCTGAAAAAAGGTAGCGGTACGCAGTTTATAGGCGATAGTATCAAACAATTCAAATCGGGCGACATGGTGTTGGTTGGCCCCAATCTGCCGCACTATTGGCGTTTTGACGATTTATATTTTACCCCCGGTGAAAATAAAAATGGGGTAGAGGTTTTTGTAGTACACTTTTGCGAAAGCTTTTGGGGCGAGCAATTTTTACAACTACCCGAAAATAAACTAATTAAGGTGTTGCTCGAAAAATCAAAACGCGGGCTGCAGGTTACCGGGACGGCAAAAGAAAAAGTAGCCGCCCAAATGGCCGCCATGCTAAGTACCGACGGCGCCGAGCGGATTATTATGCTGCTGAAGGCATTAAATGCTATTGCCACCAGCGCCCCTTCGGCTTATATGGCCTCTATAGGGTTTAAATACGATCATAACGATTCGGAGAATGACCGGTTGAACAATATTTATGAGTACTCGATGCAAAATTTCAGGAAGAAGATTTACCTGGACGAGATTGCCGAAATAGCGGGCGTAAGCTCCAACTCCTTCTGCCGCTACTTTAAATCAAAAACCCGTAAAACCTTTTCGCAGTTCATCATCGAAATAAAAGTTGGCCACGCCTGTAAATTATTGATAGAGGACAAGCTGAATATTAAACAGTTATGCTACGATAGCGGGTTCAATAATTTTTCAACCTTTCACAAACATTTTAAACTGGTAACCGGCAAAAGTCCGCTGATGTACCAGAAGGAGTTTATTAAGAATCCGTGAGCCCCACCCAAACCCTCCCCGGAAGGGAGGGCTTTTTATTGACAAACATAAGTCTCCCCTTACGGGGGAGATTTAGAGGGGGCTGATTTTTTTCTTATATTTAGCAATCAACCGTTACATATGATCCGCAATATCCTCCTGGTTACTTACCGCAATCTGGTTAAAAACAAGGTTTATACTTTTATTAATATAATTGGCCTGGCATTGGGTCTGGCGGCATTTATTTTGATTTGCGCCTACGTTAATTTCGAAAAAAGTTTTGATACGCAGCATCCCGATGCCAATAATATTTACCGGGTAGAGAGCCAGTTTTATAAAGGCGATAACCTAACCGATAGCTGGCCTACCAGTACCAATGGGTATGCACCGGCCATGAAGGCCAATTTCCCGGAAATAGCCTCTTATACCCGTATAAACTGGAACAGTGCTGAACGTGTTGTGCGGTACAACAACATCAAGTTTCGTGAAGAACATGCTTGCTTTGCCGATAGTAACTTTTTTAATTTTTTTGCCTATCCCTTATTGCAAGGCGATAAGTTTACGGTGCTCAACCGTATCAATTCGGTAGTTATTTCGGAGTCGGCGGCAAAAAAATATTTTGGGAATGCCGATGCCATGGGCAAGATATTGGATATAAGCCGTTTGGATAATACCCTGCATTGTATGGTTACCGGTGTTTTTAAAGATTTGCCAGCAAACTCCACCATGCAGTTCAGTATGCTTATCTCATGGGCAAACACTGCTGAATTTGCCAAAAACTTTTGGTACCAGCATGAAAGCTATACCTTTATAAAACTAAAGCCCAATACTAATATCCCGGCGCTGGAAGCTAAATTTCCGGCCCTTGCCGAGCGTTATAAAACCGGCCCTTCGCTTAAAGAGTTAAAATGGGCCATCCAACTGGTGCCGCTGGCCGATATTCATTTAAACCCCGCCAAACCGTACGAAATTGAGGCCAAAGGCAATCGCTTTGCTGTAAATTTTCTGAGTATTATTTCGTACGTTATCCTGCTGATAGCCTGTATTAACTACATTAACCTGGCTACTACCAAATCTGTCGACAGGGCGCGTGAAGTAGGCATCCGTAAAGTTAGCGGCGCTCATGCGCCACAATTAATTATGCAGTTTTTAACAGAATCGGTTATCATCAATGTTATAGCATTATTGATGGCAATTTTGCTGGTAATAGTAGCCAGGTATGGCTTAATACATTATTTATATGGCGCGGACAGCTACGGGCTGCTTTTTACCGGCCCGCTGTTATTGAAAATTACCATGGTGTTTATTGGCAGTATTTTGCTTTCGGGTATTTATCCTGCTACGGTGCTGGCCAGGATGAAGCCTATAGCCGTACTTAAAGGCCGCTTTGCATTTTCAAAAAGCGGGGTGTTACTGCGCAGGGGTATGGTGGCTTTCCAGTTTATGGCATCGGTACTGCTTATAGCGGCAACTTTTGCAGTGTACAGGCAAATAGTTTACATGAGCAGCCAAAACACAGGTGTAAATATCAACCAGACCATTGTCATCAAAACACCGGTTAATACGCCAGATTATGGTCAAAAAATTGCAGCTTTCAAAAACACCTTAATAGGTTTTTCCGGCGTAAAAGCGGTAACTATTTCGGGCGCGGTTCCCGGTAAAGAGGTAGGCATGTTTTTAGCCAACAGGCGTTTTGGCGCACCAAAATCAGAGGAACGTACCTACGAAATGCTAAAGGTTGACCACGATTTTATGCAAACCTATGGTATGCAGCTGATAGCGCCGGCCGCGCTTTTGATAAAAGTCGCCCAGCCGACTCTGTCGGTGTGGTGATGAATGAATCGGCGGTAAAACAGTTTGGTTTTGCTTCGGCTCAGGACGCCGTTGGTAAAAAGGTGTGGGTAGAAACCATCGATAAACACCCCGAGGAAATTATTGGCGTGATAAAAAATTATCACCAGCAATCGTTACAGCAAAAATATACGCCGCTTATTTTGTTTATGGATCCGGCGCTATCCTGGATTCCGTCGAGTTATTTCTCTATCAAAGTGAGCCAAAATAATATGCCGCAAATGTTTGATAACATCAAAGCTACATGGAATAACAGCTTTCCCGAATCATCATTTGATTTCTTTTTCCTGGACGATTTTTACAACCGCCAATACCGGCAGGATACGCAATTTGGCCATTTGTTTACCTTGTTTTCGTCGCTGGCCATTTTTATTGCCTGTATCGGCCTGTTTGGTTTAACGGCTTATTCGGCAGCGCGGCGTACCAAAGAGATTGGTGTACGCAAAGTGCTGGGGGCATCGGTGCAAAGTATTATCTCGTTACTCACCTGGGATGTGGTAAAACTTATCCTGGTATCCAGCCTGGTAGCTATCCCGCTGGCATACATTTTTATCAGCGAATGGTTAAACAGGTATGCCTTTAGGGTGCAGCTTACCTGGTGGCAGTTTGTGTTACCGGTATTTGCATTAGTGGCGATAGCTGTGGCTACTACATTTTACCTCACCTTCCGGGCTGCGCTGGCAAATCCCACCAGTTCGTTAAGGAATGAATAAGCCCCCTCTAACTCTCCCCGGTAGGGGAGAGTTAAGGTTAAGCAAGTCTTAAAATTTTTCTGTCGCGAAGATTTAGGCGGTATATCATCTTCTGGCTGCTATTATCGTACACATTTGAGAAAAAGGCAATTGAAAAAGGGAAAATAAAAAGTCTCCCCTACCGGGGGAGATTTAGAGAAGGCTTCCTATGCCAAAAAAGCTGAATGTTTTAACCATTTTATACCAACTATTTACCTGTAAACTTTATTTCTTTGTATAACCGATATACTTCTTTTTAAATCTATTTATGGCCCGCAGATATTGTTTAACGCTTGATTTGGTTGACGATGCCAACCTGATTGCCGAATATGAAAAATACCACCAGGCTATCTGGCCCGAGATTCATAAAAGTATTACCGATTATGGCATCACCAATATGGAAATTTACCGCTTTGATGTGCGCCTGTTTATGATCATGGAAACCGATGATACTTTCAGCTTCGAAAAAAAGTCGGCGGCAGATGCCGCTAACCCTAAGGTGCAGGACTGGGAAAACCTGATGTGGAAATATCAACAAGCTGTTAAAGGCGCCCAAAAAGGCGAAAAATGGGTTTTAATGAATAAAATATTTCAGCTATAAATAACCTGTCAACTAAATTATACATCTCATGTTCAAAAAATTTCAATTATCCATGCTCCTGGTGCTGGTTGCCGCTATGTCGGTATCGGCGCAACAAAAAATGATTGGCAACGAAACCGATGCCCAGAAAGATAAGCGTATGGAGTGGTGGAAAGACAGCCGCTTTGGTATGTTTATTCACTGGGGATTATACTCCGGCGCGGCAAGGCATGAGTGGGTAAAACACAACGAAAAGATTGACAATGCCGGTTACCAGAAATATTTCGATCAGTTTAATCCCGATTATTTTAACCCGCAAAAATGGGCCAGGCAAGCCAAAGCAGCCGGTATGAAATACGCAGTGCTTACCACCAAACACCACGAAGGGTTTTGCCTTTTCGATTCAAAGTATACCGATTATAAAGCGCCCAATACACAAGCCAAACGCGATTTGGTACGCGAGTATGTAAATGCTTTCAGGGGGCAAGGCTTAAAAGTAGGATTTTATTATTCGCTGTTAGATTGGCACCATCCCGATTATACTATCGACGAGATCCACCCGCAATCGCCAAAGGATAAAAGCGACGCCTCATATGCTAAGCTCAATAAAGGTCGCGATATGGCCAAATACAGGCAGTACATGCGTAACCAAATCACCGAGTTGTTAACTAACTATGGTAAAATTGATATCCTTTGGCTCGATTTTTCATTCCCGCGCAAGGATGGGCATGGTAAGGGAAAAGATGAATGGGGATCAGTTGAATTGTTAAAACTGATTAGGAAATTGCAGCCGGGCATCATTGTAGATAACCGCCTTAACCTGGAAGAATATAAAGATGGAGCCGATTTTGAAACACCAGAACAGGTAGGCACCGCCGAACTGGCCAAATACCGTGGTAAAACCTGGGAAACCTGCCAAACATTCTCTGGCTCATGGGGCTATTACCGCGATGAAAATACCTGGAAAACCCATCGCCAGTTATTGGATTTGCTGATAACATCGGTAAGCAATGGTGGTAACCTTATCCTCAACGTAGGCCCAACAGCCCGTGGCGAATTTGATTACCGCGCCACAAACGCGCTGGATAGTTTGGCACACTGGATGCACGCAAACGATAAATCAATTTACAATTGCAGCAATGCACCCGATACGTATAAGATACCCGAAGGTTCAAAACTTACTTACAATAAGGCAACAAAAAAACTGTATGTGCAATTGTTTGATTATCCGAAGGGCAAGCTGATATTGCCTGGTTACGCCGGTAAAATTAAATACGCCCAGTTTTTAAATGATCATTCGGAGTTGTTATACAAACCGTCAGGATCTGATGACCTGGAAATTACGATGCCGGCTAAACCGCTTTACGAAATACCTGTTATTGAATTATCGCTTAATTAATTGTTGTTCATAGTTCATGGATCATGGTTCATCGCTCAGGTTTTTTTTGATAGCCTTTTGCATTTTCTGCCATGAACTATGATCTATGAACCATGAACCGAAAAATATAATGTCGCAAAAAGAAACATTTTTAAGAATCCACCCGCATGATAATGTGCTGGTAGCGCTGCAAAACCTGGAGCAGGACACCGTAATTAATTTTGAAGGTGAAAGCTTCCCGCTGGTTGACCGCGTGGCCGCCAAACACAAATTTGCGATTAATGAATTGGCACAAGGTGCCGAAATTTATATGTATGGTGTACTGGTAGGTAAGGCCACGGTAACAATACCTAAAGGTGGCTTACTTACTACCGCCAATGTACACCATGCTTCGGAAGGTTTTCATTTAGGCCAACGTAAGCTTAGCTGGCACCAGCCCGATACCTCAAATTTTGGAGGCAAAACGTTCAATGGTTATCACCGTACCGATGGATCTGTGGGCACGGCCAATTACTGGATAGTAGTGCCGCTGGTATTTTGCGAAAATCGCAATATCCAGGTTTTAAAGGAAGCTTTGGTTGATAAGCTTGGCTATAAAAAAGCCAAAAGCTATGAAGGCGATGTAGAGCAGTTAATGGAGCTTTACCAGGCAGGTAAATCAGTTGAAGAAATACTGAATGCCGATATCCAGCTAAGCGCCGATAAGCCAAACTCAAAACGCCTGTTTAAAAACATTGATGGTATCAAATTCCTGAACCATAGTATGGGCTGCGGCGGCACCAAAGATGATTCGGATGCTTTGTGCGGATTGATTGCCGGTTACATAACGCATCCAAACGTTGCCGGGGCGACAGTGTTAAGCCTGGGTTGCCAGCACGCGCAGGTTAGTATATTACAGGCCGAAATAGCCAAACGCGATCCTGCTTTCAATAAACCAATGGTGGTATTGGAGCAGCAAAAAGTAGGCACCGAGAGCGAATTGCTGAAACAAGCCCTGAAACAAACTTTTGCCGGCCTGGTACAGGCCAACCAAACCCAACGCCAGCCCGCGCCACTTTCAAAATTGTGCATTGGCTTGGAGTGCGGCGGATCTGATGGTTTCTCGGGCATTTCGGCAAATCCGGCTTTAGGATATGTATCAGATATGCTGGTAACCATGGGCGGTTCGGTAATTTTGGCTGAATTTCCGGAGCTTTGCGGAGTAGAACAAGAATTGAGCGACCGCTGTGCCGACGAGGAAACTGCCAACCGTTTTATGCAATTGATGACCACCTATAACGCCCGCGCCGAGGCCGATGGATCGGGCTTTTACGCCAACCCATCACCAGGCAATATCAGGGATGGGTTAATTACCGATGCCATTAAATCGGCAGGGGCGGCCAAAAAAGGCGGTACATCGCCGGTAACCGCGGTATTGGATTATCCCGAAAAGGTAACTAAACCCGGGTTAAACTTATTATGTACCCCCGGTAGCGATGTGGAAAGCACCACGGCCGAAGTAGGATCGGGCGCAAATATTGTGTTATTCACCACGGGTTTGGGCACGCCTACAGGTAACCCCATTACACCGGTAATTAAACTATCAACAAATACGGTAATGTTTGAGCGTATGCCCGATATTATCGATATTAACTGCGGTACCATCATCGAGGGCGAAGAAACCATTCAACAAGCCGGTGAGCGCATCCTGAATTATGTGATACAGGTAGCCAACGGCGAAATTGAACCAAAATCGGTAAAGCTTGGCCAGGATGATTTTATACCGTGGAAAAGGGGTGTGTCCTTGTAAAGAGCCTGAAGCCCCCTCTAAATCTCCCCCTGAAGGGGGGGACTTTAAAAAGAATAGTTTATAGAGGTGGCAGGCAATGGTTCCGATTAATTTTGAGAAATAATGTTTTTATTAAATAATTAAAAAAGAAAAGTCTCCCCCTTCAGGGGGAGATTTAGAGGGGGCTTATGTTCAAACTAACCAATAAATCAGCAGTTATAACCGGCGGTGGCAGCGGAATAGGCAGGGCAATGTCGATGCTTTTTGCGCAGCAGGGGGCTACAGTTCACATTATCGAACTAAATGACAAAGCGGCGGCCGATACCGTTGCCGAAATAGAGGCCGCCGGCGGCAAAGCTAAAGGCTATGCCTGCGATGTAAGTAACCAGCAACAAGTGGTAGATACCTTTACAAGCATTGGTGCCATTGATATCTTAATAAATAACGCCGGTATTGCCCACATTGGGCGCGCCGATACCACCAGCACTGCCGACTTTGAAAAGGTGTTTAACGTAAATGTAAAAGGCGCTTACAATTGCCTGTACGCCGTTATCCCTATGCTAAAGGCAAATGGGGGCGGGGTTATCCTCAATACAGCTTCCATAGCGGCCAGCGTTGGTATTACCGATAGGTTTGCTTACTCCATGAGTAAAGGTGCTATACACGCCATGACACTGTCTGTAGCGCGGGATTTCCTGCACGATAACATCCGTTGCAATTGTATTTCGCCGGCACGGATCCATACACCCTTTGTGGATGGTTTCATCGCCAAAAACTATGCGGGGCAGGAAGCCGAGATCTTTGAAAAACTTTCAAAAAGCCAGCCGATTGGCCGGATGGGCAAATCCGAAGAGGTAGCCGCGTTAGCGCTTTATTTATGCTCAGACGAGGCCGGGTTTATTACAGGTACAGATTATCCTATCGATGGCGGCTTTATCACCCTCAATAATTAAAAAATAATGATCAAAAAAATAGTAGTAGCAAGTTTGTTTTTATTCGCCCTTAAGGTAAATGCGCAAACATCCGCTTACCTGCCTGCTGCGGAAAATATTGCTGCCAGGCAAAACTTTGAGGATATGAAATTTGGCCTTTTTATCCACTGGGGTATTTATAGTCAACTTGGGGCAGGCGAGTGGGTAATGAACGAGAAGCACATTCCTTACGATAGCTATAAAAGGCTTGCTGATTTTTTTAATCCGCAGGGTTTTAGCGCCCATGATTGGGTGCAGTTTGCCAAAAACGCGGGCATGAAATACATTACTGTTACTTCGCGGCACCATGATGGGTTTAGTATGTTTGGCACAAAGGTTTCGCCTTATAACATTGTGGATGCTACGCCTTATCATCGCGACCCGATGATGGAACTGGCGCAGGAATGTGCTAAGGAGGGGATTGAACTTCATTTTTATTATTCACTGCTGGATTGGGGCCGGCCCGATTATGGCTACGGCAGCCCAATTGTAAATGGCCTGCCCGTAAAAGGCGATTGGGATAGCTACATCACCTTTATGAAGGCGCAGCTTACCGAGCTGATTACTAAATACCCCGGGGTAAAAGGTATTTGGTTTGATGGCGGCTGGGAACGCGATGTAAACTGGCATTACGATGAAATATATGGGTTGATACATAAACTTAATCCTGCTATTTTGGTAGGCAACAACCATCACCTGGCGCCAAAGGATGGCGAGGATTTTCAGATGTTTGAAAAAGACCTGCCCGGTAATAATACCACCGGCTTTAGCGGTAAATCAGAAATAGGCACATTACCCCTGGAAACCTGCGAAACCATTAACAATAGCTGGGGTTTTAATATTACCGACCGTAATTTTAAATCAGTTAGCCAAATTGTGCATTACCTGGTTAATGCGGCTGGCCGTAACGCCAATTTTCTGTTAAATATAGGGCCTATGCCCAACGGGAAAATTCAGCCGGAATTTACTGATACACTTGCTGTAGTGGGTAAATGGATGCAAAAAAACGGCGCCAGTATTTACGGCACACGTGGCAACGCCATTGCGCCGCAACCCTGGGGAGTGGTAACCTATAAAAACAAAACCATGTATGCCCACATTATGGCAATGCCAAAGCTGCCGTATATTTTTATACCGCAAATAAAGGCCAAAATTGCAAAGGTAACGCTGTTTGGCAGCAACGATAACCTTAAGTTTAAACAGCAGTCCGAGGGCGTTTTTGTGTACACAACAGGCATTGTAGCTGATGCCTATGATACTATTATTCAACTAACAACAAATTAACAAGATATTATGAAGCTTATCAGATTTGGTGAAACCGGTAAAGAAAAAACAGGCGTTATCCTTAACAATAAAAAATATGATACCTCGGCTTTTGGCGAAGATTATACGGAACAATTTTTTGAGACCGATGGCCTTGCCCGGTTAGCTGCTTTTATAAAAGATAACGATTTGCCCGAAGTTGCCGATGATGTGCGTTTAGGCAGCCCTTTTGCGCGCCCGTCAAAAATTATTTGCATCGGTTTAAATTATGCCGATCACGCGCACGAAACTAATGCGCCGCTGCCACCCGAGCCGGTAATTTTTATGAAAGCTACCTCGGCTATTGTTGGCCCTAATGATAATGTAGTAGTCCCTAAAAATTCTGTAAAAACCGATTGGGAGGTTGAGCTTGCCGTAGTTATCGGCAAAAAAGCATCCTATGTTGATGAAGCCGACGCGATGGACTACGTCGCCGGTTATGTATTGCACAACGATGTATCTGAACGTGAATTCCAGCTGGAGCGTAACGGCACCTGGGATAAAGGCAAAGGCTGTGATACCTTTGCACCGCTTGGTCCGTTTTTGGCAACTACTGATGAGATTGAAGACCCGCACAACCTGCACCTTTGGTTAAAAGTGAATGGCGAAATTATGCAATACGGCACCACTTCAAACTTTATATTTAACCTGCCGCAGGTTATATCGTATACCAGCCAGTTTATGACCCTTTTACCAGGCGATATCATATCTACCGGTACGCCCGCAGGTGTTGGCCTGGGTATGAAGCCACCGGTTTATCTTAAACCCGGCGATGTTATTGAATTAGGTATTGATGGCCTTGGCGAGCAAAAACAAAACGTAGTGGCATATGCTTAAGATAGATTCGCATCAGCATTTCTGGATCTTCGACCCTGTGAGGGATAGTTGGATTGACGACCAGATGCCGGCCATAAAGCGTGATTTTTCGCCGGTAGATCTGTTCCCTGTTTTACAACAACACTGCATAGATGGTTGTGTATCTGTACAGGCCAGCCAAACAGATGAAGAAACAATTTTTCTGCTGGAACATGCGGCCGCCAGCCCGTTTGTAAAAGGGGTAGTAGGCTGGGTAAACCTGAAAGCCGATGATCTTGAAAAACAGCTGCAGCAATATGAAAAATATCATTTGCTCAAAGGGTTCCGGCATGTTTTGCAATCAGAAGCGGATGACCAATACATGCTGCAGCCGGCTTTCCAAAAAGGCATAGGCGTGCTTGAAAAGTTCGGATATACTTATGATATCCTGATATTTCCGCGGCATCTGCCCTTTGCTAATCAATTGGCAGGCAATTTTCCCAATCAAAAGTTTGTGGTCGATCATTTGGCAAAACCACACATTAAGGATAAAAAGATAAGCGATTGGAAAAAGGACATAGAAGCGTTGGCCAAACATGAAAATGTATCCTGCAAAATTTCGGGAATGCTCACAGAAGCCGACTGGGGTAACTGGAAAGTGGATGATTTTACCCCATACCTTGATGCAATATTTAACGCCTTTGGCCCTAACCGCGTCATGTTCGGTTCCGATTGGCCTGTTTGCCTGCTGGCCGGTGGTTATGAAGGCACCATGCAGGTAACGCAAAACTATACTTCAAAATTATCGGTAGCCGAGCAGGAACAATTTTGGGGAGGCAACGCTATTTCGTTTTATAATTTATAACCGCGGATTCAAATTACGGGTTGATTCTCACCCTGATCTCAATAAACTTACCAAGTTTCCAAAACTTCGTAAGTTTCAATTGACAGGCTAAATGCGATTACTTTTTTACGCCTTAGCCGTAACATTATTACAGGTATAAACGTTAACAAATTATTGGCACATATTTAGCTATATGTCTGTAACGATTACAGCTAAAATTATAAACCGTTAAGTTTTTATCACCGTTTTAGATGTGCGTATTAAACAATTTATTTAAAACATTATGCCTGTTATATTTTTCCAAATCGCCGCATTGCTTGCCGTAATTTGTTTCTCGGTAGTTATGTTCATTTTGCGCTCTAAAACGCGCAAAAAATCAAAATCTGTTACAAAATACAAAATTGATACCGATACCACCTATGCCCGTTACGCAATTAACGAGAATGGTTTCCTTGAAGAAATAAACGAAGGGAAATTGTCAAAGTATAAAAATTAGTATCTACGTAGCAAGACGTGTAAAAGACGATTGTTCTAATTAAAGGACAATCGTCTTTTTTAATATCAGGGGGATAGTGTCGAGTAGATATGCGTATCAAAGGTTAAAAAGTGTTTAAAAATTTTATGAGTCAGATATTTGATCAAAAGTTATTTATAGATGAGCGGGTTTGTCTAAAAAAAAATTGATAATCAGTATCTTAAAGAATGTTTCCGCATCTGACTTTAAGAATGATCTACCCAAACTAATCGCCATCAAAGCGTCAGTCAGAAGAAATTAAACAACAAGATAAAGCTGCGAATGACCTTTTCGGAACTGCTGTTTCAACTGTCATGCAACCCATTGAACCACTGTTTAACTGGTTTGATTGAAAAAAACAGACTTGCAAAGAGCAAGTAAGGTTCTGATGATGCCTCATTCATTACAGGGCAGGTTATCCATATTAATGGGGGCAAAGTGGTTAACGGATAATTTGCAATGTAGAATGGAAAAATTTCGCGAAATTTTGAAGGGGAAATGACATGCCAAGATAAGAGACTGTTATGCTGAGGTACGAAGGATGACAGGAAAATTGGATATATCATAGATAGCAATTAAGTCATTTTTGTTCGTATCTCAATTGGTGACAACGAAGTTTGCTTTTTAAAGAAATTTGAAAAGTGCGATAGCTGTTCAAATCCCAGGCTGTAGGCAATTTCTGATATGTTCCAATCGGTTTGTTTGAGCAGGATTTTTGCTTCCTGGATAAGCCGGTTGGTAATAAGCTCGGTTGTGGTTTTGCCGGTATTTTCTTTTAAAACTTTATTAAGATGATTACTGTGCACAGACAGGCGGTCGGCATAATCACGTGCAGTTCGCAAGATTATTTTTTGTTGTGGCGATGCTATCGGAAACTGCCTCTCAAGAAGCTCAATAAACAGGGATGATACCCTGGCCGATGCATTGTGCGTACTGTTGTAAGTGGTTAAGGGCTCCAGCTTTTGGCCGTAATGAATTACCTCCATTACGTAATTGCGGATAAGATCGTATTTGAACAAATAATCGGAGCTTATTTCCTGCTGCATTTTTTTAAACATCAGCTCCAGTTCGTTTGCCTGCGCATCGGTAACCTGGAAAACCGGGTAGCCACCCGGGCGAAAGATAGGGAGTTCATCTAACACAGCACCGCTTTTTGATTGTATTAAAAAATCGCTGGTAAAAATGCAGAAGTATCCGGCCTGGTCCATATCCTGCGGTACCCAATTATAGGGTATTTTAGGAGTAGCAAAAAGCAAAGCATTTTTGTCGATGTGGATCACCTTATCGGCATACTCTGCAATGTTTTTTCCTCTTACCAGGCTTATCTTGTAGTAAGCCCTGCGGTTGTAGGGCATATGACCGGGGTCGTCCTTAAAACGGGGGATTAACTCTTTGAGGTCGAACACATTAAAGTGCCCTATTTCTTTGTTGATTCCGGCCGGCAACAGCGATTCTGCATCGTCTTTACCTACCTGTTTATAAAATTCGTCGATGGTGATGGCTTGCATAGCTGGTTGTTAAATACTAAGATAAAGGTATTAATTACCACACAATTAAACCGATAGTGATTTGAATATGATAAATATATGATGCTTTATTTATTAATTTATATTCAAAATACTATGATTTCAAAACACGATGCATTTGAATATAGCAAATAATGACTTTACAGATAGCCGCCGTTTTGGTTGTAATTTGTCAAAATAATACTACATAAATTAATTGCTGTCACAACATGCGATAACTATCTAAACCGCTCGAATGATTGCCAGTATTTATCTTTATAAACATCATACGTTATGTCAACCTGGCTCGAATACTTCTTTACAATACTATAAGCTACAATGGATGGTTTTCTGAAATCTTTGCAGGCAAAATATATATCCCGGGTGTTTTCAGAGGTTTCGCGGCCGATGTTCAGGTAACCGTCGAAGTCTTTTAATTCACGAAGTATATCCTTTTCAATATTATCCAACAACTGATAAGTTTTGTCGTCGGGCATGCCGTTATTAGCTGTACCTCCATATTTAATTTCAAAACTCATAATCCAGGGGTGCGATGCTTTGCTGTCCCAGTTAAGTAAATCTGTGTTAATTATAGCCACAACAGGATTTCCATTTTCCAACGTTGCTTCAAGCCCAGAGTAGGAGTCGTCTTCAGTATTGTGCCTTATTCCTTCGTACTTCTCGATAAATTCTTTTTCGCGCCAGTTTAAAAAATCTTTTAGTTTCGCTATTGGTACCAATTCTTTTTCCGCCTCGCTTTTACCAATAACGGTCACATTATCTATGGTTGTAGCAAAATTTAGTTCGCCAATGAAATTGTCAAGAAAAATGTATATGCCATTGATGATGGTGTCTTTATTTTGTTGGGTAAGGTCGTCATGTAAAACGGTGATATCTATTTCATCAGGGAACTCATCCGAAGTGTTTGCGTAAAAGTGGATGTTTTTATCGCCAAATTTATAGCCGCCCATTTCGATGTATACGTTTGTAATGTCTAAAGCAGGTTTCAGTGCAGTAAACTTCCAACCATTTACTTTCGGGGCGGCGTTAACAAGTTCTTCTACAAAGGGAATGTTTTTGATAGCGCCGTCGGCAGTCAAAACAAGTTCGACGGTATGCTCATCAAATATGCCGGTTAAAAAATAAAATCCATCTTTAAGTTCGTTAAGCTTTGGCGAAAGTTTGGAAAAAAAATCTTTGTGGATATCTCCTTTTTCTTTTACTACTTTGAAAAAGAACTTTTCATTTTTTTGAAACCAAGTCCAAAAATCTGAATAGGACCTAACAGGTTGTTCACTTCCTTTGAATATATTCTTTAGAAAACTCATGGGTTATACTTTTTTTAATGATAGGGCAGGATTCTCGTGATAAAAGACGTTTGTTGTTGCACCAAATATAAAAACACAATTAATTATATTAAACATTTCCATTAGTAATTTACACCAGTCAGTTGTCGCATTTAACCATATTCCTTTTTAAAATATTCTCCTAATTTTATCAAAAGAAAATCAATTAAATAACACAAATGGAAACAACAGCTATCACCGTAGAAGCTATGATAAATGCACCCATAGAAAAAGTTTGGGAATCATGGACTATGCCAGAGCATATTACCCAATGGTGCCATGCATCAGACGATTGGCATGCACCTTACGCCGATAACGATGCGCAAACAGGCGGCAAATTTAAAACTACAATGGCCGCAAAGGATGGAAGTTTCAGTTTTGACTTTGAAGGCGTTTACAGCAATGTAGAACAATATAGGCTGATTGAGTATGGCCTCGGAGATGGCCGGAGGGTAAAAATTGAATTTACCGCCGATGGAGATACCACTAAAGTAACAGAAACATTTGACCCCGAAACGCAGAACCCTGTTGAAATGCAAAGGGGAAGATGGCAGGCTATCCTGGATAATTTCAAAAAATGCACTGAAGCCAGCCTTTAACTGTTTTTTTGCTCATTAATGCGATATGTGTTATATTTGCACAGCAAGCAGATGTAAATCTTCTTGCCTGTTATTTTCCTATGGTGTAATGGTAGCACTTCTGATTCTGGTTCAGACAATCGTGGTTCGAGTCCATGTGGGAAAACTTTGAGCGGACATAGACGGATTTTCGTCTTTGTCCGCTTTTTTTTTATACCATCGTTATAGCAAGGAAGTATTTTATCGGGCGCAGCAACTTCCTGATCTTCCCTCCGTATTCGCTTTAAGGCCCGCCTCAACACTACTCTTGTTCAAATTGTAAAAGCAAGTTAGTAATAAGCCATTATAGTTTACTTCTGCTTTGTTTTTCTCACCTAAATTTAGCGTAACCAATTATATGCATTTTCCCCCCTGTAAATGCGCGTACCAAAATTAACTAAACAAACATGTTAAATATTGACATTAGAGATCTGTTATTAAAAATTGCGCGTGATAATGATTTGGCATCCTTTAAAAAGATCTACTTTTTATATTACGAAAGATTATTAAAATTAGCCTGCTCCTACGTAACGTTAACAGAAGTAGGCGAGGAGATTGTAGATGATGTTTTTGTGAAAATCTGGTCGAACCGTATCGGGCTAACCGAAGTGAATAATTTAACTGTTTATTTATACGTAGCCGTAAAAAACAGGGCTATAAACTATAATTTGTCAAACCGGATTACTTGTGTTGATATAGAATCGGTTAGCTATGAGCTTAAGGATGCCAATGGCTCGGTTGAGGATGTTATTATAACCGATGAACTTGCAAAAATTATCAATTATACCATACAGCGGCTGCCTGATGAATGCAAAATAGTTTTTAAGCTTGTTAAAGAAGACGGCCTGAAATACCGAAAGGTGGCCGAGATATTAAATATCTCTGTTAAAACCGTTGAATATCACATGAATAACGCGCTGAAAAGAATAGCCGCTGCAATTTCCGCCTCACCAGATCATCATAAAAGAACAATAAAAAAAGCGTCCTCAAATTAATTTCATTTTTTCACTGGGGTGTTTTCATTTTCTCCTGTCCTTGTTTCTGAAGCAAAAAAATGGATCAGGACACTATTTGGACACTTGTTGGGAAAAAACTTAATAGTGAGGCTACCCCGGAGGAACTTCATCAGTTACATCAGTTGCTCAGGCAGCCCTGGGCCGATGTTTATTCCATCCAGGTATTGGAGGCCATGTGGCGGCAAAATCCCAATCAACCACCCCGTTTTATCCCCCATAAGCTTCAGCAAAAATGGGACAATCTTGAAAGTAAACTCGAAACCGGCAGCGCCGGCGCCGATACATTTCAAAGCCCTGTCAACGAGGCTGCCTTCGGTCCGAAAAACATAAGGATTATTATCAAGCGTGCACTCATTGCAGCGGCGTGTTTGGCGTTTGCTTTATTATCTTTTTTTTACTGGAAAAGTTATCCGGGTGATGATAGTAAAACCTATCAAATTGTAGCGGCCGGCGGAAACATCAGCAAAATTGTATTGCCCGATGGTACTAAAGTTTGGCTTAATGCAGGCAGCGAAATTTTTTACAAAACAAATTATGGCGATGGCAATAGGGAGGTTCGCCTTGCCGGCGAGGCTTTTTTTGATGTGGTGAAGGACGCCGGACATCCGTTTATTGTAAATACGGCTACTATGCGCATAAAAGTGCTGGGCACTGCTTTCAATGTAAGGTCATATGCAAACGATAATATTTCTGAAACATCGCTAATAAGGGGCAGGATAGAATTAACCACAACTTCGGGCCCCGGTCAACGGATTATATTAAAACCCTCCGAAAAGTTGACCATTGTTAACAGCAAAGGGGGCCACAGCTACAAAAGCAATGCACTTATCACCTTAAGCACCCTGCATACCGCTAAAGCCGATTCGCTGCCATCAGAAGCGCAATGGCTGGAAAATAAACTGGTATTTGATAACGAATATTTTGACGAGGTAGCTAAAAAAATGGAAAGATGGTATGGTGTTTCCATCTCATTTAAAAATGAGGAATTAAAAGAGAAACGATTTAGCGCAAAATTCGTGGCCGAACCGCTAAACACAGCCTTGGAGGCGCTTAAGGCAACCAGCAATTTTAACTTTTTGATCGATAACAAAAAGGTGATTATCTACTAACCAATAAAGCTATAACCTAAAAATATGCCTATGATAAAATTTGATCCTTAAAACTATTAAACCAAAAAGCGGAGAATGTTGTCGCATCCCCCGCAATAATTGGTACCACAACTACGAGTCTTCTTAAGCCAATAATTAAAGTAACCTAAATACTAAATTATGAAAAAAAATGCTTGCCGCACAAGTAATGTGCGGTTGCAACGCCTATTTAAAATATTACTCATGACAAAGTGTACCCTAATCCTGATTATTATATCAGCGTTTCAGGTTTTTGCAAAAGGCTACGCCCAGGATAAAATTAACATTAGCCTTCATGATGTTTCGATAAAAAAAGCGCTTACAGAAATTGAAAAAACAAGCAACTACCGTTTTGTGTACAATGATGACGCACTGAGCGAAAAGCATATTGGCAATATAACGCTTAACAATGCGTCGATAAACCAGGTGATGGATGTGTTGCTGACCAAAACAGACCTGATATATAAGCTGGGCAATAACAACCTGGTTATCATTTCTGATAAGGCATTACAGATGGCGGCCAGTCCCATTACCGGGCGGGTAACAGACGATAAAGGCGGTCCGTTGCCTGGGGTGAGCGTAAAGGTAAAAGGAGCGCAAACAGGTGTCATTACCGATATTGATGGAAAATTTACAATCAATGTGCCGGATAACAATGCGGTATTGACATTTTCGTTCATCGGCTTCACTTCGACGGAAGTAACAGTTGGCGACCGTAAAAACATCAACATCACGCTCAAGGAATCATCAACCGACCTGAATGAGGTAGTGGTGACCGGCTACGGACAATCGGTAGCAAAACGCGATTTAACCGGGGCTATATCAACTGTAACTGCCAAACAGATAGAAGAACGCCATCCAATTAACCTTATCGATGCTTTACAGTCGCAGGCATCTGGCGTACTGGTAATAAACGATTCGGGCGAGCCTGGGGCAACCGGCTCCATCCAAATACGCGGCGGGTCAACCTTTTCAAGCGCGGGCAACTCGCCCTTGTTTGTAATAGATGGTATTTTAAGCCAAAGCGCCGATAATGTGAACCCTAATGACATTCAGTCTATCGAGGTATTAAAAGATGCCGCCTCGGCGGCTATTTATGGTTCGCAGGCCGCCAATGGTGTCATTTTAATTACCACCAAGCGCGGCAAGGCCGGTAAGCCGCTTATAAATGCGCAGTATGCCCGCATTTTTGGTGTAATGGCCCATAAGCTGGAGCAGCCAAATTCAAAGGACCTGCGCGTTGAAAGAAATTTATATAATGGTAACAGTCCCGATAAGCCAACTACCACAAACGATTCATTAAATGTGGTTTTTAACTCAGACAATGATAACCAGAGCGTAATTACCCAAACAGCCAAAAGGGACATCATTGATTTTGGTGTTAGCGGCGGCGAAAAAAGCGTGCAATATTATTCAAGTATAAGGTATATCAATGATGAAGGCTTGATAGTTAACAGCTACTCAAAAACATTGCAGGCCCGTTTTAATTTGGATTACCAGGTATCGCCAAGGTTTAAATACAGCAACCGCTTATCCTTTGGTTATAATACCAATAATAACATTAATGAAGGTAACACCATTAACCAGGCATTTCAGCGGCCATCAAATTTAGCTTTGTATTATCCAGATGGTACCTTAACAGGTTACATTAGTGGGCGCCGTAACCAGTTATCGGTAGCGTTGTTGGAGGTTAATGTTACCAGTACCTACACCGGCGATTTATTTAACCAGGTAGATTATACCATTAGTAAAGATCTGCGGTTAACCAATAACTTCGATTTTGGTTTATCAACACCACACAATGTTTTCTTTGATCCTAAATTACTCAGCAGCGCCAACCCGCTGGTAAATGCGGGTAGGGAGAGTTTTGGCCTTAGCACCAACTGGGCATACCAGGGATTTTTAAACTACAATAAAACATTCGGTCAAAATCATTCTATAACCGCGGTGGCAGGTATAAGTGCCGAAAAAACACAAAATAACAGCTTTAAAATAGCGGGTACAAACTATGCTAACGAAACTATATATACCTCAAACGTTGCCGGTACTATAGATTTAACCAACACTGGCACCGACGCCGGATCAACCAGCCGCGAATCATTTTACGCGCGCGCAGGTTACAACTACAAAAGCCGGTACATCATCAGCGCGGTTTACCGCCGGGACGGATCGTCAAAATTTGGTTCATCCAATCAGTTTGGTAATTTTTACGGTTCATCTGCCGCCTGGCGTTTCTCCGACGAGCCGTTCATGAACTGGTCGAAAAAATTCCTGGGCGATGGTAAGCTGAGGGTAAGTTACGGGCAGGTAGGCAATGATCGTATCCCCGCCAACTCCAACCTGCTTATTTATACTTTTGGCTCATCCTTTTATAATGCCATCAATGGCGTGGTTTTAAGCAACCAGTTTGGCAATACGCAGTTAAAATGGGAGAGCAACATACAAAAGAATATAGGTATAGATCTGCAATTCTTTAATTCGCGCCTCAATGTAACAGCCGATTATTATCAAAAGGTAACTAAAAACCTGCTTTATCAACGCAATATCCCGGTAGAAACCGGTTTTACAAACGTGTACGTGAACGTTGGCGATGTTTCAAATAACGGCTGGGAGTTTTCAGTAAATGCGACGCCAATTGTGTCTAAAAAGTTTATCTGGAATATTAACGCGAGTTTATCTATCGAGCGTAATAAAATCAGGAGCCTTTACAATCATCAGCCATTTTTGGCCACAGCAGGAGGTGCAACCTACCTGGTTCAGGAGGGTGGCAAAATTGGCGATTTTTACGGATACAAGGGCCTGGGCGTTTACCGCTACGATGCGTCAAACGCCTATGATGATAACTGGAACAGGTTAACACCGGTAGGGGTATCTGCCGATGGCAAAACGGCTTCGGGCTACACGCTGAACGGTAATAATTACACAGGTACGGTGCACCACATGTATGCGGGCGGGGCATTGCTGCTGGGTGGCGATATGATATTTGACAACGTTAAAAAGGACAGTGTAATTGACGCTAATGACAGGCAGATAATTGGTAATGCGCAACCATCGTTTTATGGCGCCATAATCAATACGTTTACCTATAAACAATTTAGTTTATCGTTTACGCTTAATACCAATTGGGGCGGCGAGGCCTATAACAGCCCGAGACAAACCTTAAATAACCTGGCAACATCGGGTATTGTAGCCGATAATAATACCACCTACAATTCGTGGAAAAACCAGGGCGATATTACCAACATACCTTATATGGGCCGCAAAAATTCAACCGCTAACTTCCCGGGTACGCAAACCAGGTTCCTGGAAAATACTTCGTTTATAAGGCTCAGCTATGCAAAGTTTACCTACAACCTGCCTGCAAATATTGCCTCGCGTATTAAACTAAAAAATATTGGCGCTTATGCGTACGGCGCAAACCTGCTCACCTGGACTAACTATTCATGGTACGACCCTGAGTTTTCTTCAAGCTCGGCATTAACGCCGGGTAATGACAGTGGCCGTTATCCGCGGAGGCGCGAATTTGGTTTTGGAATAAATGTTAATTTCTAAATGAACTTAGTCATGAAAAAAATATTACACGTTACTTTTTTGATGCTTTCCATCGCGTTGTTTAGCTGTAAAAAGCTATTGGATCAGCCCCCAAAAAGTCAGTTGGCCAGTAGCAAATTCTGGAAAACAGCTGATGATGCCAAGGCAGGCATTGCTGGGATTTATGATGGTATCCAGGATATGTTTAACACCCAATATATTTATTGGGGCGATGGGCGGAGTGACAACCTTACTTTTCACCCCACCTATAACGATGGCCTGCCGCTGTCATTAAACGTACTAACGCCCACCACCACCGGAGCCGATTGGACGCTGATATACGCGGCCATAAGCCGGGCTAATTTTGCCATAAAATACATCCCTACCATTGAGGGTATTGATCCTGTTTTATCAAAAGACTTACAGGCTCAGGCACTGGGAATAAGGGCGTATTGTTATTTTTGGCTGATAAGGCTTTGGGGAAACGTACCCGTGTGGACTGAACCTTATGAAGATTTGAGCACCGATCCTTACAAAGGCGTAACACCGGCGGCTGACATTGTAAAAAACGTTATCCTGCCCGATTTGTTGAAGGCCTATGACCTGTCTGACCATACAGCTGCGGTAGTGTGGAGTTTGAATTCGGGTGGTATTGCTGCCATGTTGATGGATGTTTACATGTATAATCATGATTATCCAAATGCCTTATTATGGAGCGATAACCTGTTTAAATTAAACCGTTACAGTTTGGAGGCTACTGCCAATTGGAAAAATAATTTTATTGCCCCAACAAATACCAAAGAGAACATCTGGAGTTTAAACTGGGATTTTACAGTTGATGGTGGTAACAAAACATCGCAGGAGATAGGCGCCGGTGATACCAATAGCGATTTTGCCGTTGACCCGGGTTTGTGGGCCTATTATACTACAACAACGGCTGATATTCGGGGCTCCCAGAGTATCGATTTTAATGTAAGCAACCACGATAAAATATTAAAGTATTATGCCCCCAACCTGGATAAGAATGGTAACCAGATTTATCCACCCTCGCCACAGGCCAATCTCTATTTTCCGCTGTATCGCCTGGCCGACATTTACCTTTTACGGGCCGAAGCGTTGAACAGAACAGGCGACCTGGCCAACGCGTTGGAATATCTTAATAAGGTACATACCCGGGCTGGCTTGCCCGCTTACCAGGCAAGCGATTTTGCCAATGCCGATGCCATGCTTTACGGCAGCCCGGTAAATGGTAATGGCATTTTGCGCGAAAGGCAGCTGGAGTTTTTCTGCGAGGCCAAACGCTGGTTTGATTTGCAAAGAAATGATATCATCATCAGCATTATGGACCCGGTGATCAGGAACAGGCAGCTGGCCAAAGGCTTTCCTTCTACCGGCTTTGGCGACCCGAGGAAGGTGCTATGGCCTATTAATCAAAACGTGTTAAACGCCAATACCAGGCTAACTCAAAATCCACCTTATTAATCAGACAGCATTTTAAAACGATATCAAATGAAAAAGATGAAACAAGCATATTTATGGTTTGCGTTTGCGGGCCTTTTAATAAGTATGGCAGGCTGTAATGTGGCCGGATTGAAATTGCAGGAAAGCGCTGATTATCATCCCTATGTGCTCGATCCGCATATTGATAAAACTACCTGGCAATATATCAAGGACCGCAGCTATAACTTTACCGGGAAGGATACCATATTTAAGCTAATGCGGCAGGCTATTGAATATTCGGGGATTGATACAAACCTGTATATTAAAACCAATTGTACGTTTATACTACTGCATAACGATGCCATTTACAGAACAACCCTGGTGAATAAAGTACCCACCATAACTGCTGATTGTTATTGGGGGAAATACCTTGTAAATGGTGTCCCTGGTAAAAAGTGGAGCGATTATCCTAAAGAGCAGGTAAAAAACTACCTGTTGTATTTAATTGTACAGGGGGCATATTCCTTTAATAACTTGTCGCCGGGCAATGTGATTGCCACTACGCTTCAGCCGTTAAATTATGATCCGCTAAATCCAACATCGGTGATGACACTGCGTGTTAACGACGATCAGAATTTTACCATGCGGTTAAATGATTTCTCAAATTCCGTAGGCTACGTAAGTGTAAGAACAAGTAATATTTTGCCCGTAAACGGCGCCATACAGGTAATTGACAGGGTGCTTTTCTACCAAACTAAATAATACCTAAACTTTATAAATCCTGCCGCGGCAAAAATTGCCGCGGCAGGTTATTTAAAGCTGCAATTGATCTAATACAGGTTTACTCAATCCGGATAATCGATCTTGTTGCGGTTTCAATAATTCCAGGATAACAATATCGTTATGTCCTTTTTTTAGCCATTCTGCGGGCAGGTATAGCGTTTGCTGCGGGCCGATATTCCAATACCGCCCCAGGTTGTGCCCGTTTACCCAAACCACGCCTTTGCCCCAGTGGCTCAGGTCGAGGTAGGTATCTGCAACTTTGCCGAGGTTGAAGCTTCCCTTCTTAATCAGCGGCGACCGGGAATTTTGCTTAGCCGCACTAAACCTGATTGTATTTAAACTATTGAAGGGTAAGGAATACATTTTCCAATGCAGCACTTCGGTGCCGGCAAAAAGTACCTTTTGGGTAATGCCCTTTTTATTTTGTAACAGGTACTTGCCAAAATTGATGCGGCCAAGGTTTTCAACCAAAATATCCAGTGTTACTTTGCCGGCCGGCAGCGCAAGGGTTAAGCTATCCTGGTTCAACCGGCGGTCAAGCACGCCAACCGTTTTGCCGTTGACCATTACAACCGCGTAATCTCTTAAATCCTTAAGCTTAAGTGTGCCTGTTTTGCTTCCCTGGATGGTGCTTCTGTATAATACAAACCCATAATCCTGGCGCAGGTCTTCAAAAGTAAGTGGGGTTATGTTTGCTTTGGGAGTTGGCAAGGCGTTCAGCAGGTTTAACGACTGTGCAAATTTAATTGCCGGTATACTGATAGCAGGTTTAGCCGCAGGAACGGTGGGCAGGCTTACGCCGGCGGGCAGGTGTTTTTGGATCACTTCCCTGAACTTCATGAATTTGGGAGTTGCATTACCAGCCTCGTCCAGCGGCGCATCGTAATCATAGCTGCTGATTTGTGGTTCGTAAGGAGTTTCGTCTTTATAATTGGCGCCATTCATAAATCCGCGTGTTGTACCGCCATGAAACATGTACATGTTGATGGATATGCCTGCTGCCAGAACCGAATCAAGGTGGCCGGCATACTGCTCGGCCGGTACAGTGTGGTGTTTGGTGCCCCACCAATCAAACCAGGCCGGGTACCATTCGGCAATATAGTATGGCCCTTTGCCATCATGGTTGTTGTTGATTATCTTTTTCACCTTAGCCGGATCATCCAGCCCATTAACTGCCGGCAACAGGCCTGGTAAATGCCCTTTTACCAAATCGGGGGCAGGGTCGCAGGTATATAGCAAGCCATCGAAGCCCGCTTCTTCAAAGAATTTCTTATTGATTGATAAATATTCCTTGTCGCTGCCGTAGGAGCCATACTCATTCTCTATTTGCACCATTAATATGTTACCGCCATGGTTTATTTGCAGTGGAGCAAGTTGTTTGCCTATCTCTTTAATATAGCTTTCATATTCTTTAAGGTATTGGGGCTCTTTACTGCGTACTTCTAACCCTTTTTCGTTTTGCAGCCAATACGGATAACCGCCAAATTCCCATTCGGCACATACATAAGGGCTTGGGCGTAGTATTACCCATAGTCCTTCTTCCCTGGCTATGCGTACAAATGCAGCTACATCATTATTTCCTGTAAAATCGAATTTTCCTTTTTGTGGTTCGTGAAGGTTCCAAAATACATAGGTCCCTATAGTATTCAGTCCCATCGCTTTGGCCATTTTCATGCGCGAACGCCAGGCCTCGCGCGGTACCCGGGGGTAATGCATTTCGCCCGATATCATCTGGAAAGGCTTGCCATCCAGCAAAAATGCATCATCACCTAAAGTGAAGGTGTGTGTTTGGGCAAATGTATTAATGACACTTAAAAAGAGAGCAATAAGTAGGGCAAGGAATTTTGGTTTCATACTGGTGTGATTAAAGCTAAGTATGTTTTATAAACAGCTTAGGTTAAGTTTATAATTTGATTGCAGGAAAATAGGTTATTAAAAAAGGTGTTTCATTTAATGTGTTACCGATGAACTTTTAACCGGGCCTGTATATTTAGCCAACACCCATTGGCCAACTTTAACGCCTTGTATTATGCCATTATCAATTGCATCTTTAAAGTGAATGCCTCCCCAAAACCGAGACATACCGGCTTCGGTAGCGGCCTGTGTAAATGAATTGAAACTTCGGGGGGTAAGTCCATATTTTTCTTCCACGTTATCGGTATAATGAAAATTATCGCCAAAGTAATGGGTAAGTATCACTGCCGACGCTGATGATATTACAGAGTGACCGCTGATGTATTCGGGGAACGGCGGTGTTTGCAACAACGGTTTCCAGTTAACATCAATATACTTGCGGATGGCAGTTTCCGGGCGTACCCTGTTAGTGCGGTATTTATCGTCCCAGCAACATATAAAGCCATCAAGCAATCCGGTGGCCACCATGGTATGAATCTCCAGCGCCTTTGAAAAACCGGTTTTTGTTTGCCGGCAGGCTATGCCTGTAATTCCCATCCAATGCGCCCCGGGCGAAATCTTTTTTAAACCTATCAGCATGTGCCCGTTATCCTGAACAGCAAATGGATTGCAATCCCAAAAACCTGCTATTGTCCGTTGTTCGGCTGTTAATCCTTCGGCGCTTGCTTTATAGTTCATCATCATGAATTTATAAAAAGCGCTGTTTTTATCGGTCGAAAAAGGTATAGGGGGATCGGGCAGGAATTGAGAAGCCGAATCAAGCGTAAGCGGACGGATGGTATTAAAATAAGGCTCAACCGGAGCCATATAAGCCGGTGGGGTAGGGTCCCAGGTACCCTCTTTTCCAAGCGGGGTATATCTTGTATAATTACTAATCCTATTGTATTTGTCTTTTTTAACATAAGCAAGTATCTGCTTACTGATAGCCTGCGCGTAATGTTTAGAACTGTCGATAACCTCGTCGGTAAAACCTATCTTTTTACATGAATCCAAAAAACTCTGCTCATATTTTATCAGTAAGCTGCCCGATGGCTGTAGCTTGCCCGCGGTTTCCATCATGGCTATCAAAGCGCTTAACTGATACGCGTATCCTTTAGCATAAGCCGGTTTTTTAATAGCGGGATATTCATTTAAAATGCCATACATGCTTTTAACACTTTTGTCGTTTTGCGCTACAACTTCATAACCTGCAATACAGGTATACGAAAAGAAACGTGCAGCCAAAGGAGGATTAGTTACATCATGGATCATAATAACCGTCATATGATCAATTACTTTGGTAATATCGGCGCTTGTTAATACCGGTTGCGCCTGTTTTTTATTGCAACTGTTATATAAAATAGCCGTTGTAAACAGGATAGTTGTTAAAAATGCCTTCCTTTTCATAAAATTAAAATCCTTTATAGGCTTTTACTCCCTGTTGATTGATCCCGAACAATAATGTTTGATTAATTTCTATAACGCTTCGCACATCCCCCCATAATTTAAAACCAGATTGTAATTGGGGAATGTATTCAAAATGTCCCTTGCCATCGCCTTTTAACAATATGCCATAATTCGCGTCGTATTTACCTAAACGCAGACGTGCCCTGTTAATGTTACCACACAAAAGCAAATCCTGGTTGCCATCATGATCATAATCAAGACCTGTTATTGTAAAAACGGGTGAAGACTGAACCTGTAAGGGTAACGGTGATGAATGTAATTTACCTTTGCCATCACTTAAAAAATAAGTAGTAGCCAGGTTATTGGCTTGTAAATGGCCGGTCTCTTTTAATTCTACAGGGGTAAATATATCCGTAAGCGTGGCATCAGCATAACTCTTATAATCGGGAAAGCGCGAACGCATCATACTAATCTGTTCTAAAAGCTCATCCCGTGAAACGTACGGATAGCTGTTATGCTGAATGTAAAAGCAAAAGATAGGATCAACTGCGCCGTTGTCATCAAAATCTTTATAATACATTTCAGCAGGCTCATTATCGCTGGCTTTACATTGGGTATTTAACCCCTGGTTGCCAACAATCAGGTCGGGATGTCCGTCGTGGTTAAAATCTTGTACAAGAATTTTGTTCCACCAGCCGCTGTTAGGCTTATCAAAATAATCCGTGGTATTATTTACAAGCTTTCCATTTTCATTAATCATTACCGTTACGGGCATCCACTCGCCAACTAAAACCAGGTCGGGCCTTTTATCGCCGTTCATATCTACCCATGCGGCATCGGTTACCATTCCAATATGCTGCAGGCTGGGGTTGTATTTTACGGTTTCGTCGGTAAAATGGCCTTTGCCATCATTTATCAGGATGTAGCTTTGCGGAGTTTCCGGATATCTGCCGGGTATTACCCTGCCGCCTACAAATAGGTCAGGGTGGCCATCGGCATTAATATCTGCCACTCTTACGCAGCTTTTACTACTGCGCATTGTGGGTAATGCTTCTTTTACTTTGGTGAAATTGCCTTTTCCATCGTTTAAATAAAGCCTGTCCTGTAATAAAGCATCGTCGGGCGTATAATTATCATATCCTCCGGAACATACATACAAATCTGGTTTTCCGTCGCCATTGGCATCAAAAAATGCCGCATCGGCATCGGTACTTTTTTTATCGGCTTCAAGAGCAGGCTCTGGTTTTATATTGAATTTACCCCCTGCCTGTTGAATATATATGGTGCCCGGTTTCCCGGCGCCTCCGCCTATGTAAACATCTTCCAGGCCATCGGCATTTATATCTCCTTTTATCATGCACGGGCCCGAGAACGACAGCGGGTTTACCATAAGTGGCTGCCGTTTAAAATCGTTAAGTTTATTTTTTTCCTGCAGGTTAGCTACAGGCGATGGAACCTCTGCAAAAATGGGTTTTATGGCAGGTGGCGTGTAAGTGCTGTTAACCGCACTTTTTTCATCCAGCGTTAGCTGCTGGTTGGCTTTGATATTTTTTACAACCTGCTGCTTGCCCTGCTGCCATACTATGCGCAACGAATCCACTTCATTATCCTTACCTAATCCGAAATGTAATATAGGCGATACGCTTGACTGAAAGCCACGGCTTGGCATTTGTTCCAGGTATTGTTTTTTGTTTTTTGTATAAATGGTAACTTTTGCCCCCACACCCTCTGTGTTTTTACCCGCGCCGTTTAACTTAAGCTGCAGGTAGTGGTTATCTGCTTGCTTGTCCGATTCGTTTTGGTAGATGAATGCAGGTTGGTTTATATTGTTAGTCACCAGGTCCAGGTCACCGTCATTATCCAGGTCGGCATAGGCTGCGCCGTTACTGTTTGATGATTGAGTAATGCCCCATGAGGCGCTGGTATTGGTAAATGTTAAATTGCCGTTGTTTTTAAAAAGATAACTTTTTACCTGCGAAGATGGCATTTGTTGCACCAGGTTATAGATATCCTTACGCATCAATCTTTTATCCTTCAAAAAATCACCCATATATTTTACAAAATCCATGTTGGTAAAATCGCGGGTGTAGCCGTTGGTTACAAAAAGGTCTTTCCAGCCATCATTGTCATAATCGGCAAATAACGGGGCCCAGCTCCAATCGGTATTGGAGATCCCTGATAGTTGTCCTATCTCGCTGAAAGTGCCGTTACCGTTGTTTATTTGCAGCATGTTGCGCATATATTGGTAATAAAAGCCTGTACGAAGGCTTAAATCGAATTTTTCATAGTTATCAGGAGCAAACAATAATTTTTGCCGATGATTATCTTCCGGGAGCATATCAAGCGTAAAAATGTCCGGTAAGGCATCGTTATTTATATCGGAAACATTATTTCCCATAGAAAACTGGGAGGTATGCCCGATTGAAGATTGCAGTTTATTGGTGAAGGTACCATCGCCATTGTTGATGTACATAAAATCGGGTATGGTATAATCGTTGGATATATAAATATCCGGCCATCCGTCACCGTTGATGTCGGCTATTGCCGCTCCAAGGCCGTAGGTTAAATCAGAACTGCTTATTCCGGCCTGTTCGGTTACATTTTTAAAAACGTTATTGTCGTTTTTGTATAGTCGTACGCCATTTGGCGAGTTTAATTTCTTTAAGATAGCTGCTGTATTTACCTCGTCTAAAACAGGTAGCTGGATAGGGCTGTGATTTAATAAAAACATATCCAGGTCGCCGTCCCTGTCGTAATCAAAAAATACGGCTTGTGTGCTGTATCCGGCATCTGCTAATCCGTATTGTTGTGCCTGTTCTGTAAAATGCGGAACACCGTCTTTGTCGTTCCCTCCATTGATAAACAGCTGGTTCTGGCGTTTTTCGGGCCTTACATTTCCCGAATAGCATACATAAATATCCAGCTTGCCATCGCCGTTTACATCGGCCATGGTTACCCCGGTTTTCCAGGGCCCGGGCCGGCCGGCTACATCTGCAACGGCAGTAATATCCGTAAACTGCATATGTCCTTTGTTCAGGTACAGTTTATTATCGGTCATGTTACCGGTAAAATACATATCCAGTAAGCCATCGCCATTCAAATCGCCGGTTGCTACGCCACCGCCATTGTAAAAATATTCATACATCAGCACGTTGGTATTCAGGCCTTCAGTTAAAGTGTTGCTGAAATCAACATGGGTTTGTTCCGGGGCAAGTAAAGTAAATAAGGGAGTGCCGTTGTTTCCGTCGGTACCCTTATCTTCGGCTGGATGCCCGCAACTTGTTAATGCAATAATTCCGGTTAAAAGAAATTGTGGAAATAATTTTATGTAATTGTTCACCAAGGGCCGTTTAAATTTATAGGTTAAAACTTTAAAAGAATGCCGGTATTTTACCACCGGCATTCTTTAGCATAAATATATAAGAAATTTTACATCCCTTTAATTAATATCCAGGGTTTTGAACTAACTTCTTGTTCTTATTGATCTCGTCGCGGCTGATAGGCATAAAATAAACCCTATCCTTCCATGTACGGTTTTCAACTCCCGGATCAAGTTCCTGTACCGTGTAGGTATAGTTGTAATTATCGGTGCTATGCCTGTAAACACTCACTGATTTACCTGCCTTTAAAGTCGCCGTAATTTTCATGATCCTTACTTTATTGCCAAGCGTTGTTGGCGCAATCATCCAACGGCGCGCGTCATAAAAACGTTGTTCTTCAAACATCATTTCCACATTGCGTTCGTTGCGGTACCGTTGTACAAGTTCATTACCGGCGTCTGTAATTGCAGGCATTCCAGAGCGGAAGCGGATTTTATTAAGCCATGTCCTGGCCTCATCTTCCTTGTTTAACTCAAGACATGCTTCTACAAAGTTAAATACGACTTCAGTATATCTTATTAATGGTGATGGTACTTCCGACCGGGTGTTCTGATCTACAATAGCCGGGTTAGGGTCCATAAACTTCCTGATAGCGTAACCTGTACGGGTACCGTTCCAGTTTTCGATAGGGCCGTTCCTGGTATCCAAACCAAAATAAGTTACAGGGCTGCCCGAACTACCGGTTTGATAGGTACCCATTTGTATTTCATTAAAGGGGTCTATCCCTGCACCATCAGATGTACGTGGTTTCCATGGCGCGCCATCATATAAAACAGATGCATAAAAACGTGGGTCCCTGTCTGTATAAGGGGCGGCCTTTTCAGCGGCGTTGTTCCAATCGAATTTTGAACCATCCATCATTTCATAGTCATCTACCATGTTTTGAGTAGGCTCGCTCGATGTCCATCCATGATATCCATTGGTACAATTGTTTCTGCCATACCACGCACCCCACTCATCCTTGCTATTGCTGAAATAGCGGGCAAAAATTATTTCTTTTTCGCCGCCATTTCTTGACAAATAAGAATTTTGATAATTGGTAAATCCGTCTGCTGCGCTGGCAGGAGCAGATAAATCAAGTGCGTAACCATATCCGCCTTTTTGCATAAATGTCTTTGCCAAATCGTATACTTTTTGCCAACGTGCATTATGTTCATCAGTTGTATAACCCAAAAGCTCAGGATTTTTGAAAGCAACACTACCAGTAGTTAAGCTACCTAATAAGGCAACTCCGGCAGGAGTATGTAACTTACTTGCTGCATACAGCAACACCCTTATTTTTAAAGCCACGGCAGCATCACTGGTGGCACGGCCTTTTGCCAAACTTTTACCTTGTAATAAAGTATTGGCTGCATCCAGCTCACTCACTATAAAATCAACGCATTCCGCGTAAGTATTCCTGGCAATGGTAAAGTCAGGAGTATTAAGCGCATAAGTAGCTTTTACAAGTGGAACGCCGCCATAATAACGCAGCAATTGATTGTAAAAATACGCGCGCATAAAGTGCGCCTCGCCGGCAAGCCTGTCTACCAGCGTTTTGTCAAGTTTAGATTTGGCAAGTTGCTCTAAAGCAAGGTTGGCCGACCTTATCCTGGCGTACATTTCGTTCCATTCATAGGTATTGTTCACCCAGCCTAAATTATCCGGGCTTATATTCCCTTCCATTATATTCTGCTTTCCAAAATTATAGAGCGCATTATCAGTAATACAATCCATGTTTTCCTGGTTCAACCCGGCATCATGCAGTCCGTTGTACAACTCTGTTACGAAGGCTTCAGAAAGATTTGGATCTGCCCAGGTGAGTTCTGCCGATGCCTGGTTCATTGGCTGCGTACTCAAGAATTCCTTCTTACATGACGCAAGCAGTACTCCCGACAGTATCGCGATTGTTGAAATATTTCTTAAAAATGTTTTCATATCGTTCAAATTAAAATTTTACACTTACGCCCATATTCATAATTTTTGCCTGTGTATAATACTGACCAGATGAACTGGTTGCTTCAGGATCAAATATGCTCTGTTTAGAGAATGTAAGCAGGTTAAGACCATTTACATATATGCGCAAATTGCTTATACCAACTTTTGAAGTTAGCGCTACCGGAAGCGTGTAACCCAATTCGGCATTTTTTAGCCTGATATAATTCATGTTAAGCAACCAATAAGTATTTCCGCCTGAAAAATACTGGTTATTTCTGTCAACTGTACGTGGGGCTTTTGTACTTGGGTTGTCAACTGTCCAACGGTTATCATAGCTATATTGCAGGAAGTTACCAATAGTGCCCGACTCTGTTTGCAGGAAGAGTTGTGCGCCTGCCGCACCCTGGAATAAAACAGTCAAGTCGAAGTTTTTATATTGTACTCCAAAATTAAAACCGCCCTGGAAAGTAGGCAAGGTGCTTTTATTGCTCCACACACGGTCATCTCCGGTAATTTTGCCATCCGGACCAATGTCAACGCCATTGGCATCTTTTTTACCATGCAAATCTTTATACTTCATGTCGCCAGGGCGAATCGTACTTGCGCCCACAGCGCTGTAATCAACGGTATTGGCATCAACTTGCGCCTGGGTAGAAAATATGCCGTCATACACATAATAAAGCTGAGAGCCGATAGGCTGTCCGGTAGATTTTTGCCAGGCCGGTGCTCCGGGAGCTTCGTTCCATAAATCGATCCGGTTTTTGTTAAATCCGCCGTTAACTCCTACATTGTAATTTACGTCACCAATCCTGTCATGGTAGTTCAATTGAAACTCCCATCCCTTATTGGTTACCTTGCCATAATTTATAGGGGGTAATAGTCCGCCCGGTATTGCTGTCGCGGGTGTTGACGCAAGCGCATTTAACAGTATCTGGGTGCGTTTGTTTAAAAATGCCTCAAATGTAAAATCTAATTTTCCGTTTAACGTAGTACCATCCAATGCCAAGTTGGTATTGTTGGCAACTTCCCAGGTAAAATCCGGGTTTGGTGCAACGTTTTCGGATAACGTTTGTGCAGGCGCGCCATTAACGATGTATGAACCAACATTATATAATGCGAGATAAGAATATTCTGCTAATGTAGTGGTGAAAGGCCTAACAACATAATCGCTACCCATTTGTCCCCACGACCCACGCAGTTTCAAATTCTGAAAGAATGTTACGTTATTTTTAAAGAAACTCTCTTCCGACATTCTCCAACCGGCGGATATACCAGGGAAAAAGCCAAAACGGTGATTCTCGGGAAACATATAAGAACCATCTACCCGCCATAAAAATTCGACCAGGTATTTTTCTTTATAGTTATAATTAACCCTGCCAGAATAGTTTAAACGCGCCTTTTGCCAGCCGCTACCGTTATTCCCTATCTCTGAGTTGCCGCCCCAATTTAACTGATCGATAGCAATGGAGTTGAAATATTTACGGCTGGCGCCAAATTGGCTGTCGTTTGATTTTTCTTTGGTTACACCGGCGAGTAATGAAACATTATGGCTACCGAAGCTGTGGGTATAGCTTATGATACCTTCAAGCATACTGCTTAGCTGATCATCAGATCCCTGGTTTAAATTTGCCTGGGCCGGCCCGCGGGCCACTTTGGTAAGTACAGGGGTACCGCTTGCATCTTTGGTAACATTATCCCAGCTGTATACATACCATGGTGTTTGCCAGTTTTTGGTTTGTTGCATGTATTTATCTAAAGCAACGTTGCCGGTAATCTTTAAACCTTCTACGCCCGGAATTGATATTTCCAGTTTGCCGTTAGTTTGCACGTAATACCTGGTGTCCTTGGCATAACCTGTTTGATTGGTAGTGATTAATACCGGTTGCTGGCCGTTTTCGATATCGGGACCTGGTAAGCCATTTGGCCAGTAAGCAGGCCTGTATGGGTAACCACGCATCAGCATCCTGAATATATCATTTGCACCTCCTCCTTGAGGGAAGAAACGATTTTCCTGCCGGCCTGCTACTGATACCCAGGTATTGATATACTTATTAACCTTGGCATCAACGTTTAAGCGGAAATCATATTGCTTATAGCCTGTAGCCGAGTTTTTGTAATATCCATCCTGGCTTTGATATCCTATCGAGGTAAGGTACTTAATATTGTCTGAACCACCTGACAGCTGGATATTTTGACGTGATTGGGGCGACCAGTCTTTTATTGTTGCTTTAAACCAGTCGGTATTGGGGTGTCCCCACGGATCAGAGCCATCAGCAAATTTTTGGAAATCGGATGGTTGGAATGTTGCGTTTGTTGTAGCTCCATTATCTGGCCGGGTAAATTTTCCTGTTGTTTTAAATGCGGCAGAAGCCTGGCTCCAATAGTTTGCAGGCAAATTATACAGGTCAATTTCGTTTACCAGGGTGGCATATTCGGTTGCATCTGCCATTTTAGGTATGCTTGTAGGCCGTGCCCATCCCTTATTATAGGTATAAGAAAGATCGGGTTTGCCCAGTTTGCCATGCTTGGTAGTAATCAAAATAACGCCATTGGCCGCCCTGGCACCGTAAATAGCTGCAGATGCATCCTTCAGCACCGAGATACTTTCAACATCGGCAGGGTTTATGCGGTCGATATTGTTTTGCCCGGCAGGTGACGGAACCCCATCTATAACAACTAATGGCGCGTTATTGCCCAGTGAGTTTCTACCGCGGATTAAGATGGTTGAACCATCGTAACCAGGTTCGCCGCTTGCGTTTGTGGCAACAACGCCAGGCATACGTCCGGCAATGGAGTTAGAAAGGTTAACAGCAGGCGATTTTACCAATTCATCCCCCTTAACGGTTGTAACTGATCCGGTAACGGTTACCCTTTTTTGTACACCGTAACCAACCACAACAACCTCATTTAACCCTTTTGATGATGATTGCAGTTTTATACTAAGTACCACTTTACCACCCACTGGTACCTCCTGCGTGGTATAACCAATATACGATACAACTAAAACCGCATTCTCGGCAGCTGTAATTGTAAACTTTCCTTTTACATCAGTTACCGCGCCAACATTTGTACCTTTAATCAATATTGATACGCCAACCAGTGTTTCGCCGGTAGTCTGATCGGTTACTGTTCCTGAAATTTTTATCGGGGCGTTTTCGTTGATATTCCCCTTGTTTGTTTTTGTAAAATTTGCTTTCTCGATTTTTGCTGCGCTGGCGTATGACGAACCAACAAATATCAATGCTATCAATATTTGACTCAGCGCAATTTTAAAGACCCTTAACAAGTTTACAGTCTTATGTAAATTGTATTCCATATTAGCTTATTTAAGTTAATTAATATTTAATGCACGCTATAAAAGCGGGATAATTGGAGGGGGTAAATTAATCTGATAATTTTCTCCCGGGTTGTGGGTGGCTGTGCTTATTTTTCTTCCATATTGCTTATTTAGGTTTTATATAAATTAATTGGTTGTATTCGGCAATGGATTACAAAAAGCAAAGCCGGATGGGTACCCTTATCAGCGCAATAAGTGTACTATCAGGCCGCTTATCCTTATTAAGCTATTAATTGGATAAGCCTTTGTAACTTTTTTATGTCTAAAATAATATAGCTGTTAAACCTGCGTTTTTCAAACTGATACTACTTGTAGATAGTTATTTCAATAAAATTAAATGTGGTTAATACATTTATAGTTGGCAGTACTAAGATGGGTATAAAAAATGCTGCCAACGAGAGGTAAATTCATTCAACTTGAGGGGGTAATTGGTAAAAAGTGACGAATATTTAGCTTCTTCCTGCTTTTTAGGAAATTAACTTTTGTTGATTTTGACCTTCACAACATTCCGGGTGATATTGTTGTGAAATGGCACGCGAAATTTTTTGATGTATTCAGAAGGGTTAAGCCCGAATAGTTTGCTAAACTGTTCCCTGAAATATTTAGGGTCGTTTATGCCCACCTTATAGGCAGCTTCAGAAACTGTGCAATCCGTTTTAAGAAACATTTCGGCAGCTTTTCTTAAACGTATAAACCGTATAAACCCGTTGGCAGATTGCCCGGAAATAGCCCTGATCCTTTTATAAAGGTTAGAGTGGCTCATGCCTACCTCATCGGCCAAAGTTTTGATGCAAAAATCACTATCGCCCAGGTTGTCTTCCACAATTTTGATACAGGATGCCAAAAACTCTTTATAATCGGGCGGAACTTTAAGGTTGTTTGATTTTAGGGTGATTTCATTGAAGAAATATTTTTGCAGATTGTTTTTACTTTTAAGGATACCTGCAACACGGGCCAAAAGCAACTCCCGCTCAAATGGTTTGCTTATATAATCGTCGGCGCCGCCTTCTATGCCTTTAAGTTTTATTTCGGGAGATGAACTTGCGGTTAATAACAAAACGGGGATATGGCTTAGTGTAGGGTCCTCCTTAACCCTGCTGCATAGCTCTATACCGCTGATGCCCTGCATCATTACATCGCTGATAACTATATCCGGCAAAAACTGGTATACCTTATCTAAACCCTCGGCGCCATCCGCGGCTTCAAAAATTTCGAAATTTGCCGAGAAAATTTGTTTCAGGTATTGCCTCATCTGCGCATTGTCGTCCACAATCAGCATCGATTTGGATTCAAAATCAAAAGGATCGCTTTTTTTATTTTTAGCAATACTGGTATCGTTGCTAAGGCCGGGGACCTCCTCATAACTTTCAATAAGCTCATCTAAAAACACGGAGGTTTCTATAACATCTTCAAAAATGAGGTTCGGGCTTAAATGTTCTTTTCCTTTTAACAGGCAAACCTTAAATATGGTGCCTGCCCCGTTTAAACTGATATAGCTGATGTTCCCTTTATGGCTTTCGATAAACTTTTTTACCAGGTAAAGGCCAATGCCAAATCCACCATTAAGTGGCGATTCATCCTGTACCTGGTAAAATTTGTCAAATAATTTTTCACCTATATTCTCGGCAATTCCGCGCCCTGTATCTTTAATTTCTATGTTCACCAATGTTGCTGTTTGGGATATATAGCAATTTACCATCCCATAATCCGGCGTGAATTTTAATGCATTTGATATTAAATTAAACAAAACGATCTCTATTTTTTCCCTGTCGGCAAATACCTCTATCGCATCGGTTTCAGAAACGAAGTCGAACAATATGTTTTTACTTTTGGCCTGGTGGCTAAAGCATAAAAAAACCTCTTTACATAAGTTTACAATATTTAGCCTTACAATTTTAAGGCCGTCCGATTCACTCTCAGCCTTTCTGAATAACAATAGCTGATCAACCAAACTTAAAAGCCTGCGCGCGTTACGAAAAACGATACTCAGGTTGTTTGTTTCATTCTCTTTTGCTCCCGGGTTAAATAATAATTCTTTAACCGGGTTGATAATTAAAGTAAGCGGTGTACGAAACTCGTGAGAGATATTAGTGAAGAATGACAATTTTCGCTCATTAAGCTCTTTTTCTTTTTCGGCAGATATCTGGGCTATTTTTACTTCATACATTAACCGGGCCTCTTTACTGCGATAACTCAAATAATAGTAAATTAGTGTTGCTATTATTAGCAGGTAGCTTAAATATGCCCACCACGTTTTATACCAGGGGGGCAGGATTTTTATTTTTAAAGTAGCATAATTGGTAAACCAGATGCCATCCTGGTTTGCCGCTTTAACTTCAAAAATATAATCGCCGGGCGGCAGGTACCGGTATGCAACCGATCTTTGATTTTTTACGTAATTCCAGTTTTTCTCTAAGCCTACCAGTTTATAGGCAAATTCGCTTTTTTCGGCATAGGCATAATTTAAAGCAACGTATTGTATCGAAAATACCGGCTGGCTGGGGTTTAAAGTAATTTGGGTTGATTCATTGATAACAGAACTTAATATACTGTCCTTCTGGCCAACCTCAACCTCCTTGCCAAATAGCTGCAGCCCTGTTATTAAAACTTTAGGTTTAAATAAGTTTTGTTTAACTTCTGCGGGATAAAAAACATTATAACCCTCAGTCCCCCCAAAAACCATAAACTTTTTCGCGCCGTAATACATGGATGATCCCGGGTTAAACTGTCCGGCTTGTAATCCGTCAAAACTATCATAATTGGTAATTTTGTCTGTTTGCATATCAATCCGCGATAATCCCTTATTGGTGCTTATCCAAATATCGCCCGCCTCATCTTTTTGTATCGCGTTTACAGTATTGTCGGCTAATCCATCTTTTTCGGTATAACTTTTAAATTTTTTAGTTTTTATATCGTAAAAAACAAGGCCGTCGCCTTCGGTACCTATATAAAGATTTTCATTTTTATCTAAATACAAGGAATAAATAAAATGGCTGGGCAAAAACTTTTCGGCCTGGGCCCGGCTGAAATAATTGATAAACTTATTTTGATTTTTTATGTAATATTTAAGGCCGGATGCCGATGTACCTATAAAAAGATTATCATTTTTATCTTCGGCAAGGGCGCGGATATAATCAGAACTGATGCCACTATTCTGCGGGTTATAGTTGATAAACTTATCGCTTCCTGCAGCCAATAAGCTTAATCCTCCTCCATTTGTGCCCACCCATAAATTGTTTTTTGAATCTTCGAGTATAGCCCTTATATCATTTAAAGCAATGCTTGTTCGGTCATTTTTTTTATGAATGAAGTTGGTAAACGAATCCGTTTTTTTATTGTATCTGAAAAGCCCATGCGAATACGAGCCAAACCATAAGGTGTTTGAATGATCTTTATAGGCGCAAAGTATATTATTACTGGTTAATGAGCCCTGTTGCCCATCTGCGCGGTAGTATTTTATCACTTCGCCACTTAGTTTCTTCTTGTATATCCCATCACCATCTGTACCCATCCACAAATTGCCTTCGTCATCAATACACATCCCATAATATCTTAAAAGGCTGCTGCCATAAGCATCTGTCAATTTATTCTGGAACCTCTTAAATTTTTCGGGAACATTGCTTAATAAATAAATTCCATCGCCATAAGTTCCGGCCCAGATATTTTTATCGCGGTCCTGGAACAGGGTTTGAATAGTTCGTGCCGTAATACCATAATTGTCCTCGGATTTCACCGGATCAATGGTTATATCATGATATGATGACTTTTCTGCCTTATCAAGATTTATATTATACAAGCCGCCATCCTGAAGGCCAACAAGTAAATTTTTATGATCATCCTCTAAAAGCGAATAAAAATAATTGCTCCTCAATTTATAAGATGATCCTAAAAAAACGTGGAAATTATTCTCTTTTCTATCGTAAAGCACTAACCCTTTGCTGGTCGCTATCCAGATATTATGATTATGATCTTCGTAAATACAGGTAATAAGGCCCTGGGGAATCAGTTTAAGTGGAAACTGATTGTTCAGATTTTTTAAAACGGCCCCATTTTGTGTACTGAAAACATTGAGCCCGCCATCCCTTGTCCCTACCCATAATAATCCATAAGTATCTTCAATTACATTAATAACAGATACCCCGCCTAATAAATCCGGCTGTTCTTTTTTAGTATAACTTTTAAACAGATTATTTTTTAAATTATAAGAAGCAAATCCGTAAGCGCCACAAGAAAACCATAACTGGTTTTTATTATTTTCAAAAATGCTGTTTACATTGTTTAAATAGGTTGAAGGAACACCCGGAGGGCTGAATTTTATAAAACGCTCTTTGTTGGTATCAAATTGATAAAGCCCCCTTCTTGACGATATCCAGATACGCCCCTGTGAATCCTTAAATATACTTTGAACGTAATTACTTGGCAGGCTATAGGGGTTATTGGGTTCAACCTTAAACACTTTGAAATTTGTGCCATCAAACCGGTTTAAACCATCGCCGGTAGCAAACCAGATAAATCCTTTATTGTCCTGGGTTATGCCGTTGATTATACCAAATGAAAGACCATCTTTCAATGAGTATTTCATTATTTTTTTGGTATATAAACCTTGAGAAAAACAAAGGGAAAGGGCAGATACTCCTACCAGGGTAAGTAATAATTTTCTCATTAATTATTTATAACAGGTTATGAAAGGCCAGGCGGTTGTGAAAGACCGCCTTACCCAAATGTAGTTTATTTAAATAAATAATATATATAAAACAATAAAATTTAATGTGCTACGTTCGGGCCACCTGGTATACAAACAAACCTTTGCATTTGGAAGCCCCTATTGCGCAGCTGCATCTTTTGTTACATATCTCCATCTGTGTTTAGTCGGCAAATTGATGAAAGTTTCGCGGTACACATCGGTTAGTACCTAAGGATTTTGCGGGTTAATGGTACTGTGTCGCAACCGGCAAAGAGGCTTCAAACGCCTTCAGGTTATGTAGAAAACCCGCCTCAGCCCGGCACGCTCCAGGTTGACGATAGCGCCGGGAATATTGATGCCGTTTGGTATGGTAAATTCAGCGAAATAAACTTTTTCCCTATATTTAATCCCAAACATCCCTTACATGAAAAAGCTGATCTTATTTATAATCTTCATCTGCCCGTTTTTAAGCCAGGCCCAAACGTTTCGTGTAAACATTGATCCATCCCTTGGCCAAAACAAGGAGCTTGATGGCAGGCTGTTACTGCTGCTATCCAAAAGCAACAAAGCCGAGCCCCGTTTCCAGGTGAGTGACGGTTCCCAATCGCAGCTGGTTTTTGGGATGGATATCAGCGGGTGGCAGCCCGGCACAAGTCAGCTGATGGATGTTCAGGCCTATGGTTACCCGCTCGAGCGTTTAATGGATGTGCCTGCCGGCGATTATTATGTGCAGGTGCTGTTACATAAATACGAAACCTTTCATCTTAAAACCGGCCAAACCGTCAAACTGCCGATGGATAGGGGCGAAGGCCAGCATTGGAATATGGCGCCGGGAAATATTTACTCGGCCCCAATCAAAATTCATTTCGACCCGGCAGCTTCTAACGAGGTAACACTTAATATCAGCAAAGTTATCCCGCCTATAGAAGCGCCTAAGGATACCAAGTACATCAAGCACATCAAAATTCAAAGCAAGCTGCTTACCGAATTTTGGGGAAGGCCGATGTATCTTGGCGCCAATATTTTGCTGCCCGCCGGTTTTGACGAGCACCCTAATGTGAAATATCCGCTGGCTATTTTCCACGGGCATTTCCCTGCCGACCTGGAAGGTTTCAGCACCACGCCGCCCGACCCGAATTTGAAACCCGATACTTCGGCGCGCTTCCATATCACGGGCTACAACAGGATAGTGCAGCAGGAGGCCTATGATTTTTATAAACAATGGACAGGGCCTGCCTTCCCGCGGGTGCTGGCCATCGAGATTCAGCATGCCAACCCGTATTATGACGATTCGTACGCCGTAAACTCGGCCAATCTTGGTCCGTACGGCGATGCGATAACCTACGAATTGATCCCCGAGATTGAAAAGCAGTTCAGGGGGATAGGTAAAGGATGGGCCAGGTTTATGTACGGAGGATCGACAGGTGGCTGGGAGGTACTGGCCGCGCAGGTTTTTTATCCCAACGAGTATAATGGCTGCTACGCCGCCTGCCCCGACCCGGTAGATTTTCATCACTACATGACCATCAACCTTTATGGCGATAAAAATGCCTATTTCCTGTCGTCAGATTTCAAACAGACACCCCGGCCTGAGGAACGCGATTACCTGGGCCACGTAGGATCGACCATGAAAGAGGTAAACCAAAGCGAACTGGCAATAGGTACGCGCAGCCGCAGTGGCGGCCAGTTTGATATTTGGGAGGCCGTATTTTCGCCCATGGATAAGGATGGTTACCCCAAACGCATTTATGATAAAAATACCGGTGTAATTGACACCACGGTCGCAGCTTATTGGCGCGAACATTTTGATCTTACGCATATTATTAAACGCGACTGGCCAAAAATAGGCAACAGCCTGAAAGGAAAAATTCATATTTATGTAGGCGATATGGACAGCTACTACCTCAATAATGCCGTTTACAACGCCGAGGATATGCTCAAGAAACTCAATAACCCCAACTGCAACTGCGAAGTTGATTATGGCGACCGCGCCGAACACTGCTGGAACGGCGACCATACCCAACCCAACTACATCAGCCGCCTGCGCTACCACCAGATGTTCATCAAAAAATGGGCCGCAGAGGTAAAAACCAGGGCTCCGAAAGGGGCTGATTTGAAGAGTTGGAGGTATTAATAGGACGAATGCAATTTACCCGATAACTATGCTTAAACATTCAATACCGGCAATACTATTATTTAGCCTTACTTTTTGTTTGGCGGCCACCTTGCCCAATAAACACAAATACGGCAGCAGGCTATTCAATAACAGGGCTACGGCTAAACCCCTGCCCCGGATAGCCATTTGCGGCCTGGGTATCGAGTCGAGCACGTTTTCGCCGGCACTAACGGATGAAGCCGCTTTTCATGCCAAATACGGGGCCGAAGTTTTTAGTTCGTACCCATTTATGGCTCCCGACTCGCCTTTGCGCAAAAGCGCGCTTTGGTTCCCGGCTTTGGTGGGCAAAAGTCTGCCCGGTGGGGCGGTTACTAGGGCTGCTTACGAGTCGTTGGTTGGTAAAACTTTAGATTCGCTTAAAAAACACCTTCCTTATGACGGGTTGTATTTTGATATTCATGGCGCTATGAGCGTTGTGGGATTGGATGACCCGGAGGGCGACCTGATAACCAGGGTCAGGAAAGTAGTGGGCACAAAAACGCTTATCTCTACCTCAATGGACCTGCACGGCAATGTTTCCTGGCGGCTGGCCCAAAATACCGACCTGATTACCTGTTACCGCATGGCGCCGCATGAAGATGCCATGCAAACCAAGAAGCGGGCGGTGACCAACCTGATCAGCCGGATTGAAACAGGTAAAGGAAAACCGGTTTATAAGGCTTATATCTCCGTCCCGATTTTACTGCCCGGTGAAAAAACAAGCACCCGGATTGAGCCAGGCAAAAGTTTATACAAAGCGGTAGCCCCGGCTTCGGTACAGCCGGGCGTTATTGATGCCGCCATCTGGATTGGTTACGCCTGGGCCGATGAGCCGCGCAACCATGCTGTAGTAATGGTAACCGGCGACGATAAAACCGTAGTAACAACAACGGCCGAAAAGCTGGCCCAAAACTTTTGGGATGCCCGGAAAGCTTTTGAATTTGTAGCGCCAACAGGCACCTTAACAGAATGCCTTGATAAGGCTGTCGCCAGCCCCAAACACCCATTTTACATCAGCGATTCGGGCGATAACCCAACCGCAGGCGGGGCAGGAGACGCCACCTGGACGCTAACCCAGATATTGGCCCGGCCGGAGTTTAAAACCGATGCAGGCCCATCATTGCTGTATGCATCTATCCCTGCGCCGCAATTGATCAAAAGTGCCATTACCGCGGGTGTAGGTGGCCATGTGGATGGTTTGGCCGGCGCAGCCGTTGATGCGCGCTTTGCACCACCCGTAAGGCTATCGGGTACGGTAGAATCTATCCAATACGGCGATAAGGATGCCGAAGTGGAGGCTGTGGTAAAGGTAGGCAGCGTACATGTGATCATCACCCAAAAGCGCAAACCCTATCACAAAGAAATTGACTTTACCCACCTGGGCCTAAACCCGCGCACCGCCGGTATTGTGGTAGTAAAAATTGGCTACCTTGAACCCGAGCTATATGCCATGCGCGCCGACTGGCTGCTGGCCATAACCCCCGGCGGGGTTGATCAGAACATCGAACGCCTGCCGTACCACCGCATTCAGCGCCCTATGTTCCCGCTGGATAAGGATATGAAAGACCCGGATTTGAAGGCAAAGCTGGTGCCGGCGGCGGGTGAATGAATTGAATATATCTATAAGATAAGTTTTGTATATTTGGTAAAAGATAAACTAAAGATGGAAACGGTTTTGCTTCAGATAAATAACAGTAAAGCGTACAAACTGATCGAAGATCTTGAAGCTTTACATATTGTGAAGGTTCTTGAGAAAAGTAGTAAGCCAAAGCAAAAACTCTCCGAACGATTTGCCGGCTCACTTAATCTTTCTGAAGAGGAATATAACAACTTTCAAAACTCAATCGAACAAAGTAGAAACGAGTGGGAAAGGGATATTTAATAGATTCTAATGTGGTAATCGGGTATTTGGATAACAAATTACCTGAATCAGGCATGAAATTCATGCATGCTATAGTTGATGAAACTCCCAATATCTCTGTTGTTACTAAAATTGAAGTCCTTAGGTTTAATACGTCTGATGATGTTTATAAAACGTTGCAAGATTTTGTTTCAGAAAGCATCGTTTTCGAAATTAATGATCAGGTTGTAGATAAAACGATAATCATATGTAAAGGCCATCGCATTAAACTCCCTGATGCTATCATTGCAGCTACAGCCATCGTCGGTGATCTGACGTTGATCACACGTAATACTTCTGATTTTAAAAATATTGCAGATTTGGAATTTTTAGATCCGTGGAACCAATAACGATCATACTCAGATAATTAATATCAATCAATTTCAATGAAAACCACCGTCCTTATATCCCGCTTGCTGCTTGGCTTTTTATACCTGGTGTTTGGCCTTGATTATTTTCTGCATTTTATACCGTACCAGCCATTACATACCGGTGCTGCGGGTGCATTCATCGCCGGGTTAAAGGGTACGGGGTACTTTTATCCTATTCAAAAAGTGATACAGATAACAGGGGGCTTATCGCTGCTGACTAACCGTTACGCGCCCTTTTCGGCAGTAGTACTGTTCCCTATCAGTTTAAATGTGTTGTTGTTTCACACCTTCCTGGTGCCGTCAGGTTGGCTGATGGGCGTTTTCCTGGTAGCCCCAAACCTGCTTTTAGGCGTTGGGTATTGGAAGTATTATAAAGCAATGTTTGTTGCAAAGGCGGTGGTGTAACAGCTTGGTTAATACCTGTCATTAAATCGCTTCTAATCAGCAATCTCCACTGCAGGAAGTAACAAAAAAACAGGTATTGATTGCTTGTTTGTATGCATCAAATACGCTAAATTCGTTCATGACCAATAATCGACGCAGTTTCATCAAACAGGCCGCCGTACTTACCGGCGCGTTTTCGGCTACGAGCCTGTTCAGCCAGGCTCACGCTGCCGACTGGACATCAGCATTAAACAGGGTTAGCAGTTTAACGCCGCAAGAGGTGGCGCAGGACGAGGACTTTTGGGGTGTTATCCAGCGGTCGTACTCGGTAAGCGCCAATATCATCAACCTGAACAACGGCGGTGTTTCGCCGTCGCCAATTGTAGTGCAGCAAGCTGTAGAGCGCTACAACCAGCTTACCAACGAAGGCCCATCGTACTTTATGTGGCGCATCCTTGACCAGGGACGCGAGCCATTGCGCGAAAAGCTTGCCTTACTGGCCGGTACCCTGCCCGATGAAATTGCCGTAAACCGTAATGCTACCGAAGCGTTGAATACCATCATCTTCGGCCTGCCCCTCAAAAGCGGCGACGAAGTGATTGGGGCCCGGTTAGATTATCCGCACATGGTACAGGCTTATCGCCAGCGTGCCCTGCGCGAAGGCATAGTATACAAACAACTTACTTTTGAGTTCCCGATTGAGAATGACGAGCAAATTGTAAAAGCTTACCAGGATGCCATCACCCCTAAAACAAAGCTTATACACGTTACGCATATTGTAAACTACGTGGGCCAAATTATGCCGGTACGCAAAATTTGCGACACGGCGCATGCGCGTGGGATAGAGGTTATTGTAGATGGCGCCCATTCCTTTGGCCTGCTCGATTTTAAAATTCCCGATTTAAATTGCGATTACTTTGGTACCAGCCTGCATAAATTCCTGTCGGCACCTATAGGCAGCGGAATGATGTGGATTAAAAAAGAAAAGATAAGTAAGGTGATGCCCCTTTTATGCGATGATAATCCGCAGGGGCCTGATATCCGCAAGTTTGAAAACCTGGGTACCCGCAGCTTTCCGATTGAGCAGGGGATAGGCGAGGCCATTAACTTCCAGCTGGCCATTGGCTGCAAACGTAAGGAAGACCGCATTCGTTACCTTAAAAATTACTGGGCCGCCAAAGTACAGCACCTGCCCAAAGTAAAGCTGCATACCTCGTTAAAACCCGAATACTCCTGCGCTATCTGCGGGGTATCTATTGATGGGATGACACCCGCGCAACTGGATGCCGCGTTGTTTAACCAATATAAAATTCACCAGGTATCTATCGTGTTTGAAAACGTAAGCTGCGTGCGCATAACCCCGCATGTGTATACCACCCTTGCCGACCTGGATAAACTGGTAAAAGCTATTACAGAAATAGCCGGGAAGGCCACCTGATATTAGGTTAATCATGATAGTCCTTAGTCGGAAGTTTTAAGTTCTAAGGGACTGTCTGAAAATAAAAAACAGACCGTCATTGCGAGGTACGAAGCAATCCCCTACATGCTAAGTCCCACATAGTTCGGGATTGCTTCGTACTCGCAATGACGGTGGTTTAGAACATTGGTTCAACTATATCCGTTGAGTCAAAAAGAATAATTGGACTTTTGACTCAAGACTTAGTATTGCTGACTTGATACTAACATTTGATTCGGTGCCAAAGGTTGGTATAAAAAAATCTGGTTAACATTTGCTGTAGTAAACTGTAACATTTGTGGCATTTTAAAAAAAGGCAATCTCATAGTTTTACGCCTGCAACCATAGTTGGGGTTGCAGGCTATTCAATGTATCAAAAGTCGGTTCCTAATGTAATGCGCGAAACAACATCCCTTAACGCGGGCGATTGTTTTGCCATATCTTCGAGGGTGAAGGATAAGTTTGATTTTCCTTTACATTACCATAACGAGTATGAGTTAAGCCTGGTAATAAATGCCAAAGGCGCCAAACGCATTATAGGCGATAGCATTGAAGTTGTTGATGACATTGAATTGGTATTTATCGGGCCCAATGTTTATCACGGCTGGCTAACCGCCGACTGTGGCAATAAGGCGATAAATGAGGTTACCATTCTGTTTCATATAGATTTGTTTGACGAAAAGTTTTTACAACGCAACCAGTTGTTTTTCATCAAAAGCATGTTTGAAAATGCAAGGCGTGGTATTGTGTTTTCCTATGAAACTACCCGCGATATTACCAGCCGCATTTTAAACCTCAGCAACAAGGATGGTTTTAACTCTGTTGTGGAGCTATTGGCCGTACTGCACCGGCTATCTGTATCCAAAAATATGAGGATGCTTTCTGGCCCTGGTTTTTCGGGCGAAAAGTTTCAATTCGCAAGCAGGCGTATTGATAAGGTGTTTGAATACATGAAAAATAATTTTGATAAACGCCTTACGCTTGCCGAAGTAGCTTTGGTGGCCAATATGCCCGAAGCGTCATTTTGCAGGTTTTTGAAAAAAAATACAGGCAAATCATTTATTGAAAGCCTTAACGATATCAGGCTGGGGAATGCTTCGCGTATGCTTATTAACACTACACATTCCATCGCCGAAATAGCTTACCAATGCGGGTTTAACAATATCTCCAACTTTAACCGGATATTTAAGCGCAATAAGCTTTGTGTCCCTAAAGAGTTCAGGAGGGCCTATACGCTTGGCGGCATGAATGGTAATTAAACACGGTTGTTTTAATCGTGTAATGACGGATAGTCTTTCAGGCAAACGCATCTATTTGGGTTAACATAACTTAACATATTTTAGATATTTTTTTATATAAATATTTGATAATCAATGTCTTGTATTTTTTCATGGTTAACACTAAACTGATCGTGCAATTTAGGCGCATCCAAATATTTGTGCCCGTTGTTGACCAACACAAGTCCCTTGGGCACTTAGTACTATTACTTAATACTGCTTTTTTAATAATTAAAATATATTGACGTTGATATAGCGCTTATTTATGTAATTTTATAAATCCTGTAAACCGGATTATTAAACCCGCAATCGATTGTTGGTAACTATTAAATAATGAGCATTAAAGGTTATATTGCATTTATATTTTTTGTTTGCGCCCATCAATGGCTATCAGCCCAAAACCATCTGTACAAATTTTCGCATTTAGATATTACCGACGGCTTATCTGATAATCACGTTAATTGTATTTTTAAAGATGAAAAAGGCTTCATGTGGTTTGGCACAACTTCGGGCCTTAGCAGGTATGATGGGTTTAAATTTAAAAACTTTAAGCACGAGGCCAACAACCCGGCTTCAATCAGCGAAAGTTTTGTTTCGCGCATCAGTGAGGGGCCCGATAAAAAGCTATGGATATTTACCCACAGCGACATCAGTATTTATGACCCTGCGACAGAAAACTTTGCTACCAATGTTGCCAATGAGCTTCGGCGTTATAAAATTATAACGGGCGATGTAACATTGATAAGAAAGGATAAAGACGGCGGGTTTTGGTTTATTACTAAAAATAAAGGCCTGTACCGGTATAACCCCGCCGATGGTTCTACGTCATTTTATTGCACAAGTTCTTTATCAAAAACCATTTTGCACTCCGATGCTGTTATGGATTTGGCAGCTGTAACAAATAATACCGTTTGGCTTGTTTATAGCGATGGCATAATGGAGTTGTTAGATATCCGGCTAAATAAAATTATCAAGCATGTTGATGGCCTTGCCAGGGCCAATTTGTATAAGCCCGAATCATATACGCTTTCTGTTGATAATAAAAGTAACCTGTGGATTTATTCGGCGGCGGGCCCTTTTGGTACCTACTGCTTTAATACCCAAAACTACTCGCTTTTGCACTTCAGTAAAGATACGCCCGATGGCAGGCTCAATTCCAATATAGTGAACTCGGTTATACAAGCCGATGATAACAAAATGTGGATTGGCACAGATCATGGGGGCATCAATGTACTTGATCCGGTAACCCATAAAGTAACCTACCTGGTTAATAAAGAGGACGACCCCCAATCTATCAGCGGGAACAGTGTTTTGTTATATAAGGATGACGCCGGCATTGTTTGGGCGGGCACTTTTAAACAGGGTGTAAGTTATTACCATAGCGCCATTATCCAGTTTCCGGTTTACAGGCATTTACTTACAGATAATAGCAGCCTGCCCTATGAGGATATTAATGCCTTTGCCGAAGACAAGGACGGTAACCTATGGATAGGCACAAACGGAGGCGGACTTATTAATTTTAACCTTCAAACTAAAAAGTATACCCAGTACAAACATAATGCGGCAAACCCCAATAGTTTATCAATCGATATTGTAATAAGCTTATACGTCGACCATGAAAATAAACTTTGGATAGGCACCTATTTTGGCGGCCTGGATTGCTTTGACGGCCAAAAATTTATTCATTACCGCCATAATGATAAGGATAAAACCACCATTACCGATGACCGGGTTTACACCATGATAGAGGATGCATCATTCAATTTATGGGCAGGAACATTTGCCGGCGGATTGAATGTGCTTGACCGTAAAGCTAACACTTTCGGGCACCCCGAGTATAAAATGGTATCTGACTATACCGCTTTTTTTTATAAAGATAAACAGCAAAACATATGGATAGGACGCGATAAAGGCGTTGATGTAATTGATACTAAAACAAATAAGGTGCGGCATTACTACTATCAGCCCAACAATCCAAACAGCCTTGCCGGCAGCGACGTAAATGTAATAACCCAGGATAGCCGCGGATTAATGTGGATTGGCACCAAAAGCGGCTTAAGCATACTTAATGCCCAAGCAAATAAGTTTTTAAATGTAGATAAAGGCATGGGCTGGCCCGTAAACAACGTATCGAATATTTTAGAAGATAACCAGGGCCGGATGTGGGTAAGCACAACAAACGGGCTTGCAAATATTAGTTTAACTAAGGTTGCCGGGCAATATAAATTCCAGGTTGATAACTATAACGAAGCCGATGGCTTGCAGGGCCGCGACTTTAATTTATACGCCGCTATAAAATTAAAAAACGGGCAAATGGCATTTGGCGGGGCGCATGGCTTTAACTTATTTAATCCGGCGGTAATAAATACGCTTAAGCCCAATCCTAAGCTGGTATTTACCGATTTCAGGTTGTTTAATAAAAGTGTAACCGCAGGCGATCCGGTAAAAGGAAGGGTTATATTGGATAAAGCAATATCCGAAACAGGGCAGATAACCCTTAACCATAACGAAAACGTATTTGATATTGAGTTTGCCGCCAACGAGTATTTTTATCCCAATAAAATAACATATCAATATACCCTTGAGGGCTTTGATAAAGGTTGGATCACTTTTCCGCCAAACAGCCATAGCGTTACTTACACCAACCTTGATGGCGGCGATTATACCTTTAAGGTGAGGGAATTAAACAGAGGTAAAGAGATATCCGTTAAAATTACAGTGCAACCGCCTTTTTGGAAAACCCCTGCAGCCTACGTTACTTATTTACTGCTTGCCGTCGGCCTGCTGTTTTACATCAGGCGCCGTGGCATCACCAAGCTGGAACGCCAGTTTGAGTTTAAACAGGCGGAGATAGAGGCCGAACGGAAACTGGCCAATGAGCGCGAGGAAGCGCAGCGCATGCACCGGCTTGATTTAATGAAAATTAAGTTTTTTGTAAACATCAGCCATGAGTTCCGTACACCATTGTCGTTGATCCTGTCGCCAATTGACGATCTTATTAAGGTATCCGATAACCCCGATCAGCAACATCACCTTACCATGATTAAGCGTAACAGTAAGCGTTTGCTTAACCTGGTTAACCAGTTGATTGATTTCAGGAAAATGGAGCATAATGAATTGAAACTTTGCCTAAACAAGGGTGATATTATCCAATTTATTAAGGAGGTTTCCTCATCGTTTGCCGATGTGGCCCATCAAAAGAAAATTCAATACCTTTTTGAAAGCGAGCTGCATTCATTTATCACCAGGTTTGATCACGATAAAATAGAAAGGATTTTGTTTAACCTGTTATCAAACGCTCTTAAGTTTACACCGGCAGGCGGCAGTATTAGTGTGATATTAAATACCCCGCAGATTGAAAATTTGCCTCCTGATAACAGAATGCTGGAGATAAGGGTAATTGATACAGGTATTGGGATTACGAAAGAGAACCAGGAGATGATTTTTGAACGGTTTTTCCAGGATGATATACCCGAAAGCCTGTTAAACCAGGGTAGCGGTATCGGGTTATCTATTACAAAAGAGTTTATAAAAATACATGGGGGCAGCATCAGGTTGGAAAGCGAGCCTGAGTACGGCAGTTGCTTTATTGTAAGCATACCATTTGAGGGCAAAACCGAAAAACTGACGCTGGCGCCGGTAACACAGGAAAATAACATCGTACCTGCGCTAAAAAATACCGAAGGAATACAGGGCTCGAACAAAAAGCCAACAGTTTTATTAATTGAGGACGATGACGATATGCGTTTTTATCTGAAAGAGAACCTAAAAAGCCATTTCCATATTGTTGAAGCTATAAATGGTAAAGAGGGCTGGCAAAAGGCGCTTGCACTGCACCCCAAATTGATAGTAAGCGATGTCACCATGCCCGAAATGAACGGTTTTGAGCTATCCCGAAAACTAAAAGGAGATAGCCGCACATCGCATATCCCCGTTATATTGCTAACCGCTATGGCCGGCGAAGACAACCAACTGGCGGGGTTGGATTGCGGGGCCAATGATTATATTGTGAAGCCATTTAATTTTGGGATCCTGCTATCTAAAATCAACAATTTATTGCTGATGCAGCAAACGTTTAAAGAAACTTATCAAAAACAAGTCGAAATACAATCGCAGGATGTGGCGGTGGTATCCGAAGATGAAAAATTTTTGAAAAACGCGCTGAGCTTTATCGAGCAAAATATCACCAAGTCTAATTTCTCGGTAGAGGAACTGGCCAGGCACCTCGCCTTAAGCAGGGTATCCTTATACCGCAAATTATTAAGCCTTACCGGCAAAACTCCGGTAGATTGTATCCGCACCATCCGTTTGCAGCGGGCTGTACAGTTGCTGGAGAAAAGCAAATTAAGCATTGCCAATGTTGCTTATGAAGTAGGCTTTAACAATGCCGCTTATTTTGCCAAAGTGTTTAAAGAAGAATTTGGTATGTTGCCGTCTGAATATATTGCCGAGTTGAAAAATAAGGAGCACGAGGATGTTTTGGCATAACTGTAACCCAATTTATTCCTATAATTGATAAATTATTAACTTGCGCGTCATGAAGATATCTAAAGCCCTGGTCCAGGTAACATTATTTCTTTGTTTTTGGCAAATAGCCGATGCGCAAACAAAAACGGTAACTACCCCCATTGTTAAAGGCTACTACGCCGATCCTGCCGTTATTAAAGATAAAGGGCTTTTTTATATTTATGCTACCATTGATCCATGGGGCGGCAAAGAGTTGGGCGTATTGGTAACCAAAGATTTTGTGACCTTTAAAACCGGGCATATCAACTGGCCAACAAAACAAGCCTGTACCAGTCCAACATCTAATGGCTCAATGGTGTGGGCGCCGTCGGTACGCAAGGCCGCCAATGGTAAGTATTACATGTATGTAGCAGTAGGCAGCGAGTTATGGGTAGGGGTAAGCAACCGCCCGCTTGGCCCCTGGAAAAACGCAAAGCCCGATAACAAACCTTTAGTTGCAGGTAATCAATATCCGGGCGTTCATAATATCGATGCGGATTGTTTTATTGACCAGGATGGGCAGGCCTATTTATACTGGGGATCTGGCTTAAATTGGGTAAATGGACACTGCATGGCCGTAAAGCTTAAAAAAGATATGGTTACCTTTGATGGCGAACCAAAAGACATTACACCGCCCAACTACTTTGAAGCCCCTCATATGGTTAAACGTGGCGGTTTATATTACTTAATGTATTCGCATGGTAAAGCCATTGATGCCACTTACCAAATTCGCTATTCGGTAAGTAAAACGCCTTTTGGCCCCTGGACTGAAGGGAAGTACGATCCTATACTGTCAACTACTCCCGATAGTACCACCGTTGGGCCGGGCCACCATAGTGTTTTTAAACAAAACGGCCAATATTATATCCTGTACCATCGCATCCATCCCCAAAATAAAGAATACGTATTGCGCGAGCTATGTTTAGATAGCCTGAACTTTGATAAGCAAGGCAATATTTTGAAAATAAAGCCTTCGGCGCTGAATCGTCTATAAGTCTTAAGTTGGAAGTCTTGAGTCGGAAGGTTGGCGGCTTTAACCGATTTTTATTGTTTCTTTATTTCAGCTTGGAACCTCCTTTTACTACTCCCGACTTAAGATATTTACTAGAGAGCTCCTTCCGGAAAATCAACATTTATCAGATCCTCAAACCCTGGGCTTCCTACCCCGAACTTCCGACTTAAGACTCCTTTAATGCCTGTATCAAAAGTTGTATCGGCTTATAAGTTATGATATTTTTTTGACCATTAATACTCTTTATAAGATTTGAATAGCTGATAATCAATGATTTAAATCTGTGTAACATTTGTTGTATCTATTTTAACATAAGTAGTACAATCGATTGTGCTTGTTGCATAGTTTTGGTATCAAGGTTCAGTAATTTTTTCCGACAGAAAAAGCTGAACCGCTTCGATCACAAACCAATTTTCAAAATCTAATAATTAATGTATGAGAGGAAAACTACACATCAAAAAATTTGTGGCTTTAATCTGGATCAACTTAGCACTTGTGCTGGTAAGTATGTCCGGGTACGCGCAAAGTAAAATTACCGGTAAAGTAACCGGCTCCGATGACGGCTTGCCGATACCGGGCGTTACCGTAAAGGTAAAAGGCGGTACAGCGGTAACAAGCACAAATACCGAAGGTGCTTATTCAATTACAGCAGGCAGCAATGCTACGCTGATATTTAGCTTTATTGGCTATACAAGCCAGGAAGCGGCAGTTGGCGGTAACGCGACCCTCAACGTAAAATTAACTCCCGAAAACAAAGCCCTTAACGAGGTTGTTGTTGTAGGTTACGGTAGCGCCAAACGCAGCGACGTTACAGGCGCAATTAGCTCTGTTAACGCGGCAACTATAGCAAAAGTTCCTGTTACATCATTAGATCAGGCTTTGCAAGGCCGTGCCGCCGGTGTGCAGGTTACTAATAATGATGCTTCGCCAGGTAGCAACATCACTGTATTAATACGTGGTACAGGTAGTTTGGCCAGTGGCGGTAACACACCATTATATGTAGTTGACGGATATCCACTAAACGCGGGAGGAATCAACAACATTAACCCAAGTGACATTGCTTCTATCGATGTATTGAAAGACGCTTCGGCAACTGCCATATACGGTGTTAGGGCAGCAAACGGCGTGGTTATGGTTACCACCAAAAAAGGGAAAAAAGATGGTGGCGCCCAAGTTGAGTTTAATGCTTACAATGCGTTTCAAAGCAAACCCAGGCAGTATGATTTGCTAAATGCGCAACAGTTTGCCGCTTTGGCGAACGACGTAGCTGCAAAAGACCCCAACAAGCATTTTACAACATTGGCCAACTGGGCAAATCCTTCGTCACTAACCAATGCCGACTGGCAAAATGCTATTTATCGTAGCGGTTTAACCCAAAATTATGATTTGGCTATCCGTGGTGGTAACGAAAAAGTACAGTCATCAACATCGGTAGGTTACTATGATCAAAAGGGTATTGTAATGGGCTCTTATTTCAAAAGGATCACTTTTGGTACAAATTTAGATTATCAACCCAAAAAATGGCTTAAGTCGTCAACCAGTGCTAAATACTCTTACCAAAATTACAACAACCCTTTCGGTACCGGTAATTTAGGTAGTTTAAATCAGTTGCCACCAACGCTTGATGGAGGTAATAAATTGACCAGCCAGATAAAAGATGCCAACGGCAATTACGGTTTTTTTAATCCTATTTATACCTACGTAGCTAAAAATAACAATCCTATTTATTCAATAGAAACCAATAAGTATAAAAATATAAACAACTATTTCCTGGTTAACTCATCATTAGAAGCAACTATTTTTGATGGCCTGAAATTTAAAACCAATGGCGGTATTACTTATACCGGTTATAGTGGTTCGTATTTCCAGCCATCAGATAGCCGTAAAATTGATCAGTATGGCGCTGCCGCCGGTGCATCGGGTACAGCTTTCTATTCGCAGCATATCAACAGTACTTTTGATTGGTTGTGGGAAAATTACCTGTCGTATGACAAAGCTTTCGGCTCGCATAACATCAATTTTGTAGGCGGTGTATCGCAACAGGAAAGTGATTACAATAGCTTAGGAGGGAGTGTTACGCCACCTAACAACACTATTAAAAGTTTAAGCCAGGGTACTAACCTTATATTGGATGCCAATGTGAATGGTATTGTGAATAACGGCGAAGTAAAACGTTCTTACGCTTCGCAGTTTGCCAGGTTAGCATACAACTACGCAAGTAAGTATTATTTAACAGGTACGGTTAGAAGGGACGGTTCATCGCAGTTTGCGCCAGGCCATCAGTACGGTACTTTTTATTCAGGCGCCGTAAACTGGAATGTTAAAAAAGAATCTTTTCTTGCCAACGTGAACTGGCTTTCGGGTTTAAAATTCAGGGGCAGTTATGGCGAGTTGGGTAACCAGCATGGCATAGGCGATTTTACTTATCAATCACTTTATTCGGCCGGAGCTTCTGCAACAGCCAGTGGTAACCTTGGTTATGCCTTTGGTAAAATAGGTGGCTCAAACGGAATTTATCAAGCTGGTGTTGCATCAATTCAGCCAGAAAATGACAATATCCGTTGGGAAACCGATTATGTAACCGACATCGGCATGGATGCTTCGTTTTTAAACGGCGAATTAAGCCTTACTGTTGATTATTTTAACAGAAAATCAAAAGATTTCTTGCTAAACATTGCTGCATCACCGCAAACAGGTTATAACACCTTACCTTCAAACGTAGGATCGATGGTTAATAAAGGTTGGGAATTCGCGGTAAATTATAACCACGCGGTAAACAGCGATTTGCGCATCGATTTAGGTTTAACACTTTCATTTATTAAAAATAAACTTACCAGTTTATATTCAGGCACTAACGCCATTTCGAACTTCGGGGGCCTTGGCTTAACGGGTGATGGCTGGTCAGAATTTACCAGGACTTATATCGGCCAACCGGTTGGCGAGTTTTATGGATACAAAGCAATTGGAATTATCCAAACGCAAGCCCAGTTAAATGCTTTGAACTCAGCCGCACAGGCAAAAGGTAATGATTTTTATTACAAGGCCACTACCGGTTTAGGCGATCGTTTATATGCCGATGTTGATGGCAGCGGTAAAATAACTGCTGATGACAGGGTAGCACTGGGCAATCCGCAACCTAAGTTTTTTGGCGGGTTTAACCTTGGCGCATCTTATAAATCATGGGATTTTAACGCGTATTTCTATGGCGTTTACGGTAACAAGATCCTAAACTTCCAGGAAAGTAATCTCGAAAGCTTTGCTCAAAGAGGATCGGTAAGTATCGAAAACGTAAGCAAACAGTATTATAATAATTATTGGACACCTACACGCCCATCAAACCGTTATGCCGCTGTACATTATGATGATACCGACTACGGCAACCTTTTGCCATCAAGCGCATGGGTTGAAAATGGCAGTTTCCTGAAATTGAAAACGCTTACAGTTGGATATTCATTACCGTCAGATTTGGTTAAAAAACTTACGCTATCCAAAATAAGGGTATATGTTTCGTCTCAAAACCTATTCACCATTACAAAATACACCGGTCTTGATCCCGAAATTGGCGCTCAAAACGCCAACCCAACTCAAAACGGAGTTGATAATGGTACATATCCATCATCAAGGTTTTACACTATCGGCTTAAACGTAGTATTCTAACCAAAGACAAAAAAATTAATGATATGAAAATCAATAAAAAATATTTCACGATTGCGGCCTTATGTGGGGCTATGCTGATCCCGCTCAGCTGTAAAAAGAATTTTTTAACGCAAACCAATACCACGGCATCAAACGCCGATGCTACTTTCGAAAAATCGCAGGATGTAGTAGCATTGGTAAACAGTATTTATGATGGTTACCAAAATAGTGATTTGCTAAAAAAATCAATTTGGTACTATGCCAATTTTACAACACATGATTGGTTTAATAATGGCGGCGATATTGCCTGGAATAACTATACCATCAGCCCAACTTTTGGCGCATTGTACACCTTTTGGCAAAATGCTTATTTTGATATCATCAGGGCAAACTCGGCATTGGAAATTATTGCTAAGGCAAAAACAAAAGGAGTAGTTACCGAAGAACTTGGCAACCGTTTGTTAGGTGAAGCGTACTTTTTGCGCGGAATGAGCTATTATTACCTGGCGGGTAGTTTCGGCGGAGTGCCGTTGGAGTTAAAAGCGTCAACAAATGGGTTGACCCCAAGAAACACACAGGCCGAGGTATTTGCGCAGGTAGTTGCCGATATGAAACAGGCCGAGACCTTGTTGCAATCGAAAACTGTATTGCCGGCTACAGAAAAAGGCAGGGCCACCAAAGGTGCAGCCTATGCTTATGAAGGTTCGGCGCAAATGTGGTTAGGTAAATATGCTGAAGCACTTACCGCATTTAACAATACCGAATTGACCAGCAATTACCATTTATTGCCAAAATTTATTGATGTACATGAATTTAGCAATCAAAATAATGATGAGTCGCTTTTCGAAATTCAGTTTGACATCCAGGGCTCACAAAGCTGGGATGGTGGCTGGCAAAATGGTGGCGAAGTAGCATGGATAGATGACTTTAGCTGGCCACATGAGTTAAGCGGTTTTGGTTATGATTACGGTAACCCAGGTTTAGAATACTCATACCAGGCAGGCGATTTACGTAAAAATGCAACCATTATTGGTCCCGGCGATCAAAACATCAGCCCAGGCATTATTGCCAAGTGGGGTGGTATTAAGGGCTACCAGGTGGTTATTGACGGTTTCAAAAACGGAACAAAAGACAACTCGGCACAAAAGTACGGCTCATTTGTGGGCGATGACGACAAAATCATCAATACCTGTGGCGCTTTAAGGCAACCATGGTATGGTGATGACCTTACCCGGTCGGGCTTCTATTGCGCAAAAAAATGGCGCGATCCAAACCTTACAGGCGCCAATGGTTCATCAACCATATTTGGTTCACAAAACCAGATCCTGATGCGTTATGCCGAGGTATTATTATCAAGGGCCGAGTGTAAAGTACGTACCGGTGATATTCCGGGCGCAATGGCCGATTTGAAATTGGTTAGGGATAGAGCTTTCGGCGGCTCGGCACCTGCGGTTATGCAGGACGGTCTTACTTATGACGGTAAACCGGCATCGCCAATAACCGACCCGTTACAAATGGTGTTAAGCGAGTACAGGCATGAATTAACAGGCGAATACTCCTTGTTTTACCTGCTGCGCAGGGCAGGTCCGGGTGTTGCCGCTGCATTTATCAAAAATGCTTACGGTACAGATGGAACAGTAACTCCTCAGCCATACCCATACGGCCCTACAGCTGATGGTAAACTGCACGGCGTTTGGCGCACATCGTTACCTGCAAATCACGATATATTGCCTATACCGCAAACCGCTATAGGGCTTAACCCCAACCTGAAACAAAACCCAGGTTATTAAGGTGGGTTATAATGAACGAAATGAGTTTAGTTATATAATTGGTTACGTTGCTTTGGCTTTCTCCTTCGGGAGAAAGCCTTTTTAAATTCAAATGTTAATCGCATCTTATTATAAAAAATGTCATTTCGATAGAGCATGCGTAAGATTTCTCCTCACACCAATGTACACACTGTAGCTGCTGGGGGCGTTAGTTAGCAGAAGGGCTTTAAAAACAAATTTTAAAAGTCTCCCCTACCGGGGGAGATTTAGAGGGGGCTGGGGCTCGCAGTTATGAAAAAAGCATTAATAGTGACAGGTGTTTTGCTTACGCTACTGGTAGTTATCTACTTCCAGTTTAGGAGTAATAATGCTTATGCTGATCCCCGCGGCCCGTTATATTCCGGTTCAAAAGCATGTGCCAAATGTCATGGTAAACTTTACGATTCGTACCTGCATACCGCCCACTATATAGCATCAATTCCGGCATCTGAAATTACGGTGCATGGCAGCTTCGCTTCTGGCTTCAATGTGTTTAACATTAGCCACAATCAAAAAATAGTGATGGAAAAACGGGATAGCGGCTTATACCAAACCCTTTACCAGGATGGCAAGGTTAAGCAACGCAACCGTTTTGATATAGTTTTTGGCGGGGTAAAAGGCGAAAGTTATTTATATTGGAAAAATAACCAGCTTTACCAGTTGCCAATATCTTATTATAACAAACAGGAGCAATGGTCCACAAGTCCCGGTTATCAATTTAATTTTGTCAATTTCAGGTCGATAGGCAAGCGCTGCCTGGAGTGCCATGTTTCATATGTTGATGAACTGCCGCAAGACAATCAACTAAGCCGCGATGAGCAATTTGATAAAAGTACTATGGTATATGGCATTGATTGCGAACGCTGCCATGGCCCCGGCGCACAGCATGTCGACTTTCAAACCAGTAATCCGGGTGTTAAAACATCAAAGTTTATCGCCCGCTACGCAAATTTAAGCAGGGAGCAAAGGATGGATATGTGCGGCGTATGTCACTCGGGCATCCACACAGCCTTACTGAAATCAACCTTTGGGTTTATGCCCGGCGATACCTTTGCCAAATATAAACTTCCCGAATTTCAGCGCACGCTGGATACCAGTCATTTAGATGTGCATGGCAAGCAGCTGCAGTTATTGCAAAGCAGCAAATGCTACATGAACAGTACAATGGATTGTGCAACCTGCCATGATACGCATCAGAATACGCGCGGCAATGATATTTTATATACCCAAAAATGCCTCAGCTGCCATAACAAGCCCAATCATGTTTATTGCAAAATGACTGATAAGTTGAGCGCTAGTGTGCTTAAAGATAAATGCATCAGCTGCCATATGCCCGAATTAACTACCAATGTAATATCTGTGCAAACAGCCGATAAAGCCCCGCCTGTAAGGTTTTTTGTGCACACCCATCATATAGCCATATATCCGCAGGAGGTTAAAAAGATAATGGCATTTGTTAACAAATAATTGAATATCCCTAATATGAATAAGATCCTTTTTCCGGTGCTGCTTTTATTGTCGCTATGCCTGTTTTCCTGCAAAAAGCATACGTTGTTTCAGCAAATATCGTCTTCGCATTCGGGCATTCATTTTAATAACCAGATTATCGAAACCGATACCATAAACCCCATCGATCTCACCAATATTTATAACGGTGGTGGCGTTGGCGTAGGCGATTTTAATAACGATGGCTTACAGGACCTGTATTTTACCGGCAACCTGGTATCCAATCGGCTTTATCTGAATAAAGGCGATTTTAAATTCGAAGATATTACCGATGTGGCCGGCGTAAACGGCATGGGCCGCTGGGGCAGGGGCGTTGCCGTTGTTGATATCAATAACGATGGCCTGATGGATATTTACGTTTGTAATACCATTTATCCCGATTCGTTGCGCCGTAAAAATATTTTATACATTAACCAGGGGCTTGATAAGGATGGCATCCCTCATTTTAAGGATGAGGCAAAAGCCTATGGCCTGGAGCTGACAAAGCAATCGACCATGGCCAGTTTTTTTGATTACGATAATGATCGCGACCTGGATATGTATCTTACTGTTAATACCGCGTCATCGGCCTATTATCCAAACGTTTTTGGCAAAGCCACCCGTACCAGCAGCAGCAGTACCGGCCAGCTATATCGCAATGATTGGGACGATAAACTGCACCATGCCGTGTTTCATAACGTATCTGAGCAGGCTGGTATCTATTTAGAAGGGTTTGGCCACGCGGCTACCACCGTCGATATCAACGGCGATGGCTGGAAAGATATTTATGTATCTGATGATTTTGTATCCAGCAATATTCTGTATATCAATAACCATAACGGTACGTTCACCGATAGGTCGAAAGAATATTTTAAGCATACATCCTACAACGCCATGGGGCAGGATATTGTGGATATTAATAACGATGGCCTTGCCGATGTGATAGAACTGGATATGAACCCTGAAGATAATTATCGTAAAAAAATGATCCTGGGCGCCAATAGCTATCAAATGTTCCAGCTTTTTGATATGTTTAAAACGCAGTATCAATATGTGCGCAATACCTTACAGGTAAACCAGGGGCCGCGTTTGGGCCAGAATGGGGTAGTGGGCAGCCCGGCGTTCAGTGAAGTAGGTTTCATGAGTGGCATATCGCAAACCGACTGGAGCTGGACACCGCTGGTAACCGATTTTAATAACGATGGTTTCCGCGATCTCATCGTTACCAACGGCTTCCCTAAAGATGTATCCGACCGCGACTTTATGACCTACAGGCAGCAGGCTTTTGCGGCTGTGCCGAAGAAGAAAGTGCTGGAACAAATTCCCCAGATCAAGATCCCAAACTATGCTTTTCAAAACAATGGCGATCTTACTTTCAAGGATGTAAGCAAAAACTGGGGGTTAAGCACACCATCGTTTTCAAACGGAGCTGTTTATGTTGATTTGGATAATGATGGCACCATGGATATGGTTATAAACAATATCAACGATGAAGCATCGGTATACCGCAACACTTCGCGGGATGATAAAGCGAAATTAGATAGTAGCCATTACCTGCAAATAAGCTTTAAAGGCGATAAAAACAATATTAGCGGCCTGGGTGCCCTGGCCGAAATTTTTTATGACAAAGGCAAACACCAGGTTTATGAGCATGACCCTTACCGGGGATATTTATCGTCGGTACAAGCTATAGCCCATTTTGGTTTGGGTAACGTTGGCAAAGTAGATTCTGTTGTGATTAAATGGCCCGGAGGCAAAAAGCAGGTGTTGGCTAATGTTAAAGCTGATCAAAAGATAAATGTAAACATTGCAGGAGCCAGGGGGAGCTATTCGTCAACACTTTCTAAAGTTTATGCAAAATTGCTGTTTAAGGAAGTTACAGATTCTTTAGGAATAGGTTATGTAAGTAAGGATGCCAGTTTTATCGATTTTAATATCCAAAAATTGTTACCCCACAAACTATCAGAATATTGCCCGGCCCTGGCAGTTGGCGATGTGGATAACAACGGATTGGATGACGTAGTGATCGGCGGCAATTCCAACTTCCCGGCGCAGGTGTTTTTGCAGCAAGCTGATGGGAAATTTATACAACGCGATGTGGTTAAAAATAACCCGGCACAAAGCCAGGGTAAATACAAAGATGGCGGCTTGCTGCTGTTTGACGCCAATGGAGATGGCAAACTGGATTTATACGCGGCAGGAGCCGGCTACGAAACAGCCGCGAATAGCCCCGAATACCAGGACAGGCTTTATTTAAACGACGGCAAAGGCAACTTTACCCTGGCTACTGATGCTTTGCCCACAAACTTTACAAGCAAACTGTGTGTACGCGCCTGCGATTATAACAAAGATGGCAAGCTTGATCTGTTTGTATCTGGCAGAGTTGAGCCATGGAAATACCCGCAGCCGGTATCGAGCACTATTTTAAGGAACGATAGCCAAAATGGCCACGTCAAGTTTACCGATGTTAGTGCCCAGGTTGCCCCGTCATTAAAAAATGCGGGCCTCATTTGTGATGCCCTATTTACCGATTTTGATAATGATGGCTGGCCCGACCTGATTATGGCCGGCGAGTGGATGCCCATTACTTTCCTTAAAAATGATAATGGTAAGTTTGTAAACATCACCTCAAAATCGGGCATTAGCAACAAACCGGGCATGTGGAATACCATAACCGGCGGCGATTTCAGGCATACCGGCCGTACCGATTATATTGTGGGCAACCTTGGCCAAAACAGCCTGCTGCAAGCCACCGACCAGTACCCCATATATATTACCGCTAAAAACTTTGACGGCAGTGGCTATAGTACTATTCCAACTGTTTTCTTTCCCGACGTTAACGGCGAGAAAAAAGAGTTCCCGTTGCATGGGAGGGAAGATCAGCTGAAGCAGATGATAAGCCTGAAAAAGAAATATACCAATTATAAATCATTCGCCACCGCCACCCTGCAGGATATGCTAACACCCGAGCAGCTAAACGGTGCTTTAAGGCTTAAAGCCAACCTGCTTAAATCATGTTACCTGCGCAACGACGGCGCCGGTAAATTTACCCTGATCCCTTTACCAATTGAAGCCCAGGTATCTGTACTCAACGGCATGCAAACCGGCGATTTTGATGGAGATGGCAACCTGGATGTGGTCATGAGCGGCAACGATTATGGGGCCGATGCCTCAGTAGGCCGTTATGATGCGCTTAATGGGTTAATGCTCAAAGGCGATGGCAAGGGTGGGTTTAAGCCGCTGAGTATTTTGCAAAGCGGAATTTATATCCCCGGTAATGGTAAAGCCCTGGTTAAATTGCGCGATAAAAATAACCGCATTTTATTAGCTGCAAGCCAAAACCGCGATTCGTTAAAAGTATTCAGGCTTAATGCCGAAGTGAAAATAATATCCGCCGGCGAACACGATGCCTATGCTATTATTACTTACAACAATGGCAGCATAGCCAAACAGGAGTTTTACTACGGCAATTCCTTCCTGTCGCAATCTGCCCGTTTTATGCAGGTAGATGATAGCATGAAAAGCGTGGTTATTTTTGATGATAAAGGGAATAGGAGGGTAGTGAAATAGGTAAGGAGGATATAATTTCGACAATAACGATTGATTTGAAGCACAGGTAGTTCAAAAACTTTTTTTAATTCCCTTCAGGGGATACCGGCCAGTGCGTATAAGGCCTTTGCAGTATAAGTGGATAGCCTGGCCGCAGGCAACACCCCAAATATTCAATTTAACCTACTATGCTTATCCGATGAAAGTGCTATAAAGGAATGCCGGGGTGTTCCAAAACAACACTGCGTTATACCATATTAAATTTAATCAATGGTTAAAAATATCTATTAAATATCTGATTTTTAGATAGATATATGTTCCGCTTGTATGGGGGTTGAAAAAATGTTAACGTACTGATAATCAGTGTTAAAGTGTTCCATGGCGGTAATTTGCGTTCCGGGCGTTCCGGTGGAACACCTCAATAAAAAAGGTTTATACGCGCGACGGGTTGCAATGTGGTTTGAACGCCTGACTAAGCCCCTACTTCCTTCTTTCCCAAGGAAGAAATCGCACACATTCTCGGTTCTTTCGAATCCTTAAATTTTCGCTCGTCGCAATGAACGGATCTTCGGTATTTTGTATCAAACAAGTTATTCAAATAAATCCGCAATCGATTGTATAATTTATTAAATTGCACCCAATAAGGGTTAACTGCCTTTACTAAATAAACCAAGTTATAATTCAAATAAAATGTATTCTATTAAGTATCATTCTGTACAATCCGGCGGTAAAAAGCTTGCCATGTTGCTGGCCTGCCTGCTGGGCTGCCAGCAATTGATGGCACAAAACACTGTGCCGCTAACCGATCTTTCAGCCTTCCGGGAGCCGTCCTCAAACTGGAAACTGGCTGCCGCCGCGCAAGCCGATTTGGCGCAGGATGAAGTTTTAACTACCAAAGATGGAACAGGCATATTAGTTAACCTGCCCGCTAAAAAAGGCGCGCAAGATTTATATACCAAAACCACCTACGGCGATATAGACCTGGAACTGGATTATATGATGGCCAAAGGATCAAACTCCGGAATTTATTTACAGGGCCGGTATGAAATTCAACTGCTGGATAGCTGGGGCAAGGTTAATCCGCAATCGGGCGATAACGGCGGCATTTATGAGCGCTGGGACGATAGCAAACCAGAGGGGCAGCAAGGCTATGATGGCCATGCGCCAAGGCAAAATGCCAGCAAGGCGCCCGGCTTGTGGCAGCATATGCGTATCTCGTTCCAAGCCCCACGTTTTGATGCTCAGGGCAAAAAAATATCCAACGCCAAAATAATTTATGTTTGGCTAAACGGTGTACTGATACAGGATAATGCAGAGCTTGCCGGGCCAACCCGCGGCGCAATGGACAGCAAGGAAACACCTGCAGGTCCGCTGCGCATCCAGGGCGATCATGGCGCCGTAGCAATCAGAAATATCAGCATTACCAATTTTGATAAGCCGCATCCTGTTTTATCTAACCTTAAATATTCGGTTTTTAAGGGGACTAAAACTACACCAGCAGGAAAGCCGGACGCAGAAGGGAACTCAACTATACTCTCCTCAAATGTAGGCAGGCTAACTAATGATTTTTTAATCCGTTACACAGGTGCCATAAAGATTACCGAAGCCGGAGAATATAATTTTACTTTAAGTGTACCGGGTGGCAAAGGGGGCTTACATATTGATGGTCAGGACGCTATAAAATTGGCTAATAACCGTGGTGCCGGCAAAATTCAGTTGCAATCCGGCGATCATGCATTTGATTTGTATTACACCAAAACTGCCGATTGGGCTAAACCGGCTTTAGGGCTAACCGTATCCGGTCCCGGTATCCGCGAATACTTGCTGAGCGATGCCAATGTGAGCAATAATGATCCGGTTGATCCGATTTTAATTAACGCCACATCAAATACCATTTTGCGCAGTTTTTCTGACCTGCCGGGCGATATCCGCGTTACTCATGGCGTAAATGTGGGCAGTGCCGAACAGGTACATTACACTTACGACCTGGATAAAGGGATGATAGTACAAATATGGCGTGGCGGCTTTTTAGATGCCACCCCAATGTGGCACGATAGGGGCGATGGCTCATCGCGCGTAGCAGGTTCGGTGCAATATTTAGGCAAACCTGTACCGGGGATAGAAAAACTGGCCAGTGCGCAGGCCGCCTGGGCTGCTGATACTGCCGGCACGGGCTATCGTCCTAAAGGTTATATTTTAAATACAGATGACAGGCCAACGTTTAGGTACATCATTTACGGATCGATGGTAAATGATGCCAGCACGGTTATAGAAGGCGGCCACGGCATCCACCGCGAAATTACTTTGCAAAACCCGGTTGATGGCTTGTTTGCGCACCTGGCTACCGGCAAGGCCATTGAAGATATGGGCAATGGCTTGTATGTGGTTGATGATAAATCCTATTATGTCCGGGTAGATGATGGTGGCGGTGCTAAACCGGTATTAAGAGATACAGATGGCAAGCAGGAACTCATCATACCCATTAAAGGGAAAATAACCTATTCAATTATCTTTTAAGTAGCCTTCATCATGAATTATATATTAAAACAAATGATAAACAGGGCCACGTTATTCACTACACTGATAGTTGCCGGTTTGTTAAGCAATACACAATATACATACGCCCAGGCCGAATCGCCTAAAGAGGACGATTTTTTTAAGATCATGAAAGTGCCTGCACCCGAAGGTACTATACTGGAAGTGGGTGGCCTGTGCACCCTGCCTAATGGTACTTTGGCAGTAACTACCCGCCGCGGCGATATTTTTATGGTAGAGAACCCCACCGGCCAGCACCCGTATTTCCGAAAATTCGCGTCGGGCCTGCATGAGGTTTTGGGCGCGGCCTGGAAGGATGGCGCTTTATACGTGGTACAACGTGGCGAACTGACTAAGCTACAGGATACCAATATGGATGGCAAGGCCGATGTATTTGAAACCATTTACGCCTGGCCATTATCGGGAAATTACCATGAATATAGCTTTGGGCCAAAGCTGGCGCCCGATGGCTCTTTCTTTGTTACGCTTAACCTCGGCTTCCCGCCGGATTGGTGGCACCCTAAAAGTTTTGTGCCTTACAGGGGCTGGGCTTTAAATATTAAAGAGGATGGTACCGTTACCCCATGGGCTGCCGGTTTCCGCTCGCCATGCGGTATCAGTATGATTGACGGCGAATTGTGGTACAGCGATAACCAGGGCGACTGGGTAGGATCGGGCAGCATCATGAAGGTAGAAAAAGGCGCATTTATGGGACATCCGGCAAGCCTGGTTTGGACGAGTTTGCCAAACTCGCCGTTAAAACTAACGTCCGAACAGTTCTTTGCAAAAAATAATCCAAGGATTGAATTTGATAAAAATGGTCAGCCTTTTAAACCACAGGATATCGTCAACGAAAAATTCAGGACAGAATTTGAAGTGAAAAAGGAAATTCCGGAACTTACATTGCCAACTGTTTGGTTGCCACACGGGATATTAGGTATCTCCAATTCCGAAATTGTAAAGATCCCCGAAGATACCTTTGGCCCCTTTGCAGGCCAACTGTTGGTGTGTGATCAGGGACAAAGCATGATCGACAGGATCTTTTTAGAAAAGGTGAACGGCCAATACCAGGGCGCCGCATGGGCTTTCCGCAGCGGTTTTCAATCGGGTATTGTAAGGCTGGCCTGGCTGCCCGACGGCTCATTGGCCACAGGCGAAACCAACCGTGGCTGGGGGTCGGCAGGCGAGGCCACCATGGGCTTACAACGTTTGGTATGGAACAACAAAGTTCCGTTTGAAATGCGCGCCATCCGTGCCATGCCCGATGGTTTTGAGATTGAATTTACCAAACCGGTTGATAAGAAGGTTGCAGGAGACATAGCTTCTTATTCGATAGAAAGCTACATTTACAAATACCAGGGTGTGTATGGCAGTCCGCCGGTAAATACCCAAAAATGTTCTATTGCAGGTGTTAAAGTATCTGAAGACGGACTGAGAGCCCGGTTAATTGTAAACAACCTGCGCCGGTATTATATTCATACCATAACACTTGATGGGGTGCGCGATAAGGAGAATTATTTTAATCTGGTTCATCCAACAGCGTATTACACCCTCAACAATATCCCTGAAGGCCAAAAACTTTCAATGACTGGGGTTAGCACCATCAATTCGGCCAAAATGGTAAAATCGGTAGCGGCTGCAGATGCCAAAAAAGGTGCCTTAACCAAGGGGGTGGGTGCAAAAGCATTGGCAATGGTAAACGCGGTGCCAACCTATGAGCAGGTGAAACCACTGTTGATGAAGAACACCTGCCTGTCATGCCATAACACCAATAAACGCCAGGTTGGCCCGGCTTATGTGGATGTGGCTAAGAAGAAATACAGCGTAAACGAACTGGTTCAACTGATACACAATCCAAAACCAGAACATTGGCCCGATTATTCAACACCGATGCCGCCGATGCCACAGGTACCTAAAGAAGAAGCCCGCAAAATTGCGCTCTGGATTAACTCGCTGGCTAAATAAATTTATTAAAACAAATCATTAGTAGCTTAAAATGAAACACGTTATTATATTATCCGCATTATTGGCCGTTTCGGCAATAACAGCAAACGCGCAGCAAAAAGGAAAACCAGAGGATACAGAATACTGGTCGCCGGTACCAACAGTAGTAACTCCCGGCCAAAAAATGGGCGAAGCCCCATCTGACGCCATTGTTTTGTTCGATGGAAAAAACCTTGATGAGTGGGTAGCCCTCAACGATTCTGCATCGGCCCATAAATGGACGGTTGCCGATAAAATTATTACGGTTGACAAAAGCGCGGGCGATATCCGCACTAAAAGAAAATTCACAGATTTTCAGCTGCACATTGAGTACCGTATTCCATCTAACATTACCGGCAGCGGTCAGGGGCGTGGCAATAGCGGTATTTTTCTGGCTGCCTTGCCATGGGGTGCGGGAGGTTACGAGTTACAGGTATTGGACAATTATAAAAACGCAACCTATGTAAACGGCCAGGCGGGCAGCTTATACAAACAATCGCCGCCATTGGTAAATGCATGCCGCAAGCCGGGTGAGTGGCAATATTACGATGTAATTTGGACGGCCCCGCGGTTTAATGAGGATGGTACCTTAAAATCGGCAGCGCGTGCCACCGTTTTGCACAATGGCATACTGGTACAAAACAATACATCATTAAAAGGCGATACCCCCTACATTGGTCAGCCCGAATATCGCAAGCATGGCGCCGAACCTATCAAGCTACAGGCCCATGGCGATAAAAGCGAGCCGATTAGCTATCGCAATATCTGGGTGAGGGAGCTTTAAAAACATACAGGGTTTAATAACACAAGGTGTTTGCTTAGTTAATGGTATTACGTACATGAACTTTAGCAAGCACCTTGCTGTTAAAGAAGTTTTTTAAGAGGGTTAATTTTCCTGTGCGGATAAGGTAACCGGTGAGCAAGGCTATCAGCATAATTTAATTTATTTAACAATTCCTGCAAAGCGCTGATAAAAAGCGGTTGGGCTATCAGCATTTTTTGGTTCGAATTTGCCCGCTATGATGGGTATATATATTACCCTGCGTCTGCTTGCCTCGCCAGTTATGGTTGACTGTGCCACACGGTGCCATAAGCGGCCATCGTGTATGGTTAGGTCGCCGGCATTTGGTGTAATTGCTACCTCACTTTCATCAGTATCATGGTCCAGGAAATACTTTTTACGGAAAAGCATCTGGTAAAGGTTTTGCCTGTGCGTGCCGGGCAAAATGCGTAATCCGCCATTTTCCGGCTTCAAAGTGCTTAAATGAATGCCTACGTTAAGCATCGGGTTTAAACGCTGCCCGTGGAAAATATCGCGCAGGCCATCTGTGTGCCAGCCCATTTTGGTAAAGCTGCTTTCGGGCCCGTTAACATAGTGGTTAAAAACCATTCCGTCTTTTTCTTCGGTGCCCAGCCTTGCGCCGTCGCCAATGAGGTTTAACAATACCCGGAACCTTGGATCCTGGGTAAACTCATTTAGCAGCGTGTGGTGTTGGTTGATAAACGCGAAACGTTGTACAATAGGCGATCCATCCAGGTCTTTGCCATATTTAACCGGAACGCCGTTTATCTTTTCAATTTTATTATCTATCCATTTTTGCTGTACTTGTTCGGATGCCTTTATAATATCGGCCACGGTTTCGGGCTTAATAAAATTGGTAAAATGGATGAAACCATGCTGGTTAAAAAAAGTCTGTTGTTCGGCTGTAATTGTTGTGCCTAAGGTGAATTTTTGATATACCGCTGCCATAAAAATGGGGAGTTAAAATAATGGATAATTAATGCTGAAATGGATAACTGCTTTACGCAACTATTAAATAAGGGGCCTGGGCCGGCTGAGAATTAACAACAACAGCTACACATGACCCTGTTTGCCGAGGGCATTCGCATGGAGTATGCAAAGGATGTATGTGGTGTTTTATTCAATGTATACAATGTCTATGTATTTAATAGATTATACAAATGTAGATAAATTCATTAATCAAACAAATTTTCCTGAAAATATTTTTATCGCTTGTATAAACCGGCCGTTACGCGTTCTATAAAGCGTTTGGGGCTGTGCCTGGCCGCTGTTGTCGATAGCTTATTTAAAAAGCCGGGTACAATTTCGGCTTTGTTAGCAAACATGCCGGCGATGCCTACAGCTGCAACATCATCAGGACTCATGTTAAATTTGGCAGCCAGTTCTGCTATGGCATCCATCCCTGCACGGTGCACAAAATTGGTATCGGTAGGGCCGGGGCATAGGCAACTTACAGATAACGATGTGTTTTTTAATTCGTAGCGCAAGGCCCTGCTAAATGATAAAACGAATGCTTTGGAAGCCGCGTAAATAGCCATTGTAGGCACGGCCTGGTAGGCCGCGGTGCTGCACACATTAAGTATATAGGCTTGTTGCTGTAATTTTAAAAACGGAATAAAATAATGCGATAACCCAACAACGGCATCTATATTAACCCTCATCATGGCCATTTGATTTGGTAACGGCAGTTCATCAAAGTTACCCCACTGACCGTAACCCGCATTATTTACCAGTATGGATATAGGGATGGCTAAACCGGTATACCAGGCTGCTATCTCTGCCGCTGCGCCTGCGTTTGATAAGTCGGCCGCGTGATAGCGCACATCGACATGGTGGGTCGATGTGATAATTGCAGATAAAGCATTTAATTCGGCCTCTGACCGGGCAATAAGCAACAAATTATAACCTTTTTGTGCCAGGAGCAAAGCTATCGACTTGCCAATACCTTTACTTGCGCCGGTTACTAAAGCATATTTTTTCATCCTGTAATTGTCATTTTAAATCAAAACTTAAAAAACGCCGCAAGTTAAATAAATACTCTACTAAATTTGTAGACTATTTAAAATGTTATTACGTTTGTAACGGATATGAAAAACACACCCACATGTTTTAATTTTTTAAATTGTAGCAGCAACTATTGTTGTTGCAGGTAAGCAAGCCGCATATACCGTTTACCACTAAATTACGTTGATATAATATCCATCTAAGTTCCTTTTCATGAATAGCCATCGCATAGCGCACTTTTTGAAAGCGTTTATTATTATAGGTTATCTTTTATACAGCATGCCGGCTCATGCCCAGTTGTCTGCCGCGGTGCATTTTAAACCGAAGCTTATAGATAGCTTGGCCGGCAGCACAGCTGATTACGACGTTAAAAAAAATTTACTGTCGACCGAAAGCAAAGCGTCTGCTTTAGCAAATAAAACACGGATAGCTGCCGAAGGCAACATTAATTTCCTGGAAAATTTGGAAACTCATTTAAGCAGCCGCCAGGAGCGCAAGGCGTTGATGGGCTATTTAAAGGAATTTTCTACCGCTGGTAACGAGGTAAATTACAACAGGTCGAGAGTAAAGATTTACTATAAACTGGCTAATGTATTTGCCCGGTTGCGCATGTATCCGCTTGCCATGAAATGCTTTTTTAAAACAATGCAGTATAAGAAGGGCCAGCAAGCGCCTGATTTGCAAATAAAAGCTTTGGCTGATTCAGTATCGGCAGATACACTAAGTGTTGATTCAAGCCTTAGCACACGTTACCTGGCTATTAATGCAAAAGACGATTCGATATTCGTGAACGATCCTAAACCTTTGGCGTTACATGATAAAGCCGAAGAGAAAAGCAAGGCCGTTACTTACCAGCGTATTATAAACACATTTAACGATGGCAAAAAGGCGGCGGCTTACGCGCTTTTGTTTCATGTAAAGCAGCCGGTGCCTGGCAAGCCAAGGATTTTTAAGATAATTAACACGGGCCATACTTTTATTACCCTGATAAAGTACAACACCGATTCAACTTCGGTTTCCATTTCATTTGGATTTTATCCTCAAAAAGACAACCTTTTTTCGGCTACACCAATTGATCCATCCTGCTCGGGCACGTTTAAAAACGATAACGGACATAATTGGGACGAAGTAATGGGCAAGTTTATCTCCAAAAAAAGGTTTGATAAAATTTTGCTGCTTACCAAAAGCTACGATGGGCTTGAATATCATTTATCTAAAAACAACTGCACCGATTTTGCTATTAAAGCAGCTTCATACGCGGGATTTGGCGTATCCAATACAAAGGGATCATGGCCACTGGGCCGCGGGAGTAACCCTGCAGTAACCGGGCAAAGTATTATAGCAGGTGGTGTTTATAATGCCGAAGGCAACGACAACCTTTTTATTGATTTTGATGCCGCGTTTAACAAATAGCGATGCCTAAATTGTCCAGTAAAAAAAGCCCCTCTTTTTTACAGAGGGCACTGAAAAAGTCCCTTTAATATCAACGGGACCTGAAAAGGAGTAGAAGCGATAGTTTTCTACTCCTTTTTTTGTATCTTAAAGGTATAATCGGAAGCCTTTTAGATGTTAGCTCAACAA